>WNFI01411545.1_pt1 | contig 13056 bp, 10 predicted proteins | sample 5400471 | NCBI WGS metagenome assembly WNFI01 (sample SAMN13153348, study PRJNA577476) | soil metagenome | isolation source: 100 cm saprolite on Douglas fir-dominated hillslope | place: USA:California | collected 2013-09-17
ATGACCAAGCAAGAGATCCTGGCCGGTCTGCGGGCGTGTGCCAAGAAGCTGGGCCGGGCGCCGAAGCAGTCCGATTTGCTCAAAATGACCAAAATAACCCGCTACTGGATTACCCGCCACTTCACCGACGTGATGGACGCCTACCGCGAAGCCGGAATTCTGCGGCAGGGCGCTCCGCACCGGATTGACTCGCTGACCCTGCTCGAAGACTGGGTGCGGGTGGCGCGCAAGGTAGGGCGGCCGCCCACCCGGACCGATTACCTCAACCAGGGCAAGTACAGCGCCATGCCCTTCTTCCGGCTCTGCGGACAGTGGTCGCGCGTGCCAGAGTACTTGCGCGCCTTTGCCCGTGACCGCCACCTGGAGGAAAAGTGGGGAGACGTGCTGAAGATGATCGAGGGGCGCGCGAAAGCTGCCTCTGCCCGGGTCTCCGGCCAAATAGACCTCAGGAGCGCGGAGCCCGGCAGTGCGGGTCTCACGAACGCTTGTCTTAGTAATAAAGCCAGCGAAGATATGCCGGTCGCAGTGCGGCGGGGCCGGCGGCCCGGCGTCCGCGTTGATCGCCCGGTTTATGGGACGCCGTGTTCGCTCCTCGGCCTGCGATACGAGCCGGTCAACGAGCTGGGCGTCATCTATGTCTTCGGGATACTGGCGCCGCGGCTCGGGCTCCAGGTGGAGCGGATGCAGCAGGCCTTCCCCGATTGCGAAGCCGTGCGCGAGGTTGAGCCGGGAAAGTGGCAGCGTGTCCGCATTGAATTTGAGTTTGCCAGCCGCAACTTCGAGTATCACAACCACCGCAGCGACGGATGCGACATGATTGTCTGCTGGACCCACAACTGGCCCGGGTGTCCGAAAGGGCTGGAAGTGATTGAGTTGCAGCGGATGGTGCGGGGGGTGTGAGGCAAAGCAATCAGCAGTTAGCAATTAGCACTTAGCCGGAGTGAGGCGTTCGACCGCGTGGTTCTTCCGGTATTAGATTTTCGCCAATTTCACTTTGGCTAGTTGCTATTTGCCACTAGTGTCCGGTTAAAAGTCTAGCAATTGCAGCTGTTTAGGTTGTTCATCTTCTAAAGAAGGCGAGCGGTTGAGTGAAAAAGCTTGATTTATCGGTATTTTCTCGAACAGGGAGACGCTGAGAATTTGCAGCATTGTGTACAGATTGAGTTGCAGACCAAGCCGTTTGCGGACGATGGCCACCAGCAGGTAGCTGCAGACTGCAATCCACACCTGAGTCTTCACAGCGTTTTCCGAAGTTCCGTAGAAAGCCTTGATCCGCAGATGTTGTTTGATCCATTTGAAAAACAGTTCGACGTGCCATCGCCGGCGGTACAGCTCGGCAATGACGTGTGCGGGAAGAACGAAGTTGTTGGTGAGAAACACCAGGCGCTTTTCCCGTGGAGCATCCCAGTAGCGAATACGACGGAGCGGGTCGGGATAGCCTTTGGCGGAATAAAACCAGCGCAGAGCAATGGTCTGATCGCACTGCACGCCGCTGCTCTTGTCGACCGGATGAGAACGGAGCCGGGCAAAACGAAAGTTCTTGCGGGCCCGAGTGACAAAGAAAGCGCCATGCAAGGTCCAGCGATGCAGCCGTTCGAAGTTGAGGTAACCACGATCCATCACGTAGAAGGCTCCGGCTTCCGGAGTCAGCTGGTCGAGCATGTTGACATCGTGCACTCGGGCCGGAGTAATACGCAGAAAAACCGGAATCCGCCCTCGCAGATCGAGCAAGGTGTGCAATTTCAGGGCATGCTGTTTGGGGGTGAAATAGGCCCAGGGGAACAAGGCGATACACAGATCGATGGTGGTCGAATCCAGCGCGTAGACCGTGTTGGCGAGCTCGACTCCCAAGTCTTCGTCGAGATAAAGTCGGCGAGCTTCCCGGATCAATCCCTGAGCGAAGTCGGCGTAGATCCGCCAGTCGCGCGACTCGTTGGCATCGGCCAGCGTGCTGCGCGAGATCCGGCCGCGGATTCCCAGATGATACAGCCGGTGTTCTTGCGAGCGCAGGCAGGCGACGATGTCGCGCAGACTTTCCCGGTAGCTCAGCTGCGCAAACACCATCGCGAGAAACTGGTCCCAACAGGAAAAACTCCGCACCCGATAGTTGCCGGCGTAAAGTTGCACACATTGGCGAAACTCGTGCCGGGGCAAGTGACCAATGAGTTGCGAAAACAAGCTCTGTCCACTGTTCATGTCGCCACCTTCTTGACGACACAGCAGACCGGATTGCCGCTGCACAATTCAAATCGATCACACCCTTGGATGAACTTAAACTGTTACCCTGCATACGTTTGCAGCTCGATACAAAATTCTTAACCGGACACTAGTGGCTATTTGCTAATTGCTATCTTCACCCGCTGCTCTAGAAACCTGTGCTCCATGGGATTGCGGGCCAGAGCGAGTGCGGCCCGGAAGTGGTCCCGTGCCGCTTCGTGTCGTCCGCTGCGCAGCTCCAGTTCTCCGAGGGCCGCGTGGTAGAAGGGATAGGCGGCGAGCCGGTCCGAGTCGGCGATTCCGCGGACCTCTTCGAGGCCGCGCCCTGGGCCATGGCGCTGCGCCACCGCGATTGCGCGGTTCAGAGCGACGATGGGCGAGGGACGTATCGACATCAACGTGTCATACAGTGAAACGATCGTTGCCCAATCCGTTTCTTCCACCTTGTGGGCCGAGGCGTGCACCCCGGCAATCGCGGCCTCCACATGATATTCGGTGAGCTGGGGGCCGCTGGCGGAGAGATCGAGGAAGTTCAATCCCTGGGTGACGAGCTCCTGGTCCCACTGCGAGCGGTCTTGATCGAACAGCGAACTCAAATTGCCTGACGCATCAACCCGGGCCGGCAGCCGTGACGCGCCCAGATACATCAGAGCGGCCAGCGCGTGGGTGGCGGGAGTTTTGCCCGACGGATGTTCGAGCAAAAGGCAGGTGAGGCGCATGGCCTCGCGGCAAAGGTCCACCCGCACGGCCGTCTCGGACGAGGCGCCGTGGTAGCCCTCGTTGAAGAGCAAATACAGCGCACGGTGGACCGCGGGAAGCCGCGCGGAGAACTCAGCCGCAACCGTAACCTCGAACAGCCCTTTTGATTTCGCCAGCGTCTTCCTGGCCCGCGAGATCCGTTTCTCGATCGTGGCATGAGCGCTGACGAACGCGCCGGCGATCTCATCCACGCTGAAACCGCAAAGGATGTGCAGCACGAGAGCGACCTGCCCCTCTTCCGGCAATCGGGGATGGCAGCAGGAGAACATCATGCGCAGCAGGTCGTCTTTGATGGCGTTGGCGCCGAAAAGTTCCTCGACTGCCGGCGCGAGCGCATTGTCGAGCAACCGCCCTAACTCGGGCGCGAACCTGCGGGCCGTGCTCTCACGCCGCAAGACATCGAGCGCGCGGTTTTTCGCCGTGGTCATAAGCCACGCGGCGGGATTGTCCGGCATGCCATGGAACTTCCAGACTTCCAGCGCGCGGCAGAAGGCGTCCTGCACCACGTCTTCTGCCAGCGTGAGGTTGTGGGGTCCAAAGATGCGGGCCAGCGTGGCGACCATGCGCCCTGCTTCGCGCCGGAACAGGTGATCGTACGTTTCCATTACATTTTCATGACCGGACGCACTTCCACGGCCCCGTGCTCCGTCTCGAAAATCGGACAGCCCTTGGAAAGCTCCACCGCCTGCTCCAGATCACGCGCTTCAATCAGCGTGTAACCGCCAATCGCGTCCTTGGCCTCGGCAAACGGGCCGTCGGTCACTGCCTTCTGTTTGCCCTTCACTAATTTTCCTGCACGTTCCAACGGATGGCCCCGGTCTTTCAAATGGCCTCTCTCTCCTAACTCCTTCATCCAGGATATCCATTTCTGCATTCTCTGCTGCATTACTTCAGGCGACGCTCCGTGCTCGCCGCCGCGATAAAGAAATACATACTCACTCATGACCGCTTCTCCTTTTTCATTGTTGTCTTGCACTATAACGTTTTGCAGCTCCCTCGAAAAATTACAAGGGGCCGGTGGAGTGTTTGTGATTTGAGGCATTCGCCGGCCCTGCGTGGACCTCCACAGGAACAATGATGATGGCCTGGGGAGTGCCTTCATTGACGACGAACGCAGCCGCGCTGGGATTGCCGGACGGACCGAGGCTGACGTCCGCGCCGAGCTCAGCATTGGTCATGCCCGGCGCAAAGAACATCACGTGCGGAGGATAAGGTGCGACACCGCCCTTGAAGCTGGGTACCAGGTTCTCCGTCGAGAGCATGTAATCTACGCCCAGTCCGGTAGGCAGCGGGAAGATACCCTTGGCGTAGGCTTCCGCCATGGTGCGCTTGATCTCTTCAGCGCTCTTGCCCTGAGCGCGCAGTTCGGCAATCTTCAATATGGGCGGCAGATGCGAGCGCGCGCCCTCGGCATTCATGCACTGCGGGTCCACGCTGTTGGGTAGCGCATGCCCCACAATGGCGGTAAAGCCATTCTCACCGTCACGGACCTTTACGTAGCCGGACTTCTCGAGAACATAAACCGCAGCCTTGGCGGCGACTGACGACGGGCAGGCGCTGAGAGCCAGCGCGATCTCCGTTTGCCGCTCCATCAGCGGCGGCATCTGGCTTCCAGCGTAAGTGATGGGCGCTGCCTGCTGTCCGATTGCGGTGCTGACCGCCATGGCAGCAAGCCCAAAAGCAATGAGTCCTAACCGCAAACGATGCTCGAAATGCGATCTGCTTCTTGTCATAACTTCCTCCTGCGATTACGACGTTTGACTGGCCCAGCAGCAGACAGCTTTTTTCGCAGACGACTCAGCCCAATTGGCGCGGGGGATTTCGAATTCAGCGGGCCGACAGCTACCCGTTTGTCAGTGGCGCTCGGGTTCTCTTCCCGTAGTCAATGATAGAGACGGCCCAACACCTGCCGGCTGGCCCGAATGTCCGAAACAGTTGTAAGTCATAGAGTTACGGCCGGGACCGTGAGAGGAATCTAATTTTTTGTGGCACGCCGATGCCCGAACGTGAGGGGCCTTAAGTGTCCACCCAGCCAATCGTTTTGTTACCGTCGTAATCTCTGCTGAAAACCGGATTGCGTCTATGCTTTTTGCATGCGCAGAGTGGTCCTAATTCTGAGCTCGGTCATCCTGGCGGCGAGTCCTGTGCTGTTGGCGCAAGACCAGGCGCCGTCTCTGGGCGAGATTGCACGCAAGTACAGAGCTGACAAAGCACGGCGCGAGGCCGCGGCTTCCCAGCCCGCCAAACCGCAGGTCCAGACAGCTCCCGCACCGGCCGTGAAGCCGGCCGCGAACTCCGTTCCTGATAAGCCGCCGGTGAACTACACTGCGCCCGCGATTACAGCGCAGCCGGCCGCGGTGAATGCCGGCGCGGCGCATCAGGATTCTCCGCAGGCGGATTTGCCTAAGAAAGCCGCGAGCGGATATTGGGCACGCGTTGAGGCGGAAGAAAATTCGACGGCTTTTCCTTCGGTACCCGAACCCGGTTCGGCGCCCGCACTTCGGACGCGTCCCTCGGCAGCCAAAACGGTGAGCGCTCCCGAGCCGCGGATGGACAAGAACCATGCGCCCAATTTTGCGCCGTCGATCCCGGACCGTCCGGTCTTGTTGACGCGTCCGCCGGCCAGGGCTAACGGCATTCCCGTCAGCAAGGCAGATCAGACTTCCGGCATGGACGAGATCTACAAATCAGTCGGCCAGAACCTGCAGACACCCGAAGGCGAAAAATACAGTGGACAGTTTGCCTGGGAATTCGCGCTGAAAAGCTCCCGCGGCGTGCAGGAATGTCTGGGGACGGGGAAAAAAGATCCTGGACCGTTTGACGTGGTCGTCCAACTCGACGGCGACGGCCGCGCCCAGCAAGCCATGGTCTTCCCCGATACCGGCGTAGGCAGCTGCCTGAATCGCCGCATGGCACAAGCGTCATTCACGGCGCCTCCGCAGCCTGGATATTGGGTGAAAGTTACGCTGACCAACCGGTAGATTCGTTAAAGAATCAATACCCTACGCCCGCGATGAAGTGGAAAGCTCGCGTTCCTCTACAACCACAACTTTCTTCTTCCCACCAAACAAGCTCCCCACCCAGTGCTGGAAGCGGTCGAGATACACGTAGTAAATCGGAGTGATATAGAGCGTGAGCGTCTGCGAGAAGATCAGGCCTCCCACGACCGCCAGCCCGAGCGGGCGCCGCGACTCTGCACCTGCTCCTACTCCCAGCGCAATCGGAAGCGTCCCCATCAGCGCTGCCATCGTGGTCATCATGATCGGCCGGAAGCGCACGAGCGCGCCCTGATAGATGGCTTCCTTCGGAGACTGTCCGCCCCGTTGCGCGTCAAGGGCAAAATCAATCATCATGATTGCATTTTTTTTCACCAGCCCTACTAGCATGATGACGCCGACGAAGGCGTAAATACTCAGCTCGACGTGGAAGAGCTTCAGCGTTAGCAGCGCGCCTACGCCCGCGGACGGCAGTCCGGAAAGAATGGTGAGGGGATGGATGAAACTTTCGTACAGAATCCCCAGCACGATATAGATAACCAGGATGGCCATGAGCAGAAGCAGGCCCAATCCCTTGAATGACGATTGAAACGCCTGCGCATTGCCCTGAAGATACCGGCTGATGGACGCGGGCAGTACCTGGTCGGCGGTGCGGTTGGCCGCTATGATGGCGTCGCCGAGGGAGTAGTTGGGCGCAAGATTGAAGCTGATCGTCACCGAAGGCGTTTGGCCCAGGTGATTTACCGTGAGCGGCCCGAGATTGCGCTGGAAAACTGCCATCGAGCTGAGCGGGACTAATTGTCCGGTCTTGGAGTGAATGTAGAGCAGGCCGATGGCGGCGGGGTCACGCTGAAATTCCGGCTGCAACTCCATCACGACTTTGTACTGATTGTTTGGCGCGTAGATGGTCGAAATCTGGCGCGAACCGTAGGCGCTGTAGAGCGCGTCTTCCACCAGCCGCGGATCAACGTTCAGCGCCGCGGCTTTGTCGCGGTCAATTTGGACCGTGACCTGCGGGTTTGCGATCTGCAAGTCGCTGTTGACGTCGATAAAGCCTTTCAGCTCGCGGAACTTCTGCTCCAGGATCGGCGCCAGGTGATAGAGCTCCGTGGTGTCGGAGCTTTGGAGCGTGAACTGGTATTGGCTCTTGGTGAGCTGTCCGCCAATGCGGATAGGCGGCGGCACCTGCAAGTAGGCGCGTATGCCGGGGATCTGCGCGATCTTCGGCCGGATCTCATCAATCACTTTGTCCACGTGCGGGCGCTTGCTGGGATCGATCAGACGCGCGAACACTCTGCCCGTATTCAGGCTGGCGTTCACGCCTCCGCCGCCGACAGTGGAGGTATACGACGCTACATTTGGATTTTCTGCGATCGCCTTGGCAATGATCTGCTGGTGCTTGACCATGTCGTCGAACGAGATACCCTGCTTGCCCTCAGTGAAAGCAAAAATCTGGCCCTGGTCTTCGCTGGGGAGGAACCCGGTAGGAATCGTCTTGAAGAGATAGACGGTGCCGCCCATGATCACGAAGGAGAGCATGAGCGTCGCCAGTGGATGGGCCATCACTTTTTTCAGGCTCCAATCGTAGCCATGCAGCATACCTTCAAAAACAGATTCGCTCGCGCGATAGAGCTTGCCATGCTTCTGATGAGCGACGGAACGCAGGAAGCGGCTGGAGAGCATCGGCGTGAGCGTGAGCGACACAAATCCGGAGACCAGAATGGCGACGCCGATGGTCACGGCAAACTCGTGCAGCAGCCGGCCAACCAGTCCGCCCATGAAGAGCACGGGAATGAAGACCGCCGCCAGCGAGATGGTCATGGAAATGATGGTGAATCCGATCTCGCGAGCGCCCTCAACCGCGGCCTGCATCGGGGGCTTGCCCATCTCCATGTGTCGCACAATGTTTTCCAGCATCACGATGGCGTCGTCGACCACGAAACCAACGGAGAGCGTCAGCGCCATGAGCGAGAGGTTGTCCATGCTGTAACCCAGCACATACATCGCGGCGAAGGTGCCCACGATCGACATGGGCAAAGCCAGGCTGGGAATAATCGTCGCCGAAAGATTGCGCAGGAATAAAAAGATCACCATGACGACCAGAGCAATGGTAAGCAGCAGAGTGAACTTAACGTCGTTCACGGAATTGCGGATGGAGACCGAGCGGTCGTAGAGAATGTCCAGGCTCATGGCCTTGGGCATTTGCGCGCGGAAGGTAGGCAGAAGCTGCTTGATGGAATCCACGACCTCCACGGTGTTCGTGCCCGGCTGGCGCAGGATCGGCAGCACGATGGAACGATTGCCGTTGTACCAGCTTGCGGTCTTGTCGTTTTCCACGCTGTCAAAGACCGAGCCGATCTGGTCGAGGCGGACCGGGGAGCCGTTGCGATACGCCACAATCAACGGCCGGTACTGCGCCGAATTCAAAAGCTGGCCCGTGGCTTGCACGGTGTATGCCGTGGACTTCCCAAACAGCGTTCCCGTGGGCAGGTTCACGTTGGCGCTCTGGATGGCGGTCTCAACTTCGTCAATGCCGATCTGGTAGGCTGCGAGTTTTTTAGGATCGAGCTGCGCGCGCACGGCGTATTTTTGCGCGCCGAAGACCTGCACCTGCGCTACACCGCTGACCATGGAGATACGTTGCGCCACGGTGGTCTCGGCAAATTCGTCCACGTCAGACAGCCGCATGGCCGGCGAACTGAGCACAAGATAGAGGATAGGCTGGTCCGCCGGATTCACTTTCTGATACGAAGGCGGCGCCGGCAACTCGGGCGGAAGCTGCGAGAGCGTCTTCGCAATCATGGACTGCACGTCCTGCGCGGCGGCGTCTATGTTGCGGTCAAGCGTGAACTGGAGGGTAATAGACGTACTGCCCAGAGCGCTGGACGACGTCATGGAGTCAACACCGGCGATGGTGGAGAACTGCTTCTCCAACGGCAACGCTACGGCCGACGCCATGGTCTCAGGACTCGCGCCCGGCAACGACGCGCTGACCTGGATCGTGGGGAAATCCACGTTGGGCAAGTCGCTGACCGGCAGAAGCCGGTAGGCAAAGATCCCGAAAAGCAGGATTGCCGCCATGATGAGCGTGGTCGTGATCGGCCGGCGTATGAATAATTGCGTGTTCACTTGAATCCTTCGCTAAGTTGCGTTCTTGATGCTGACTTTGCCGCCGGGTATCACTTGCAGCTGGCCGTCGGTGACAACGCGCTGTCCGGGCTGCAATCCTGAAGTGATGACTGATTCGTCGCCCACCGAGCGTCCTAACTTCACTGGCTGGGCTTTCACGTTCAGGTCCTGGTCGACAACATAAACAAACGTCCCGTTTTGTCCGCTCTGCAAAGCAGTGGTTGGAATCACGACTGCGTTGCTCTGCGTCGCGAGCGTCAGGCTGACGTCGGCAAATTGTCCCGGCCACAGCAGGTGTTTCTGATTGTCAAATGTGGCTTTGACCTTGATGGTCCCGGTGGTGAGGTCGACCGCGTTGTCGATAAACGTCAGCCGTCCTTCAAACTTCTGGTTACTGCCCTGCGGCGAGGCCTGCACCTTGAGTGCCTTGGCCCCGGAGAACTGTTTCAACTCGCCTAACTGCTGCTCCGGCAGCGCGAAGCTCACGTAGATGGGCTCGATCTGGTTGATGGTCACCAGGACGGGAACGTCATTGGCCTTGACCAGATTGCCGAGCTTCACAGCGACCATGCCGGTGCGTCCGGTGATGGGCGAGTAGATGGTGGTGTATTGCAGATTGATCTTCGCGGTCTCCACCGCTGCCTTGTCGGCGGTAACGGATGCGGCCATGGCGCTGGCGACGGCGTGTGCCGCGTCTACCTGCTGCTTGGAGACCACGCCCTGCTGTCCCAGTTGCTCGTAGCGCCCGGCGTCAATCCTGGCGTTTAATGCCTGGGCTTCGTCTTTGGCCAGCGTGCCTTCCGCTTGTCGTAGCGCGGCCTCGAAAGGGGCTTTATCGATGGTGAAGAGCAACTGGCCTTTTTTTACAAAGTCGCCTTCCTTGAAATGAACGTTCTTGAGCTCGCCGGATATCTGCGACTTGATGGTCACCGTCGCCAGCGGTTCTACGTTCCCGATGGCCTGCAGTTGCACCGGCACATCCTTTGTGACCACCGTGGCCACCACGACCGGCGCGGCGGGTTTCTGCGGCGAGGCTTCAACCGCCGGCTTTCCCGTACAGCCCAGCGCGTAAGCCATTAGTGCCACTGCACTAGCGCGTAAAAGGATTTTCCTGGTATTCATTTTTTCGACTTCTTCCTGGAACGAAGATGATTACCGTTGGTGGAACCGTTGAGGCCGTGCCCGTTCTTGTGCGCAGACGATTGCATGCCGCCGAGCCACACGCCCGCCAGCGTCTCCGCGACCTCCGTGGGATCGAACTGCTGGTATTTTTCCGCGCCGAAAAGCTCCTGGATCAGGAAATGATAGACCACCATTCCCATGAAGCCGCGCGCGGCAATGAGCGGATCCATTTTGCGGAATTTGCCTTCCCGGATGCGTCCGCGAATGTAGCCGGCCAGCGCCTCATAGTATTCCGCGACGTAGTTGTGGAAGAAGCGCTCCGAGAGCGTGTGGTTCTCCAGGGCGGTAAACCAGAGCAGCCGCGTCAGCTCGCGGTCGCGCGGCGTGCGTACCAGGAATTCACGAGCGACAGCGCTGAAAACCGCCAGATCGTTTCCGCCCTGCGCCAGAATGCTCTTGACCCTTTGGCGACGTCCGCGCGCCCTGCTGAGCTCTTCAATAATCGTCCAGTAGAGCTTTTCTTTCGTTGGAAAGTGACGAAACAGGAGCGACTCATTGACCCCTGCCTGTCCGGCGATTTCCCGCGTCGTGGTCCCCTGAAACCCCTTGTCGGCAAAAAGACCGGTGGCGATCCACATGATCTGCTGGCGGCGATTGCTGGCTGAAAGACGAAGAGACATGGAAGCGTTTTTAAGTAAGTGAGTACTTACTTCAGAGCAAGTATAGAGGAGGTACGGGACAGTAACTCGCGGAAAATTATGAAGAACTGTAAAGGGAGGGTAGCTTTCCGTAATGACAGAACACGATAGCTGCTCTTACGATTCGGGGCTTGGACTCACAGAAATGTCGGGGTTGAACGTCGGAAGAGAGATCCTGTTCTTAGAGCAATGCCAGTGGGTCCTCTAGTGTCTTTGTTGTGACTAAGGTCGCGAAAACGCGATTCACGCTGTCTGTTGATGGCGTGACTGCTCTTCGAAAGCCCGGATTGATTCCTCGAATTCTTCGTGAAGGCCCTCGCCCATGAGCATGATGTCGGAGATGCAAGTGCTCATGTCAATGGAAAGAAGATGCTTGTACAGGACGCGCGAGATGACACCATGCAGTAGCCGCGCTTCGATTGCAATACGCCGCACCGAATAGCCCTGCTCATAACGTTCCTGGCCGTGCCTTGTCGCGCCAGTTTTCTCATTGTCGTTGATCACATTTGGACCGGCCTCGATTCGTTTCGCAAGTTCCTCGATTATCTGGCGAATGTGATCAAGCCGCTGTTTCTTGCTGAGCTGAAGGGGAGAAAGTATGGTGTTCTTACTTGTCTCCTCAAGCCATTCGTCTAAGATTTCATCCGCGCTTTCCCGCAATACCGCCGATACGCGCTTGACCTGTAAGGGAGCGACCTTACGTGGATTCATCGATTTTTCTTTGACGGTAGCGACGAGTTGCCTTATATCCGTCGGTTTTGTCAAATAATCGTCTACCTGGTTTCGTATGGCCTGCAGCGCCGTTTCAAAATCAGGATAACCGGTGAGAATTAATGTGACCGCGTGAGGCTGGACACGGCGCATGGCGCTGATCAGGGTAAAGCCATCCCCGCGCTCGCCGATGTTCAAATCGGCCAATAACACATCGAATGACTCCCGGTTGATATACGCCAGCGCCTCGGTAACTGTGGCCGCTACCGATACTTCGAAGCCCTCCTGCTGCAAAATGAGGGGCAGGGTCATTCGAATGGCAGGTTCATCGTCGGCGAAAAGAATCTTAGTCTTGCGTTTTTCCATATCGGTTCAAGATGCACCGCAGCTGAACAGTATTAGCAGCCGTTCGCTGGGGCGACGGAATCTTTGCGCAGTGGCGCAGACAGGTACACTCAGCGTCCTCTATTTTTAGTTGCCTTGTTTAGTGACGGAGTTGGCTGACACATTGCCCAGAGATGGCATCTCAGATTAGCAAGCGAACCGGCTGGAATTCAGTGGGGTGCCTGATGAATGCAGCATTTGTGATGCCCCGCGACAGGGACCTACCAGGCGATTCCGCACTGGCGAGCAGCAATCTAAATCCCGGTAACGAAGAGCGGCGGCGCACCGTTCTGATTGTGGACGACGAACCTCTGATTGCAGACACGCTGGCTGAGATTCTTAATAACAGCGGTAATTTCGTGGCCGTCGCGGTATACGACGGAGCAAGCGCTCTAGAGCAAGTACGCAACACTGGCCCGGATATCTTGATCACTGATGTCGTCATGCCCGAAATGAATGGAATTGAACTCGCCAAGGCGATCAAATCACTCTATCCAAAAACGCGAATTGTGTTGCTCTCAGGGCAAGCCCAAACCCGCGATTTCATGCAACAGGCCGAGCACGAAGGGTACGGATTTGAGTTGTGGGCCAAGCCGATCCATCCTGATATTGTCCTGGAGCGGCTGAAGCAGGACCGGGTGTGAAACGAGATGCCAGTACCTCTTAAGACGTCGAACTGGGACCTGGGGCGTTCGCGCTGGTATGTGCGATACGGAGTGGCGGTCAGTTTCGTGCTGCTGGCGCTTCTGCTGCAATTTCTGCCTCCGGCGCGCCAAATCCCATTTGCATTCTTCTTCGCGGCCGTGGCGCTCAGCGCCCGCATATGTGGCTTCGGCGCGGCCATATTTTCGACCTTCCTGTCCGCGGCAATGGCGGATTTCTTTCTGCTGCCACCACGATTTTCCTTCGTGGTTGGAGGCTATGACGTGCTGCGCTTATCGTTCTTTGTGATGGTGGCCCTCCTGATCAGCAGTCTGGCAAAGAAGAAATCGGAAGCTGAAAAAGATGCCGACGAGCGGCGAGCGCAATTTGCTGCGGTT
>WNFI01707294.1_pt1 | contig 13056 bp, 8 predicted proteins | sample 5400471 | NCBI WGS metagenome assembly WNFI01 (sample SAMN13153348, study PRJNA577476) | soil metagenome | isolation source: 100 cm saprolite on Douglas fir-dominated hillslope | place: USA:California | collected 2013-09-17
CGCGCTTGACACCCGCCGGTCGCCTCTGTAGCATCGATCGTAATGTAAACGGTTACATGGCAGTGTTCCCAGGCGCCTCGAGTCACGCGAGAGCTGAGCCGACCCCCATGACCCCACTCGCCAACCCGGTCTTTCCCGAGGGCTTTCTCTGGGGCGCCGCGACCTCCGCCTACCAGATCGAGGGCTCGCCCCTCGCCGACGGCGCCGGTGCCAGCAACTGGCACCGCTTCACCCACACCCCGGGCCTGGTGCCGGACGGCGAGACCGGCGACGTCGCCTGCGACCACTACCGCCGATACCAGGGCGACGTCCGGCTGATGGCCGACCTGGGGCTCAACGCCTATCGCTTCAGCGTCTCGTGGAGCCGCGTCCTGCCGGCCGGCCGCGGCCAGGTTAACTCCCGCGGCCTCGACTTCTACCGCCGCCTGGTCGACGCGCTGCTCACCGCCGGCATCAAGCCGGTGATCTCGCTCTACCACTGGGACCTGCCCGCGGCTCTCGACGACCTCGGCGGCTGGCTGAACCGCGATTGCGCCGCGTGGTTCGCCGACTACGCCGAGGTGCTGTTCCGCGCGCTCGACGACCGCGTCGAGATGTGGACGACGCTCAACGAGCCCTGGGTGGTGATGGACGGCGGCTACCTGCACGGCACCCTGGCGCCCGGCCATCGCAGCCTCTTCGAGGCGCCGATCGTGCTCCACAACCTGCTGCGCGCCCACGCCGCCGCGGTCGAAGCCTACCGCGCCGCGGGGCGCCACGCGATCGGCCTGGTGGTCAATCTCGAGCCCAAGGAGCCGGCCTCCGACCATCCCGACGACCTCGACGCCACGGCCCGCGCCGACGCCTACATGAACCGCCTGGCGCTCGATCCAGTGTTTCTCGGCCGCTACCCCGACGAGCTGGCGGGCATCTTCGCCGAGGCGTGGCCCGACCCCGACCCCGCCGAGCTCGAACGGATACCGGCTGGGAGGGCTATCCGCAGGGCCTCGCCGACGCGCTGCTGTGGTGCCGCCGCCGCTATGGCGACATCCCCCTCTACGTCACCGAGAACGGCGCCGCTTTCTACGACCCGCCGACCGCGGACGGTCACCTCGCCGACCCGCTGCGCATCGCCTACCTGCGCGGCCACCTGCGCGCCGCCGCGGCCACGCTGGCCCAGGGGGTCGATCTGCGCGGCTATTTCGTCTGGTCGCTGCTCGACAATTTCGAGTGGAGCCTGGGCTACGCCAAGCGCTTCGGCCTCGTCCACGTGGATTACGAGACCCAGCAGCGCACCCCGAAGGCCAGCGCCCACTTCTACTCCGCGGTCATCCGCAGCCGCGGCAACGCGCTCTTCGGTCACGCCGGCTCCGACTGAACACCGGCCGCCGCGGGCAGCGCCGCGCCCGTCAGAGTGCCGCCACCGCGGCCAGTTCCGGCCGCAGCCGCTCGACGAAGCCGGGCACCGCCGGCGAGTCGAGCGGCGCGCTGATCAGGAAACCCTGGTACTCGTCACAGCCGCGGTCCGCCAGGAAACGCAACTGCCCGCCGGTCTCGACGCCCTCGGCGACGACCTCGAGGTCGAGGCCGTGCGCCAGGCCGATGATGGCGTTGATGATCGCCGCGCCCTCGCGGCTGGTCTCCAGGTCCGAGACGAAGGAGCGATCGATCTTGAGCGAGTCGATCGGGAACTGGCGCAGGTAGGCGAGGGAGGCGTGGCCGGTGCCGAAGTCGTCGATCGCGATGCGCAAACCCATGGCGCGCAGCATCGCCAGCACCTCCACCGTCAGCTCCGCGTCCTGCATCGCGGCGCTCTCGGTGATCTCCAGCACCAGGCAGCCCGGATCGATGCCGGTCTCGGCGAGGATGCGGCGCACCGCCGTCACCAGGCCGCGCTGCTGGAACTGCAGGGCCGACAGGTTGACCGCCACGCGCAGCCGCGGGCAGCCGTCGGCGTGCCAGCGCCGCGCCTGCTCGCACGCCTGCCGCAGCACCCACTCGCCGATCGGCAGTATGAGCCGCGATTCCTCGGCGATGGCGATGAACTCGCTCGGCGGCACCAGGCCGCGCTGCGGATGGTTCCAGCGCAGCAGGGCCTCGACGCCGACGGCCTCGCCGGTGACGACCCGGACCTGCGGCTGGTAGAAGAGCTCGAGCTCGCCGCGCTCGAGCGCCAGCCGCAGGTCGCGCTCGAGCGTCAGGCGGGCCACCGACTTGGCGTTCATCGCCGGGGTGCAGAGCTGGTAGGCGTTGCGGCCCAGCTCCTTGGCGCGGTACATCGCGAGGTCGGCGCTGGTGAGCAGCGCCTCCGCCTCCTGGCCGTCGGCCGGGAACAGGCTTATGCCGATGCTGGAGGTGAGGTGGAGCCGCTGGCCGTCCATCTCGACCGGCCGGGCGATCGCCGCGAGCACCTTCTCCGCCGCCCGCGCCGCGTCGGCGCCCTCATCGATGTTGCGCAGCAGCAGCGTGAACTCGTCGCCGCCGACCCGCGCCACCGTGTCACTCTCGCGCAGGGATTGCTGCAGGCGCCGCGCGATCTCGATCAGCAGGCGGTCGCCGGCGGCGTGCCCGAGCGTGTCGTTGACCAGCTTGAACTGATCGAGACAGCGCTTCGACCTCGCCGTCGCCCGCCACCAGCAGGGCGTTGGCGAACACCCAGGCCGGGCTGCCGTCGACCCGCTTCAGGGCCACCTCCTCGTCGGTGAGGCCGCCGGTGGCGCGCATCTTCTGCAGCAGGGCCGTGCGCTGCCAGACGTCCTTGTAATGGTGGAGCATGCTCTTGCCGATGCAATCGCCGCGCGCGCGGAAGCCCAGGATGCGGGCGAAGGCGTCGTTGCAATCGAGGATCGCGCCGGCGGCCGAAGTGCGGAAGACTCCCGCCTGGTTGCGCTCGAACAACGTGCGGTAGCGCGCCTCCGATTCGCGCAGCGCCGCCTCGGCGCGCTGGCGGGCGCGCACGTCGCGGGCGATGAGCACCGCGCCGACGGTCAGGCCGCGCTCGTCGGCGAGGGGCGACAGCGAGACTCTGACCGCGACCGGTTCGCCGGCGCGCGTGCGGAACACCATCTCCTCGTCCCGCAGCACGCCGCCGGCCGCGGCGCGCAGGCGCTCGGCGGCGCCCGCCGCGGGCTCGGCCAGCAGCTCGAGCGCGGCGCCGGCGAGGTCCGCCCGGCTGTAGCCGAAAACCACCGCCGCGGCGGCGTTGCTGAAGCGCACCCGCCCCTCGTGGTCGCAAACGATCACCGGATCGCCCAGCGTGGCCAGGATCTGCTCGGCGGCGAACGCCGGCGTGAGATCCACCAGGCGGTGGCGGCGGATGGTCTCGGCGGCGACGACGACGAACGCGAAAACCGGCAGGTAGCCGAACGGGTAGAGCGGCCAGCCATACGCGGCGACGTAATCGATCGAGCCCAGGTAGGCGATCGAGAAGCCGATCATCAGCGCGCGGGTGCGGAGCCGCCGCGCCCCCGGGGCGGCGCGGCGGAAGTCGCTCCATTGCTCGCGCAGGCTGAGCGCCAGCATGACGAAGAAGAACACCAGGAAGGGGCCGCCGAGCCAGCGGAAATGCGGATAGAAACCCCACCAGTAGCGGTAGAGGTCGCGCACCATCGCGCCGCTGCCGGCGATCGCGGCGAAGAACGCGGCGGCGATCGCCCAGCCCGCCCACGCCAACCGCCGCCTGGCGCTGCCCGTCACCACCACCGTGAAGTGATAGAGCGCCGCCGGGATGAAGGCGATGCCGAGATAGGCCGCTTTCGCCCATACCAGCGCGACGCGCGGCTCCCGCGCCAGGTACATCAAGGAGAAACCGGCGAGCCAGATGCAGATGGCCGCCGCCAGCGCCGCGAACTGCCAGGCCTCGCGCGAGCCGCGCTCGCGTGACGCGACGACCACCGCGAGCACCAACATCGCCGCCGCCGTGACCAGCGTCGGCAGGGCGCAGACGTTGAACGAATAGCTGGCGGCGTCGAGGAGCGCGGCGAGCATGACTTGGCGAAGGCGGCGGGATTCTATCACCCAACCGCACCGCGCCGGCCGGCGCCGGCGGGGCCGTCATAGCAACATGAAAAACATTCTATTGTTTAAAATTAGAGCAATGCCGCGTGGAGGTCGGAAAAGTCGAGGCCGGCGATCAGGCTGCCGAAGCGGTCGAGATCGACGTTGCCGCCCGAGAGCACGACCCCGACCCGCCGGCCCGCCACGGCCGGCACCTTGCCATGCAGCAGCGCCGCGAAGCCGGCGGCGCCACCGGGCTCGACGACCAGCTTGAGGCGCGCGGCGAGGAGCGCCATGGCCCGCCGCAGCTCGAGATCGCTCACCGTCAGCACGTCCTCCACCAGGGCGGCGACGATCGCCAGGGTGCGCGCCGCCGGGCGCATCGTCTGGAGCGCGTCGGCGATCGTCGCCGGCAGCGGCACCGCGACCGGCTCCCCCGCCGCCAGCGAGCGCTTCATGTCGTCCCCCGCCTCGGGCTCGACCCCGTACAGGCGCAGCCGCGGGTTCACGCCGCGCCCGGCGACCGCCAGGCCGGAGAGCAGGCCGCCGCCGCCGCAGGGCGCCACCAGGACCTCGAGATCGGGAACGTCCTCGAGCAGCTCGAGCGCCACCGTGCCCTGGCCGGCGATCACCGCGTCGTCGTCGAAGGGCGGCACCAGCACCGCGCCCCGCTCGGCGACCAGCCGCCGCGCGATCGCCTCGCGGTCGCCGGTGGCGCGGTCGTAGGTCACGACGCGCGCCCCATAGTCACGGGTCGCCGCCATCTTTGCCGCCGGCGCGTCGCCCGGCATCACGATCGTCGCCGGCACTCCCAGGTCGCGCGCCGCCAGCGCCACCGCCTGGGCGTGGTTGCCGGACGAGAAGGCCACCACGCCGCGGGCGCGCTCGGCGGGCGACAGCAGGGTCAGCCGCGAGAAGGCGCCGCGCGCCTTGAACGCGCCGGCGCGCTGGAACACCTCGCACTTGAAGAACAGCCGGCAGCCCAGCCGCCCGTCGAGCAGGCGCGAGGTGAGGACCGGGGTGCGGTGGACGTGGCCGGCGATGCGGCGGTGCGCGGCGCGCACGTCGGCCGCGGAAACCGGCAGGGTGGGCGTCGCGGGCGTCATCCGGGGGTGGTCATCGGCTCCGGAGCCTAGCGCGCCGTCCCAGCCGGGACAAGCGCCGGACCGCTACCTCCGCTACCTCGGGAAGACGGCGAGCTCGAGACAGGCGGCGCGGAACGTTCCATCCGGTCCGGCCTCGCCGCGGTCGTTGCGCTCGCGCTCGACGAGCAGCCGGACGGCGCCGGCGCGGATCGGCGGCGCCACCCGGTGCTCGATCCGCAGCGACCGGTTGCCCGTGACCCTGGTGCCGGGCAGGTCGCGCCAGCGGCTGCCGTCCCACGCCTGGAACACGTAATCGAGCGCCAGGAACCGCTTCACCGGTCCGCCACGGACCAGGCCCGGATAGGCGACGAAGCGGCCCACCTCGCGCGTCGCGCCCCGCCAGGCGACGCCGAACCAGGCGCGCACCGGCGCCGGCCGCGGCGGCTCGGTGCGCGCCGCGTCGGCGAGCCGGTTGGCGCCGAGCATGCCGTCGTTGAGCTTGTCCGCGGCCACCACGGTCACGCCGTCGCCGCCGCCGAAGGGCTCGCCCTGCAAGGCGCGGTCGCTGTCCAGGTCGGCGGCGCCGAGCGCCAGCGGCAGCCGCGAGCAGCAGCGCTCCAGGGCCTGCTCGGAGACGTCGAACACCTGCCAGGAATGGCCGATGGACGCGATCGGCTTGAAATTGTCGCGCAGCCAGGCATGCCGCGCCGCCTCCCCGGGATCGAGGCCGACGAGATGCGACAGGCCCACCGCGATGCGCCCGCTCACCGGCCCGCCGGGATCGATCAGCACCGGCACCGGGCTGTGAGCCGCGTACACGTCGCGCACGCGCTCGGCGTCCTGCCCCCAATCGAGGTTGGCATCGATCAACCACCTCGCGCCGCCGTCCGGGCCGCCGGCCAGCTCGTTGAAATAGGCCAGGTAGTGCGGATGGATGGAGAACGAGGCGACGGCGTTCCACAGCAGCAGCACGCCAACCGCCGCCGCGATCCAGCGCGCACCCGGCCTGGAGGCTGCCCGGAACCACGACCCAGCGGCCAAAGCAGGCGCCGCCGGCGCCACCCCCGGGCGCGGCGCCCCCTCGGCCGTGGGTGGCGGCGCGGGCTCCGCCGGGCCATGCGCCGCCGCGCGCGAGACGAAGACGAAGAGGAAAGGCAAGACCGGCAGGATGGTGCGCAGCCCGAGCTGCAGCGACAGCAGCAGGCTGCAAAAGGCGAGCAGCAGCAGGGATGGGACGAGCAGGAACCCTTCCCCCTCCCGCCACGGCACGCGGCCGCTCCAGAGGAGCGCGACCGCCAGCACGAGCAGCAGCTGGGTGGACAGCGGCAGCTTGACCGCCAGGGCCACCAGGAAATAGTTCCAGAACCCTGTCCGGCTGTAGCGGCCCCGCAGGTAGGTCCACGCGGGGGCCGCGGCGTCGCGGCCGGTCATGTCCACACCCTGCAGGTAGGCGTACGGCAGCGGCAAGGGAACCGCGCGCAAGACGGGCACCGCCGCCAGCGCGTGCCACGCCGGGCTCGCCAGCGCATAGCGCGAGAGCGGCGTGCCGGTGCCTTCGAACCAGAACCCCACGTTGATCGCCACGATCGCGGCCGCGCCGTAGGCGAGCAGCAGCGCCCCGAGGCGCGGCGCCCCGGGACGCGGCGCCCCTGGACGCGGCATTTCGGGACCTGGCGCCCCGGGACCTGGCGCTCCGGCCAAGGGGACGCCCGGCCCGGGCACCGGCGCCGCCGGCCCAGGGATCGTCGCCGCCGGCTCACGCACCGGCGCCGGCCCCGGCAAGGGCCCTGCCGGCCGCCGCCCACGGCGGAGCCGCAGCGTGCGCAGGAGGAGCAGCAGGGCGAAGCTCGGCACCAGGAAGAGCGCCGTCACCTTGGCGAGCTGGGCCGCGCCGAACGCCGCGGCGCCGGCCCAGAGCCGCCCCCGCCCCGGCCGCTCCAGGTAGCGCCAGAAGGCGTAGGTGGCGCCGAACATCCCCAGGCTGATCGCGACGTCGGTGGTCACCAGGTGCGAGTGGGCGATGACGTTGGGACAGAAGGTGTAGAGGAAGAGCGCCAGCGCGCCGCCGCGCCAGCCGTAGAGGGCGCGCGCCCAGTGGAAGACCAGCCAGCCGAGCAGGACGCCGAGGAGCAGGGTCGGCAGCCGCGCCAGCCGCAGCCGGCCCGTCCAGGAGAGAGGCGCCGCGCCGGCCCGGGCGGCGATCGCCGGCGGCAGCGCGTTGAGCGCCGAGACCGGCATCTTCGAGTTGAGCATCTCGTGCACCCGCAGGAAAGTCCCCTCGCGGAGCGCGCGCTCGCCGTACCAGAGGTGCAGCCGCTCGTCGGCGGTGGTGCCGTCCGCCCGCGAGCCGAGCACACCGCGCACCGCGAACAGCGCCAGCAGCGCGCCGATCAGGAGCGCCCGGTAGGGATGGCCGCCGCCGGTCATTTGGACGGCGATCTTATCCCCGGGCCGCGACGCGCCCGAGGCCGGCCGGGATATCATGAGCCGCCCGCTTTCCAGGTTTGCCGATCCGTGACCGCCGGTTCCTCACCGCCGCCAGCGACTCCCGCGAAGCTGCGGCTGCGCTTGCGGCGCCCGGCCTGGCGCCGGCCCGGGGAGTGGGGCTGGCCCTGGTACCAATGGCTCTACGCCGCGCTCGCCCTGCTCTACACCGCTCCCTTCTGGGCGGTGCGGTTCGTACCCACCACCGACGGCCCCTGCCACCTCTACAACGCCTGGATCCTGCGCCACTGGGGGGACATCGCGCACTATCCGGCGGTCAACGCTTATTTCGAGCTGGCGGGCAAACCCTTCCCGAACTGGCTCACCCACCTGCTGCTCGCCGGGCTGATGTGGGCGGCGCCGCCGCTGGCCGCCGAGAAGCTGCTGCTGAGCGGCTACGTGCTGCTGTTCCTGGGCGGCCTCTGGTACCTGGCCGGCGCCGTGGACCGCGAGCGCCGCTGGCTCGCCTTCGTCGGCTTCCTGCTGGTCTACGACGCGCCCCTGCAGTGGGGCTTCTACAATTTCTGCTACAGCGTCGGCCTGTTCCTGATCGCCGTCGGCTACTGGTGGCGGCGCCGCGACAGCTTCGACATCGGCGTGGCCGTCAGGCTCAACCTGGTGCTCGTCCTCTGCTACTTCGCCCACCTGACCTCGACCGTCGTGGCGCTGCTGGCGATCGCCGTGCTGTGGCTGGCGACCCTGCGCCGCGAAGGCCTGGCCCGGCGCTGGGCGCAGGCCGCGGCGCTCGCCCCCCAGCTTCTGCTGCCGCTCTGGTTCCTGTCGGCGCAGCGGGGCAAGTCGTACCCGACGGCCGACGATCTCGGCGCCCTGTGGACCTCCTTCGTTCGCTTCGACGCGTTCCTGGGCCTCGACGAGCAGCGCCGCTTCGCCGCGGTCGTGCAGGCCGTCTTCGCGCTGCTGCTGGCGCTCTCGATCGCCGCCCGGCTGCGCGGCCGGCGGCGGCTGCCGCCGCCGCCACGCGGCACCGCCGCCGGCGCCCAGGGAGGCGACGCCGGCTTCCTGCTGCTGGCCGCCGTCCTGGCTACGGTCTACCTCGTCGCTCCCGACGGCATGGCCGGCGGCGGCGGGCTCAAGATGCGCCTCGCCCTCTACCCATGGCTCGTCCTGATCCCCTGGCTGTCGCCGGCGCTGCGCGGCGGCGCCAGGGCCGCCGCCATCGTCGTGCTCGCGCTGCTCGCGGCGCTCGATCTCGGCATCGTCCTGCGCGCCTACCGCCAGGCCGAGCCCCAGCTCGAGGCGTTCGTCCACGGCATGGACCGGGCGGCGGGCGACGCCGTCGTCATGCCGCTCCTGTTCCCCCGCGAGCGCGGCTGCGCGCAGCCCTGCTATCTCGCCCACGCCAGCGGCTACGCGGCGATCGCCAAGCGCCTGGTCGATTGGGACAACTACGAAGCGGTGACCGGCCTCTTCCCGCTGCGTTTCAAGGACTTCGCCAGCCACGACACCCTGCTCTACGAAGCCCGGCCGCAGGAGGTCAAACCGCGCGAGCTCATGCGTCAGGTGGATTACGTCTACTGCTGGCGGATGCCCCGCGACCAGCCGATCGCCCGCCGCCTCCGCCGCAACCTCGCTCTGGTCGCCGACGACGGCGACTCGCAGCTGTTCCGCAGCCCGCGCTTCCAGGAGCGGGAGGCGCCGGCCGCGCCGCCCGCGCCGGGCCTCCCGCCCTCGCCATGAAGCGGCGCCGCGGCTCCCGCCGCACGGTGGACCTGCCGTGCGGCTTCTGTTACAACCGCCGTTACAGATGGCTTCCGTCCTAGCTCCCCTCGGTCCATCCGCAACCGACCGCGTCCTCGTCCTCACCGGGATGCACCGGTCCGGAACGTCTCTCCTGGCGGGGATGGCGGTCCAGGCCGGCCTCGACATGGGGAAGCGGCTGCTGCCGGCGGGCAACGGCAATCCGCGGGGCCACTTCGAGGACCTGGACTTCGTGGCTTTCCACGAGGCCTGCCTGAAGCGCCGCGGCGCCGGGCCACTGCGGCCGCCCGCCGGCGGCGTGCCACGGTTCGACGGCGACGAGATCCTGGAGGCGCAGGCGATCCTCGCCCGGCGCGCCGGCAGCCCGCTCTGGGGTTGGAAAGACCCGCGCACCGCTCTCTTCCTGCCCTGCTGGACCGCGCTGCTGCCAGGGGCGTTTTACCTGCTGATCTACCGCCACCCGGTCGAGGTCGCGCTCTCGCTGCTGCGGCGCGGCCACGAGCCCGAGGTGCGGCTCGACCCAGCCCCTCGGCGGCCACGGCGTCGAGCGGCTCTATGCGCCGGCGGAGCTGCGCAGCGGCCTGCTGGCGCGCGGCATCGACTGGCGCGACCTCCTGCCGGAGGCGATGGGGCTCTACGACCGGCTCGAGCACGCCGCCGATGTTCCCGGCGGCGACGCCGGCGCCCTCGGCGACGCCGGCACCCCCGCCGCGGTCAAGAACCGCCAGCTCATGGAGGCGAGCGAGCACTTGCTGGCGGCAGCCCTGGCCAATGGGCGCGGACCGCGCGCCGCCGAGGCGCCCGTCCGCGGGCCGGCTCCCGCCGCCGGCGCCGCCGCCGACGACGGTTGCGGCGCGCCACCGGAGACCGCGCCGCAGGCGCAGCGCATCGAGCGACTCGAGCGGCGGGTGGCGAGCCTGGGCTGCCAGCTCGACCTGCTCCGCGAAGAGAGGGCCCGGGTCGAAGCGACCCGCGGCTGGCGTCTCGTCCATTCCTATTGGGGCGCCGCCCGGCGCTGGCAGGGCCTGAAACGCCAGGCCGGCTGGCGGCTGCGCGGCGCGCTCGGCGGGCTGCCGCCGCTGCGGTCCGACGAGATCGTGGTCGGCTGCGTGGCGGAGGACCAGCCGCTTCTCCTGGCGCAGGCGCGGCGGATGGTGCGCTCGCTGCGCTGGTTCGGGGGGGAGCTGGCAGGCGCCCGGGCGTTGGTCTGCGTGACCGGCGAGATCGCTCCCGAAGACCGGCAGGCACTCGAGACCGAGGGCGCGGAGGTGCGGATCGTCGAGCCGTTCGACCGCCGCAACGCCTCGGCCAACAAGCTGCAGTTCTTCGCCGAAGCGCTCGCCACGGGCGCCCGCGGCCTGCTGCTGCTGGACTGCGACCAGGCGTTCGTGGGCGACCCGCTGCCGCTGCTGGCGGCCGGGGCGCTGCAGGCCAAGATCGCCGACGTGCCGTCGGTCACGCACGACGCCTTCGTCCGGCTCTTCCACCACTTCGGCCTGCCGCTGCCGGCACGGCGTTACCGGACGACGCTGGGGGGCGAGCCCACCATCCTCTATTGCAACACCGGGATGGTCTTCCTGCCGCGCGAGCTGGCGTTCGAGCTCGTGCCGGTCTGGCGCGAGTGGAACCGGCGAATCCTCGACTGCCTCGACCTCCTCGGCCCCTGCGCCCACCACTGCCACCAGGCGAGCTTCAGCCTGGCGCTCGCCGCTCATCCGGTCCCCTTCGCGGCAGCGCCGCCCGCGCTCAACTTCCCGCTCCACCTCGAGCCGCAGCCGCCGCCGCCCGCGATGCTGGCCGCCGATCCGGTGATCCTCCATTACCACGCCAGGGTGGACGCGACGGGATGCCTGCTGCCCTCCCCATACCCCCGCGCCCAGGCGCGGATCGCGGCTCTCAATCGGCGATTGGGCGCGGCGGCCGGGTAGTGGGGGCGTGGCGCCGGGAGGTCGCGCCGCATGCCGCTCTGCTGGCCCTGGGAGCGGCGTTGCGCGGCTGGCAGTTCAGCGCCGGCGCCTCGCAGTGGGTGGACGAGCTGGCGCTGTCGCGCGGCATCCTGGATCTCTCCTGGAAGGCCTTGCTGACCGGGCCGCTGCCCTTCGCCCAGGTCGCGCCGCCGGGATTCGTGCTGCTGGAGAAGGCGGCGGCCGCGACGCTCGGAACGAGCGACTACGCGCTCCGCCTGGCGCCGTTCGCCAGCTCGCTCGCGGCGCTCTGGCTCTTCTACCGCCTCGCCCTGCGGCTCCTGGCGGGTCCGGGGGCGGTCTCCCTGGCTCTCGCCCTCTTCGCCGTCCAGCCGGCGCTCGTCCTGTACGCGGCGCAGGTCAAGCCCTACGCCGTCGACCTGGCCGTGGGCCTGGCCCTGACGCTGCTCGCCGCCGGCCTCGTCGGCGACCGCAACGGCCCGGCGGCGCGCCGCGCCATCCTGGCGGGCCTGGCGGCCGCGCCCGCCGTCTTCTTCTCCCACGCCGCGGCGCTGGTGCTCGCCGGCCTGAGCGCCGCGCTCGCCCTGGCCACCGTGACCAGGCGCGCCAGGTTCGCGGGGGCCGCCATCGCCGCCGGCCTGTGGCTGCTCTGCGCCGGGATCGCCGCCGCGGCGGCGCGCCGCGCCATGGCGCCGGCGGTTGGCGGCTACCTGGCGCATATCTGGGCGCCGGCCTTCGGGCCGTCGCCGCACAGCCTGTCCGGCGACGCGCGGTGGCTGGCGAGGGCGGTCGGCGGCGAGCTGGACGGCGGCGGCCTCGGCTACCCCTGGATGCCGCTCTATGCCGTCCTTGCGGCGCTGGGCGTCGCGGCGCTCTGGCGGCGCCGGCCGGCGCTCGCGCCGCTCGTCGTCGCGCCGGCGGGCGTGGCCCTCGCCGCGGCGGACCTCCATCTCTATCCTTTCGCCGGCCGGCTGGTGCTGTTCGTCGCGCCGGCCCTGATCCTGCTCATCGCCGCGGGGGCGGAGGCCTTGGCGGGGAGGATCCGGCTCGCCGCCGGCGGCCGGGGCGAAGCGGCGGCGGCGGCGGCCGGCGGCCGGCTCGGTGCCGGGGCGGTCTACCTCGCGGCGCTGCTGCCGGCCCTGTGGAGCGGCTTCGCCAACCCGGGCGACGCGATCTACGTCTACTACGGCGCCGGGCAAGCGCTGCGCTTCTATGGACCGCGCTACGGCTTCGCGCCGTCCGGCTACCTGCTGGGCGGCTGCCATCGCGGCGACACCCGGGCCTATCTCGGCGAGCTCGACCGCTTCCGCGGACGGGCGCGCCTCTGGGTGCTCATCGCGCACGCCCAGCCGTGGCTCGGAGAGGAGCAGACGGTGCTCGCCTACCTCGACCGCCTGGGGACCCGCCGCCTGGCGCTGCGCGCCCTCCCCCACGCCGGCGGCGCGGGGCTGCCGGCCGAGGCGTACCTCTACGACCTGACGGCGGCGCGGCGCCCCGTCGCCGGCGCCTCGGCGGCAGGCGTCGCCGGCGGCGCGGCGGCGACCTCCGCCGGCGCCTCGGCGGCGACCTTCCCCATCGCTCCGGCGGCGCCGGAGCCCGATCCGCGCTTCGCCTGCACCGGACCGCAGAATCCGGTCCCGGAGGCCGCTTTCGCGACGCTGCCGCACTGCGGAGTGGCACCTGTCAGGGCGTTGTCCGCGCACCCTGCGCCGCCGCCGCCTCGCCACCATGCACGGTGACCAGGCGGAAGTGGGCGCTGCGCGTCACTCCTGGTGGAGCCGGGTCGTCGCTCAACCAGGCCACGACCCCATGTCCCGAGCCGTCGAGCTCGAACCAGCTGCCGGCCGGGATGCTCGTGGCGACGGTCA
>WNFI01458057.1_pt1 | contig 13052 bp, 13 predicted proteins | sample 5400471 | NCBI WGS metagenome assembly WNFI01 (sample SAMN13153348, study PRJNA577476) | soil metagenome | isolation source: 100 cm saprolite on Douglas fir-dominated hillslope | place: USA:California | collected 2013-09-17
TCTCCATCACGACCGACCCGAGCAGGGATCGCGGCGATGTTTTGCGTGACTACGGTCCGGCTCACGGGCTTGATCCGATCAACTGGACCTTTCTTACGATAGCGCCGGGTCAGGCTGAGGACGCGACGCGAAATATGGCAGTGCAATTCGGTCATCGGTTCGACAAGGCCGAGGACGGATATCAGACCCATGGCATTGTCACGCACGTGATCGACAAGGAGGGCCGTTGGCGCGCTAATTTCCACGGATTGCAATTCGAACCCTCGAACCTCGTCATCTTCGTCAACGCGCTGACTGACGGCGTTGAGAAGTCCCACGGGCATCCCGTGCCGACGCTCTTGCAGCGACTGCGAAATTGGTTTTGACGGCACGGAAATTTATGAGAACCGATCAACTGATTGAACCGCTCGCGACCGATCTCAAGCCTATCGGCTATTGTGGCTGATCTGACGATGTTGGGAATGGAGGCGGCAACGCCCTATGCTGCAACGCCGTTTCTCCATCTGACTCGCGCGTCCCATGCCTCATGCACATGAACATCATCAACATGCATGGTAGGAATGCCACGATGGGGAATAGCCCGGCAGCCTTTAGCCAGTTCCAGTTCAGGACAAGACCTGAAACAACGACTGCTCCCGAAAAAAGATACAGCGCCAAGCGGTACCGAACGAAATAACTTCTCAAGGTGCCACGCGGTGGACTCGCATCGCTGTTGGTGGTTGCGTCGTGATGATTAAAGACCATGAATGCTTGCTCCGTTTTGGTCGGTGGATACAAACGCTGAAAGGGCTGCGGAGGTCGATGCTTATCCGCAACCCTTTGCGCTTCAGATGCGATTCACCAAGGGGATTTCGGACCGCCGTGATAGCGCGGAGCGCTTCCACCCTCATCGGCGATCGGCGCGGCCTGGAAACGCGGCGGCATTACGGTGGATGCGAACGCAGAACGCGGGTTGCTTTGCGGGGGGGCCACGCCGTAGGCGTTCTGCCTAGCTTCGCTCGGCCAATAGCTCTTGTCCGAAATCGTCGAGCCCGCGTAGGCCGTCGCAGACATCGCCACCAACGGCAGCACGAGTGAAATCTTGAGAAGGTGTTTCTTTAACATGGTCCGGCTCCATCATTGTTGGAAGCGCGTGAGGTGCGCTTCTAAAAATGAGTTCGGAGCGAATCGTCTGGCGGTTACACGCTCACGCCGACGTGAAAGCGACTGATACGTCCGTTACCAACGCAATAGCCGCGGTCCCAATGCTGCACCTGCCAACGTGCACAGTACAATCGTGCCTCCGTACCAGACCGCAACGAACGGCAATGAATCGTCGGTGCAATGCAGCGCATAAGCCATCGCGCTCACGCCGCCTGCAACGAGACCGGCGACAGCACCTGTACGGGCAAGATTTGTAGGCGCAGCTCTCCGTACCGCCGCGATGACGACAGCGAAGGGCACGATTGCGATGATGGGAATGGAGAGAAGGCATTCGAACCACTGATCTCCCATAACCATCTTGTTCCAGTGCGAGCTGGGCGCGAGTCCGAGGCTGATTGCGGCAAGCAGCACGATCGCCGCGAACGGCGTCGCGGCCCAAATTGACGAGGTTCTTCGCTCCCCTCCAGGGCGGGCCAGCCGTGTCAGATAGACCGATGCCACGCCAACGATTCCGACCGTAAATGCGAGCTTCAGGAGCAGAAACATCAAGGCACGAGCGGTCATCAGGTCAGAGCGGACGCCCAGCCCGACAAGCATGAAGGCGAGCGCCACGGCTGTTCCGGCCGCGAGGGCAATGTAAACCGTCCGACTGACAAGTCTGCGGTTGACCGGCTCGATATGCGCACTAAGCGCGGCCACCAGGTCGTCCGTCTTCATGTTCTGCTCTCCTGGGCAATCAACGCGGCCAGTGCTTTGAGCCCGCGGTGAATGTTCACTTTTACTCCCGACTCCGAGATGCCGCACCTCTCCGCTGCTTCAGCTATGCTCTGTCCGTCGAGTTTTACAGCCTCGATGGCGCATCGCATGTTTTTCGGCAACCGCTCCATCAGCCGTCTGACGTCGTAGGTACTCTCGGCACTGACATTGTCGTCGCGTGCCATGATCTGATCGGCCTCTTCGATAGGCACGTCAGCGAACGACGCGCGGGAGCGACGCAGGAAATCGATCAGTTTGTAGCGCGCGATCGCATGCACCCACGGTGTCAACGGCTCCGCCGGATTGTAAGTGTGTCGTTTGATATGGATGGCCAATACCGCTTCCTGAACCAGATCTTCGGCCTCCGATGCACCTCTGCCAATGCCCGCAAGCTTGCCTTTGTAATACGCACGCAGACGGCGGCTCAATCGATCGAGCAGCGCGCGGTGCGAAGCCGCGTCGCCATCCAGGCTGGCGAGCATCAGGGCCTTGAGTTCGACTTCGTGGGTCGTCATGCTTGCGTATCTCTATTAGTTCGCTCGTCCGGCCGGTTTGGTTACAGGGGACGGCGCCCCTCCCCAAAAAATATTCCCGAAAGTCGAGCTTCCGTCATTCGGCCGCTTCCGGACGGTCGAAGCGACTTGTCGCAGTCTGATCCTGCCTGCCCCTTTCCACTGGAACATCCGCATTCGGTTCGCTCGGCAGCCGGAAGCCTTTGACCAACCCGAAGATCGCCGGGATCACGATCAGCGTCAGCAACGTCGAGGAAATCATCCCGCCGATCATGGGCACTGCGATACGCTGCATGATCTCGGACCCCGTGCCGGTGCTCCACATGATAGGAAGCAATCCCGCCATGATGGCCACGACCGTCATCATCTTCGGGCGCACGCGCTCCACCGCGCCTTCCATGATGACGACGTAAAGATCGCTGCGCGTCGGCGCGCGGCCCTCGATGTCGCGTTGCGTCTTGATCTCCGCCAACGCCTGATTGAGGTAGATCAGCATCACGACACCGGTTTCGGCGGCGACGCCGGCAAGCGCGATGAAGCCGACGACGACAGCCACCGACAGGTTGAAGCCGAGCCACCACATCAGCCAGAGCCCGCCGACCAGGGCGAAGGGCAGCGACAGCATCACGATCATGGTCTCGATGATGGAGCGGAAGTTGAGATAGAGCAGCAGGAAGATGATCAGCAGCGTTACCGGTACGACGATCTTCAGGCGCGCCGTCGCGCGTTCGAGATATTCGTACTGACCGCTCCACATCACGTAGTAGCCGGCCGGGAATTGAATGCTGGCCTGCACCGCCCGCTGCGCATCCGCGACGTAGCCGCCGAGATCGCGGTCGCGGATGTCGACGTAGATGTAGGTCGCCAATTGCCCGTTTTCGGTGCGGATCGATGTCGGCCCGCGCGCCGGGGAAATCTTGGCGACCTCCCCGAGCGGCACCGCGCCGCCGCCCGGCATGGGGACCAGGACATCGTTGGCGATGGTCTGCGGATTTTCCCTCAGATCGCGCGGGTAGCGCATGTTGACGCTGAACCGCTGCCGGCCTTCCACCGTTGTTGTCACCGTCTGACCACCGAGGGCGGTCGCGATGACGTCCTGGACGTCCTGAACCATGATGCCGTAGCGCGCCAAAGCCGCGCGGTCTGGCGTCACGTCGAGATAGTATCCGCCGATACCCCGCTCGGCGTAGGCCGAAGACGTACCCGGAACGGCTTTCAGGACCTGCTCGATCTGCTTCGCGAGCTTGTCGATCTCGACCAGATCGGTGCCGATCACCTTCACCCCGATTGGTGTGCGGATTCCGGTCGAGAGCATATCGATGCGCGCCTTGATCGGCATGGTCCAGGCGTTGGACACGCCCGGAAACTGCAGCGCCTTGTCCATTTCCGCGATCAGGCCGTCGACCGTCACGCCCGAACGCCATTCCTGTTTTGGCTTCAGATTGACGATGGTCTCGAACATCTCGGACGGGGCCGGATCGGTCGCGGTCGCAGCGCGCCCCGCCTTGCCATAGACGGACGCCACTTCCGGAAACGACCGGATGATCTTGTCTTGCGTCTGCATCAATTCGCCCGCCTTGGTGACGGATATGCCGGGCAACGTTGTCGGCATGTAGAGCAGCGTGCCCTCGTTCAGGTTCGGCATGAACTCGGTGCCGAGTTGGCGCGCCGGCCAGATCGTCACCGCGAGTACCGCTATGGAAAGCAGGATCACCAGCATCTTGGCCCGCATCACGGCCTTGATCACCGGACGGTAGATCCAAATCAGAAAGCGATTGATAGGATTTCTGTGCTCGGGGACGATCCGGCCGCGCACGAAAATCACCATCAAAGCCGGCACCAGCGTGACCGAAAGCAGAGCCGCCGCAGCCATCGAAAACGTCTTGGTGAATGCCAGCGGGCTGAACAGCCGCCCTTCCTGCGACTCCAGTGTGAAGATCGGCATGAACGAGACGGTGATGATCAGCAGGCTGAAGAACAGGGCCGGCCCGACCTCGGAGGCCGCCGCGATCAAGATATCGAGCCGCGAACGGCCGGACTCGGCGCGTTCCAGATGCTTGTGGGCATTCTCGATCATCACAATCGCCGCGTCGACCATGGCGCCGATCGCAATGGCGATGCCGCCAAGACTCATGATATTGGAGCCGAGTCCAAACAACTTCATCGCCCCGAATGCCATCAGCACGCTGACGGGAAGCATCAGGATCGCTACCAGCGCGCTGCGGAAGTGCAACAGGAAGACGATACAGACGAGCGCAACGACGATGCTCTCCTCGAACAGCGTGTGCTTGAGCGTCGCAATGGCGGCGTTGATGAGGTTCGAGCGGTCGTAAACCGGCACAACCTCCACCGACTTCGGCAGGCTGCTGGCGATTTCCTTTAAGCGCCTCTTCACATTCTCGATCACGTCGAGTGCGTTGACCCCGAATCGCTGCAGCACGATGCCGCTCGCGACCTCACCCTCGCCATTGAGCTCCGTGATGCCGCGCCGCTCGTCTGGGCCGAGCTCGACGCGGGCCACGTCGCGCAGCAGGACCGGCGTGCCGTTGTTCGTCTTCAACACGATGTTACCGAGGTCGTTGATGCCCTTCAGGTATCCCTTGCCCCGGATGACGTATTCGAACTCCGACAGCTCGACGGTGCGGCCGCCGACGTCGGCATTGCTGGCCCGGATCGCGTCACGCATCTTCTGCATGGTGATGCCGAGATCGCGCATGCGCTGCGGATCGAGAATGATGTTGTATTGCTTGACGAAGCCGCCGACGCTCGCGACTTCGGCCACTCCCTCGGCCTTGGCCAGCGCAAATTTCAGGTTCCAGTCCTGGATGGCGCGCGTGTCGGAAAGATTCAATTCCTTCGACATCACCGCGTATTGGTAGACCCAGCCCACGCCTGTCGCGTCCGGGCCGATCGTCGGCGTTACACCAGCGGGCAGCCGCGACGTTGCACCGTTGAGGAATTCGAGGACGCGCGAACGCGCCCAGTAGATGTCGGTGCCGTCCTCGAAGATGACGTATACGAAAGAAACGCCAAAGAACGAGAACCCGCGCACGACTTTCGAGCGCGGCACGGTCAGCATGGCGGTCGTCAACGGATAGGTGACCTGATCCTCGATCACCTGCGGGGCCTGACCGGGGTACTCCGTATAGACGATCACCTGGGTGTCGGAGAGATCCGGAATTGCATCCAGCGGCAGATGAACCAGCGCGTAGATTCCGGCAGCGGCGGCAAAGCCGGCGCCAAACAGGACCAGCAGCAGGTTGCGCGCCGACCAGGCGATCAGGCGAGCGATCATGGCTGGCCTCCCGCTTCCGAGAACCCTTTGAGAGCGGCCTTCAGGTTGCTTTCGGCATCGATCAGGAAGTTCGCCGACACCACGACGGGCTCGCCTTCACTGATGCCTTCGCGGACCTCGACATAGCCGTTGCCGCGCTGACCCAGTTTCACGCCACGAGGTTCGAACCGGCCCTCCCCTTTGTCCACGAAGACGGCCTGGCGGCTGCCGGTATCGAGGACGGCGCTGTCCGGAACGGAGAGAACGGGCTCGGGACTGCCGGTGTTTATTTCGGCGTCGACGTACATGTCGGGAAGCAGCGCGAAGTCCGGATTGGCTAGTTCGATCCGGACTCGCGCGGTGCGGGTCTCCCGGTTGACCTGTGGATAGACGACGCTGATTTTCCCAACGAATTCGCGTCCTGGGAAACTCCGCGCCTTCACGACGACCGGCCGTCCGACTACGAGCGCACCGACATCGCGCTCCGCGACATCGATCTGCGCCCAGACGACCGATATGTCCGCAACTCGAAACAGCACGTCGCCAGGCTGCGCCCGCATGCCCTCGACGGCGTTGCGCTCCAGCACGATGCCCTCGCGCGGTGCTGACCATTCGATAGCCATCGGAACCGAGCCGCTTTTCTCCATCGCGGCGATCACGGGGTCGGGAACGTCGAGATTCATCAGTCGCTGCCGCGAGCCGCGCCCATAAGCTCCGGCCCCGCCGGTGGTTTTGGAGTTGATGGTGGCGATGTACTCCGCGGAGGCGGCCGAAATTGACGGGCTATAGATTTCCATCAAAGGCTGGCCTTTGCTGACCCTGGTGCCAGTCGTGACGTTTGCAACCTTCTGAACCCAGCTTTCCGATCGCATCGAAATGACGGACACCCGACGCTCATCGAGTTGAATCGTGCCTGGCGCGCGGATGATGGTACGAATGACACGGGGCGACGCGGCCTCCGATTTCACACCGGTGCGCTGTATTTTTCCGGGCGAAAGTTTGACCGAACCATCGTCGCTGTCCTCGCCGTCATAAACAGGGATGTAGTCCATCCCCATCGAGTCCTTCTTCGGTGTCGGCGAAGTGTCGGGAAGCCCCATGGGATTGCGGTAATATTTGATTTTCCGATCTATCGGCACCGCCGGCATGGCCTGCGGAGCCGAGGCTTCTTCGAAACTGATATCGGCGCCGGCCGGTACGCCTCGATAGTCGCGACCGTCCGGCGTCTTGGTGGGCGTCAGGGAATAAAGCGGACGGCCATCCGGGTCCTGGTAATAGAGCGGCGTACCGCTCGTCTGCGCGCCCGCTGGCGTCACGATGGCCATGCCTGGCGGTTCGGCCGGCTGACGCTGCGCGCGACCGGCGACAAACCCGCCTCCCGCCGCCGCGATCAACGCGGCGACGGTGGCGCTGGTGAAGAGAGCGCGGTTCATTTCTGTGCCGTGACAACGAGCTTGTTTTCGACCGTGCCGGTCTCGCCCTGCACCTTTGCACCCAAGGACAGCTGCCACCGGCCCGCCATCCCGAAGGTTGCCTTGAACCTATAGGTTCCGGCTTTCTCGCCCGGCATCGGCGTGATCTTGGTGGCCATTTCCTGCATTCCATCGGGAGCCATATCGAGACGGGTCGCGAAGATGACTGCATCCGGTACTGGCTTGCCGGTGGTTTTGTTGACGAGCCGGACCGTGATGGTCTTGTCAGGGCCAGCCTGAACGGTCGGGTCGACAAGTTTGAATTCGTAATCCTTGATATCGGCGCGGGCGATAGTGGCCGAACCAGCCATGGCAATGCCGATCAACGCGGCCTGGAAGGCCCGCGAGTAACGAGACGTCATTTTAAATCCTCAGTTGTTCTTGGTTGCCGCAAGGCGGCATGCGTTTATCCGCGCGGTTTTAGGACCGCGCAGCAGCAAACCGGCGCTTCAGCGCCGATCAGACCAAGATCCGAGGAGGATGTTCGGGAGGCGGATGGCCCAGGCCGTCGGGCCAGGAATCATTTTGCAGCGGTGCAATTCGGCGGGAAGCGGCGAACGGGTAGAATGCAGCTGACGTTGGGCTGGCGAAGCATTTAGCCACGCAAGCCGCCATAAACACGCATTTGTCGCAATCAAGCGGCGCAGGAGTCTTTGAGGGACAGCACGGCATGTCGCTCGCCATATCGTCCGCCGTTGCGGAGATGGGCATATCGTTCGCCATCGCCGACATTGATGCATCCGAAGCCGTTCCAGCCATGACCGGTCGGAAAAACGGAGCCAGCACCAGCCCTGCAATCATGAAGATCGCGAGCAGCCGGCGGATGGTGATTTGACGGTTCACCCCACCAAAATCCCACATCTGCGCAAAAATTGAAAGCCCTTCAGGTTAACGACGCCGTGATGCGAATAAACGGTCGCTGAATTTCTCGTTCGGCTGGCGTTCAGAACAACCCGCTTAAGTTCTCCACCGAGGAACTGAAAGTTAGTTAGCCCATAGCGCTTGGCCGCGTTGGGCTTCCACAGCGAACGGAGAGGGACCATGACCTTAAGAAGAGCTCTTCTAATGGCTACCGTGCTAGTGTTGAGTGTACCCGTGATACCCGCACTTGCTCACGATGATGAGGACTACGGTTACGACTCCCACGATCGGTTTCACGACCGATTGTCTGACGCGCACGCACGTGCCCATGAGTACGGTTTTTATAGTCGCGATGAGCACCGTGCCTATCATCGTGCTCTTCGGGACCTTCATGATTCGGCTCACGGATATCAGCCGCGATACTACTATTATTCAAGGCCTCGCTATTACGGCTATGGCTGGGGCTATTAAACCAGTTTCCGACTGGGGAAGCTTGGCGCCCCGGTCGGGTGAACCCTTGCGATCCTACGCTGCGGTCTGAATTACGAGGAAGGGAATTGTAATGTCGCGGAACACAATGGCAATAGGTACCCTCGCAGTTTTGGCCATTAGCCTGCTTGCTACTTCGGCCAATGCTCATCCGAAACTAGAATCTGCCAGCCCCGCGGCTGATGTTTCGAGCAAGGTCTCCCCCACGGAGATCAAGCTGAACTTTAGCGAAGGTGTGATCGCAAAATTTTCGGGCATAGAACTAAAGGATGAAGCTGGGAAAACAATTGCCACCGGCATGCCGGCGACTGATCCAAAGGATCAGAAGCAACTCGTCGTGCCGCTGCCAACGCCGTTGAAAGCGGGACACTATACGGTCACCTGGCATGCTGTTTCCGAAGATACCCACCGCGTGAAGGGCGAGTATTCGTTTGGGATCGATCGTTAGAGCTCGAACAGGAAAAGTCCCACCGCACCGTCAGCATTTTGGAACTTTCAACAGATCGGGGCAGCTGTTAGGGCCGCCGCAGCGAAAACGCGATTGCGGTGATCTGTCGCGTCGAAAAACAGCTCTTCCTCAACCTTGCGCGGCAATCTGTCGCGTCGCGCGAACCTCCCCGGCACGGTTCTTGCTCAATCCTGATTGCCTGAAGGCGCGATCGTGCGCCTTCTTTTTATGCATCCGGATTGATTTGAAATGCGCTGCCTCGTCGTTGCAGACCTGCACTACTCATTGCCGCAATTCGACTGGCTGCTCAGCGCGGCGCCGCACTTCGACCTTGTGATCTTCGCCGGAGATGCCCTTGACGTCGGATCGTTCGTCGATTTCCGCGCCCAGATCGTCGTGGTGAAGAAATATCTGACGCTATTGTCCGGCATCACCCGGGTCATTCTTTGCTCCGGAAATCATGACCTCGACGAACGCAGTCCCGAGGGCGAAAAGATCTCGCGATGGATCGGCGAGGTCCGCGAACTCGGCGTCGTCCGCGACGGCGACAGCCTGACGCTCGGCGACATGCTTTTCACGGTCTGTCCATGGTGGGATGGACCGCTGGTCAAACAGCGGATCGATAACCAGCTTCGCCAGGCTGCCGCGGTACGGCTGAAGCAATGGGTCTGGGTCCATCACGCGCCGCCGGCGAATTCCCCGACGAGCTGGGGCGGCAAACGCTTTTTCGGCGACGTCGAACTCGCGCAATGGATCCAGACCTATCAGCCTTTCATGGTGATCTCGGGTCACGTGCATCAATCGCCGTTCATCCCCGACGGGTCGTGGTTCGATCGGCTCGGCTCAACCTGGGTATTCAATACCACCGATGACGGCACCGCTTTCTGGCTGGCGGCCGGCGACGAGCAATACATCGACCTCAACGCGCCGTTGCAGCGGCCGGCCGCGCCGGTCACCGATCCGCCGGCGTGGCTTACATCCTTGGGTCGGATTGCCGATCCGATCCTGGCGAGACCTGCGTCGGCGCCAGGTTGATCATGCTCTGCAGGATGTCGCCGACCATCGCCAGATGATTGCCATGGCCGGCATATTGCCGCTTGATGTCGGCGAGATAGGTGTTGGCGACATTGAGCCGCTGCGCCAATAGCCGCGCGATCAGAATGGCCACTGCCGGCTGCTGGCGCAGAAACGAGGCGGCATCGTTGATTTCGTAAATCACTGACTGCGAAGCGGCGCGCACCGTCGCGGTGTGCGGCTTGTCCAGCAGAACCGACATTTCTCCCAGCACCGCGCCCGGCTCGGTGATGGTGGCGACGACGGTATCGCCCTTGATGACCTCAAGCCGTCCCTCGATCAGCACATAGAGGTGACCGGTGGTGTGACCCTCGTGAACGACGAACGCTCCCGCGGAGACGGCTCGCTTAACTCCCCCGGCGCAATAGTCCAGAATCTCGCGCATCCATCAACACCTCGAACCCCGGGGCAAGATTAGCATTGGGATCGGCAGCGTCGAATGGATAATACGGGCGGCCTGCCCAAATTGTCAGCATCAACAAGGTCAGGCGGATCGGCCCGCCGTGATGGGTGCCTTGGTTGCCATCAGGAAATCGCCGATCGCATCCAGAAAAATCTCCGGCGATTGCAACTGGGGTACGTGCGCGCACCCCGCAATAACCTTCAGACGCGCATTCGGCAGGCCTGCCGCCAATTCGCGCGACATCGGTGGCGGCGTCGCCTCATCATGTTCGCCGACCAGCACCAGGACTGGCACCGTGACCTTGCCAAGCGCGGGCCTGAGATCGAGGTCGGCCAGCGCCGCGCAGGCGGCGCGGAACACTTCGGGGCCGGTTCTCAAAAATGCTTCGCGGCGATCGCGCATCAAATCGGGATGTTTCTCCTGAAATTCCGGCGCAAACAACCGGCGCATCGCGACGTCGCTGATCGCTGAGAGTCCCTTGGCTTTGGAAGCCGCAGCCATGTTGCGAAAAGCTTCGCGGCCGGGTTCAGAAAACGCGGCCCCGCAATCGCCGAGGATCAATCTGGTGGCGATACCGGAATGGCGAATGGCCATTTGCAGCGCCACAAATCCACCGTAGCCGTTGCCCAGCACAATGGCGTCGCCTCCCCCGCCAGCATCCCTCACCGCCTCGGCCATTCGGTCGGCGATAGCGGCGAGACCTCCGCTCACCGCCTCAGATCTGCCAAAGCCCGGCAGTTCAGGAACGATCACCCGAAACCACTGCGACAGCTTGGGAACGATGGCGTCGAAACTCGCGCGATCCGACAGCAGCGAATGAAACAGAAACAGCGGCGGCCCGTTGCCGGATCGGGCGGCATTGACCGTGCCGTTGGCGAAAAGTCGGTCCATGCCGGTGTCTTTCGTTGGGGTGGACGCGCCGTTTCGGCGGCCGGGTGGCTCGCCGGTGGGCGCGGCGCGATCAGGCCTTAGAGCATGATCCGGAAAAGTGGAAACCGGTTTTCCGAAAAGATCATGCTCAAACAAAAAGATAACGCTAGAGTCTGATTCAATTCAGTTGAATCAGACTCTAGCGGTGGCCACTTCCTCCAGCCCGCGATTGCGCGGCTCGACGCCCCAGGCCCACACCACCACGATCTGAACGACCACAAGGGCGATCATCAGCCAGACCACGCCCGGCAGCTTGTAGGATGCCATCAGGGCACCGACGATGAAGGGCGAGACCACGGTCGCGCCCCGTCCGAGCGTGTTGCAGATGCCGTTGGCGCGCAGCCTGATCTCGGTCGGGAACAGTTCTGGCGTATAAACCCCGAACAGGATCGCGGTCTGCACATAGATCGCGACGATCAGCACGAATCCGACGCTCAACACGATCGCCGGATCGGCTGACGCGTCGAAGCGGGCATAGATGTAGCCGCTGACGATGGTGACGATCGACGCACCGATGATGCTGGAGCGCCGTCCAATCGCGTCGGACAGATAGGCGCCGACCACACAGCCGACCAGCGATCCGGCCGACAACACCAGCGTATAGGCGAGAGAATTGGCGATGGTCAGCCCCTGGCGCAGGAAGAACTGCGGCAGGAAGATGACGAAGCCGAAGATCAGCGTATTGATCGTGATCAGCACCCAGGAACCCACGATCATGCGTTGCAGCAGCGGCGGCTTCAGCATGTCGGATGCGGCGACCTTTGGGACCGGAGCCGGCACCATCAGCGGCGGCAGCGTCCCGCCGCCCGCGGATTCCTTTTCGATTGCCTGCATCAGGGATTCGGCTTCCGCGGTGCGGCCTTGCGATTCGAGCCAGCGCGGCGATTCGGGAAGATTCTTGCGCAGATACCAGACGATCAGCGAGCCGACGCCGGCAATGACGAACATCGGGCGCCATCCCCAGGCCGGGATGATCAGATAGCCGAGCAACGCGGTCGCCGGGAACCCGGCCACCACCAGGAACGCCATCATCGACAGCCAGCGCCCGCGCGTCTTCCGAAGCGGCAGGCGATCAGCTGATTCATGTCCTGCGCGAAAGCCGCCGCCAGCGCCGCCAGCCCGAAGATCAGCAAATTGATCTGATAGGTGAACCGCCGCCCCAGCTTGTCGCCGACAAATCCGGTAATCAGCGCACCCAGCGTCATGCCGACAAAGGTCAGCGAAATGAATTGCAGATTTTGCGGAGCCGTCGAGAATTTGGTTTGGATCGCCGACGCCAGCACGCCACCGGCGATATAGAGATCGTATCCGTCGAAAAACATCCCGGCGCCGACCAGCCAGAAGATCCGGTAGTGAAACGATGAGATCGGGAGCCGGTCGAGACGTGCGCCGGCGTTTACCGCGTGAGCCATATCAAGTTCCTCCCCCTCGGCAACGAATGCCCGGCCGGTCTTGAGGTGCCGGCTGCTCACGATGGTAATGAAGACGGCAGGCGAAAGCCACCATCCTCGCTCACGGCCACGATGTAATTTCCGTTCGGGTCATTCAGGATGCATCGTGAAAATACTTCTCGTCATTGCGAGGAGCAAAGCGACGAAGCAATCCAGTCTTTCTTCGCGTCCATGGATGCTTCGCGGAGCCTGTCATCGGGCGCGCATTCGCGCGACCCGTTGGCTCGCAATGACGGCCC
>WNFI01028131.1_pt1 | contig 13051 bp, 9 predicted proteins | sample 5400471 | NCBI WGS metagenome assembly WNFI01 (sample SAMN13153348, study PRJNA577476) | soil metagenome | isolation source: 100 cm saprolite on Douglas fir-dominated hillslope | place: USA:California | collected 2013-09-17
AGGACGTGCACGGCCAGCTGCGGCAGGCGGCTGGCGGCGTGGGCATCCGCTCCGGCCCGGGTCGCGCCTCCCCGGAAAAATCTCCAGAAAGGTCCATAACGCAGCGGCGCCGACCGGGCCAGCGCCGCGCGGCGACGCGGGGCCGCGAGACGGAGCCCGGGGCGCGGTGGCCCGCGGACGTCGGCGACGTCGGCGGTCGGGTACACATGTCGCTGCTGGCCGGGCTGCTCTCGCAGATCGGGATGAGGGACACGGCGCAGAAGGACGCGGGCCAGGCAGCGGAGCGGAGGCGGCGAGGGCCGGCCGAGTTCGCCGGGACCCGCGGCGCCCGCTTTGCGATCTTCCCCGACTCCGCGCTGGCCAGGAAGCCACCGCAGTGGGTGATGGCGGCCGAGCTGGTCGAGACGGCCCGGCTGTGGGCCAGGACGACCGCGCGCATCGAGCCCGAGTGGGCCGAGCCGCTGGCGGCGCACCTGGTCAGGCGCACCTACAGCGAGCCGCACTGGGAAGCGCGGAGCGGCGCGGCGATGGCGCTGGAGAAGGTGACCCTGTACGGCCTGCCGATCGTGGCGGCGCGGAACGTGAACTACGCGCGCGTCGACCCGGCGGCGGCCCGGGACCTGTTCATCACCGGCGCCCTGGTGGAGGGTGACTGGCAGACCCACCATGAGTTCTTCCGCCGCAACCAGCAACTGCTGGAGGAGGCCGCCGGCCTGGAGGACCGGGCCAGGCGGCGCGGCATCGTGGCCGATGATGCGGCCCTGTTCGAGTTCTACGACCGGCGGATACCGAAGGACGTGACCTCCGCCCGGCATTTCGACACCTGGTGGAAGAAGGCGCGCGTTCAGGACCCCGACCTGCTGACGTTCACCTCCGCCGACCTCACGGGGCCGGCCGCGGGCGAGATCCGGCCCGGCGACTATCCCGCCACGTGGGGCAGCGACCTGCCGCTGTCGTACGAGTTCGCTCCCGGCGACCCGGATGACGGGGTGACCGCGGATATTCCGCTGGCTGCCCTGGGCCAGGCGAGCGCGGAGGAACTGAGCTGGCAGGTGCCGGGACGACGCGAGGAGCTGGTGACCGAGCTCATCCGGTCGCTGCCGAAGGACCTGCGCCGGGCCTTCGTGCCCGCGCCGGACGTGGCCCGCGCGGTGGTCGCCCGGCTGGGCGAGCCGCACGGGAACCTGCTGGACGCGCTGGGCGCGGAGCTCGGCCGCCTCGGCGGCGCGGCGATCCACCGTAGCGCGTGGGATCTGTCGCGGCTGCCCGCCCACCTGCGGGTGACCTTCCGGGTGATGGACTCGGGGCGGGAGCTGGCCAGGGGAAAGGACCTGGAGGAGCTGCGCCAGCGACTGCGGCCCCGGCTGCAGGCGGTGCTCAACGAGGCGGCCGGCGGCCTGATCCGCACCGGCCTGAAGGACTGGGACATGGCCGCGCTGCCCCGGGTATTCACCCGGGATCAGGTGACGGCCTACCCGGCGCTGGCCGACGCCGGGGACGCCGTCGACGTCCGGCTGTTCGATACCGAGGCCGAGGCCCGCGCGGCTATGGCGCTGGCCACGCGCCGGCTGCTCCTGCTGCAGGTGCCGTCCGGCATGCGCTCCATCGCCGACCGGCTGCGCAGCGAGCAGAAGCTGGCCATGAGCCGGAGCCCGTACCCGAGCATCGGCGCCCTGCTCGATGACTGCGTAGCGTGCGCGGCGGACCAGGTGATCGAGGGAGCCGGAGGACCGCCGTGGGACGCCGACGGCTTCGCGCGGCTGGTAGCGGAGGCACGGACCGCCCTGCCGCTGGCGACGGCCCGGGTGCTTGACGTCGTCGCGCGGGTCCTCGGGGCGGCGCACGAGACCGAGGCCAGGCTGCAGCGCTCGCCCGGCCCGGCCCTGGCCGCGGCGCTCGCTGACGCGCGGGACCAGTTCAGCGCGCTGATCTACCCGCACTTCGTCAGCGAGACGGGCCTGCGACGGCTGCCCGACCTGGTTCGCTACCTCCGGGCGATCAGCCGGAGGCTGGACACGGCGGCCCAGGACCCCGGCCGCGAGGCCGAGAGGATGGCGGCCACCCGCCGGGTCGCGGACGCTTACGAGCGGGCCATCAAGGAGCTTCCGCCCGCCCGGCGCTCCGGTGCGGACGTCCAGGCGGTGCGCTGGATGATCGAGGAGCTGCGGGTCAGCCTTTTTGCCCAGCTGCTGGGCACGTCCGGTCCCGTCTCGGAGAAAAGGATCCGGGCCGCGCTTGCCCGGCTGACGGACACGCGCTGACCGTCCGGCGCACACCGGGTGTCACCCGCTTGGTACATCCCGGGATGCAAGCAGGGCGAGCACCGGCCGGACGGCGTCCGTAACCGGCTTGAGCGCCTCGTCGGCGGGCAGGTCGCCCGCGCGCGGCGGCGGGACGCCAGCGTCGATGGCGTCGGCGACCCCGCACAGCGCATCGGTCAGCTGGTGCACGGCTTCGGGTGACGGCGCGGATGCGCCGCGGCTGATCGCCACGGCGGTCGCGGTCACCGCGTCGACCACCTCCTCGAGCTCGACGGCCGCCGGCCACCAGGCAGAAGACCGGCGGCTCACGGCGGGCGGCTCCGACATCGTCCGCTGGTACTCCGCGCCCAGGTCGGCCAAGGCGCGCGAGGCATCGCGCCGCTGCCGCGACCGGCTGGCCGGCCGCGCCGACTCCGTCACCTGCGCGCCGCCCGCGGCCGGCGCCCCATCGGCTCCCCGCGACCCGCCCGGGCTCGCGGCGCGCTGCCCCGTGGGCGTAGCCCATGCCATGACGAGCGCCTCCTTCATGTAGCCGCAGATGTACCGGAGCGTCTCCGCGAACTTCCGTGGCAGGTGCGAGTGCCAGCTCATCGGCCACGGCGCATACCCGATAAGCAGGACGATCGCGCAGCCGAGCATCGTGTCGATAAGGCGGTCCAGGGCGAGCCGCCAGCCGCCCGGTGCCAGCAGGTCGATGAGCAGCACGACCAGCGGGGTGAGGAAGGTGGCCACCAGGCCGAAGTTCCGGCTGCGGCCGAACGGCAGCCCCGCCGCCAGCACCGCCATCGGGATCAGCAGCAACGGCCCGTACGGGACCACCGCCAGGATGGCCGCGCCGAGCACGGCGCCGACGATCGTGCCGATGCCGCGCTGCAGAGCGCGGGCGAACACCGAGCCGTAGTCCGGCTTGAGGACGATCGCGACGGTGAGCACCACCCAGTAGGACCGCTGCAGCGGCAGTACGTCGCTCACCACGGCGGCGACGCCGATGCATACCATCAGCCGGATCGTGAAAGTCCGGCCGATCCAGCCTCCCTGCAGCTGGTCGGCTACCGAGGCGAGACGGCGGCGCAGCCGGTACCGCAGCGCCGGCGGCGCTGAGGTTCCCCGTGCCGTCGGCCTCGTCGGCTCCGGCGGCGCGGAGGGCGTCCACGCCATGGCCTGCGCGAGCCTGGCCATGGCGTCGCGCAGCGCGAGCGTGCCCGGGCTGTCCGACCGCGGCGGCGGGATGCAGGGCGGCACGCCCGCCTGCTGGCCGTCGCGTCGCCGGCCGTCGGACTCGGCCCCGCCCCGGCGAGCAGCGCCCCAGCGCGCGCTACCCGAGCCCGTGCCCCCCGAGCGAAGGCCGGCCAGCAGCGGGCCAGCCAGGCGCGGCCGGCCGGCCGCGATCGCGTCCGCGAGCCTGTCGATGGTGTCGGCGGCCAGCGGCGGCGGCCGGGTTCCCTCCCGGCGGAGCGTCACGACCGCCTCGGAAAGCTGGTGGCTGGCGTTGAGCGCGGCCATCAGGCGCATCATGCGCCGGCTCCGCCCGCCGGCCGTAGCCCGCGCGGTGAGGAGGGTGTCGTACGCGGTGTTCAGCGCGGCCGTCACGGCGTGCCGCGCGTCGGTGACGCGGTCGGTGCCGATCGCGCGCAGGTCGCTGGCGAGCGCGTGGCAGACGGCGGCGACGCTGCGCTGCTCGGCGGCGCGAGGGGAGAGCAGCCAGCCGGGCACGATGAGCAGCAGCGCCCATCCGACGCCGACCACGAACCCGAGCGCCGTATCCCACCAGGGCCGCAGCGCGCCGAGCGGACCGAGGCCCAGTGAGCTGTAGATCAGCAGCTGCAGCCCGGTGACCGATCCCGTGCTGCCCAGCCGGGAGAGGACCGCGGACACGCCCGCGACGACGACGAGCGCCACCACGCAGATCCAGCCCCGGCCGTGGATGACGGATCCGACGATAAGCCCGGCGGCGCCGCCGAAAACGGCGGCCGTGAGCACCCGCTTGAACCGCACCAGGTACGGGCCGCCGGTGTCGATCACCGTGCCGAGCAGGCCGCCTATGGCCGACAGCAGCCCCAAATCACGCCTGCCGAGGGCCATCCCGACGGAGAGCGGCACGCCGATGGCGAGCGCGGCGCGGATCATTTCGCCCCACGGAACCGGCGCCGGGCGCGGCCGGACGATCTCGGTCAGCCAGCCGGGCAGGGCCTCGGTCAGCCAGTCCGGGGCGACGGCCTGGCGGAGCCGTGCGGCCCGGATGTGCATGCTCGCCATGCGATCTCCCTAACCCGCGACTTTATTCCCACCGGCAGCGAGTTCTCCAGGTCGGGGAGGCGCATCGTCTGAAATGTCCGGGCAGGCCGTCAGCGCAATCACAGACGACGTAACTCCGGTTAGGTTGACGTGATGACGCAGACTGCTAGCCTCTTATCAAGCGCTTGCTACATGGCGCACGACGAGGCGTTCACGTCGGCGGGAGTGCCCAGCCCGGGCCAGGCGCACCGCAGCTACACTAACCAAGCGCTTGCTCGACACTGGGCCCCGAGGAGTCATGAGTGACAGATAAGCGGATGACCGAGGAGGACGTGGTCGGTCAGCTACGGTCCGGGATGACGATAGGCATCGGCGGCTGGGGGTCGCGGCGCAAGCCGATGTCCCTGGTCCGGGCCATCCTGCGCTCTGGCCTCACCGGCCTGACGGTGGTCAGCTATGGCGGCCCCGACGTGGGGCTGCTATGCGCGGCTGGCAAGGTCAAGAAGCTGGTCTTCGGGTTCGTCTCACTCGACTCGATCCCGCTCGATCCGCATTTCCGCGCCGCCCGCCAGGCCGGCCAGATCGAGGTCGCCGAGTACGACGAAGGCATGGTCCAGCTCGGGCTGTACGCCGCGGCGACGCGGCTGCCCTTCCTGCCCACCCGGGTCGGCCTGGGCTCGCTGGTCGCGGAGACCAACCCGGACCTGCGCATGATCGTCGACCCCTATGACGGCGAGGAGCTCATCGCCATGCCCGCCCTCAAGCTCGATGCTGCCCTCGTGCACATGAACCGGGCTGACGAGCAGGGCAATGCCCAGTTCCTCGGGCCGGACCCCTACTTCGACGACCTCATGTGCGCGGCCGCCGATGCGGCCTACGTGTCGTGCGAGCAGGTTGTGCCCACGGATGAGCTGACCGCAAGCGCTCATCCCGTCACGGTCGCGATCTCCCGCATGCTGGTCACCGGGGTCATCGAGGCACCGAACGCAGCGCACTTCACCTCTTGCGCGCCCGACTACGGCCGCGACGAGGCGTTCCAGCGCAGCTACGCTGAAGCGGCCGCCGACCCGGACCGGTGGGCGGCGTTCAGCCAGCGCTTCCTCGACGGCAGCGAGGGTGAGTACCAGCGCGCGGTCGCCGCACTGGCCGCGGGACAGGAGGCATGATGGGGGCGGCCGACCGTTCCGAGGTGTGCGTCGTGGCCTGCGCCGAGGCGTTCCGCGGCGATGGTGAGATCCTCGCCGCCCCGATCGGCGTGATCCCCACGATCGGCGTGCGCCTGGCCCGGCACACGTTTGAGCCCCGGCTGCTGGTCACCGATGGCGAGGCACACGTCGTCCAGGGCACCTGGGCGATCGGGGCTGCGCCCGGCGGTGCCGTGGAGAGCTGGCTACCCTACCGGGCGGTCTTCGACATCTTGTGGCGAGGCAATCGGCACGTGATGATGACACCAAGCCAGATTGACACCTTCGGCAACGCAAACATCTCTGCCATCGGCAGTCACGCCCAGCCGAAGGCGCAGCTGCTCGGCGTCCGCGGCGCCCCGGGCAACACCGTGTCCCACCCGACGAGCTACTGGGTACCCCGGCACGCCACGCGCGTCTTCACCCCCCAGGTGGACATGGTCTCGGGGGTCGGGTACGACAACGCCGCGAAGGCCGGACCCGCCGCCACCCGGTACCAGGAGCTGCGGCGGGTCGTGTCCAACCTGGCCTCATTCGACTGGGATCCTGGCTCGCGCCGGCTGCGGCTGCTGTCGGTCCACCCGGAAGTGAGCGTGGACGAGGTCGTCCTACCGGGAGGTCCCGCCGTGACCTCCAAAGAACCCGTGCCTCGGGTGCGCACGATCCTGGCCGGCAGCGGCCTGGCTGAGATCGTCATGAACAACCCGCCCGTCAACGCTATCCCGGTGGCCGGATGGTTCGAGATCGCCGAGCAGGTCACCGAGGCCGGCCGTAATCCGGAGGTCCGCGTGGTCGTCCTGCGAGCCGAGGGACGCGGATTCAATGCCGGTGTGGACATCAAGGAGGTGCAGGCCGCCGAGGGCTTCACCGCTCTGCTGGGCGCCAATCGTGGCTGTTTCGCGGCCTTCAAGGCTATCTACGAATGCGCCGTCCCGGTCATCGCCGCTGTCCACGGATTCTGTCTCGGCGGCGGAATCGGCCTGGTCGGCAACTCCGACGTGATCGTCGCTGCCGAGGACGCCACGTTCGGGCTGCCGGAGGTCGACCGGGGCGCCCTCGGCGCGGCGACTCACCTCTCGCGCCTGGTCCCGCAGCACAAGATGCGCGCCATGGTCTACACGTCGGCCACGGCCACCGCGGCCGAACTGCATCATTTCGGCTCCGTGCACTCGGTCGTCCCCCCGGCCGGCCTCCGCGCGGCCGCCCTCGCGCTGGCGGGCGAGATCGCCGCAAAGGATCCGGTCGTCATCCGCGCGGCGAAGGAGTCGCTGAACGGCATCGACCTGTGGGATGTCAATCGCAGTTACCGCTACGAGCAGGGCTTCACGTTCGAGCTCAGCCTCACCGGCGTCTCTGACCGCATCCGGGACGAGTTCGTCGCCGGGGCTAAACCAGATTCCTGAGATGCAGCGACGGCCGCATTCACAGAAAGGCAGATCGCCATGACAACCCAGGCGCAGTCCCCAGCCGCCGCGTCGGGCCCTGACCACCCGGTCGTGCTTTACCGCCGCGCCGGCGATATCGCCGTCATCACGCTGAACCGGCCCGAGTACCGCAACGCCCAGAACTCGGCGATGACCTACGCCCTGGACGAGGCCTTCTACCAGGCTGCCGACGACGACGGTGTCAAGGTCGTAGTGCTGGGCGGTGCCGGCAAGCACTTCTCCGCCGGTCACGACATCGGAACGCCGGGCCGGGACACGCACCAGTCGTTCGAGCGTCACGCAGGTCTGTGGTGGGATCACGTCGGGAAAGCGGGGGCGGAGAGCCGGTACGCGCGCGAGTCCGAGGTCTACCTCGGCATGTGCCGCCGCTGGCGGGAACTCCCCAAGCCGACGATCGCCATGGTGCACGGGGCGTGCATCGCCGGAGGGCTGATGCTGGCCTGGTGCTGTGATCTGATCGTGGCGTCCGATGACGCGTTCTTTGCCGATCCTGTGGTCAAGATGGGCATTCCCGGCGTCGAGTACTTCGCGCATCCCTTCGTGATGGGCCCGCGGGCGGCCAAGGAGTTCCTGTTCACTGCGGAGCGGGTCCCTGCGGCCCGGGCCCGGGAACTCGGCATGGTCAACCGCGTCGTGCCCCGGGACCAGCTGGAGAGCGAAACGATGGCGCTGGCCGCGCGCATCGCGCAGATGCCGCGCCTGGGGCTCGCCCTGGCCAAGAAGGCGGTGAACCAGGTCGAGGACATCATGGGGCTGCAGACCGGCATGGACTCGGTGTTCGGCCTGCACCACATGGCGCACGCGCACAACGCCGAGGTCGACGGTGACTCGCTGGCCGGGCAGACGATCGCATCCATGAAGTAGCGGCACGGCAGCCGCCACGAGGCGCGGGCGCGCCGCGACTTACACTTCCCGGAAGGCATGTCCACGATGACTGAGTCTGTTGGCCGCCGCGAACTCATCCTGACCACCGCCGCTGAGATGTTCGCCCGCAAGGGGATCAGATCGACGACGGTCCGGGAGATCGCTGATGCGGTCGGCGTCCTGTCCGGCAGCCTTTATCACCACTTCGATTCCAAGGATGCGATCGTCCAGGAGATCCTCATGGGTTTCCTCGAGGCGATCCGCATCCGGTACGGCGAAGTGCTGGCCCGCGGCCAGGGCGCCGCCAAGTCCCTGCACGACATAGTGCTGACCTCGCTGCAGCTGGCCCGGGAGCAGCCGGATGCGACCGCGATTTACCAGAATGAGCTGCAGTACCTGCGCGAGCGGCCCAGGTTTAAGGACGTGCAGGCTGCGGCCGCTGACGTACAGGGCATCTGGCTCGGGGTCATCGAGCAGGGCGTGGCGGACGGCAGTTTTCGCGATGACATCGCGCCGCGGATATTCCACCGGCTGGTCCCTGATGCGGTGTGGCTGTCCGGGCGCGGGCATCGCGCCGATGGCGGATACTCCACGGAGCCCCTGGCCGACGCCATTACGTCGATATTCCTCGATGGTTTCTCCGCGCACCCGGCGCCCCGTAAGGGCCGGTCCGGCCAGGTCCCGGCGACGGCGCCCTGGCCGGGCTCCTTGGCGAGTGAAGCAAGCGCTTGATTGGTAGGATGAGGCGATGGACGACAGCCTGGTGGCACCGGTCGATCCTCGGCTGCGCCTCGGCCCGCCGGGGTTCGGCGAGCTGCCGCAGCTGTTCCAGCTGGAGGACCTGGTCACCCGCGTGCTCGCGCCAAACCCGGGGTTGATGTCGCTGGACGGTACCAACACCTACATCGTCAGCGCGCCCGGAGCGGCGGAGGCAGCGATCGTTGACCCCGGCCCGGCCGATCCGGATCACCTCGCCCGGGTGAAGTCCGCGCTCGCCGGCCTGGACGCTCGCTGCCGCTGGATCCTCGTCACCCATCACCACCTCGATCACGCCGAGGCGGCGCTGCCCTGGGCGGCTCGACTCGGCGCGACGGTGGCTGCCGGAAGCACGACGGTGGCGGGCCCGGGCGGGCGGCTGCTCGCCGCCGGCGACACGGTCGAGCTGCCTGGCGCCCGCATCGGCGTGGTCGCGACTCCGGGGCACTGCAGTGACCACCTGGCCTTCCGCCTCGAGTCCGGGACAGTGCTCGTCGGCGACCACATCCTGGGTCGCGGCACCTCGGTAATCACCTACCCCGAGGGCGACCTCCTGGCCTACCTGGACTCGCTGCGCCGGGTGCACGACCTCGGCCCGGACGCCCTGTACCCCGGGCACGGGCCGGAGATGCGCGACGACCCGTCGGCGGTGATCGAGTACTACCTGGCGCACCGCCAGTTCCGCGAGCGGCAGATCCTGGCTGCCCTGGGTGGCGGGCCGCTCGGCGTCCGCGCCATCGTCGAGCACGTCTACGCCGACACCGACCGCGGATTGCTCGGCGCCGCCGAGCAGTCCACGCGGGCCGCCCTGGAGAAGATGCGTGCCGAGGGCACCATCGCGATCGACCAGCACGACCTGGTCAGCCTGCCGGGACGCCAGGAGAAAGAGTGATCGATCCGACGGCGCTGCCGATGAGGTACGACGAGCTCCCCGAACTCGGCGACCTGGGCGTTCGCCATGCGTGGAACGTCTGGCCGAACTCGCTCGGCACGCTGAACCGGATCACCTCCGAGTCGGTGCTGGACGCGCTCGCGATCCCGCGGCACGGCCGGCGGATCAGCCTGGACCTGCCGCTCGGCTCCGTCGACCCGCCGCTGTACGGGCGGACCCAGTTCACGCACCGCGTCTTCGACCGCAACCGCAACATGGTCGAGGACGAGCTCACTGCGAGCCGACGAGGAGATCGGGGACGTAGGTGGCAGACAGGCGGATAATGCGCGCGAGGCGGGAGCGGTCGAGGTCGCAGTGCTACCCGACAGGATTGCGCTACCGGGAGGTCCCCGGATGAACCCTGCGCTGCACACCGAGGCCTGTGACTTGTTCGGGGTGCGCTACCCGATCGTGCAGACCGGCATGGGTTATGTGGCCACTCCCGAGCTGACCTCCGCCACGTCTAACGCGGGCGGCCTGGGCATCCTGGCCAGCGGCCCGCTCACCGTGGCGGAGACCGATGCCGCGATCGCTCGCACGAAGGAACTCACCCCAAAACCGTTCGGCGTGAACATGCGTGGTGACGCCCCAGACCTGCCGGAACGGGCGAATCTACTCGTCAAGCACGGTGTGCGTATCGCGTCGTTCGCGCTGGCCCCGAACGAGCGCGTGATCCGCGACCTCAAGGACTCCGGGCTGATCGTCGTCCCGTCGATCGGTGCTCGCCGGCACGCGGAGAAGGTGGCCGCCTGGGGCGTCGACGCGGTGATCGTGCAGGGCAGCGAGGGCGGCGGGCACACCGGTAAGGTGCCGACGTCGATCCTGCTACCGCAGGTGGTCGACGCGGTGGACATCCCGGTGATCGGCGCGGGCGGCTTCCATGACGGGCGCGGCCTGATCGCGGCACTGGCGTTCGGCGCGGCCGGCATCGCCATGGGCACCCGGTTCCTGCTGACCAATGACAGCGTCGTGCCGGACAACGTCAAGCGGGAGTATCTGATCCGCACGGTGAACGACACGGTGGTCACGTCGGTGCTCGACGGCGTCCCGCAGCGTGTACTGCGTACCGAGTTCGCCGAGAAGCTGATCGCGTCCGGGCCGGTGTCGCGCGCGGCGCGGTCGGTGCGCAGCGCGTTCGCATTCCGCAAGATGTCCGGGACGCCGTGGCGGGGCATCATTGGCGAGGGTCTGGCGATGCGCAAGAGTCACGAGCTGAGCTGGTCGCAGGTGCTGATGGCGGCCAACACGCCGATGATGCTCCGCGCCAGCATGGTCGACGGCCGGGTCGACCTCGGCACGCTGGCTAGCGGCCAGGTCGCCGGCCTCATCGGCGAGCTGCCCAGCTGCGCCGAGCTGCTGACCCGGATCATGAGCGAGGCCGACGAGGTGCTCAGGCGGCTCAGTACATAGCCCGCCGAGCGGGTCAATAGGCGTTCGGGTCATTCGCCAAGGCAGCGGGGACGGGATGGCGAAAGACCCGGGCCGCGTTCCCTCAGGTGATCTTCCGAACGTCCTCCTCGTCAAACCCCTGTAGGGCCTAGTCAGAAGACACAGTGTCAATGAAAGAGACATGCTGACTTGTCAGTGACTGCACCGTCCCCTGGGCGGGGGTTGCGCCGGAGCCCGCGCGGAGGCCTTGATCGACGTCCCCGATAACGAGCTGACGTGGCCGTCGGCGCCAAGCTGCCGGGCTGACGAGGTGCATTATTGGAGACAGCAACGCGGCCTGCTCGCCTCTCGGCCGCGCCGAGGAGGCTTGATGATCTCCGCCGGACCGGCCGGGCGCGGCCTGGCCGCGGTCGCGGCACTGGCGCCGGCGCCGGTCCGGCTGGGCCCGCAGACCGCCGCCCTGCGTGGCGAGGTGCGGGAGTTCCTGGCCGAGGAGCGCCGGGCAGGCGCGTTCGAGCCGCGCTGTGACAGCTGGCTGGCGGGCTGGGATGAGGGGTTCAGCCGCCGGCTCGGCGCCCGGGGCTGGCTGGGCATGACCGTGCCGGCCGAGTACGGCGGCCGCGCCCGCTCGGCGATCGAACGCTACGTCGTCACCGAGGAAGTGCTGGCGGCCGGCGCCCCGGTCGCGGCGCACTGGGTCGCCGACCGGCAGACCGCGCCGGCGCTGCTGCGGTATGGCAGTCCCGGGCTTCGGCGGCGCTACTTGCCGGCCATCGCCCGTGGTGAGTGCTATTTCGCGATCGGGCTGAGCGAGCCCGACGTCGGCTCCGACCTCGCCGCGGTGCGGACCAGGGCGGTACGGGTCGACCGGGGCTGGGAGCTGACCGGGACCAAGGTATGGACCAGTGGCGCGCACCGCGCGCACGCGTTCTTCGTCCTGGCCCGCAGCGGGCCGCCGGAGGGACGCGATCGCCACGTGGGGCTGTCCCAGTTCGTCGTGGAGCTGGACGCGCCGGGAGTCACCATCCGCCCCATCCGGCTGCTCACCGGCGAGCATCACTTCAACGAAGTGGTGCTGGACCGGGTACTGGTGCCGGACGAGATGGTGCTCGGCCGGATCGGCGAGGGCTGGCGGCAGATCACCGCCGAGCTGGCGTTCGAGCGCAGCGGGCCAGAACGCTTCCTGTCCACCTTCCCGCTGCTTGTCGCGCTCGTCGGGTACCTGGCCGGGCAGCCGGCGCCGCGGCGGGCTGGTGCCCGGCGCGAGCTGGGCGTGCTGATCTCGCGGCTGTGGACGCTGCGGCGGCTGTCGGTGTCGGTGGCGGCGGCGCTGGACCGCGGCGAGGTGCCCGAGGTGGCCGCCGCGCTGGTGAAAGACCTCGGCACCCGGCTGGAGAACGAGATCACCGACGCGGCCCGGCTGCTGGCCGGCACGCAGCCGGACCCGGCGGCCGCCGGCCTGCCGCGGCTGCTCGCCGACGCGGTGCTGCACGCGCCCGGTTTCACCCTGCGGGGCGGCACCACCGAGATCCTGCGCGGCGTGGTCGCGCGAGCCCTGGGAATGCGCTGACCATGACGGCAGCAGACACGCCGTCCGCTGAGGAGCCCCGCAGTAGTCAGGTCCTCTGGTTGAGATCGATCGAGCCGCTCATGGTCTGGATGCTGAGGCGCGCCTGCGCACCCTGCCCGACGCGGCCGTTGGCGACCTTCCCCTTCGCATCAGAGACCACGTGCACAGACCGGAGCTCGGAGTTGATCGACCCAAGGGGAGTCCGTGCATCCACAAGGACCGAGGAGCCACTCGGCAAGGTGACGCCGATTGCCCCGTCATCGTTCCTAAACACGGCCTGACAACCTGGGTCCAGGCTGCCGTGGAAGTTGATCGTGCCGCTCTGCGCCTGCACAAGCGAGTGCCCACGCAGGCGTGTCGAGATCGTCGTGATGGTCCCGTTGTCCGTGATGGCGCTGACCTGGCCGCGCACGTGG
>WNFI01032454.1_pt1 | contig 13051 bp, 17 predicted proteins | sample 5400471 | NCBI WGS metagenome assembly WNFI01 (sample SAMN13153348, study PRJNA577476) | soil metagenome | isolation source: 100 cm saprolite on Douglas fir-dominated hillslope | place: USA:California | collected 2013-09-17
ACGAAAGGCAGACTGGCATATCCTTAGAGGAACACCCGTTTACAGAGCAGCTTCAGCAATGTTACTCCATCGAATCCGTTACTACTTTTCTTCAAGATCAAGTACGCTCCTGCAGTGAAATCCGAGGAATCGATGGAATCATGGAATCGCTCAATCGGGTCGTATCAGTTCTGTGTTCGATTTCTGCCAGCTTCGACAACCTCGGCCTCGTACGTCCGAAGGTGTTGATGGAATGTTCCGTGCATCTGACCCTCATTCAATAGTCATTTCCCCTTGTGAGAACAATATATATTGGGCTTGCTGTCCTACTCGGTGTATGTCCTTTTGTTTTGCTCCTGCGTGTGTATCTAGTAACATCCAGGTGTTTCAGACCGTCAAGGACATTAAGACACTCAACCCAGTTGCTGACTTACTCGAGTTGATCGAATCCTTACTGAAACACCTCGACATCTATAACAAGGTACCTCCTACGGCCGCTATTACGGGGATTGTCGTGAAGACCCTCGTGGAATTATTCTCCATTCTCGCGCTGGAGACCAAGCTCATCAATCAAGGACGACTGGGTGCGTTTCTTCTCGCTGACGTTTTATCTGACTCAATGCAACAGAGGAAATGGTGAGGACGCTTTCTGGATGGAAGTACGAAGAGATGGTGCTGGAAAGGCTGGATCAACTCACCCTCGATGATACCCGGACGATTGCAGCGCGGATTCTCGAGGTCGTCCATGGTCTTGTCCTGCATATGAAGTGTGAGCAAACTAATTCGGCTTGCCTTCTGCTGGCTGTTGAGTTTCCTTCCTTCAAGACGACAAACCACCGATCGTCCGTGCCCATGATGCCCAGAGTATGTTAGTGACAATGAGTTAGTTTTTTATTGACCAACCATCAGAGTTCATGCACGATATAATGAGCGATGCCGACAAGTCGAAAAGTTAGTTATTTCTTAACGTTGCGATATCTGACTAGAATCACTGAGATTTTCTAGCAGGTGAGAAATTGCAACAGAATGTTCGACGTTGGCTCTCTCCACCAGATCCATCAATCAATCACAAAATTGCCTGCGAATCACGTTACACTGGGACCGCAGCGTGGTTCCTTCAAGGTGACACCTTTTCGGAATGGATGTTATCTGAGTCAAGTTCTCTTCTATGGATTCATGGGAAACGTTCGTTGTCGCCAGCCCTTCTGGTTCTGTAGAGACTGATAATTTTACGTTTGTAGCTGGCGCAGGAAAGACCGTCCTTTGGTATGTAGACCATGACTTGTCGATATTTTCACCTCGAGAACTGATTGCGTTGGCAAGTTCTGCAATCATCCAGGTCATCGAGACCATGAAGAGAACCGGGCTCGCGTCACTGGCCTTCTTTTATTGTGACTTTAGGGATGACAGAAAGAAGGACCTGCGTGGACTGGTCTCATCTCTGCTAGTCCAGCTTTGTCATCAGTCCAACACCTACTGTGACACGGTCTCCAAACTCTACTCGGAACACGCCGAGGGTTCGCGTTATCCCAGCGACGATGCACTTGTGATATGTTTAAAAAGCATACTGAAACTCCCTGGACAAGCCCCGATTTTCCTAATTGTAGATGCCCTGGACGAATGTCCAATCACGCCGGACTCGCCGTCTCCCAGAGAGAAAGTGTTAGCACTTGTGGAACAGCTCATGATCTCGCGAATTCCGAATCTACGCATCTGTGTCACCAGCCGACCCGAGATCGACGTCAGGGTTGTCCTGGAGCCTTTTTCTTTCTCTTCCGTGTCCCTAAATGACGAGAGCAGACACAGAGAAGATATCGTGTTGTATATCAAGTCGGTCGTCCACACGGACCCGATTATGCAGGCATGGGGAGCGACCGACAAGGAGCTGCTCATTGATGTGCTCACGTACAAAGCTAACGGAGTGTGAGCCGTAATGCCTTGGACATACATAACCCTCGCTCATGTCTAATGTAGGTTCCTGTGGGTTTCTTGCCAGTTTGTCTACCTTCGTCGCTGGCCCCGGAAACGCACACGGCGTTCTCTGGACAATTTACCAATGACGCTCGATGGGACCTATCTGCGTACCTTGGGGGATATCAATAAGGCAGACCGGGAATTAGCCCAACGTCTTTTCAGTTGCATCTCCGTGGCTCGCCGACCCCTCCGTGCCAATGAACTCGCAAGGCTCCTAACATTTAATGTCAGGGAAGGACCATTTCAGCTATTTCGCAAGGATTGGCGCCAAGAAGATCTGGTAGACGTGGACGAGGTGACGTCTACAAACTCAAATTTCTTTGCAATTGTCGATATTGGAGATTCCGCGGTCGTACAATTTTTGCACACTTCCGTGCAAGAATTCTTGGAAGACGAACGCCTTGCCCAAGCAAGTGGTGGAATATCCCGTTATCATGTTTCCAGGACGACTGCTCATACTCTCGTCGCACAAGTCTGTCTGGACGTTCTCCTATGCCTGGACAGGAAGCTCATCACCAGAGACAATCTCCGGGGGTTTCCTCTCGCCGAATATGCTGCCGAGCACTGGGTCGACCATGCCCAGTTTGGAAATGTATCGCAAAATGTGGAGGATAGAATGAAACATCTGTTTGACCCGAGAAACCCCCATCTTTCGGTCTGTCTCTGGATACATGACCCAAAGTTTCCAAGATGGATGCAACCCGAACGAGCCGAAAGGCCTCCACTGGCCTTTCCACTCACCGGAACCCCGCTACATTATGCCACTCTTTGGGGCTTACGTACTATTGTAGAGTTCCTGGTCATCGAACACTCGCAGTATATTCACTCGAGGAATTTCACCAACTTGGTGACTCCGTTACATCTAGCGGCGGAAAAGGGATATGTGGAAATTGTTCGCCTCCTTGTCGAGTTAGGTGCGGGTATAGGAGCCCAGGACAGGGACAACTCAACACCACTACATCTGTCGTCGCGAGAGGGACGACTGCAAACCACTCACCTTTTTCTCGCGTGGGGAGCGGATGGGATGGCTCAGGACAAGGATGGGTCGACCCCACTACACCTGGCGTCGCGGGAGGGGCAACTGCGAGTCGCTCGCTTACTCATCGACTACCACGCAGATGTAGATGCCCAGGACATGAACAGGTCAACCCCATTGCATCTGGCGTCACGAGAGGGAGAACTAGAAGTTGTTAACTTCCTTATTGAGGAGGGCGCAGCTGTGACAGCCAGAGACAAGGACGGGTCGACTCCATTACATCTGGCGTCGCGAGAAGGACAACCGGAAACCACTCGCTTCCTCGTCAACCACCGCGCGAATGTGAATACCTGGGACTCGAACGGGTCAACTCCATTACATCTGGCGTCGCGAAAGGGGCAACTGGAGGTTGCTCGCACCCTTATCGACTGTCACATGTATGTGAATGCCCGAGACACGAACCATTTAACCCCCTTACATCTGGCGTCACAAGAGGGACAACTAGGAGTCACTCGCCTTCTTGTCAACCGCCGCGCGGGTGTGGACACCCGGGACCTGAACAGATTGACTCCATTACATATGGCGGCACGAGAGGGACAACTAGAAGTCGTTGGGTTTCTTGTCGAGGAGGGCGCGGATTTGACAGCCCAAGACAAGGATGGGTCGACCCCATTACATCTGGCGTCGCGAGAAGGACAACTAGAGGTTGCTCGCACCCTTATCGACCACCACGCGGATGTGGATGCCCGGGATGTGAACCATTTAACCCCATTACATCTGGCGTCACAGGAGGGTCAACTAGGAGTCGCTCGCCTTCTTATTATCCACAACGCGGATGTGGATGCCCGGGACATGAACAGATCGACTCCGTTACATTTGGCGGCGAGAGAGGGACAACTAGAAGTTGCTCGCTTCCTTCTCGATCAGCGTGCGGATGTGAATGCTGGGGACATGAATGATGCTACTCCATTACACCTAGCGTCTCGAGAGGGACAATTAGAATTCGCTTGCTTCCTCCTCGAGCAGGGCGCAGATGCGGACCCACGGGACAATGACAACTGCACTCCATTACATTGGGCGTCGCAATCAGGCCATTGGGAGATTGTTCATGTCCTCGTTGAGCATGGCACAGATGTAAACTCTCGGGACCACAGCAACTGGACCTCCTTGCATGGAGCGTCACAGGAAGGACATTTGGGAGTGGTTCAGCTCCTCCTCAAGCTCGGTGCAGATCCGCACGCCTTGGACCTCGGTGGCTGGACATCGTTGCAGTTGCCTTCGCAAAACGGAGATTTTAGAATTGTTCGTGTGCTTCTCAAGCATGGAACGGATGCGAATACCCGGGACAATAGTAACTGGACGCCCTTGCATGTCGCGTCGCGTCAAGGACATCGCGGAGTTGTTCGAGTCCTCCTCGAACATGGCGCAGATGTAAATTCGCGTGACGACAGCAACCAGACTCCGTTGCATCTAGCTTCACGAGCTGGTCACCTTGGGCTCGTACAGCTGCTGGTCGAGAACACCGCGAACATCCCTATACGGAATAGCGACGGTCGCACTCCACTTGAGGAGGCGTCGGTGAATGGGCATCATGATGTCGTGAAGTTACTGTTGGAGAACGGAGCCGGGATAGATGGGATATGATGCCTATGGAGCTGCGACGTCGGTAATTTATTGTACAGTTGATCTCACATTCACTTATTGGTCTCAATGTCGTTTACATATTGTATACTGTACGAGTACGAGTACGAGTACTTACAACAAAATGATAAGCCGCCAGCTACTGGTATTGATTTTGTCAGTGAGTCCTGGATTCAGGAGCATCACAGTTCTGTTGTTATTCAGCCCAAAGAAGAAGCTAGACGGCTGGAAGGTTGATTGAGCTAAGTATATTCCTAGCGGTGTCAGGAACATGATCGATCGATCACGGCGTCGCGACACATGAAGGAGAACAAGTATCACTATTCTTTTTATGGTAGTATGTTGATCATACTCCACTCTTCTCTTCAGAAAACCCACCACCAAGCGCAATCATACTAAACTCCAAGCTCGGTGCCTTGGGAATGATTTGTTCTTTCACATACCGTGCTACGTCCTGGGTTAACAGTAGTAATGAACCCGATCCCATCAACCCTCTTCGAATTGAAGGAAGGCATGACCAGCAGAAGAGTACGCACCTTGAGTAGGTCCGTCGACTTGCCGCGATCGACAGGCCCCGCTCGGCCGCCATCGAGTTCGATGAGACGGCGCTCTCCTGTCGCGACTTTTGCCTCACGCGCAGAGGCATCGGGGGCTTGTACAAAACAGGTGAAATGGAGATCGGTGTCCAAGTCCTCTGGGACGGCAGTTTGGCCGCTGGCCGCGGCGGCAGCATGGATATTTGCAAAGAGGTCTGTAGATTCGAGGAATTGGGCTCGCTCCAACGGTGTCTTCTCTGCATAAAAGGAAAGAACACAGAGGCTCGTCAATGAGAATTGAAAGTGGTTTTACAAAGTCGGTAAGGGGTGGCTTGCCTGAACAGGCGTCGATGAATTTAGAGATTACACTCCCGGGCTCAAACACGACCTGCGACTAGGCCAGAAACGCAATATTAGATTAGATAGCAATAGACATATACATATAGCCCATCTTACGTTTATCAAGGCATGTAGAAGGCCGATCGTGCCGCACGCGTTGCTGATCTGGTTTCGCGATTATATCACTCTCTGTAGTCGAGCAACACTGATAAGACGTACGGTCTGCTTTATCCAGAACACAGTAGGATCAATCGGCACTTGACCCTCTTCCTTAAATTTCGCTTCTTCTTTCTGTCTAAGCTCATCCAGTTTGCCGCGAATGGGGAAAAGTAAGATAACTGCCTTGACGGGCTTGGCGACGAGATCCAGAAGCTGAAAGTCGAGTAAGTGACGTCCGCGGAAGTTTGTTGTGTATACGTACCTCTTGATCGAGGCCATATATGTCTTGGAATTCAGCATCGGAAGGGACTAAACCAGCTTTGTGTGCCCACTGCGGAGCGGCGATCTGAGCGTGAGAAGGCTATGGATAATCGAATATGCAGCAGACCTGGTTGAAAAGCTAGAGAAAGGTAGATGAAGGACAGATGGTGGTTGATTGACTTTGAACTGAGCATACCTCTGGGTTGCTTTCGAGGGGGACCCAACGAGTCATGGTTGAAGATGTCATATCACGTGATGAGGATGTGTCTAGAATATTAATCTTGCAGTTAGTCATTTCTTGGCGCCGTCCGTCATGTTCCCGAGCCACAACGTTACCACCGCCCGACCATCGCTACTCGCGGCAACAGAGCAACACCCTCTCCTCCATACCCACCCTTTCTACTACTCGCCCTCGCCCTCACTCCTCCCCGCCCTCTCAGACTCGCTCCTAACCGTCATTGCCCCTGTCCCCGCATACTGGCTCACAGCAGCATTCTTCCAAATCCTCGACCTCTCCAACGCGCCCTGGCTGATCCGTCACCGCATCCACGATTCCGCAGAGGTCGCCTCACGTAATCGTGCATCGCGCCTTCAAGTATTCAATGCCGTTGTACTACAGCAGGTCATCCAGACCGCACTTGCCATCGTATGGGTCTCTGAGCACCCCGAGCCGGTAGACCATGCCGCAGCCATGCGCAGCATTGCGCGCGCTCTTGCTTTGTCACCCTTGGGCGCGTTTGACAGTGCTGCGGTGATGGTAGCGCCGCTCGCCTACCTCCTCTATTGGTGGTTCATTCCCGCCGTGCGGCTGCTCATTGCCATGTACGTCACATGTCTCTCCCCTCGCGGCACCCACTCAACAAACAACAAATTCTTTTTTTTTTTTTTTTTTTTTTTTTTTACTCAGTCCACCATCGGCTCTACGTTCCCTACGCTTTCGGCGCGCTCTACAACCACCCAGTCGAAGGCTTCCTACTCGACACCTTCGGAGCTTTACTCTCCGAGTCCATCGCGGGCCTCTCAGTCCGTCAAGCGATGTTCTTCTTTATCCTTTCCACCTGCAAGACTGTTGACGACCACTGCGGGTACAGCCTTCCGTTTGACCCACTCCAGATGCTCAGCGGTAACACGGCCGACTACCACGATATACACCATCAGACCATCGGCATCAAGTCGAACTTTTCCCAGCCCTGGTTCATCCATTGGGACGTCCTCCTTGGTACCCGCATGACACGGCAGGACATCGAAGAGCGCCGCGCAAAGTACAAGAGTACTTAATCCCACTCACGGATACGGGCGGGCTGTCCCCGATCAAAATGTTGTACTGTACGCCTTAACTATTAGTTCTTGCATACACGTTCACTCTTCCACCACTCTGCGCGGATCTCATATCATATATTGCCTTTTACTTATATTCGTTTTTTTTTCGCGTGCTGAAGTATAGTTTGTTGCGACGAGACGTGTCATGTGTTGACCAGCATCCAACTCGCGATTTGAATCTAGCGCTGAAGCAAGATGTCTAACGCGATGATATGGACAGATTAATATATGCGTATACATATTTCTAGAGTGGTGGTGGTTGTAGAGTGTCATGCGTGCTTGCAACAAAACAGGGTGTGATGCGAGGACAAGTGAAGTTTTTCGAGTGGCGTCCCTTGGTGGTCCAAGTGAGATCCGAGAGAGCTGACCAGGTTATAGATATGCACGTCCCGACCGACGCGCCATCTAAGTTCAGTTCTCATCATCAGTCCCCGTCCTGACATGAAATAAAGAAGAAGAAAAAGGAAAATCGCGAACCTCGATGACTTTCCATCCCCCAGTCAGCTCGTTCTCGAGTTCCTCCTCCACGCGCGTGATCACAGCTGCATAGTTGCACTGCTCGACGCGATCATCGGCGCCAACGACGACCTCGCGCGTCTTGCGGTCTCGGAAGAGGAGGACCTCCTGCGTCGTGAACGTGATCACGTACACGGGCGTATTATCCTCCAGGAAGCGACCTGTGCTCACGTCCACTTGCCGAATATCAAGCACTTTTGAGTCGGGCGCGAGCCCCTGTCGGAGATACTGCTCCATTGTTGCCCAGAGTACATTATAAGTCTAGAATAGAAAAAAAAAATGCAAGTTAACGGCTGCCTTCATTTTTTTTCGTGGTTGGTTGCGAACCGCTTCGGAGCACCATGATTTGAGCGCGTCGTTATCTGCGCTCAGGTACGCGTCTACGACCTCGGGCACGATATACTCGCGTAGTTCGCGCTCGAAAGATTCCATCGAGAAGCTCGGGTCGAGTAATTTCATGCTCCGTAACACGCGCGCCGTCTCGTTCTCGTCGAACCACGACGCGACGGTGGACGTGACGGAGCGGAGCGAGGACACCACCGGGTTCTCCGATTCCTGGTATGCCTCGCGCAACGCGGCGACCCTGCGTAAAATCGGGCTCGTCTCCTTGAGCTGTTGCCAGCGCTCTTGTCGCGGAGAAGAGGCATGTAAAACGAGGGCTTCGCCCGCTCTACAAGGATGCAGGTCATCATTAATGATCAATAAATGAGGTCACGGCCATGAGGTATTGAGGAAGACGTACTCGGGATTGGCGACGACGCGCGCCTTGATGCGTCCCTCTTTACCCGCCTTGGCAAGTCGCATTTGCCGCCGTGCTCTCCGTGCCTCTTTCTCCTCGAACCCGGCATGTTTCGCCGTGCCAGAATCATCAAGTGCGTCGACCAGTGTTTCCGCAAGGGTTTTGTATGCTGCGGTGTTACGAATGGGCTCTGTCGTGGATACGATCGTGGAGGAGACAGCCGCAGTTGCTCTGGATATCTGAAAAGTAGGCAGGGGAAGAGAAAAAGGGAGAAAAAGTAAGATGAGGGATGTGTCGGAATACAGACAGTACTGTCAGACACATACCGTGCGAGCAAGCTCACTCTCCTCCATCGTCCTGAGTGCTTCGGAGACCGCGTCGCCGACTTTAACGCCGCCCTTTCTTAATTCCTCAGCGGCAGCACGCAACCGCGGATTCTCTTTGATGCTCGAGGTGAGCTATATATAATTAAAGTACCCCCACCCAATTAGCAATTCTTTCCAAAACACGGAGACCCAAAATGCCACGCACCCTAGCGCGCTCATACGCGGCTCTAGCCTTTTTCATCGCTTCGGAATCTTGGAGCTTATCCACGTCACCCTGTAGCTGTTTCACGTTCTCCTGAAGCTCCCTATTTTTTCGTAGTTCTTCCCTCAAGACATCAACGAACGTCTGGAAAGGCGATTTGGGCAACTCGTCATTCCGCCGGGAGGTGTGGTGGAACGTCGCTACGGACCCCGCAGTAGGGCGGTAACGCAGAGCAGCGAGCGGCGGTGCATGTGGACGGGGAGGAGTTGCAAGTAGGCGGCGTGCGATATGCGCAGGAACTGTGGGACGGAGGTGACGGGGGAGCATTAATATTGGCAGTGAGAGTCCCAATCAGCCCCCAAATTTCGTGTCATCTCGGCTCAACGGCCCGCCTCAGCCTAAAATACGTCACGTGTACATTCATAAGACTGCGATTTATTCTTCAAAACGACGTTATAGTTCGCAGTACGCTACCTAGCAAACCAGACCATGCCTTATTTCAGGAGCTCCCATCTTATTTATCACCGGCCGCGAAATTAATGGAGACCGAGTTCACGCAGTGGCGTTCGTCGACTGCCAGTGCACAAAACCAGATTTTTCCGTCCCAAGAGAACGGTCTACGTGGCGCGTTACAGCGCCCGGGATGGCTGGAATGACGATACGACTCAACACGACGAGCATACACATCAGGAAGATATTACCGTCGAAAAATGCTGGCCAGCCGCAGCCGCTGTCGAACTTGGTGCTGCTCTTGTAAAGCGGGGTGTTGCAAGCAGCGCAGGAATAGATCCCGGTCGCTTTATGATGTTCGTACTCCCCCGTGCCAGGTCGCTCGGTGCCCTTCAAGCGGAGCACCCTGAACTGCGTGCTCGCTCGCATGAGACGGAGTCCCCGAATGTGATAGCCTGATAGGCCTTGAGAGAGACACACCTGCTCTGGGGTGAGGATCGCCCGCCATTCCTCGTCAGATTTGGTCTTGCTGGTATCGGACATCTTTCGGATGATTGCTAACTTGAATAGGATTGGTGTAGATGAGAGTTTGGAACGAGAGTGAGATTGGAATGACGAACGGGCTGCGCGAGTTAATATTAGTGATGAGGAAGTCAGCGTCATGTGCACGCACAGCAGGATAGCGAGGCAGGTGTTTCCCATCACTCAGCGCACCACGTGAACGGGAACGTATCTGTTACTATAAATGCATCATTAGCTTAGCCTCGAAGTATGATTTGAAACCGTCCATGAAAGAAGGGAAATCCATTCCAAGGTGTCACTAGGTCACCGCCTAGGCGCTGTTCCTATCGTGCTCCGCAATGGGTTAGCGCAATGCAATTACCGTGAATTACGCTTTCGGTTGTATCCGTCCAGAGACCAGAGCTTTCTGTTCGAGCGCTTTCCTGTCTTTGGGTGCACCATCATCTCTCCCCTTTGGACCCACGTGTGTTACTGCCACACCAATGGTGACTGTGGATGATGATCCGAATACTTGGGGCGAACACGGATTGCAGGAATGCAATCTTGATGAAGAAACGGAAACTTGCATTGGCGTACGTGATATTTTCTCATGCATGTTGTAATGGGCAACATAAAATAGTCCGTTATGACGAGCTAACTCTGATTTGCTGACTTCTGTTTTTTGAAATGTAGGACGAGGGCGACGGACGCAGCATTGCCCCCACAAACTACCTCTGCATATCTAAAAGGGATGATGTTCCAATAGATGGGCAGTTCATCCTCGACCTCTCCTTATCGCCACCGCCACCGTCTCCTGGCATCGCCTCGGACGAGAATCGCAAGAACCTCACCCTTCATACGAGGAACGCACCCGTCACGGCTGAAATATGGATCAGACATGATGGGAGCATGAATTCAAAGCGAGTCTCTTTGGACGTGAGCAGCAATAACGGCATGGTGCGCACAGTAGTGGTACGTTTCTCTCTCTCACACACATACTAGCGTCGTTCCCTATTTTTCTGAAGGATGAATACGCGACAGCACGATCTTTTCTGCCCCGACAAAACAAGCGGCCGTGCCAGTGCACGTCCATTCTTCGACATGGCGTTGCGTACAAACTACGGAGACGTATTTCTCTCGCTTCCCCGTTGCTTTCGCGGACCAATTACCATCCGCACTGGTGCGGGCGATGAAAGGATCGCTCTCTCTCCTGCGCTTGGGGAGCACGCTTCTCTAATCTCGGACGTCCCAGGCGTCCGGGTATACTTTGTCGGCGCCAGACCGCGCAGTGGTAAATGGGGTGACGGCAACGAGGGCAACAGCGTAGAAGATCTTTTGGATGAACTTACGGTCGATGTGAGGTTTTCGAGCGTGCGGATCAATTGGGATGGCGAAGATGAGGTGCCTATTATAAGGCCCAATGATTGGCAGGTGTTTTTGAGCGGTGCTGAGAGGTTTTTCGCAACTGGGCGAGTATGATGACATCCTCTCTCCATAGTATTTTATTCGTCTGTCGTCGCTGTCGATTACTTCTTGGACTCACTCATTCTTGTTAAAGTTGTAAACTACTGACTTGTGCTCATAGTTGACAATGTAATTATATCGTATCGCTTGGAAGAATTCTACCATATGTACCATATGCTCGGGGAAGCAGAAAAGATCAGGCGGTTCGCTCAACTGCAATAGTTGGTTTTGGAGAGTGAGAGTCGACCTTCTGTGCTACTCACAAATGGTAACTTTGACTGATGAATCAACTTGGAATGAACTCGAATCGAAGAAAGAAAATGCCGACGAAGAAATGGAGACGTGCGTTGGCGTACGTGGTGTCCTCTCACATATGTGCTCTAATAGTCACTCGACAACATCCGTGCTGACGAGCGACTTGGAATTCCAAGTTGAATCTCTACTGATTTCTGTCCTTTGAAAATCTAGGACGAGGGTGATGTACCCGGTATTTCCTCCACAAACTACCTTTGTATATCAAAACATGGGACACCGGTGAATGGGCAATATATCCTCGACCTTTCCTTACCGCCACCGCCGTCGTTTCTTGGCGCCCCCCCAAGCAAGAACCTCACCCTCCACACGACAAGCGGACCCGTTACTGCAGAAATATGGATTAAACGTGTTAGGAGCATGAATTCAAAACGAGTCTCTTTGGACTTGCGCAGCAATAATGGCACCGTGCGTGCAATAGTGGTACGCCTCTCTCTCTCCCGACTCTAGTGTCGTCCTCGGTATTTACAACATGAGGCGGTGGTAAAACACATTACAGCACGAACTTTCCTCCGCTGACAGAAAGAGCCATACACGTCCATTCCTCGATATGCAGCTGCGCGCTAACTATGGAGATGTATCTCTCTCGCTTCCCCGTTGTTTCCGCGGACCAATTACCATCCGCACCGGTGACGACAGAATCGCCTTGTCTCCAGCATTCGCAGAACGTGCCGCGTTGATATCGGACATCTCAGGCGTCCGGATATACTTTGTCGGTGACCGACCGCGCAGTGGAAAGTGGGGTTATGGAGACAACAACGACAACGGTGGGACGGATAATGATCTATTGGGTGAGATTACCGTCAAAGGGAAGTATACATGCACGCAGATCAACTGGGATGGGGAAGAGGAGGTACCTACCAAAGTGCTCGATGGTTGGATGACTTTTTGTAGTGGTGCTGAGAGATTTTTCACAACTGGGCGAGTATGCTGACGTCTTTTTGATGGGCTTCTCTTCGTCTGTTGTCCTCGTCGATAACTTGCTGGATTCATTCTTGTGTTTGTTGTAAATTGCTGATTTGGGCTCACCGTTGACTGTAATTCCATTATGTACACGCCATAGCCATAGGCTTGACTGTAAGTTACGTACTGTGGGCTTCGCGGGATCAATGTCTACCATGATAGGCCAGTCGTCCGAGTCGCAAGCATTCATTTACTAACGCTTTTCTCCTTGTCTTTCGTACCTAGTACGATCACTTATCCCATATCATCAAACGCGACGAGCCCAAAGGCTCTCTTCCCCTCGCCTACTTCATTTACGTCTCTCTTATTGTTCCTCCAGACTGCACCCATTCGCTCAAAGGCTTCACTTCATGCCATACTCAAAGTGTAGATACAAAGGACTCCTCTATATTT
>WNFI01182980.1_pt1 | contig 13049 bp, 12 predicted proteins | sample 5400471 | NCBI WGS metagenome assembly WNFI01 (sample SAMN13153348, study PRJNA577476) | soil metagenome | isolation source: 100 cm saprolite on Douglas fir-dominated hillslope | place: USA:California | collected 2013-09-17
TGCTTCCCTCCTCAGTAGACTCATGCAGGGATTCTACCGCATGCTCTGGTGCGGATCCAAGCTCAGCCAGCTCAGGCCGCTTCTCACGCCTGCTGACACGCGGGCTGCCAACATTGAGTCAGGTACTGCTGGTGACGATCTCGCTCTGAGGCGGCTTCACAGGCCCATTTCGCACCGCAAACTAGTCTAGCTGTTCGAGGACGATGAGAGAAAAGGACGAACTGAAGCCCCATTCTTGCTGAGTGAGTACACTGAGGAGGAATCAGTACTGCATCACTGAAGAGAGTGCGTGAAAACGCAGAGACAAAAGAGCCAGCGCAGGGAGGAGACGTCGATGCGAAAGTACAATCTTTCTAGTAATAATAGAAAGATGCATAAATAATCGTACCGGAACCGACGGGCATCGAACCATCGGTCGCACCTGGCACGTATCCCGCTAGAAAAACTGTGTGGTGGCAGAGGCGATCTGCTTGTCTACCAGGAACACGCTGCCACTTCCTCACCCGGAGATAATCCGTTCGCCTCTGCCCTTGACCATCCGCAGCTGGTGTCTCTGCCTGGCCACCCTCAAGCTGTACCTGATCCTCGCTGGAAGATCTCACCCTCGGCATGGTCAATCGTGCTCCAGCGTGTCGAGCAGGGAGACCCGCTCCGTCACATCGCGCATGATTACGGCGTATCGTATGAGGCAGTCCGGCGCGTGCTGCGTGCTGCGCGTCGCCGCTAAGTGGGACGTATGAGCACGGATCAGCCGCGTGGCCAGGAAGCTCACGCAGCGTCTGCATGGGCAGGCAGTGGACGCAGTGGGTCCGGCATGTGCTCCCGGTGCCAGTGGCACAACGGCAGTGTAGCCCAGGAGGGTGGAGCACACACGGGCAGCACCTGGACCGCGGACGGGAGCCAGGCGGGAAGGATGAGCAGAAATAGGGTGGACCAAGGTCATTCGCCTACCCTCCGGACAGCGTGGAAGAGGTTGCTCAGCGCGCAATACACCACGTTGCGCTGCGTACTATGCGCTGGCTCGCTTCCGGCATCCGTTCGGGCAAGCACCGCTTCACGCACGATCGCTACTGTCTCCACAACCTGAAGAGAGACAGGTCGCTCTTTGAGGCATGCGCTTCATCCCTAAGAGGCTCGTTTGAGATCAGCTCTGCCAGGGAGCCAACACCGTGTCATCCGTGCTGCTCATCGACGTGAAGCGGCATGTTGTAGAACAGATAACCCAAGTAGCCAGTACAGGGTTCTACCAAAGCCTGCTCAGAGACCGAAAGCCAGCTCAATCCCCTCTTGGCTCTCTCCGCGCCCCAAGCCATCTGGCTCTTTTTCCGCAAAGAAGAAGTTTTGAAAGCAGAGGAGCGGGAGAACCTCCGACAGTTGAGGCAGGCAAGCCCAGACTTGGAAACGGCCTATCAGTTGGTCAAAGAGTTTCTGCAAATGGTGCATGAGCTCACCGGGGAGCGGCTTGAGGAGTGGCTGGGCAAAGTGGAAGCCAGTCATCTCCAAGCCTTCCAGTCTTTTGTGACTGGCGTGCAACAAGACAAAGATGCAGTACTTGCAGGATTAACATTGCCTTGGAGCAATGGACCTGTGGAGGGGCATGTAAACCGCTTAAAGCTCATTAAACGAAGTATGTATGGTCAAGCTGAACTGCATCTGCTCAAACTTCGCGTGCTTCACCACAGCCCGAAGAGCCTGGAGAGAAAGAACAAGAGGAAACAAGCACAACAGAAAGATCATCTAAAGATACCCAAGGAAAGCAAAAAGCACACCAACTCTCAGCATACCACAGAGGTGATCAGCAAAGTTGCGTAACAACCATAACTTCGCCACTTCCGGCGCATAAATTCGCCAGTTCCTTGAGCTTGAATGGATGAGTCAACGTCGATTTCTCGGACGCATATCATTGCCCGAATCTCAGATCGACTCATAACCTCGCCAATTTTAAGCGAGTGGAGAATACCCATCGATCCTGCTGAAAAACTGGGGCAAACCGCCAAAACTTGGCGATGATTTGCGTCAATTTGGCAAAGATATGGTCCTGTAGCCCTTTTCTGTCACGAATCATGGCCGGGAAGGCTGCGACAACTTTTCCTAGATCAAGGCTCTCAACCCACAGGCATGAAGGCGAGGCAAGTGGGTATAAAGGCCATGAAACAAGGCCAGCTCTCCATTGAGAGACTGACGCATAACCTCGCCAGTTTCTACTCATGACGCATATCTCCACTGTTTCGGCGAACTTACGGGCCAAACGACACATCGGTTGCGCATCGACGAGTGCTGCGCACCCATCGGCGACAAGCAGACAGTCAACAGCGGCTGAGCAGCGCCTTTTGGACCCTCGCGTACTGGGGAGCACGGGTGGCTCGGCTGTCTCATCCACCTGTCCATGCCGTCCCTTCACCGGCAGTTTCTGCCAGCGCGCAGGTGCCCGTTCGTCGTCTTGGCACTGGCTATTCCTGGCGTAAACCTTTTCTGAGGCGTCCTCCTTCCACCCCTGCGGGGCCACGAGAGGCGTGTGCAAAAAAATGAACCGCACCCTCCAGGTGAATACCGTTTGACCATTCGCAAGATGACCTGTTATAATTATCTCTAACAATCGGGACTACCACACGCTGCATAGGAAGCGAAGGCGGGTAACTATGCAAGAGGCTTTTGATAGTCAGGTGTCAAATGCCCATACTCTACACTCAGTCGCACGTTCTGTGCATGATACGCCAGAAACTGAACTTACTTTGGGAAACTCTACCAGACGTGCTTCATCAAGTGAATATGCCCAGTTGAAACAACTCATGAAGCAGCGAGGATTGCTAGATCAGCAACCATCCTACTATACCTATAAGATTCTCTTCACCCTGACCCTCCTCGTTATCGGCCTTGCCTTCCTGTTCATCGTAGACACTTTCTGGCTCCAACTTCTGAATGCGCTCTACCTGGGCTTCGTCTCGATGCAATTTGGTCTCCTCGGCCATGATATTGGGCATCGACAGGTGTTCCGCACCAGCCGGATGAGCAGGATTGCAGGATTCCTGGTGGGGGATCTGCTGGTTGGTTGGAGTTGGAGCTGGTGGATCGATAAGCACAATGCCCATCATGGTCATCCCAACCAGCTCGGTCTCGATCCCGACATCGTCAGGCCATTCACCGCCTTTACTGAAGAAGTGGCGCGGAGCAGGCAGGGGATTGCACGGTTCGGAGCGAAATACCAGGCCTACTTCGAGTTCCCGATATATGTTTTCTCCCCGATGACGTTCCTGATCTTGAGCATCCTCTTCCTGTGCCGGAAGAAAGCAAAGCACATCCTGACCGAGTCGCTGCTGCTGACCCTCCATTACGGACTCTATGTTGGCTTGCTGCTCTGGCGGCTGAGCCTCTGGCAAGTGCTCCTGTTCATCATCATCCATCACACGTTTTTTGGGCTGTACCTCGGTTCGATCGGCGCCCCCAACCATAAAGGAATGCCTATTATGGACCAGGACAGCCCGACGGACTTCCTCTGTCAGCAAGTGCTTACGTCCCGCAACGTCAAGGGTTCGCCCCTGGTCGACTTTTGGTATGGCGGACTGAACTATCAGATCGAGCATCATCTGTTCCCAACCATGCCCAGGAACTACTTGAGACGGGCACAGCCTCTCGTCGAGGCTTTCTGCAAGGAGCACGCCATCGCCTATTGCGAGACCAGTATGCTGCAATCCTACAAGGAAATTCTGTACTTCCTCCATCAGGTGAGCGCTCCGCTACGCGAAGAAACATCCTCAGGCAAGCCTGTTCAGGGGCACACCTCAGATGGGGTCAGTAACACATGGGCAACGCCTCAATGATGGGAAGTCACTGCTCGCGGGCTCTCACGAGGACTCCTGGCCATAGTGAGTCAACGGGTGCGGATACCACCTGGCGCGAAGGATAGGGGGAACGGGAACACTGACATCGGCCAACGAAGCATGGGATGGTTGCTCCCATTCAACTTCCTCTTGCTTGAATGAGAGGGTGGCATGACGCAAGAATCCGGCGATATTTTTCGTACAGGGAAATACCACAAGAGCTTCAAGAACAGGCACACGCATCTTTTCCGCCAGGCCCAGTTGCGCGTGTTTTACCGCACAGCTGCCCGGTACGTTCGCACCCTCGGCTGGCCTGACCCACTTTCGAGAGAGGCCCCGTCTATCCTGCTTTGTGGGACGGCGTCTCCTTATACCACTGTGACGTTTACACGATTTGTCAGAAACATCAACAGCAAGGCCGCTATTGCTGTCCTGGACATTGCGCCATATGCTTTGAGCCAATCCGAGGCATTCCTGGCGACCTGCCAGGATATCGATTGCACACATATCTCCTTCATAGAGGGGGATGCGTTATCTCTGCCATGCGCTAACGAGCAATTCGACTGGATAGAAACAGATTTCTTCATCCAATTTTTCTCATCCGAGGAAAAAGTCACCCTCTTCGAAGAGTGGTATAGAGTACTTAAGCCGGGTGGTATCGTCACGACCCGCGACTGGTTGCTAAAACGAGAGAACTTCTTGGAGCGTGCGGTTGATCGAACCAAAAACTGGCTCATTCGGCACATTCTCGGGCCGATCGCCTGCAGCGCCAGGCTACAGGATGTTCAGGCGACACTGCACACTATCGGCTTTGAGGTGGCCTTCTTTCCAGGGAGGATCCCGTTCATCAATAGCAAGATACCGCTGATGTACCATATCCTCATCCATAAACCACTCGAGGAGAAAGCTCTCAGACAAAGGCACCCGTGAAATGCTTTGACCATTTCTGATACGCATGCAGGGCAACCGGTTTGATATCCCCGAGTCGCTGTCCCAGATCAGTACAAACTGCCAGGTAGATATGGAATGCGTCGCTCTGCGGGGCAACGACGAAGAGGCGGCAGCGATCAAGTTGTCCTAATCTGCGACTGTATTCATAGTGGTAACTCCCCTGCATCGCCTCATCGATTTCGCGGACAACGCTTTGAAGCTGCGCTTCATCGATCTTGCTGCCAGCATCGAATTGGATGAACAGCGTATAGTATGGCCTGGTCCCGATTTCGTTCGCCCACTCCGGCGCCATCATCCAGAACGTAGGGGTCAGTTGACGCCTGATGAGAATATTCGTCACAACCGTGCGAACAAATTCTTCATTCAGCTTCTCGCCGCAGAGATCCACAACTTTCGATTGCCTGCCGATAAACCTGATGAGCGGACACTGGTAATAAAAATCTACCACCTCGATCAGATCATTCAGCCGGTAGCGGTACAGGCCGCCCCCAGTAGTCACGATAACCGAGTATTTCCGTCCCACCTCTAATTCATGTGCTAGTTTGATTGGTAGGGCAACCTGGTCAGTTCGGTCTGCCTGGCTCGTTTCCTCAATGTCTTCAAACTCGAAGAAGTGGGAGAGCAAAGACAGCGCGGAGGCATCTTCCACCTGGCCCAGATGTGGGAGACGCGAAGCGTCGCTGGAGGGATGTAATGGCGAGAAAGGAAAAGAGATGAATGCTTCCGTTGCCAGCAGCCCCTTTGGCTGGATGGCGGCATGGGGGAAGTATGCTTTGAGGTGCGGTAGAGCATGTACAGCATTCCCAGACGCCCAACAACTGATGAGTTGCAGGTGCGGCCATATGGCCTCGTAGAGCGTTCTCCCCGATGTATCCTGCTCGGTAAATGCTTTCCCCCGCCACGCCGCATACAGGGCCTCAAGCTCCGCTGCTCGCCCCGGCTTGCCCTTGCAGCAGGCGAGTATGGCATCTCGCAGCGACGCTTCGATCTTTGGAGCGAGAGAGAGGGTTCCTCGCCTTATATCCTCGACCAATTGAGAGAACCAACCGGCAAGGGGATCGAGCAGGAGCGACAGGAAGCTGGGGTTCCACACTGATATCCACAACAACCATTTCTCCTGGAGTAGCAGTCGCAAGGTGGCATAGCGGAAGGTCTCCATATCGCTCAATTGGGCGAATTGCGATGGGACAGCCATAATCGAATTGAGTACCCACCGGGTGAAAGGGCTGAAATACGCCTGTTCGTCATCAAACCCTACCGGGATGCCACCGGGCGTCTGGCTCTTGCGGTCGCCGACTGGTGTTACCGACCAGTAGGTTTTGCCAAGGAGGAGGCGGGGGTAACGCTGAAAAAGATAAGACACCCAGGGATCGAGTCCCTCCTGAAATTCATTCACCAGCGCTTGCGTATATGGGATCAGCTTGGATGCCTGTATTGAACCGCTGGTGAGCGCGAATTGCCGCACACGCTCTACGGTCAATACGGCGGGATAGCCTTCCGCGACACGGTCGATGTAGGGCGAAAATGCTTCATACGAGCGAAGCGGTACCGCGTGTTGATATGCCTCTATCGAATCAACATCGGCGAAATGATGCTCTCGTCCAAACTCGGAATCAACATTGCTGGAGACGATGCGCTTCAGTACGACATGCTGTATTGCAGAAACATTCTGGGTAGCGCGTTTCCATTTGCGGGACATGCTTGCAGCATACATGAACCAGAGCAGATTAGCAGAGCCAACCCTGAATCGTTGCATTGCCTACCTCCTTACCTGTGTGCTTGAGGACTGATTAGCCGCTTCAACCCATTTGTAAAGTTATCGGGTGACACTCGTGCAACACAGACAAGTTCATTCCCGCTTAAGTATCCTGGGTTACTGCGCAGAAAGAACTGCGTGTGCGCATCTACCTTCACCGGTATCGCGTCGATGCTGCCCGGTCTCAGCCTTTGAGGACTAAATGTAATGACCCCTGTAGCTGAATGGTAATGATGAGGATACTTCTTCTGGCCAAGCGCATCCATGACCGCCCTGTCACAAGCAGATGTCGGCTGATCGTAACGAGGAGAGAACTCCTTAAAGAAGAAAGGCATGATCTTATAGGTTCTCCACCCCTTGGAGAGAAGGATGTAGTAGACGGTATGCTGTGGGAATTGCTCACGGACCTGCATGAAGTATCGGACGAGTTCAACACCAAACCCTGTACTACTCCTATACTCCGGCAAGACGGTGGTGTCGCCGGAGAAGACCGCCTTTACCTCCTGGCCTGGAAGAGCAAGTGTAAGCGTCATCAATGTGGACCACCCAACGATCTCCCCCCCGCTATGTTCTTTGCGCAAAAGCATAATCGCATCTTTTTCCTGAAAATCGCGTATGAAGTCGTCCCATCTCACGCCGAGAAACCCCTGACAAAGAAGGTGGTAAAATGTCTGCTTTTCCTGTTCAGAACATGCTGCGACTTTCTTTGTTTGGCTCACGATAGAGGTCATAGCTGCTTCTCCTGTTCTTTCCTAAGAGTGTAGCTCATGAGACGCTGGGAAGAAAGGGTCATCTACCCCATCTTTTCTTTTTGTGGGACAATCAGATAGGTGAATAGGACAGATAACCCATCCCTTTCAAGGTGATTTGATGTATACTTTGCTCAACAGCATATTATAGCCCAGGAGTAGAACGGGAGGAAACATGAAGATAACGCTTCTCATGCCGCAGTCTGAGATGTATCGGAAACGTGGGATCTTCGGGAAAGCGCTCAGGTATGCACCCCTGACCCTGACGACGCTGGCGGCTCTTGTGCCTGAAGAGCTGAATGCTGAGATACAGATTGTCGATGAAGGAGTCGAAGAGTTCAACGTCGACGCTGTCGACGCGGATATTGTCGGCATCACTTGCATCACGGCGAACGCGCCGCGCGTCTACAAGCTCTCCTGCCGGCTTCGCGAGATGGGCATGACGGTCGTGATTGGCGGCGTCCACCCGACGCTGGTTCCCGATGAGGCGCAGCAGTACGCCGATGCCATCGTTGTCGGGTACGCCGAGCAATCATGGCCGCAGCTCCTACGCGATTTCACAGCCGGGAAGATGCAATCCCGCTACGTCGAGGGGCCAGAGTATCACTTCGCCAATGTCCCCGAACCGCGCCGCGACCTGTTGAAGAAAGATAGCTATATCACCATCAACACAGTGCAGGCTGTGCGTGGATGTCCATATAAGTGCAACTTCTGCGTTGTGCCGGTTGCCTGGCCCGGCTACCTCCACCGGCCCGTGCGAGAGGTCATCGCTGAGATCGAACGCCTCAAAGGAGACTCTTTCCTCTTCCTCGATCTCAGCCCTATCGAGGACGTTACCTATATCAAGCAGCTCTATCGCGAATTGATCCCACTCAAAAAGCGCTGGGGCGGCCTTGCCACCATGCGCATCGCGCGCGACCGCGAGCTGCTCCAGCTTGCTGCTCAGAGTGGTTGCGGAGGACTGCTGGTCGGGATAGAGTCGGTCTCATCCGACTCTATCAGGCAAATGAGGAAAGGCTTTAACAAGCCTGAGCACTATATCGAAGCGGTCAAAATCATCCACGATCACGGTATCGCCATCAATGGATGTTTCGTCTTCGGGCTGGATGGCGACGATAAGACCATCTTCGAGCGGACCGTTGAGTTCGTCAATAAGGCCAGCATCGACCTGCCGCGCTTCTCCATCGCGACACCTTTCCCCGGCACACCGTTGTACCGGCAGCTGAAAGCGGAGGGGCGCATCTTGATCGATGATTGGTCGTACTATGGGGGACAAAACGTCGTATTCCAGCCCAAGAACATGACCGTCGAGGAACTGCAACACGGAGCGCAGTGGGCGTGGCGGCAGGTCTACAGCTTCCCATCAATCGTGCGTCGCGTAGCAGGTTCCGCGGCTTCCCACTCAGGCCTGGTACTGAAGACATCGATATTGGCAAACGTGGGTTATACCAAATATGCCCGGATGCTTCCCGACTACGTGCCTGTTCCCTGCGAGGTTGAACCCTGGCAAGCACAGCCACAGCAGTCACTATGAGTCACTATGAGCTTAACAGTCTCACCGATGGCTGAAAGGAGGCTCTCATGAAGATCACATTCATTACTCCACATGTCGGCAGAAAAAGCAGCAAGGAATACGTGCGCACCTGGCAGATGGAGCCGCTCCCCATCGCCACACTGGCGGGCCTGACGCCGCCCGATATCGAGATCGCCTATTTCGACGAGCGCGTAGAGTGCATCAACTTTGACGAGCCTACCGATCTGGCAGCCATCGCCGTCGAGACCTACACAGCCAAACGGGCCTATGAGGTTGCCGCCGAATATCACCGCCGGGGCGTAAAAACGGTGCTCGGCGGGTATCATGTGACCCTCATTCCAGACGAGGCGCAGATGTACGGCGATAGTATCCTGGTGGGCTATGCCGAACCTCTCTGGGAGCAGATCGTGCGGGACGCCGAGCGGGGCACGCTGCAACGGCGCTACACGCAGAACAAAGCGCAGCCGTATAGTTACAGGATGCCGCGCAGGGATATTTTCACGGGGAAGCCCTACTTCAAGCTGAGCTGCCTGGAAACTGGGCGAGGCTGCCCGCTCAACTGCAACTTCTGCTCGATAGCCGCCGCGACCTCGTCCCACTATAATGCGCGGCCCATCGATAGTGTCGTCGCGGAGGTTGCCGCGCTCAAGCATAAAAACGTCTTCTTCGTCGATGACAATTTCGTCGGAAATCTCAGACATGCTCGTGAACTCTGCCGCCAACTTATCCCGCTCAAGATCAACTGGGTCGGCCAGGGGACGCTCAACATGGCAAAGGATGAGAAGTTGCTCGACACCATGGCCGAGAGTGGATGCGCCGGGGTGCTGATCGGCTTCGAGTCGCTGCGGCATGATACCTTGCAGATGATGAATAAGAGGCTCAATGTCGTGATGGGCGATTATAAGCGGTTGATTGATCGCCTGCATCAACACGGCATCGGGCTCTACGGCACATTCATCTTCGGCTACGATTCCGAATCAGCCGAGGATGTCCTGCGTACAGCGGAGGCTGCCATCGATTTCGGCCTCTTCATCGCAGCCTTCAATCATCTGCTGCCTTTCCCAGGCACGCCTTTGTATGAACAATTCCGCCAGGAGGGCAAGCTGACCGACGAACAATGGTGGTTATCGCCCACGTTCCGCTTCGGAGATGTTCCATTCAATCCCAAAAACGTGACCGCCCAGGAGTTGCACGAGCTCTGCCTGAAAGCTCGCAGGCACTTTTACAGCTTCTCCGGCATGGTCAGGCGCTCCACCAATATCAAGGGAAACGCGACAACGCTGCGCAAAGCTGCCGCCTTCTGGGGTATTAATGGGCTGCTGCGCAAAGAAATCGGGCAGAAGGATGGCTTGCCCCTGGGAAATCTTCCTGTGCGCCCGGCGCCACTTTACCCACAACAAACCACAACACCTGATGCCATGACATTGTAAGGAGACGACTGCATGTGCGCGCAACGCAGGTTCGAGTTTGCCCTCGCAGAAGAGTCGGATGATGGTGCGCTGCGCTCGCTGCTGCGCCAGATCTCCATGCCGGGCAACATTACCCTTTCCTTCCAGCGTGAACCTTCGTTCTTCCTGGCGGAACAAGCTGGGAGCGTGATGAGCCAGGTGATGGTTTGCAAAGATAACAAATTGGGCCAGATTGTGGGTATGGGCAGCAGGAGTATGCGGCCTGTCTACATCGATGGTCAGCCGGCACAGGTGGGCTATCTGAGCATGCTGCGCGGGCTACCCGAGTCGCGCGGCAACATTGCCCTGGCGCGCGGCTATCGATTTCTCCAGGAATTGCACACTGACGGCGCCGTTCCTTACTACTTCACCACCATTCTCGATGACAACACCGAAGCGAAGTCGCTGCTGGCCAGTGGCCGCGCGGGGTTGCCGGTCTACAAACCGATTGCGCGCCTGCTCACCTATCTTCTGCCCCTGACCAAAAACCCGATGGGGAAAAGAAGCAGTGACGCGGTGAGCAGGGTTGAGAAAGATCAGCTTCCCGAGGCTGTCGCATGCCTCCAGCAATGGAACAGCCGGCATCAATTTGCTCCACTCTATACAGAGCAGGATATGCGCGGGGAAAGCCAGCTATTGCCAGGCTTTTCCTGGGAGAATCTGTATGTGTATCGTGAGCATGGCAAGGTTCTGGGAACGCTAGGACTATGGGATCAACAATTGTTTAAGCAAACGGTTGTCACAGGGTACACAAATAGGATGCGATTCATCCGCCCATGGTACAACCCGCTGGCCTTCATCAAAGGACAACCGCGCCTGCCACAGGTCGGTGAATATATTCGCATCCTATACGCGGCGTTTTTGAGCGGGAATGCCGACATCTCTACCTTCCTGCTCCAGCGAGCATGTGCTGACTGGGCTGGCAAGGGCTATGATTATCTCTCCCTCGGTTTCTGCGAGGACAGCCCAGTATCTCCAATCGCCTCTCGTTATGCCGCGCAACGTCTTGCAAGCATGATCTACATCGTGTACTGGCAAAGCGAGAGCGCTTCACTACCCGATTTGAGCAAGCCGGTACATGTCGAGATTGCGACGCTATAAGGTGGAATGGCTGGAGGACCGCCAGTGTCGCCCTGCCTATTCAACTCGTCTGATATCGCGCACACACAGGCCCACAGCCGCCGGAACCGCAGCGAGTATGCCACCAAAGGCGAACACCTGCGCGGGCCCGATATGATCGGCAAGCAAACCCGCCAGCACAAGCCCGCCAGGGAGGGCAGCAGCAACCCCTAACTGCGTGATGCTGCTCACGCGACCCAGGATGTCGTTCGGCACTTTCTCCTGTTGCAGTGTTCCCCAGATAATCATGAAAGTCGCCACACCGGAACCGACCAGGGCCGAGGCGATAATGGCCACCACCGGTTCGACAGCTCGCGGGAGTGGCAGAGCGCAGGCTGCGAGCGCGAAGCCGATAACGATGATCGAGGCATAGGCAACGATGCCGCGATGCCGTAGCTTGCGCGCATTTCCCAGAGCAAGAGCGGCGATGATCGAGCCGACCGCGTCCGAGGTAGCCATCGCGCCGATCAGCCAGACGCCGGTGTGGTACACGTCGTACACCAGGCGGGGAAGCGCGACCCACATCGATCCACCGAAGCCGATGCTGGCCAGCGCGAAAACCAGCGTCGTCATCCACAACCAGGGAATGCCGAACACGTAGCGCAGGCCCTCGCGCGCCTCGCTTATCCCACCTGATACACCTCTTGCGGTGGCATGTTCTCCACCAGGCGCAACTGGCGGACTCACTTGAGATGGCGGGGCTACCGAAGAGCGAGGAAGGCGCAGTGCCAGGAGGCAGAGCGCCGAGAACAAGAAGGTGAAGCCGTCGAAGGCAAAAGCGCTGGCCGGGCCGGTGAGGGCGATACTTGCGGCGCTCAGCAGCGGGCCGACCAGAAAGCCAATATTGCGGCTCAGTGTCGTGAGCGCATTGACCGAGGCGAGCACCTCTTGCTCTACCAACTGCGGCATAAACGCCTGATATGCAGGATCGAAGAAGCTACTCACCATGCCAAACAAGGGAGCCAGCACTAGGAGATGCCAGAATTGCAGCGCGTGCGTCCAGGCGAGCCAGGCTACGACGAAGACGATGCACCCACGCATGACATCGGCCCACAGCATGAGCAGGCGCCGGGGCAGGCGGTCAGCGATCACCCCGCCGAACGCCAGCAATAGCAGCTTTGGCCCCCACTGAGCGATGACGAGCAGGCTCATGGCGGTGGATGAACCGGTGAGTATCAGCACTTCCCAAGTAAGAGCGATGGTAAAGACGGCATCGCCCAACACGGAGATGGTCTGCCCAGTCCATAACAGGGCGAACGGGGGTGATCGCAGCGCCCGTGCAAATTGCAACCAGCCCGCCAACATAGGATTATGATACCTCCCTGTCATTCATCTACTCCCCTATTCACCGAAGCGCGGGAAGGGTGCAAGCGCCGCGTCACGTTCGATAGCCTGGGTATGTGCGATTCCCTGGTGCATTTTCCCTTAACCCTTTAGGGTTTGGTGTGTATACTTCCCCTCTGGGAGTGGCAGGAGCAAGGTCCTTTCTCGACCCGCTTGAGGGTGCTGAAAGAAAATGGTGTGTGTGCAAGCCCACGGGTGCAGTGCCGCTCCCCTTTCCAGGCCTTTCCCGCATTCTCTATTTTTAGATGTGGGCACCATGTTTGCATGAACAGGCTATACCCAATCAGTATAGAAGGACCCGCAGGGCCTGTCAAGGAGAAAACGTGCTGC
>WNFI01123277.1_pt2 | contig 13048 bp, 10 predicted proteins | sample 5400471 | NCBI WGS metagenome assembly WNFI01 (sample SAMN13153348, study PRJNA577476) | soil metagenome | isolation source: 100 cm saprolite on Douglas fir-dominated hillslope | place: USA:California | collected 2013-09-17
CCGCCGAAGCCCCGCTGAAAACCGCCGCGCAGAGCGATAGGGAATCAGTCGTGAAACTGGATGAATTTATCGTGAGTACCACGCTCGGGAGTTACGCTGAAGCCCACTCGTCCGCAGGCAGCAAAACGCCCATGAATTTAAAGGACCTGGCGAGCACCATTCAAATTCTCAATGCCGCGTTCATCGATGATTTGAGAGCGCAAAAATTGGAAGACCTCTATCCTTACGTCATCGGCATGACGCGAGAGAGCACCGCCGCCCTCGGTTTCACTCTGCGCGGATTTAGCAACAACCTCACCAACACCATGCTGAGCAATATTCAAACCGACGGCCTCCCGGGCCTGGCGTCGCGCTTCGGCTCACCTTCCACCGCAAATGTTGAACGAGTTGAGGTGCTCAAGGGGCCCACGTCGGTGCTTTACGGCCTCATGAACCCCGGTGGAATCATTAACATCATCACCAAGCGCCCTTCGCTCAAACCAGGCAATAATCTCTTCACCTCGGTTACGAGCTATGCAGGCAGAAACAGTGCGCTCGGCGAAAATGTGAGTTCCGCTGTGACGATAGATAGCACCGGTCCTATCGATAAAGAAAAACACTGGTTGTATCGCATGATCGCCAATTATGAGGATCTGAATTCTTTCCGCCGATACGGCTACGCTCACAATTATTATTTGTTTCCTTCTCTGACGTACCGCTGGGACGCCAACACAGAAGTAAATTTGAAGGTCGATGTGACACGCCAGGTTCGTTTCCCAGATCAGTATCTCGTGGCACCTTTTAACCAAACGTCACTCGTGGCTCGTTACGACACCGTTTATCAAGAACCGATCGATCGCGAATACGACAATGGCGAAGTATACGGATTTGATTTTCAACATCGCTTTCAAAATCAGTGGGTGATGAAGGCGGTCGTGCGCAACGTGCAACATCGAGACGGACGTGGCGTGTTCGAAAACAAAGATGTTTGGAGTGCGCTGCCGTTGGAGAATAGCCAGGTGTTGCGGCGTTATCGCAATCAGTACAACCGCCGCCGATACCTTTACTACGATGCGAACGTCTACGGGGATGTCGGTCCGGAGACTTTCAAACACACGTTACTTTTCGGAATCAATGGCGGCTACGAAACTCACGATTTTATCCGCTGGGCTTTTCGGTCCGATGTTCCGGCGGTTAATCTATATTATCCGGCAACAGGTTTAATGACGCATCCGCTCGACAATGGTCCGACTCAAAACGCAGTCTCAAAATTGTATAACTATGGGACTTATTTCTCCGACCAGATCAAGCTAGGCACGCGGTGGCACGCTTCCACCGGCGTGCGCTATGATTGGCAGGACGCCGCTTACAGCGATTCGGTCGCCAAAACGCGATTCCGCCAATCGGCCAATGCGGCCGTTCCATCCACAGGCTTGGTTTATCAGCCGCGAGACAATCTTTCGCTCTATGTAAGTTACGCCGAATCCTTCAAACCATCCGTGCCCCAAAACACCGATGCCATCGGCGGAGGCTTCGCTCCTGAAAAAGCGAATCAGGTCGAGGCTGGAATCAAATCGGACTTTTTCCAAAATAAACTCACCGCGCTGCTTTCAATCTACGACATTGTGAGGCGAAACGTATCCGAGGCCGTACCGGGAGCCTTGTTTGCCAATGGAGTTCAGATTTACCGGCTCATCGGCGAACAGCGAAGCACCGGTGTTGAATTGTCCGTCACGTATCAGCCCGTACCCAATTGGCAATTACAGATCGGTTACACTTACGACGACGCGCGCACAACCAAGTCCATCGATCCTGCAGTGATCAATGCCAGAAACGAAAACGCCCCGCGCCAAAGTGCCAATTTTTGGACGCGTTATAATGTGCCCACTGGCCCTTTGCTGGGTTTCGGCGCCGGTCTCGGCGTTATCCATGTGGGCGATCGAAACGGCGTCACCTCAAATGATCCTGCCCAAGCGTTGACGATCGCCGCTTATACACGGATGGATCTGTCGCTCTATTATCAGTGGAAGCGCTACAACTTCGCCGTAAACGTGGCCAATGCGCTGGATCGGAAATATATCGCGAGTGCCGACGTAAATACCGATGTCGTTCCGGGAGAACCGCGCAAAATCACGGCGTCGATCAAGTTCGGGTTTTGATTTTGAAATTTCGCGCAAAGGCACAGAGGCGCAAAGCATGAGAAACGATCTGAAGGTGGGTCGGCGCGTACCTGCGACGGCATGGCAAACGGCACGGGTGTCTTAATCGCGAAATGCCGTCGCAGGGACGCGTCGGCTCACCTTAACACGGCTATCCTCTCAGAATTTGAACAATAGTGATGCTGGGTGGATTCGTTCCGATCGTCCTTTCAGCCTATCCAGTTAGTCCGGTCCAAATAAACGGCTACCTGTGCTTCCCAAAGGGATGATCGACGTCCGTAATACAGTCCCCCACTCACCTGCTTATTCCCTAACCAGTGATCAGGCATGCCACCGAACATATCCGAATCGGTCGTCCACAAGCTTATCAGCACCTCAAAAAAACCAACCATGACTAACCAAAAAATAACACCCCATTGTCCGATCTTCGCCAAATGTCTGGCGATTTCCCTGATGCTCACGCCTTTGATGTTGAGCGCTCAGGAGACCAAAGAAGAAATCATAAACCTCGACGAATTCAAAGTCAGCACGACGGTGGGTTCGTACGAAGAGCGCTCCACGTCTGCCGGGACCAAAATACCGATGGATTTAAAAGATCTCGCCGGCACGCTACAGGTTCTAAATGCCTCGTTTATCGGGGACAAGCGCGCTCAATCGCTCGAAGATCTTTATCCCTATATTGTCGGCATGACCCGCGAGAGCCCGGCTGCGTCCGGCTTCACGCTTCGTGGATTCACTAACAATTCGACGAACACACTGATCAACAATCTTCAGACCGACGGCCTTCCCGGCGGAGCGTCACGGTTTGGTTCGCCAACCACTGCCAACGTTGAGCGCGTCGAGGTACTCAAGGGCCCCAGTTCAGTGCTCTACGGTTCAATGAACCCCGGTGGCATGATCAATATCGTTACGAAGCAACCGGGAGTAAAGGCCGCGTACTCCTTGACCGGTACCTTTTCGGACTATGCCGGTGACCATAACTATATCGGCAAGGAGAAGATGGGCTACACAGGCATCGTGGATGCCACTAAACAAAGACACAGAAGTGACGATGAAACTCGAGTTTCACCGCCAGCACCGGTTTTCGATTCAAGACCAGTCGCTCGTTGCACCGTTTAACTTCATCTCGCTCGTACCAAAAGATCACTCGATCGTTTATCAGGACCCCAACAATACCGAATACGATCGCGGCGACGTCTATAATTTATCTTTCAGCCACCGTTTCGATAATCAGTGGATGTTGAAGTTTGCGGTTCGCGACGTGCAGCACACCGATGGCCGCCGTCTCCTCGAAAACAACTCTCTCGTAAGTGTTTTGCCCGTAGAAAACAGCACGGTTCAACAGCGCTTGCGCGATACTTGGAATCGTCGCCGTTATGCTTACTACGATTTGAATCTCGTGGGTGATGTCGGACCCGAAACGTTCAAAAACACACTCCTCTTCGGCCTGAGTGGTGGATACGAAACGCATGACTTCAATCGCTGGATCTTCAAGGACATCACGGGACCCAATATCAACGTCTACAATCCCGTGCATGAGCAGACGACCTATCCGGTGTATAATCCGGCTGCGGGTCCAACGCAGATCGCCGTCTCAAAATACTATAACTACGCGGCTTACTTCTCGGACCAAATCAAGGTCGGCAAACATTGGCGCGCGTCGCTGGGTGTTCACTCTGAAAAATACGACACGAAATACAGCGACACAGCGATTAGAAATGGGGCCTTCGTCAACCCAGGGCGCGTCAACAATTCCTCGTCGACCGTTCCGTCCTTCGGTTTGGTTTATGAACCGATCGAGACCGTTTCGCTCTATGCGAGTTACGCAGAGTCATTCAAACCAACCCCTCCGCAAATCGTCGATGGGTACGGCAAAGGTTTCCCACCTGAAAAGGCCAACCAGAAGGAAGTCGGTGCAAAGGTCGACTTGCTCCACAATCAACTCGGACTGCTCGTATCGGTTTACGATATCACGCGGAATAGCGTTTCGGAACCGGTTCCGCAGTTATTCGACGCCAATGGTATCCAAGTTTACCGGAATCTCTCGCAGACGAGCAAAGGCGTGGAAGTTTCGGTGAATTATCAACCGATACCGAATTTCCAGGTGCAGATCGGTTATAGCTATGACGATGCCCGCATCAGCCAATCGGCCCAACCCACGAGCATGAATGCCGAAATTGCAAACGCGCCCCGCCACAGTGCCAATCTCTGGACCCGTTACAATTTCGTCGACAGCACCCTGCGTGGTTTCGGCGTGGGTCTCGGCCTTATCCACACCGGCAGACGCAACGGAGTGCTCTCCAATGATCCCGCGGCGATGCTGACAATCCCGTCAAATACCCGAGCGGATCTCGCATTCTACTACAAGTGGAAGCGCTACGACTTCTCGATCTTCGTCTCCAACGTCACGGACCAGGCCTATATCGCCAGCGCCGACGCTGCGACGGACGTGGTCCCTGGAGCGCCGCGTAAAATCACCGCCTCGGTCAAGTACGCGTTTTGAACCTGACTCGAATCTTGGACCGTTGATTAGCCGCTTGCGCAAAACAGCCAGAGGCAGAGCGGTGACATGGAGCTGAAATAAGGCGGGCCCAATGGGTCCGCCTTATTTTTATGTAAAGATCCTCGCAGCAAGCTGCGAGGCCTTAAGGAAGGTGGAGGCGATCTATCCTTAACCGCCCTTATTGGGGCTGCGCACGCATAATGAGGGCCGTTAAGGATAACGGCCCCTACCTCAATCTCGGTCGAGCCGAAGCGAGTTCGGGGAGGAGGTTCAAAACCGGTGCGGCCGTTTCTCACTAGTTCAACTTGACGCGCTCCGCGGCGACCATCGCCGCAGTGAGCGGCAAATAATGATCTTTCTCGACCATCTCCTGACCCTCTTTGCTCAGAACGAATGTCAGAAATTCTTTCACTAACGGATCGAGCGGTTGTCCTGGTTTTCTATTTACGTAGAAGTACAAGTAGCGCTGCAAAGGATAGCGTCCGCTGGCTAGATCGTTAATTGTGAATTGTCCGACGACACCGTGCTCATCCACTAACGCGATCGGCTTTACCGCGTCGGTTTTGTACGACGCGTTTCCGAAGGAGATTCCGTAGGGATCGCTCGCCATCGCTGTCATGATATCCTTTGCCACCACAGGAGTTCTGCGTGACATATTCCCGCCTGGCACCTGATAAGTGTCTTTGAACGGCGCGTCGTGCATGACGAGTTTTCGGAAGTATGCGGTGACATCATCACGCCAATAAAACCCGTAAATACGAATCGGTTTGTCGGCCCACTCGCCTGCGAGTCCGAGTTGACCCCATGTTGTGATGTCTGAGGAATAACCACGTCGACGTTCCTCGGAATAGATGGCGTCGAGCTTATCAAGAGCGATTTGGCTGAGCGGATTTTCTTTATTCACATACACACCGATCGCGGAGACATGGCTCTTCAGGATGTGTGCACCCATGCAAAATTTCACTCGAAATGGCTCATAACCGTAGGCGTCCTCGTAGGCCTGATAATCCGGATTGAACAGCTCCGCAGTGTGTGGCCCAAGCGCGATGCGCTCTTCGGGTCCAAGCGGATCCTTAGACTCGACGGTAACGTTGGCGCCGGGATGATATTTCTGAAACGCCTCATTCCACGCCTTCATCATCGCCTGAACCGTGTCCATGCCGCAAAGACCGTCGAGCGTGCCGGCTACCTGAACCCCAGGCCGATAAGGCGGCAACGACGGATCAACTGGCACAGGCTGTGCCTCAGAGGACGATAGAATCGAAAGTGTCATCGATATCAGTCCAGAAATAAGAACTTTTCGCATAGATAGATGGTTCATAGAAAATTTTGCACCTGGTCGTTGGATCAATCTAGTTTTCGCGATTGATCGGCGGAATTGGCCGCGGTGAGCGGCAGGTAACTGCCGACCTGGGGAATCTCCTGCTGACCTTCACGACTCAGCACGTAGAGGAGGAATTCACGCACGGCCGGATCGACTGGTGTTCCCGGTTTTCGGTTATAGCAGGCTAACACCACGCGAGAGAGCGGGTATTTACGGGAAATTAGGTTTTCACGAGTTGCATCGAGTTGATCGGTGGAGTCGGAAGCGGATAGCGCAACCGGCCTTACTTTTTCGTTGGCAGAGTCCAGACTGCCGATCGCCATTCCGAAACGATCCTGTGCGAGCGCTGATATAATCTGGTGACCCGCGTCGTGCGTCTCGCGACCGACTACGGACGTGTCGTGAAACTCCGTAAGTTGCGCCCAATTCATCATACGACTGTCGTTAAGAACCACGTGCCGGAAAAAGCGTCCGGTCCCCGACATGGCATCGGGCAAATACAGATTTATCGGTTTATTGGCCCACTCGCCGCTCAAGCCAAGTTCTCCCCACGTCCGAATATTCCCGGAACTCAACTGATGTTCGGTTCCGTAAATGGCTTCGAGTTGAGCTACAGTTAAGCGCTTGAGGGGATTGTCGTGGTGTACAAAAACCACCAAAGCAGGCGATTTGCCGGCCTGATTCAAACTTCCAGTCATTACTTCCACCTGTGCGGGCTTGTATCGAAAAACCCATTCGAAAGCTTGTATCTCATTGGCGGTCGGAGCGCGCCCCAGCAATGCAAGATCGGCCTTGCTCGTATAAAGAGCGGCCATGCCTGTATCTGTTCCAGTCAGGTGGGTCTCAAATCGAACGGACGGATGATATTTTTGAAATCCCGAAGTCCAACGAAGGACGAGTGCTTTCATTTCCGAATTTCCGGAAAGTCGAACCACGCCCGATGTGGTCTGAGTTGGTTGATATTGCGGCCAAGGTTCTGTGGCGGCGTAAGCAGATTCCGCAACCAGCGATAGGTAAATCAATAAACGGAACAACGTTTTCATTGCAGTTTCTCCAATTGTTTCCGGATAGAGTCGGCTCCAAGAGGAAGATAATCGCTGTCGTGAACGAGTGCCTGCTGACCTTCTCGACTCAAAATATAGCGGAGGAATTCACGCACCTTGGGATCGACTGGATGACCCGGTTCACAATCGATGAACGCGGGGATGATTCGTGCGAGCGGATAAGTCTGCGCAATCAGATTGGCCTTGGTCGGTTCATAATAGGGTTCTCCCTCGCGTCGCGCCAACGCAAGCGGTCGCACCTTTGGGTTCGCATAGCGCAGGTTGGAAATAGCAATGCCTGTAGGATTCTCGGCAAGCGTGTCGAGGATCTGTTGACCATGATCATACTGCGAACCGTCAGACCGGATTACGTGAACAAACTCTTTTAGGTCCGTGTTCCAGCGGTGACTGTTCTCCAGAACGGCTTCCCTAAAAAAAAGCGCAAAGTCCACATCGACCTGCCAGCCGTAGGGCTTTATCCGCTGGGACGCCCACGGTCCGGTCAGACCAAGTTCGCCCCACGTGCGAATGTTGTACGGTCCCCGGCGGTGCTCGGCACCAAAAATGCCGTCGAGTTGAGCCAATGTGAGTCCAGTAATCGGATTCTCGCGATTGACGAAGACCATGTGGGCATAGTCGAAGAAATTGACGTCGAGACTGCCGGTCGCGATTTGAATTCCAGTGGGCGCATAATGTTTTTCTCGTTCGAATGCCGTAGCCGCGGCCGGACTGATCTCCTCACCTAAGATCGCGATGTCCCCTGCCCCGGTGTAGAGAGCACCGATGGCGGAAGCGGTGCCATACATATCGTTTTCGAATTTCACATCGGGCTGGTACTTTGAAAATCCATCGATCCAGGCCGTCACCAACCGCCCCATAAAATCATGTTTCGGGCTGCCGTGACCCCACAACCGAATCGTGCCGGAAACTTTTCCGCCCGGGACATAAAGAGGCAGATCCTCGACATATCGAACTTCAGGATCTTCGCTCGAGGTAGCTGCCCAAACGGACCCAGCGAGTGTTGTCAGTGCAACCAACAAACCGACTGAAATCTTTCGTAAATTTCTCATTCGAGTTTTTTTAGCTGGGCCTTGGAAAGCTCTACCGTAAGCGGCAGATATTTTCCGTCGCGTTGAACTTCGACCTGTCCTTCGCGACTCACGATAAACCGAAGATATTCGCGAACCTTGGGATCGAGCGGTTGACCGGGCTTTCGATCGGCATATGCGTAGACTTCGTCGTAAAGCGGATACGTGTGATTGCGCAGGGTCTCCATTGTGTAGGCATAGTACGGTCCGCCTTCATCTACCGCTAACTCGAGAACTTTGAGCTCCGGCGGCAGATATTTTTTCGTCGGTGCCGCAACGTAGGCTATACCGTATCGATCCTTGACGAGATCGTCGTTCAGCGAGCGACTGAGTTTACCGTCGGGCGTCACATAATTCGCGTATATGCGCATACTCTCATTCCATTTGTCGCTACCCTTAAGGATGCGATCAGAAATCTCCGTGGCCTGATGATAGCGCGCGTTGAGTCCATAGGGAACGATGGGCTTGTTCGCCCATTCGTCCGTGAGACCCAGCTGTCCCCACGTACGGATGTTACCTTCGCGCCCGCGAGCCCATTCCGGGTGCCAGCTTGTGCCCTCCCACCCGCCAAGACGCTCGGCTCCGAACACGCCGTCCAACTGCTTCATGGTAATTTTTGTCAGTGGATTATCCTTCGAAACCACGATGCCAAATGCGGGCTGCCAACCGGTCACATCGTAGGAACCTGTGGCGATTGAGATTTCGACCGGATCGTAATCGTTGTAGCGCTGAAACATTTGCAACTCTTGGAACGTAATTTTTCGTCCCATGCCGACATCCGCCGCTTTGAACACGAGCGATGGGACGGCCGCACTGGTCGTCTTCATATGATATTCGAATTTAACGTCAGGATGAAACTTGCGAAAAGCTTCCTCCCAATACTGACCGAGATTGCCGTCGGTGATGTAGTTGCTTCCCCAAAGGCGGATCGTTCCGCTGATCTTTTCTTTTGGAGTATAGGCGGGTAGTTCACCCAAATCCCATTTCTTAGGGTCGTAGTAGGCCTGTTTGCCTTTCGACAACACACTGACAGCACGGGCCTTTTGCATGGCCATGCCATCAGCAACTTTTTCGACCTGAGCATGCAAAGATCTGCTAGTTCCAGAAACAACTAGGGCGACGAACAAAAGACAGGAGTACGTTGGTTTCATTTTTTAAGCGGGTTCACTCAAGTTTCTTCAATTGTTCACGCACGAGATCTGCCGTGAGCGGAAGATATTTCCCATCGCGTTCCACGGCCTCCTGGCCTTCGCGACTTAATACAAAACGAAGATATTCCTTGAGCTTCGGGTCCATCGGAGAATCAGGCGCGCGGGCGAGATAGAAATAGACTTCGTCGGCAAGCGGATAACTTCGATCCTGCACTGTCTCGAGAGTCGGAAGTATCGCCGGTCCGCTGTCGCCCTTTGCAACTGCGAGTAGTTTCGTGCCCTGGCGTAAATTCTGCAGGCCGCTGTAGGCGATTCCGTACGGATCCTTTGCCAGATCCTTCATCAACTCCGCCGCGGCGATCGCCATGGAACCATCCGGTCGGGCGAAATTGGCATAAGTCCGTAAATCCTCGTTCCACTTGTCACTCCCACGGAGGACCAAATTGGACATGATCGTACTCTGATTATCGCGCGCGTTCAGCCCATAAACATGGATTGGCTTGTCCGCCCAGTCACCCGTAAGACCGAGCTGGCCCCAGGTGCGAATGTTCTCCCCTGGTCCGCGGGCAAACTCGGGATGCCATTCCGTGCTGACCCAGCCGCCGTCACGGCGCGAACCGAACACGGCGTCGAGTTGCTTCATGGAAATTTTTGACATCGGGTTGTCGGCATGAACAAAAATGCAGTAACAATTATTCCAGCCCGGCACATTGAGACTGCCAGTGGCGAAAGTGATTTCAGTGGGATGAAAGTTAAAGACCCGCTCAAAACCCTCCGTATCGGCGAACGTAAATTTCCGACAGGGCGCGAGATCTGCCTGGCCCGTAACGAGCCCACTCATCGCGACGAAAGCCGTAAGCAAATGATATTCGAAGGTAACGCCAGGATGGAATTTTCGAAACGCATCCTCCCAGTCGCTGGCGAGATTACTATCGCCCAGGTAGTTCTGTCCCCACATGCGAATAATGCCTGTGACTTTCTGTTTTGGTTCGTAATGAGGAAGAGCATTCAGGTCGAATGAGCGCTCGTAGAATTTTTGTTTGCCGCGGCCAACCACGTTAACCGTGCGGGCTTTTTGCACGGTCAGAGAATCGCGCAGCGCGCCTTCGTCTGGCGGTGTTTCCGCGAGCGAGTGAGTCGGGAGGAAAGCCACCCCAACGGCCAAAGACAAAAGAAGCAAATAACGATCGATACGCATAAATCTAAGCGAGCTTACTCAATCCGTTTAAGCATCTCTTGAACGATCCCGGCTGTGAGCGGCAGGTACTTGGCGTCGCGTTGAACAATATCCTGTCCTTCGCGGCTGAGGATATAACGGATGAACTCCTTCACCTTCGGATCCACTGGTTTTCCCGCCCGGAATAGCCGATACCGTATCGATCTTTTCCAATGGCATCCACGGTCTGCTTCGCCTCGAGTTCCGTCGTTCCGTCCGGATTCTTGTAATTCGTGAACTCGTGCAATTTCTCATTCCATTTTGCACCGCCCTGAAATACCTGCCGTTCAAACGTGCGCGGAATATGGTAGAAAAGATTATAGCCATAGACCTCAATGGGTTTGTTGGCCCACTCTCCGGTCAGTCCCAACTGGCCCCAGGTGCGAACATTCTTCTCCGGACCACGAGCGACGCTGGTGTCCCACGATGCATCCAAAAAAGCTCCTGCGCGTTCCGCTCCAAAGACGCCGTCCAATTGCTCAATGCTTAGCTTGGTGATCGGGTTGTCCTTATGGACGAAGATCCCGAGCGCATAACTCCAGCCTGGCACCTTAAGGCTTCCGGTCACCACGGTAATTTCCAGCGGGTGATAACTGAAGTAACGCTGAAATAGCAGCGTTTCGTCGGATGTGATGTGCCGGCATGGCGCGATATCTGCCGTCCCAAACGTAAGCGATGGAATCGCAGCCAGGGCGGTTTTGAGATCCCAATCGAATTTCACATTGGGGTGATATTTCTTGAATCCCGCCTCCCATTCCCGGCTCAACGAGCAATCGGTAAAATAATTCGAACCCTTTAGGCGGATGGTCCCTGAAACCTCCTGTTCCGGTTTATAGGCCGGCAGATCGGCGAGGTCCCATCGTTCGTCGTAGTAAGTTTGAGCGCCGCGCTTTTGCAGTTTCTCGGCGCGGCCTTTTTGCACTTCGATCGCATCCCGAATCTGCGCGTTGGCATTTGCCGCACCGAGTGCGAACGCGACGAAAAACCAAACTATAAATCGGTTCGTTTTCATAATCTCACTCCAGTTTCTTTAATTGTTCACGCACGACTTCAGCGGTGAGCGGCAGATATTTTCCGTCCCGCTGGACCGCCTGCTGGCCTTCCTGGCTCAAAATATAGCGGACGAACTCACGCAGTTTGGGATCCAAGGGTTTTCCTTTTTCGCGGTTCATATAAAAATAGACTTCATCATGCAGCGGATAACTGCGGTCGCGCACGGTCTCGAGGGAAGGCGTGACAAACTTGTTGCTGTCTCTCGGCGCCAGAGCGATGACCTTCGTGTTAGGGGTTAGATAACTGTGCGAGCCATAGCCGATGCCGTAGCGATCCTTGCCAACGTCATCGATGAGCAGCTTCGCCCCAATCGCGAGCGAACCATCGGCGTACGCATAATTGGCATACATCCGCAGTCCCTCCGTCCATTTATCGCTTCCTTTGAGGATCCATTGAGAAAGATCGATGGCCTGCTGGTACTGAAGATTGAGTCCGTATACATGGATAGGTTTATCAGCCCACTCTCCGGTTAAACCCAACTGTCCCCAGGTGCGGATATTTTTTTCCGGACCACGGGCAAATTCGGGGTGCCATTCGGTACCAACCCAGCCGCCCGATCGTTCCGAGCCAAGAATTCCATCGAGCTGTTCGATTGTAAGCTTCGAGATCGGATTGTCCTTGTTTACCACGAACACAAGGGCATTAGACCAACCGGGAACGTCGAACGACCCGGTGACGGCCACGATTTCAAGAGGATCGCGCTCGAACAAACGCTGGTAGGCAAGCGCCTCCTTCCACCCAATCTTTCGGTTGATTCCGACATCAGCGACGCCGGTCAAGAGCCCAGGGATTGCCGCCGCGGCAGTTTTCAAGTCATAGTCGAGTTTTATTCCGGGATGATACTTGGCGAATCCCTCGGCCCAGTATTGGCCCAGGTTTCCATCGGCAAAATAATTACTTCCCCAGAACTTAATGGTTCCGGTTACGGTCTGTTCCGGTTTATAGTGCGGCAGGTCCTCGAGATTCCACTGCTGGGTATAGAACACCTTTTTGCCCCGGCCCGTGACGGTGGCCGTTCTCGCTTTCTGAACCGTAAGCGAATCTCGCGCACCTTCTGGGGCTTTTGTTTCCTGCGAACGTGCATCTGAGAACAGCACCAAAGCGAAGGTGACACCCATCACCCGGATCACCGCCTGTCTGAATCGTGAGCAATGCCGAAGAAGTCGGGGAAATTTATTTTCTGGTTTCATAGTGTGATACTGTCTCCGTTTATTTAGATTGCGCCTGTGGCCGCGCTGACGCTCCTGCGAAGGCTGCTCATTTGAGTTTCTTTAGCTGTTCACGGACGACCTCGGCGGTAAGTGGCAGGTATTTTCCATCGCGTTGCACCTCTGCCTGGCCCTCTTGACTCAGCACAAAGCGGATGAATTCCTTCACCATCGGATTCATTTCAGTGCCGGGTTTAACGGTGGTATAGAAATAGGCCTCATTGTAGAGAGGATAAGTCCGGTTCTGTATGTTCTCGATCGTGTGCTCGATGAACGGTCCATCATCGGTTGCGGCGACAGGCAAACGACGCACGCCCGGACGCT
>WNFI01654848.1_pt1 | contig 13048 bp, 9 predicted proteins | sample 5400471 | NCBI WGS metagenome assembly WNFI01 (sample SAMN13153348, study PRJNA577476) | soil metagenome | isolation source: 100 cm saprolite on Douglas fir-dominated hillslope | place: USA:California | collected 2013-09-17
CGCCGATGTGCGGCTGGGCGATCGCGGCGCGCCACAACAGGCGATCACGCAATTTCTCGACCAGAAGCTGCCGATGATCGTGCTCGCGGATGTCGGCACGCTGTCGCCCGAGATTCGCGAGCGTCTGGCCGCGTGGATCGAGCAAGGCGGGGTGCTGGTGCGTTTTGCCGGCCCGCGTCTGGCGCAGGCGGATGATGATCTGGTGCCAGTGAAGCTGCGCCGCGGCGGACGCAGCCTCGGCGGCAGTCTCACCTGGGAAAAACCGCAACACCTCGCATCGTTCGCGGCCGACGGACCGTTCGCCGGTCTTGCGGTGCCGAAGGATATCACCGTCAACCGGCAGGTGCTCGCCGAGCCGGATGCGGTGCTGGCGACGAAAAGCTGGGCCTCGCTGGAGGATGGAACGCCGCTGGTGACGGGCGAACATCGCGGCAAGGGAATGGTAAGCCTGTTTCACGTCAGCGCCGACATGCGCTGGTCCGATCTGCCGATGTCCGGCTCCTTCGTCGAGATGCTGAGAAGGATCGTCGATATGTCCGGCTACACCTCCAGTCCGGGCGCGGGCGTTGCGAGCGAGGCGAATGCCGAGACGGTGGCGCCGCTGCGTACGCTGGATGGTTTCGGCGCGTTCGGACCGCCGCCCTCGACTGCAAAGCCCATGCCGGCGGATTTCCGCGACCGTGCAACATCAGATCATCCGCCCGGCTTCTATGGTCCGGCCGACGGTCCTCTCGCGGTCAATACGCTGGCAGCCGCGGATCGCATCGCCCCGCTCGATACTTCGGCCTTGCGCGCGCGGCATGCCAGCTACACCAATGCCGAACCGCGGGATCTGCGCGGCATCCTGCTGTCCTCGTCGTTGGCGTTATTCCTGATCGATGCGATCGTCGTCGCCATGCTCGGCGCCGGCATCGCGGCGTTGCTGAGACGGCGCGCGGCGCCGGCTGCCTTGGCGTTCGCGTTCGTCCTGTCCACGATATTGGCTGCGCCGCAGCCGTCCCGTGCCGACAACAACGACGATTTCGCGATCAAGGCGGTCTCGCAAACCCGGCTGGCTTATGTCGTCACCGGCAATTCCGACGTTGATTCCATCGTGAAAGCCGGGATGTCCGGGCTGACCTTGTTTCTCGCGCAACGCACGGCGCTGGAGGCCGGCGATCCCGTCGGCGTCGATCCCGCGCATGACGAACTGGCGTTCTTCCCCCTGATCTATTGGCCGGTTGTGCCGGGAGCCCCGAAGCCGCCGCAAGACGCCATCAATCGCATCGACGCCTACATGAAACAGGGCGGCACCGTGGTATTCGATACCCGCGATGCGATCGAGGCACCGCCGGGAGACGCAGGCGCATCGCAAACGCCGGGAATGCAGGCATTGCGCAATATTCTCTCCTCGCTTGACGTTCCCGAGCTTGAGCCGGTGCCACGCGAACACGTGCTGACCAAGACGTTCTATCTGCTGCGCGATTTCCCGGGCCGATTTAACACGGGCCAGACCTGGGTAGAGACGCTGCCGCGCGATGACGAGGACGAGGCCGCATCCCGACCGGCGCGGGGTGGAGACGGCGTCTCGCCGATCATCATCACCTCCAACGATCTTGCCGGCGCCTGGGCGATACGCCCGGATGGCCAGCCAATGCTGCCGCTTACCCCCGGCGAGCCGCGGCAGCGCGAATTCGCGTTCCGCGCCGGCGTCAACATCGTGATGTACACGCTGACCGGAAACTACAAAGCCGACCAGGTGCACGCGCCGGCGCTGATCGAACGGCTCGGGCAGTAGGGCCTATAACATGCAGTATGGCATCGCATTTACGCCACTCGTCCCCTCGCTCGTGCTTTGGCTCGCGCTCGCCGCCATCGTTGTGATCGCTGGATTGCTGCTGTTAGGGCGGGCACGGGGCGCGGCGGTGCGCGTGACGGCGCTGGCGCTTATCCTGCTGGCGCTGGCCAATCCGTCATTTACCCGCGAGGACCGCGAGCCGTTGTCGTCGGTGGCCGCCGTCGTGATCGACAAGAGCCCCAGCCAGAATTTCGGCGACCGCACCCGCGAAACGCGCGAGGCGCAGGAGGCGCTGGTCGACAGCCTCAAGAAGATCAAGGGGCTGGAGGTGCGGGTCGTCGAAGCCGGCCAGGCCGACGGCGAGACCGATGGCACCCGATTGTTCGGCGCGCTGTCGTCGGCGCTGTCGGACGTTCCGATCGATCGTGTCGCCAGCGCTTTCCTGATCACCGATGGGCGGGTGCATGATATCCCCGCGAACGCCGCGGCGCTCGGGTTTCAGGCCCCGGTGCATGCGCTGGTCACCGGTCGCAAGGACGAACGCGATCGTCGCATTGCGATTTCCGCCGCGCCCCGTTTCGGCATCGTCGGACAGGTCCAGACCATTACTTACCGGCTCGACGATCAAGGCGTCAGCGGTGAGCGCGCAAAGGTCGTGGTGCGCCGCGACGGCGAGGTGATCAACGAACGCACCGTGCTGAGCGGCCAGACCGTCAACGTCGACATCGACATCAAGCACGCCGGGCCGAACATCGTCGAGATCGAGGCGTCTCCGCTCGATAATGAACTGACGCTGGTCAATAACCGCGCGGTGGTCGCGATCGACGGGGTGCGCGACAAGTTGCGGGTGCTCTTGGTCTCGGGCGAACCGCATTCCGGCGAACGCACCTGGCGCAACCTGTTGAAATCGGACGCCAGCGTCGATCTCGTGCATTTTACGATTTTGCGCCCACCGGAAAAGCAGGACGGCACGCCGATCAACGAATTGTCGCTGATCGCGTTTCCGACGCGCGAATTGTTTCAGCAGAAGATCAACGAATTCCAGCTGATCATCTTCGACCGCTACGCACGTCAGGGCGTGCTGCCAATCGCATATTTTGACAACATTGCGCGCTACGTGCGGGCGGGTGGCGCGGTCCTGGTGTCGGCAGGTCCCGATTACGCTTCGACTACCAGTATCTGGCGCACACCGCTGGATTCGGTGCTGCCGGCAGAACCGGTCGGCATCACCGAGAAACCGTATTACGCGCACTTAAGCGACATCGGCAAACGCCATCCCGTGACGCGCGGGCTGGAAGGCTGGGGCACTGAGCCGCCGCACTGGAGCCGGTTCTTTCGCACCGTCGAGACGCGCAATGCGACCAGCCCTCCGGTGATGACCGGCGCCGACGGAAAGCCGCTGCTGCTGTTGTCGCGATTTGGCGAGGGCCGCGTCGCATTGCTGCTGACCGACCATATCTGGTTGTGGGCGCGCGGCTATGAGGGCGGCGGGCCGCATCTCGACCTGTTGCGGCGAATGTCGCATTGGCTAATGAAGCAGCCGGACCTCGACGAAGAAGCGCTGCGCCTGCAGGTCCAGGGCCACGATCTCGTGGTGCTGCGCCAGACCATGGCGGACAGCGTCGCGCCGGTGACCGTGACATCGCCCACCGGCGCCACGCGCGAACTGACGCTGAGCGCCAGCGAACCCGGGACCTGGCGCTCGACGATCCCCGCGAACGAGCTCGGTCTGTGGCAGGCAACCGATGGCACGCTGAAGGCCTTGATCAATGTCGGCCCGACCAATCCGAAGGAGTTTTCGGAAGTCACTTCCACCACCGAGATGCTGAAGCCGCTGGCGCAAGCCACCGGCGGCGACGCAAGGCGAGTCATGGATGGCTCCAGCCTCGACATGCCACGCATCGTGGCGGTGCGTGCATCCAGCATTTTTCACGGCGACGGCTGGATGGGCGTGAAGATGCGTGATGCCAGTGTCGTCAGAGGCGTCGGCGTGCTGCCGCTGTTCGCTGGCCTGATCGGCTTGCTGCTGCTGCTTGGCGCGTTCGCCGCGACCTGGCTGCGCGAGGGACGCTGATCGCAACTTAAGTCGCTGGCGTTGCGTGAATCACACACCCCTTCCAAATTCTGCCAAGACATGGCTCGACCACGTTGACACCCTGCGCCGATCCCGGTGATGTAACATTATAACATCGGGGCGGCCGAGATGCCTCGGTCTCCGGCGATGCGGGATGTCTATCGGCATGAAGTGGTTGCGGTCGAATATCAAGCATGGCTCGCGGCTCGCGCTGTTTGCGCTGGCTGTCCAGTTTGCGCTTTCGTTCGGGCATTTCCACGAGGGCGCTGTGCAGGCGGCGCCAGCCATTCAATTCGGCCCTGCCAACGGCCTGTCCGCAGCCGACCCGGTTAGCGAGGAGGCTCAGCCGCAGCCTGCGTCCAATCACGATTCCGACCAGCAACCGAGCGACGTTTGCGCGATCTGCGCCGTTCTCGCGCTGGCGAACGCGATGCTATTTGCGACGCCACCGCTGCTGTTGCTTCCGCAAGCGATCGAAATTTTATACCTGACCACTGACGCCGAGTTCGTCCATCTGAACTCCGCCCGCGTCGCTTTCCAGCCTCGCGCTCCCCCGATCTCCTGACATCGATAGCTTGATGACCCCTTAGGATTCGCCACGTCATGTGTGGCCGATCCATCCGGGGATCGTTGCAATCGGTCCGTCGCACATCGACGGCAAGCGCTTCCGAATTCGTTGACGATCACGAATCTGGCCGCGGCTTTTATCGGAATCGGGACAGAATGACACTCTCTGTAAAGAGTACTTTCCTCCTCTCCAGCTCAGCGTCACTGCTGCTCGGCCTGGGCGGCACCGCAATGTCGCAAACCGCAGCACCCACGGCTAGCGGCACCACCGGGCTTCCTCGCATTGAGGTCGTCGAGCCGCGACGCGTGCAACCGACGCGGCGTCCCAAGGCGCGCGTAACCACGCCTAAACGTCGCGAGACGCCTGCCGCGCCACCGCAGACCGAGGCGCAAGTGGTTGCAGGTCAAAACACGAAATTCGACGAGGCTCGCCACAACATCTTAGCCCCGATCGGCGCCACCTCACATGAGATTAACCACCAGACCATCGAGGCGCTGCCTCAGGGAACCGACGCGCCACTCGACAAGGTGCTGTTGCAGATACCCGGCGTATCGCAGGACTCCGCCGCCAGTGGCGAATTGCACGTGCGCAACGAGCACGGCAATATTCAATATCGCATCAACGGCATCATGCTGCCCGACGGCGTCGGCGCCTTCGGGCAAATCCTCGACACTGGCATCGTCGGCAGCCTTGCCCTGCTTACCGGCGCGCTGCCGGCGCAATATGGCTTGCGCACGGCCGGAGTGCTGGACATCCAGACCAGGACGGACGCCTTCAACAACAGCGGCAGCGTCGGCGTCTATGGCGGTAGCCATCAGACGATCACGCCGAAGTTCGAATACGGCGGCACGGTCGGACAAACGCAATACTTCGTTTCCGGCCGCTATTTCGGCAGCAATCTGGGAATAGAAAATCCGACGCCCGCCAAAGAAGCCATTCACGACCGCACGGCGCAGGAAAAAGGATTTCTCTATCTGTCGACGGTGATCGATCCCACCAGCCGCCTGACCTTCATGAGCGGGTTGTCGAACGCTCTGTATCAGATTCCCAATAATCCGGGACAGCCGCCCAACTTCACGGCCTTCGGGGTATCCGATTTCGATTCGGCGTTGCTCAACGAACGTCAGAAGGAGTTCAACCAATTCAACGTCGTTGCCTACCAGAAATCGGCCGAGGGGGTTGACTACCAGCTTGCCTATTTCAACCGCTACAGCCAATTGCATTTCCTGCCCGATCCGATCGGCGATCTGGTTATCAATGGCGTAGCCTCTGACGTCTATCGTCAGAGCTATGTCAATGGCATTCAGGAAGATACCGCCTGGCGCGTCGGCTACGCCCACACCCTGCGCTTTGGATTTACGGTGAGCGCGGAGCGCTCTTTGGTTAACAATGCTTCCGTTGTACTGCCGCTCGTCGATCCCACCGATCCCACGCAGGGTACGATCGACGCACCGTTCTCCATTTTTGACAAAAGCACCAAGACCGGCTGGCTGCTCGGCACTTATCTTCAGGACGAGTGGAAGATCACCAATAATTTGATCCTGAACGCAGGGTTGCGTTTCGACCAGATGTATCAATACGTCAATGCCAACCAGTTCAGCCCGCGCGCCAGCCTGACCTGGATGCCGTTCGATGGCACCACTTTCCACGCCGGCTATGCGCGAAACTTCACGCCGCCGCCGCAGGTGGTGGCTGCCCCCGTCAATCTCGCGCTGGTGCAGGGCACATCGCAGCAACCCGCCGTGTCGCAGAATGATCCGGTGCTGCCGGAGCGATCCCACGTGTTCGATGTCGGCGTGGTTCAGAAGATTTGGTCAATACCCGGTCTCGAAGTCGGCATCGACGGCTACTACAAGATCGCGCGCGATCTATTGGATGACGGGCAATTCGGTCAGGCCTATGTGCTGTCCGGGTTCAACTACGACCGGGCCAATAATCTGGGCCTCGAGTTCAAGTCGTCTTACACCAACGGCAATTTCCGCATCTATGGCAACGTCGCCTGGGCGCGCCAGCTCGGCACCGATATCGTCTCGAACCAGTATCTGTTCGACCCCGACCGACTGGCCTTCATTGCCACCCACTACATCTACACCGACCACAGTCAAATCCTGACCGCGTCAGCCGGCGCTTCCTATCTGTGGAATGGCACGCGCTTCAGCGCCTCGATGATCTATGGCAGCGGTTTGCGGTCTGGCTTTGCGAATACCGATCACGTGCCATCCTACACCCAGGTCAATGCCGGGATATCGCACGAATACCTTTTCCCGGGATGGACCAAGCCGACCACGGTGCGGTTCGACGTCGTCAACCTGTTCGACAAGATCTACGAGATCAGGGACGGGTCCGGTATCGGCGTGTTCGCGCCACAGTTCGGGCCGCGCCGAGGCTTCTTTGCCGGCATTTCGCAGAAGCTGTGAATGACGGCGTGGTCTGGCTAAGTTATCGCGCCATGCTCCAGTCCGGGCGGATCGCGCCGGAAACGTCGGTGAACGCGCCATCGACGAGCTCGGCCACCAGCAGGCGGCTGTAGTCCACCGGTCCCGGCATGGTTGCCCGTCCCTTTGGAATGGCCTTGAAGCCGACGCGGCTGTAATAGATCTCGTCGCCGACCAGCACCACCAGACGATGCCCTTTTGCCTTGGCTTGCTTCAGCGCACGATCCAACAGGGCGCGGCCGACGCCGCGGCCGCGAAACGGCGGCTCGACCGTCAGCGGCCCCAGCAGCAAAGCCTTGGTATCGCCGATAACAATCGGCAATTGGCGTACCGAGCCCACCAGCAGCGTGCCGATCCGCGCCGTGAACGACAAATCGAGCACGTGATCGACGTGTTCGCGAAGCCGGTAAGCGCTGAGCACGAACCGGCCGGGCCCGAACGTGCGCTCGTGCAGGCGTTCGATCGCCTGCGCATCGTTGGCGGTTTCGGCCAATATTGTCAGAGAAAGCTCGCTCATGGATAGTCGCGGGTTAACATCTGCCGCAGCCGCGGTCCATCGCTGAGAGCTTGCCAGATTTCGAACCGCATCAGTTTTTATTCATGGGGGCTTGAGACAAATAGGCCAGCAGTTTCATCTCGCGGCGTCCGCGCGTCACCGTATCGAGCACCAGCCCCGATGAGATCGACAGCACCGCCAAAATCATCAAGCCCATCGACAGAACCGCGGTCGGCAGACGAGGAACGACGCCTTGCTCGAGATAGGTGATGATGATGGGGATCGCGAGGCCGATCGAAACCAGCGTCAGAAAAATTCCGATCGCCGTGAAAAATCGCAACGGCTTTTCCGACCGGTAGAGCTTCAGGATGGTGCCGAGGATCCGAAAGCCGTCGCGCCAGGTGTTGAGCTTGCTGAACGATCCCTCCGGCCGGGCATAATACGGCGTCTCGATCTCGGCGACCGGCAGCGCCAATTCAAGCGCGTGGACGCTCAGCTCGGTTTCGATCTCGAAACCATCTGACAGCACCGGAAAGGATTTGACGAAGCGCCGCGAGAAGACGCGATAGCCGGAAAGAATATCCTTGAAGGCCTGGCCGAACACCGACGAGAGAAAGCTGGTCAGCATCCAGTTGCCGGTACGGTGGCCGCGCCGATAGGCGGCCTCCGCCTGATCGACGCGAAGACCCACCACCATATCGAGATGATCCGATAACAGCGCATCGATCATGCGCGGCGCGCTGGCGGCGTCATAGGTGGCGTCGCCATCGACCAGCACATAGACATCGGCGTCGATGTCAGCGAACATCCGCCGGACCACATGACCCTTGCCCTGGCGGCGCTCGCTGCGCACCTGCGCGCCGGCACCGCGCGCGACCGCAATGGTGCGATCCGAGGAATTGTTGTCGTAGACGAAAATTTCCGCCGAGGGCAGCGCTTTACGGAAATCGGCGACCACGGTTACGACCGCGGCTTCCTCATTGAAGCACGGTACCAGGACGGCGATGCGTAACGATGAAGGTGTCATTTCTTAAAAAATCCAGTCCACGAAACCCGCCGAATTAACTTCCCATATCATGATCAAGCTTTGACCGCCCGCTCAAGAAGGGCATCGTCCACTGCTTCCGCAGGTTGCGTCAGAGAAGCAAACAGCAAGCTCCACACCGACAGCATCGCAATCGGGACCGTATAATAGGGCGTGAAGACGGGATGGCTCAGGAAGAAGACTAAATTCACGACGAGATTTCCAGCCGTTACAAGAGCTACCTGCCTTATGCCGTTGCTACGGTCGTGGAGAAAGGGTTGCCGGCATTGATCGCGTTGGCGAGCAGCGTCGGCGCCATACCCACCAAAAAAGCGGCGGCGAATAATATGGCTTGCAGCGCGGTCTCGGTTTTCCGTGACAACAGGAAGGAGACGAAGAAAAACAGAAAATATCCTGACGCGAGAAATAGATTCGGCAATCTGAAATTGACCGCCAGACCGATCAAGAGACCGACAAGCGCCGTCAAGAGAAGACGATACTGCCGCTGCTCCGCCAGGAATATTCTGGCGGTGAGAAAGCCTGCAAACGCGCACACCACCATGGTGGGCGCCACCGAATAGCTCGCCTTGGTGGGGTTGATCATCAGGTAGATGGCGAGGCAGCCAAAGGCGGTGGTAAGCAGAATCGAAGATCTGGAGCGTGCATACGAAATTGCCAGCAGCGCAAAGCCGAAAATGATAGCCGTCGCCACTACGTAAAGCGATATCACCTGAAACCCTTGCGGAAACAACGCCAGCACAAAGCCGGTGCCCGGCGGATATTGCATGACAAGCTTTTTCGTAGCCGGCATTGGGGTGTGACAGGGGGCCGTCCTGGCGTCGCTCGAGGTCGGGAAACCTATCTCCTTCAGCTTTGAAGACAGATAATGATCGTCATCCCGGGAAATATCTGTGTCCAAACCGCCAAGCCCGAATCGTTGGAAAAGATGCGCCTGCCGCAGATAGCAGACGTCGTCGTAAACGCCGCGGGCTTCGCTCCAGCGCGACATCGACCAAACATTGCTGGCCAGGATCAGAAAGCATAGGAAGCCGCAAACAACCTTCAAATACTGCATCGCTTTATCCAGGCGCACGGTGGCTCTCACAGGCTTGTCGCCAAATCCGGGGAAGCCCGCAAGGGTCTAGCGCCAGGTCGCAATGGGCGCTCGACCTTCGAGCACTTCGGCGATTCGCAGGCGCGTACCCTCGGTCGTCTCCGCCGGAAGCGCGCCCGCCTCGAAGAACCCACAGGCGACGATCTCGTGGTTCGGCTCGGGCGGACGATCCTGGCGAAAATGCCTGATCAGGTAGACCGCGACGTGGTCCCGAGGAGACACATGGCTGTTGAAGAACAGACCATGCAGCGACGGCTCGCCCGAAAGTTCGATTGCTGCCTCCTCGGCCAACTCGCGTTGCAGCGCATCGCGAAATGTTTCGCCGACCTCGACGCCGCCACCCGGCAGGTGCCAGCCGGTGACATAGCTGTGCTTGACCAGAAACACGCGGTTGTCGTCATCCAGCACCACGGCGCGAACGCCGAGGGTCATGCCACGGGCGAAGCGCCAATAGAGATGAAAAATCCGCCGCAGCAGCGGCTCAAACTTCTTTCGCAAGTTTTGCAGGTTCATCGCTATCGAACTCTTGAAAATCCAGACATCGCGTTTGATCCTTGCGCCCGGCCGGCCAGCTTGCCAAAGATTCGGCAGATACACAGGATATCATGAGATGATCGTGCATTGGTTCTATCTCACCTTCCATCCGATTGGATGCAGGTGATGGCGGCATTCACGCTGGCGCACCTGTCCGATCCGCATCTTGCGCCCCTGCCCGTGGCGCGGATGCGGGACCTCGCCGGCAAGCGCGCGTTCGGCTATCTCAATTGGACCCGCAACCGCCACAAATTCCATCGCCGCGACGTGCTCGACGCACTTGTGTCGGATATGCAGGCGCAAGCGCCGGATCACATCGCGATCACCGGCGACCTCGTCAACCTCGCGCTCGAGGCAGAGTTTGCGCCCTCGCGGGCATGGCTGGAGAGCGTCGGCGCGCCGGATCGGGTCACTGTTATTCCGGGTAACCACGACGCCTATGTTCGCATTACCCGGCATCGTTTTGCGCAGGCCTGGGGAGATTATCTCGATAGCGACGATACGCCCGATCACGGCGCCACATTTCCATCGCTGCGCCGGCGCGGCCCGCTGGCGCTGATCAGCCTGTCGTCCGCGGTGCCGACGCCCCCCCTGATGGCGACGGGGCGGCTTGGGCGCGCCCAGTTGGATAAGCTCGAACGCATCCTGGCGAAACTCTCCGCCGAGCAGGCGTTTCGTGTTCTGCTGGTACATCACCCGCTGCATTCGGATTCGCGCGCCAAGCGGCTGACCGATTCTTCGCAACTGCTGGCGCTCCTGAAACAATACGGCATGGAATTGATCCTGCACGGGCATGATCACGTCCATTCGACGATATGGATCGACGGGCCGAAGGGCGTAATACCCGCGATCGGGGTGCCCTCGGCGTCCGCAGTCGCGCATGGCCGATATCCGGGCGCGGCTTACAATCTGTTTTCGATCGAGCGCGATGGTGATGCGTGGCGGTGCGAGCAGACGGTGCGTGGCATCGACGACAAGTTGCACGTTCGTGAATTGCGGCGGACGGCGCTAAATGTTCCGTAACGCCGCGGACAGCGCGAGGGCGAACAGCGCGGCCGCGCCAACGACGAAGCCGAGTGCGAAGATCCAGAAGCCATGGCGGCGCGGCTTTTCGATCACGAGCGGCTTCGCCGGCGTCGCCACCAGCGCGTGCTCGCGCTCGACCATGCGGCGGGCAACGTAATCGGTGACGGCGTCGACGATCGCGGAGACGTCGTGGGATTCCGCGATCAGGATGCGGCCGAAGCGGGTATCCTGGACAAAGCGGTAGATGCGCTTGTCGCGTCCCATCACGACATGGGCGACCACATCGATCCACAGCCGCGGCGTGTCGCCCTGGCTGATGCCGCGATCGAACAAATCGACCTGCTCGGGAATTTGCGCGAACAGCGGGTCGAGCGCCTCGTTTAAAATTTCGAGCCGCGCCACTTCGGCGTCGCGCAGGTCGACGACGACACCGGTGCGATCGGCGGCCTCGATCCGCGCCTGCCGCAGCGCATCGCGCAACCGTGTGGGCCGCGTATCGCCGACGGCATTGCTCCCGGTATTTTGCGCGTCTGACATGCCGTGGCGGCCTTTGTCCTGATGGGTTGCGGATGGCCCTTAACCTATCAGCAACCGTGTTTTCCGCAAAGGCCGTTTGTTCCCAAGGGTTTACGCGTTAACCTCGCCTGCCCGCTCGTGGAGAGTGTCCCTCACCCCACCCTCTCCCCGCAAATGCGGGGCGAGGATAAGAGAGGTGACCACGCAAACGCGGGGCGAGGGAGAAGAGGTGCCATCAGGCCGGCACGCGCGAGGGTTCTTCGACGATTGAAAAGCGCACGCCGGCCTTGTGGCGATGCTCTTCCGAGACCTCGCGCCAGCAGTCTTCCGCTTCCTTGCGGCTCTTGAACGGGCCTTTGACCTGGGCCGAGCCTTCCACGAGCTTGTGGAAGTTCATCGAGCCGAACTCGCCGCCAATCACCCAGAAATTGCTGCCCTTTGCGCTGGTGACGCGTTGCCGAATAGCCGTACTTCTCGGACGCGAACTCGGCCTGCTGCAGGCGCGAGTAAGCCGCCATGCCTTCGGCCTTGTAGCCGCGCGCCAGTTCGAACATGCCGTGGTTGAGCGAGTGGAAACCCGCCAGCGTGACAAACTGGAACTTGTAACCCATCGCGGCGATTTCGCGCTGGAATTTTGCAATCGTCGCCTTGTCGATGTTGGCCTCCCAGTTGAACGACGGCGAGCAATTGTAGGCCATCATCTTGCCGGGATAGACTTTGTGCACGGCTTCCGCAAATTCCTTTGCCTCTTCGAGGTTCGGCGTCGAGGTCTCCCACCACAGCAAATCCGCATACTTCGCGAATGCGATGCCGCGCTTGATGCAGTGAGCCAGACCGGTGCCGGGCTTGAGGCGGAAAAAGCCTTCCGCAGTGCGCTCGCCGGTGATGAACTCGCGATCACGCTCGTCCACGTCAGCCGTAATGAGCTTGGCGCTCTCCGCGTCGGTGCGCGCCAAGACAAAAGTCGGCGTGCCGCAGACGTCGGCGGCCAGACGCGCCGCGATCAGGTTGCGCTCATGCGCCGCGGTCGGGATCAGCACCTTGCCGCCCATGTGGCCGCACTTCTTTTCCGACGCGAGCTGGTCCTCGAAGTGAACGCCGGCCGCGCCCGCCTCGATATAGGCCTTCATGATTTCGAAGGAATTCAGTGGACCGCCGAAGCCAGCTTCCGCATCGGCCACGATCGGCACGAACCAGTCGATCTTGGCGCCGCCTTCGGAGTGCTCGATCTGGTCGGCGCGCTGGAAGGTGCGGTTGATGCGGCGGCAAAGCTCCGGGCCGGCATTGGCCGGATAAAGGCTCTGGTCGGGATACATCGCGCCCGCGGTGTTGGCATCTGCCGCGACCTGCCAGCCCGATAGATAGATCGCGGGCAAACCGGCGCGCGCCTGCTGCATCGCCTGGTTGCCGGTGACGGCGCCGAGCGAATTGACAAAGGGCTCGGTCTTCAGCGACTGCCAAAGCCGATTGGCGCCCCGCTCGGC
>WNFI01709451.1_pt1 | contig 13048 bp, 13 predicted proteins | sample 5400471 | NCBI WGS metagenome assembly WNFI01 (sample SAMN13153348, study PRJNA577476) | soil metagenome | isolation source: 100 cm saprolite on Douglas fir-dominated hillslope | place: USA:California | collected 2013-09-17
CTTTGCCGTTCTGCTCAATTTCGACATCACCAGCTTTGCCGTGCCGCTGTGGGTTTACCTGTGGGTGGTCACCGTGGGCCTGGTGGTCCCGCTTCTGGCCGCGGCCTTCCCGGTCTGGAAGGGCAGCGCGATTTCGGTGCGGGAAGCGCTCGCCGACTTCGGAGTCTCGCGCAACACCTTCGGCTCCGGCGTGTTCGACCGCATGCTGGCCGGGATCGGAGGCAGGTCCCGCCCGCTTCTGCTTTCCATTCGCAACAGTTTCCGGCGGCGCACGCGACTGGCGCTGACGCTGCTGACTCTGGCCGCCGGAGGCACCTTCTTCATGTCGGCCATCAACATCCGGGCTTCGATGATCCAGACGCTCGACCGGTTGTTTGATTCCAGAAAGTACGACTTAACGGTTGCCTTCGGAAGCGCGTATCCGTCGGAGCAGATCGACCGCGCCATCAGGAACACACCTGGCGTGGTCAGGAGTGAGAACTGGTTCACCTCGGAGGGATCTCTGCCCGCCCCGGAAGAGGTTGCGCGTCAGGATGCAATGCCGCATTCGGGAACTGGTCTGCACGGAGGCGGAGCGCTGGGTGGTGATCGCTTCTCGGTGACGGCCCTGCCTTCCGACACAAAGATGATCCGGCTCGATATTGTTGAAGGCCGTGATCTGCTGCCTGGCGATGTGGATGCCATTGTCATTAACACGGCCCTGGCTGCGAAGTCCCCAAAGATGAAAGTTGGGAGCAACATATCTTTCCGCATGGGACCGGCGCTGACTTCATGGCGCGTGGTCGGCATTGCGCGGGAAGCTCTTACGCCTCCCGCCGCCTATATCCCCCAGGCTTTTATCGATGAACGCCATCCGACGATGCGCACCATCGCCTTACTGGCCCTGGCCAGGACCGATGCGGCGTCCGTCAACGGGGTCAAGGCAGCTCTTGAACGAAGCCTGGAGCGGGAAGGCATACGCGTTGTGGGCGGCGCCGCCAAGGCCGACAGCCGCTTTGGTTTTGACCAGCACATGCTGATGATCTACGTGTTCCTGGTGATCATGTCGGGCATCATCGCGGTCGTCGGCGGCCTGGGGTTGGCAACCTCCATGAGCCTGAACGTGATGGAACGCCGCCGTGAAACAGGAGTGATACGCGCCATCGGCGCCAGACCGTCGACGGTTCGGCTCATCTTTATTACCGAAGGCGTAGTGGTCGGGGTACTGAGCTGGGCGCTGGCCGCGCTGGCCGCCTGGCCGGTCAGCAAAATCGCAGGCGACGCTCTGGTCAGGCTGGTGTTCCACAGCAAGCTGGATTTTCTGTTTGAGCTTCAGGGCCTGTTCATCTGGCTGGCCGTGGCGGTTGTCGTCTCCGCGGTTGCCGGCTTTCTGCCGGCGTGGTCGGCGTCACAAATCACCGTACGGGAGGCACTTGCGTATGAGTAAGAAATCTTCTTTGGTTACAGTCGGGGTTGTAATTCTGATTACATCCGCGTTCGTTTTCGGCGGAGGCAGATGGTTATGGCATTTTCTTTTGAGAATGCATGGGATGCGTTAGCGTTTGCCTCAGATTTGCGCAGCGCGACGTAGCCGCAACCAAAGTCAAAGGCTTCACCACGGAGCCACAGAGAAAAGCAAAAGATAAATGGATTTTTTCGGACCGCCAGGGGGTCTTCGGTTTCATCCAGGGCACGGGTGTCGATATTTCCAACTTATGTCTCCATCGGGCAGGGGAGGCCATGGGAAGGTCCATCAAGCCGATCCGCCAACAGGGGCGCGAAAAAAAAAATTAGAAATCTCCGCAAGACGTGAAGAAATTCAGGCTGCATAATTTCATCACATCTGAAGCAATATGCTGCATAAATGATGGGTAAATGATGGGTAAATGATATAGAGGGGGGTGGGGGGTGTATCTGCCGGACCGAAAAACACACTTCAGCGATTGCACCCTTCCCCTCGATATCCATGGGCCTTCATCATCGTTTTCAAGTTTTCAAAGACCAGTAACCCAACCCAGGCACCTGAGCGCCGGGCGCCTTGATTATGCATTGAAAAGAAGCGTCGTGGCAGATTTGCTGTCGAATTGACAGCCATGGCGTGGCGAGGTACTTTCACGGGGTTTATCCGCACATTCCTGAGCGCGGGACAATAATGGCGCAGTTCCGGCTCCTTTTTGTCCTCATTGATCATCCTTTGCCTTCATCTGCCGAAGGACCGTAGATCGCGGGAACCTTCTCGTCGTTCAGCCGCAGGTACACTGTCAGTTGTCCACGATGGTGAGCCATGTGGTTGAGTACGCCGTCGCGGATCGCGACATAGCGTGTCTCCTCGCTCATCAGCCTGCCCGCGGCCAGCATGCGCCACTTCGTGTTCAGCAGGCGGTCGTCCGTGGTCGCCTGCAGGACTTCGCGTCCTTTCTTTAGACTGGCCTCGAACTGCTCCAGCAGGTCTTGTCGCGTCTTCCATTCCTGCGGCTTGAACTTCGGGCCTCCGGGCGGGTTGATGTCCAGCTCGTCCATATTCACCACCATGTCGAGCCACGCCGGAATGGTGGCGACAATCGTCGCCAGATAACCGAGTGGCATCGACTTCTCATGCGGCTTCCAGTCGTTCTTTCCTTCCGGGACACGTTCCAGCGTTTTGCGGATCCCAACGGCCTCGCGATCAAGTTCAGCCAGCAACAATTCGGTAATCTTCATTGCGCATTCTCCCTGTCTTCGGATTCCAGGATTCTAGCCTGGCTGTGATTTCTGAGAGTGTGCGCTATTGGACATTTCCTGCATCGTGGATCCTGCAAGCGAGCGACTATTCCTCTTTTGTCCCCTGCGGTGCAGTGCTAATCATGAAAGTCTGCGCAGCTTGCGACGATTTTTGCCCGAAAATCTAATCCCTGCCTTTGCTTTTCCTGTGTGTCTCTGCGCCCTCTGCGGTCTCTGCGGTGAGGGGTTTTGGATGCGGCTTCGTCGCCCTGCGTAGCTCTCCCATATTTATGACGCACTGGAAATGAGCAGGCGCAACGGCCGCGCCGGCGGCGAGTCATGTTTCCACTCATCATTTCTGATGGCCCTACGGTCAACGTGACAAATGAGCATATCTATGAACACGTCAAATTTCCTTGATGTCAATGTCTGGCTGACGCTGCCTGGATCGGGCACCTACATCCTGGTAATCCGGCAGACAAAGTCGGGCAACTGATTGAGAAAGTCCCGCCTGTCCCCTGTTTTCTAGTCTGACTTTCATACATAAGGGCAGATGGGCAGGAGTGATCATCTCCCGCTGGTCCTTCCCCTTGTCGAGCTTGTTTTGTGAACTCATTACCGATAAAGATAAAAACCGGAAGCTCTGATTCCTTTGGTATAATTCGGGCGCTTCAATACGGGCCTGTATCAATCTAAAAGTGATTTATGTTTATTCTAGGTGATCTCATAACGATCCCGGCGAATGAGGAGCGTCTGCCTCTGCCCTGGTGGCATAGAGCTCCGCTGGCATTCGAGAGTAAGACCCATGTCACGCTGGCATTAACTCACCCCAAAGTCGACAGGCCTGGAGATCTTCTGGTATCGGTGATCAAACCACATCGATGGGAGCACTCATTTAGGATTCGATGTTTCTATGAGGACAAACCCGGAACTGTAGCCAAGGTCTTTGGACTGGTTGCGGAGTGTGGGTGGAATGTGGACCTGGCCGAAACGGTTACGGTTGAAGGCGGACGCAAACATGCGCTGGACCTCATTTGCGAGCCCAAGGGAGAGCTAAAGCCACCGAGCGTAGGACCTTTAATTGCCAGGTTAAAGGCAGCCGGCTTTGCGGTACCTGAACATCAGTGTCTTGGTGCACCGAAGCCTCCGGTGTACTGGCATTGCGTCGGCGAAGTTCAAGGCGGATGGCTGGTAGACAATCTGGGGCAAAATCTACCCTGGCGTGAGGCGCTGAATAAGCAGATGAGCGATCTCAGGCAATCGGACGCATTCGATCTTACAAAGCTGGTCATGTCCGCGGATACAGAGAAGCGATGTCTGAGAATCGTTGTGCCGCGAAAAGGCGTGCAGAATGTTGTCATTGAGCACGCTGATGAGTGCGGAGCTCTTTCGCACCTGACCAATGCGCTCTACCGCGCCGGGTTCAATGTGCTGTCGTCACTGCTTAAACGCGGCGGCGCCCCAAGAGGCAACGCGGTGCTGATCGCAATCTGCGAGCCGGTCCAAAAGGCGCAGCATAAGTCCGCCGATGTTTTGCGGGCAAGAATTTCAGCAGAGGTCGACATAAGGGCACGGAAAAAGTGATTTTTGTGTCTTATCGCTTCAGCCAGCCGAAGCGATATCTGGAAGAAATCAGAAAAGTTCTGGTGTCTGAAGGCTATGGATTCGATGAATCGCCAATTCGCCCCGAGGTGCACTCATCGTTCGAAGACGTCTCGGCCGCTATGTGGGCCTCCGATGCTCTGATCGTTTTGGTCGCCACTCCCGAGGACAAGCAATCCGCGTTCAGCCCCAACCTGGCGCATGAGTTCGGGTTCTTCCACGGCCAAAACAAACCCGTTCTCTGGCTGGTGGAAAAAGGAAAGAAGGTACGGGAAGATCTTGAGAAATTTACCAACGTGAAAGGGATGGAGCCCCCTAGTTTTTCCAGAAGAAATGCGCTGATGCCGAAACAACCGGATTCAATTGCGAGCAAGATCAGAGAATGGCTCCAAAGCGATGCGATGAAAGACATCCATTTTTCCGAGAAACGGGGCACCCTGTCAGACTCAAAATTCCTTTTCGGCATCGTCAAGCGGAGGGTGTTCACGAACCGGGGCCCTTCGTAAAAATGTTGATTGCGCCAACCGTCGGCATTCTGCAGTCGTCCATAGTCGAATCGAGCGCTGGAACGCTCGACTTCATCGCCGAAATCCTGGGAGATATTCTCGATCAGACCCGCGTGATTGCGAAGCAATTGGGAGAGGATGCGGCGCCAGGACGAGTTGTTTATATCGGTAAAAACAGCGATAACCCCGGCTGGATTTCCTGCTTAAAAGAGCGGAAATGGACGTGTTCGTCCGTTTCTCCGGAGCCGAAAATCCGCGATTCGGATCTCACCTATGACGTCAGGATCGATCCAAGGAGTGTGGTCGCCTCGAATGTCGAAATTCTGATTATCCTTGGAGACAGGGCGCCAAAGGACGCCGCGTTGTTGCGGAGTCTGCTCTCCGAGACCCTTGTCGTAACGCAGAAACCTAAAGCTGCATCACACCGCTACTTTTATTTCAATAATACTGAACTTGAGCCGCGGTCTCATGCGGATTTTTGCCTGGCTGTTCGAAATCTGGTGAGCGGTAACAATACACCAGGTGCCCCCCAGGAAATTGAGAGCATTGACTTTGGTCGACGCGGCTTTTCATTTGGCGGCGTATTCCCTTCGGTAATACGCGTCCTCGCGCGCCAACCCCACCGGGTCACCTTTCGATTCAGGCCTCCTTTTGAGGTCGAAGCAGATGCGTTGAAATTCTGCGATCACAGCTCCCTTCGTCCCGGGCACGCCCTCGATGAAGCGCGCAGGCGCATTGTTCCGGCCTTTGTCCGTTCCGATGAGGCTGGTTTGTACTATGGCGACCGGTACAGGTCCCTCATTTTGCTCGCTCTCTTCCTCACGCTGGTGGCTTTTCTGGCGCTGATATCCGGTCATTTATTCGGTCGTTTCAATCTCTGGTGGAGTGTCTCGCTTCGTGTCGTCGAAGTGGCGTCTCTTGTTGGAATATTGGTTGCTGTCATTGTCGGGCGTGGTCGCCGTATGCACCGCAAGTGGTTAATCCACAGGATGATCGCCGAACTCCTGCGTCCGACTCAATATCTGCTGCCGCTGTGGCTGCGGACCAGTTGGAGCTTTAACTTTCCCGAAAGATCGCGAGAACTCTCTTCTGCCCTTGCTTATCAGCGCCAGGCGATCCGCGAGGCGAGCCCGCTGCATTTACATATCGATCAAAGCTATCTTGACGATATGCGCCACGTTATCCTCGATCTGCTGCAAAACCAGATTACCTGGCACAAACGCAATGCCGGGATTCACGAGAAATGTCAAAAGGCATTTGTCAGGGCCAATGTTATCTTCTTCTTTTTCCTTGTGATGTCGGGTTTTCTTTCCCTGCTGACCAGAGAGGAATCCTTTTGGGCAAATTTATGGTTTGTGCTTGCGAGTGTCTGCACTCTGTGCATTTCAATTTCCGCGGCCTGCATTCACTACTTCAGCTTCGACCATATCTCGGAGCGCTCCGAGGTTGCGTTACGGCGTTGTCAGGCCCTGCAGAACCATGTCTCACTGTTTGCTCCCGACGTTTCTTACCCCTACATCAAACTTTGGATGCAAAGCGCATCCGATATCATGGCCGATGAACAGCTGGACTGGTTCCGCCAAACCTCCCGGCTGCTTTTTTGGTTCTGAAGGGAGAAGAGAAAAAGGGGGGAGAGGGCAGTCTGAGCTGCGGGATTATTCCGCGCGCATTCTGGACAGGGCGAACTGGGCAATCGAATCCTCAGCCGCTCAAGAGGACTACCGGCGTTAGCCGCTGCGGGTAACAGGGCACGGCTTTCAGCTGTGCCGTCAGGATCGGAAACAAATCGGGCTTCAGAGCGTGTGTGAGAACTCGATTTTCACGTTATCCTCAACCCCTTGTCATCCTGAACGGAGTGCGAACGCATGTGAGCATGCAGTGAAGGATCCCGAGAATGCATGTTGCAAGCGGGAAAGCCACAAGTCTTCCGTAACTTTATCCTGACAGAGCGATATATACGTCACCCTTATGGGGATCCTTCACTGCGCAGTCACATGCGTTCGCGCTCCGTTCAGGATGACAAGGGGTTGAGGATAACGTGAAAATCGAGTTCTCACACACGCCCTTCAGCCCCTGCGCACTTTAGTGCCCCGTTCTCACGATCTTCAATCATGCTTATGAGGAGCGGGTTGTCCTCGATGATGGGGAAACGCCCCGTTCGGTCCCCTGGCTGAAATTGGCTGTCTCGTTTTCACCTCGCACGGCGAGGGCGCAAATTCATAAAAAGTCGACCATGTAGTCGCTCAAAAGTTGGTTAAGCAGAGCCCTGTTCACCATATCCACGGGCTGCGCGCGCAACTTCTTCCACCAATCCCTTCTTAAGTTCTTCAATCGGCGTTTTGCCGCCGAGCCTCTCGTTTGGACTGGTGAAGAAAACCATCTGCATCCACGGATCGAGGGACTTCAGCCTGGCAAGGACCTCTTCGAGACCTCCGATCGTCTTCCCATCCTCGAATTGGAAACTCGGATAACTGTACCCGCGCCTTCCCTGGGTCAGCGCGAGGAGTTGATTCGAAGAACGTCGCTTGTCAACTGCTTGTCTTGAAATACCAAGCACCTCGGCAACTTGTTCAGACGAAAGAGCGCCTCCGGAAACCTCGAGCATCTGTTGCTTCCGCCGGAGGCCCCTGATTTTCGCGGCAAGAAGAGGGTCGTCGGCCATCAATTGAGAAGTTCCAGGGGCCGAACTGAGCGCTTCAAGCGCCACAAGAAAATCGGTAGGGGCTCCGGTTGCCTGTTCGATGGTCGTGCCCGGGAGGCTCTCCTCCAGGTTGATGAAGGCTCTTAATATCCGAGACTGAAATGCCGGATGCTTGGTCTCCGCAATTTCTCGCAACGCCCGGCTGAGAAAGCGATGCTCAGGTTCTGTATCCGGCTCGATGTTGAGACAGAACTTATTATCTTCGACCGCGGTGCTGACAAGGAATCTGTCGAGGTTGAGTTTGAGACAGGTCTCCTTCATTTCGAATAAAATCCAATGCTCGGTCGTCTTCAATTTCAGATTGCTCCGGTTGTGTGAAATGAAACAGCGAAGACACGACCCCGCCCCTCGGGAAACGGTGAACGGTGTTTCGTGTTTACCGAAATGTCCGAGCCACTTCTGAATTGTGTCTTGTATCTGGTCGAGAGTTTCGGGATGTTCGGAAACAGTGAGCATGGGAACCTCGATTGACAAGTTAATTATATAGCAATTCAACGCTACTTGGTCAACTAAGGATTCTCCACAAAGTTATTTAAACCGTTGCGCCCCCGGGAGAATCGCCAGATGTGCAAGCGGCCGTTTCTTTCGAAAAAGCTGATATCTGTCTGAAACAAAAGGATTTCTTCCCCAAGAGCATTGTTCACTTCACAATATGATTAGCGAACGGTTGCCAGCCACATGAAAATAATCGTCGAATGAAAGAAGAATCCGTTCGGACCATCGTGGATATTCCGCGTCCGCTCTACCGAAAGCTCGAGGAGCAGGCGGCCGTTCGAGGCTCATCTGTTCGTGAACTGATTCTCGCGGGAGTGCGAAGTGTGCTTTTGCAGGCGCAACGGACGCGCCGGCGGCGAGTCAGGTTTCCACTCATCGTTTCCGATGGTCTCAAGGTCAATGTATCCACAGGAACTTACCGCTCCTGGAAATCAGCATGAACAAGAAGGCATGAAACTGCTGCAGAAATACGGAGTGTCTGAAAAACTTGCCCGTTTTGCATACACCCATGCTAACTGGAAAGATGCGACGGTCGGTCTCGAAGACCTGCTCGTCGCTTTGTCGGATAATCTCTGGAAAGGGAAGAGGCAGGTTGAACTTGAAGAGTGCTTTGTAAAAACGGTTTCCGCACGAACGGGAAAGGAAACCTGGGAGGTATTTGCGGAGTTCGATCAGGTATGTGAGATCTTAACCCTGGACGCCGATCAGCGGATTGCATGGCAGGCGGAATTCGGTGCTCTTTTTCCCGGCGATAAATAATGGCGCAGTTCAGGAGCCTGTCGGGAGATAGAATTCTTCAAACGAAGAATCAGCAAGCTACGGCATGCGCCGTCTCTGTAAGTGCATGAAGTCATTGTGAAATGAGAGAAAAACTTTCCCTATTACACTCGGTATTCCGCTTTTTTGGGGCGATTAGATAACGTTTGGTCCGGCACCAGATTTTAGGTTTCAGGTCTCAAGTCTCAGATGAGATCATCGAGTCTCGCGGTTCGACATGCGACCTCGTCACGGCTACTATCTAATCAGGGAACTCAGCGGATATGCTAGGGCTTTGGAGCGAAAATGTCATTACCGCAATTTGACGAGCTGCCATTCAATTCGCGTCCCGATTTGAGTCCGTATATTATTCATCTAACTAAGAACACTAAGGATCAAGATGACTATTCTGCCTATAAAAATCTCGTCAGTATCTTGCGGACGGGAAGAATCTTTGGTAGCAGTCCGTCAAAGGGGTTCATTAAAGGCGGAAGCAAAGCAACATGCTTCATGGATGTCCCATTTCAAGCACTGAAATATGTCCTCACTCCAGAAAATGCAGATCCGCAAAACCCTCGTTATGAACCGTACGGAATAGTGCTTACTAAACAGTGGGCATATTCGAGCGGCTGTCGTCCTGTCTTGTACCTTTCAAACGAAGAGACCACAGAACTTTGTATTCCAACGCGTGAACTTTGGCGCGTTGTCCGATTTGAGGTGACACAGGAAGGATGGATCAGCTGGGTGCATGAACGGGAGTGGCGGTGCAAAGGCTCTGTCGAATTGCCACCCTCCATCCAGGCCGTTTTGGTGAAGAACTCGCGTGAAGCCAAGAAACTTACGAAGTCCATCAGTGATCATCCTGACCTGTTTAAATGCAAACCGTCATCTGTGATTCCTTTGACCGTCATCAGTCATGGTCTGCTTTGTCCCTAAAGTCTGTCTTTTTCTGTCCCAGCAGACGGAAATGATAAAGGTTCTGGTATTAGATGGTCGTTAAAGTTAAACTTGAGGTCGTGCGCGCGAAATCTCTTGGCAGAGTAAACTTTTCTCATGCTACTCGAATGCTTGTGGCGGGTCGAGCGGGGAACGAGTGTAGCTTTCCTACTTGCAGCCGTCGAACGATCAGCCCCGGGGCTGCGGGGAACCAAGTCTCTGGGGACGGTATAGCCGCTCATATTTACAGCGCCTCGCCTCGTGGACCACGAGGACAGGCGAGCCTTTCACGCGAAGAACTTGAACAGCCGGAGAACTGCATTTGGTTGTGTTCGACTCATGCAAAGCTCGTGGACAACAATCGTGGCGGTGCGTTTCCGCCCGAGACTCTTCACAGTTATAAAGCTTTGCAAGAGGCGCGGGTGCGTCGCGAAGTGCAAGGATTATATTCCCCGGTTGGGTGGATACATGAAGTTACGCTGCTCGACAATCCTACTTTCAAAACAGGACAGAAGCTGCGACTCTCAAAGCTGAATCTGATTTACGGTCAAAATGAATCTGGCAAATCAGCGCTGACAGAGTGGATCGGGGGCGCGTTCGACATAAGGTATCTGCGCAGATGGTGGGATCGACAATCCCGTCCGATTCACATACAGATGACGTACTTGAATCCTCAACTCAACGTAATCGACCTGCGCATCAGTTCACGATCAAGATTCGAAGTCAAGATTGGCGGTCATGCCCTCCCGTTTAATCCAATTCCAGTGCGATTCATAAGACTCCGGAGTCTTTATTTGAAGTTCGACGACGATTTGCTCAATATTTCTCACAACTTGCGACTGTCTCCTCTGATCGTGAGGAATCTCGTGGATGAAATTCACGCCTTTCCCCATGCTCGCATTCGGAATCTCCGGTTTAAGAAGAACGAACAGGGAAAAAGGACCCTTTATTCGGACGTGGATGGAACTCTGCCGGGCCTGCCCCTTCGCGACCTCAGCGGACGGGAGACCGAAAGAGTGTTCATGGAATTTGCCACTGCAGCAGCACGCGTGTCAGGGAGATACACGCCTACGATGCTGATTTTAGACGGCTGCCCTATAATCCTGTTCGAGGGCTTCTTTGATTTTTATTCGCATCATCTTTTAGACCCAGACAATCAGTTTCAGACCCTCATGTGCATCCCTAGCACAGAATTGGATTTGGACAGAGTGCGCTGGAATGGGTGGGAGGTAATACGAACGATCGGTTTTGGCAAAGACATTCTGATCAATCAAGAGCTGCGCACAACATAAAAAGGATTTGGGTTTCGGACGGTGAAGAGGGGCCTCCTAATTGCATTACCTTTCACCTGGGAAATTTCATCATCCGTTGGCCGGGAGCCATGGGTGGTGTCTTGTTCCTGTTTTTTGTGCGGGTGGGAGAGGTCATGGGCGGCCTGCTTTCAGCGCAGGACCATTCGCGACCGGCGAACCGCCGGGGAAACGCTGACTGTTGTGTGATAAGCGGCGGGCTGGAGTTGCGGCGAGAGCGCGAACCGGAAGAGGTTGCGCCCGGAAGAGAGAGCGTAAGTCTCCAGGAGAAGACGTCGATTAGGAAGTAAATTTCAGCCAACGGCAAGTGTGACAGCAAAGTTTGTCTCACCTTAGGGGTTCACCCCACATGGCTGCTGTCACTTCGACAGCAAAACTTGAATCCCGCCTCCGGTTCAGTCATAGTCGAATCTGGCGGCGCCCAGCGCGCCGGCGTGCTCGTGGCTCTTTGAAAACTAGATAAGCAAAGCAATAGTCGTCCGCTGATCCCGGGCCGGCGCGGGTCCCCGACTCACGCCCGGCCGGCCCTGTTTGAGGCAATCGCCTGGCAGAACGGTTCGGTAGCGCTACTAAATGCTCATACGCTCCGGTATCCGCTACCGATTTTTCCTTGCTTTTCAACGCACAGGTCATTGATCATTGACAACGGATATCGGCGATGCCGGCGGGACATTGCTGGGCCGCAGGCCCATGGTTCCGATGTCCCGATTACCCGATGTCCCGATCTTCCATGCCCCGGCGCTCTGTTGTACTACAGATTTCGATCTGCAACGCCATCTGCAACAGTTTTAGCCGCCATTTACGGGGCTTGTAGCATGTATGCAGATTGAGGCCCCTGTTTTTGCCCCTGGCTTCCGCCCTAAGCTAAGTTCAATTCAGTTCACTTAAGAGAAAAGCAAACCTCAGGCGTCAACATTCCTGGCGAATGGAGAATGCCAGGGCATCCCGGGCAAAAAGCATTTTTCAAGGGCGGTCCTGCCGCGTTGCGGCATATGCGCCGGCCCTCGCGGGCGGCAGGGAAAAGATGTTGTCCTCTCGCTACCCCAGCCCTTAGCCGCTGGATCAACGCAGACTCAGCAGATTCGATTTCTCCGCACAGTTGTGCCGGTCTTTTCCTCAAGCGCTAAGCTCGCTGCTCACCAACCTTCTGTTCGCGCGTCTTAGATTACGACACCAGCATTCAGACAGCAGAGCAGCCACTTCAGTTCGACCAGGGAACGAAAACAATGCGATACCTCGCTCTTTGTACTCTCGCGCTTCTCTTTGTTTGCGCAGCTTATCCCCAGGTACCACAGACGATTTCTGTTCCGCCTGATTCTCCGCGCTGGGAGTTTGAAGGGCAGGCCAAGCCGGCAGACTATCAGGGCCGCAAGAGCGTCTTTCTCGATGGCGGCGCGGCGGTCCTGAAAGATTTTGAAATGCGCGACGCCGTTATCGATGTGGATGTCGCAACCCCCGCGAGCCGCGGGTTCTTCGGCATTCAGTTTCGGATCGACGACGGCGGGGCTAACGCGGAATGGGTTTATCTGCGTCAGCACAAGTCGGGGCAGCCGGATGCCATGCAATATACGCCGGTCCTCAACACCGGTCTCAACTGGCAGCTTTATAACGGGCCGGGCTTCACCGGCGCGGTGGACATTCCGAAAGACGTCTGGTTTCACATGCGCCTGGAGGTCACGGGCGCGCAGGCAAAGCTTTACGTCAAAGACATGGACAAGCCTGTACTGGTGATGAACGATCTGAAAAGCGGAGTGCGGAAAGGTCAGGTGGCGCTGGCGGCGCTGACGGGCGCGGTTTATTTCTCCAATTTCGAAATACGTCCGACGCCCGATGCGGCATGGGAGCGGCGCCTGCCGCCGATGCCTCCGGGCACTCTGACGAAGTGGAGCCTGTCGCCTTCGTACGATGCGCTTGAGCGCAAACTGGAGAGTCCGCTCTCGTCCGCCGAGAGCGCGGCGATCCACTGGCAGGACGTGGAGGCGGAGGCGCCGGGCATTGTGGCCATCAATCGCTATCGCGAGAGTCCGCATCCGAGGGTTTCATTTGCGAACGATTTCTCGAAG
>WNFI01094880.1_pt1 | contig 13047 bp, 13 predicted proteins | sample 5400471 | NCBI WGS metagenome assembly WNFI01 (sample SAMN13153348, study PRJNA577476) | soil metagenome | isolation source: 100 cm saprolite on Douglas fir-dominated hillslope | place: USA:California | collected 2013-09-17
GGTCGCGCTGGTCGGTCGAGCCAGCCCCCACGCCGGCAGCGTAGGCGCTTTGCTCGCACTGCTTGGCCTCGTCAAGGTTACCGCGCGCCTTGTTGTTGCAGGCCAACGCCACCCTGAGCTGTCGCTCCTTGGTCAGCCCGGACGGCGACTTCGCCACCGGCAGGCTGGCGGCAACCAGCCCGTAGGTGAGGCCAAGGAGGATCGATCCGGCCAGCAGGAACAGGCCGGCGAACAGGAGGGTCAGCCGGGGGCCGATTCGCTGCGGCCAGAACCGGCGCGGCCGCGGCCGGCGGAGCGCACTCAGGGCACCCGGTAGCCGCTGCCGACGACCGTCTCAATCGGGTCAGGTTCGCCGAGCTTGCCGCGCAGCCTGCCGATGGTGACGGTCACGGTGCGGGTGAACGGGTCGGCATTCTCATCCCAGACCCGCTCAAGCAGGGTCTCGGCGCTCACTACGGCACCGTCCGCGATCAGCAGTTCCTCGAGCACGCCGAGCTCCTTGCGGGTCAGTGGTACCGGGCGGCCAGCCCTGCTGACGCGCCGCCGGGCGCGGTCGAGCACCAGGTCACCGCGAATGACCACCGGCGGCGGGGACGGCTCCCGGCGCGCTAGCGTCCTGACCCTGGCCACGAGTTCCTCGAAAGCAAACGGCTTGACCAGGTAGTCGTCAGCGCCAAGGTTCAGCCCGTCCACGCGGTCAATCACGGCCGCCGCAGCGGTCAGCATCAGGATCCGCGCCCGCGATGCGGAGTTGACCAGAGTCGCGCACACCGCGTCGCCGTGGATGCGGGGCAGATCGCGATCAAGCACGACAACGTCGTAGGCATTCATCATTGCCTTCTCGATCGCGTCCGATCCGTCGTAGGCGACGTCGGCGCCGATGCCCTGGTCCCGCAGGCCCTCGGCCACATCGTTGGCCAGCTCGACGTGATCTTCCACCACCAGCACCCGCATCCTGCCATCGTGCACCCTCATCGATCACATGCAGATCACAGAGCCTCGGCTGGCCGATCACAGAGCCTCGGCTGGCCGATCCGGTGGCACCGCCCTGGCCTGTGGACCTGGCCCGCCGCGCCCAGGCATCTCGACCGCCAAGGCGCTTTCCGGTGTGACGCTGCCGTGATGAGCCGACCGACAGGCTGTGCGTTGGCCCGGCAACGGCCGCGGCCGCGAGGAGGTCAGCATGAGGTATCAGCATTCACGCCCGAGTAAACGGCGTCCCGCGGTGACCCTAGTGGGCACACTGGTTGCCCTGTGCGCCATGACCGCCGCGATCGCTGGCTGCGCTAACCGGTCGGCCGGCTCGGGTGCGGGCTCCGCGGCGGTGGCAAGCCTGCCGGGTCAGTCCGGCCTGCCGGCCGCCAGCCTGCAGCCGCTGACGACGCAGCAATCCGACCTGGACATGGTGAATTTCGCACACTGCATGCGAGCGCACGGGGTCGCGATGTCCGACCCCTTCCACCGGCCAGGGCACAACGGGCTGAGCATCGAAATGCCCACGCAGGATGCTGCGACAAGGCCGGCCTACACCAAATGCATCCACTTCATCCAGGCGATCATTGACGTCAAGCAGGCAGGCGCGGCAGCTCAGGCTGCCCCGAACCTGCCGGCCCTGACCCGGTACGCGCAGTGCATGCGAAGCCACGACATCAGCCTGCTCGACCCGACGGCGCAAGGCCAGGTCAGCCTGGGCAGCGTGGCGGGCATCAGCAGCGACTTCGGCCGGTACTCGCCTCAGTTCCGGGCCGCCGATACCGTGTGCCGGCACCTCTTGCCAGCCGGGGTCAGCGATAACGGAACGGGACCATGAAGCGATCTCAGGCAGCGCTGGGCGCGGCGCTTACCGGTGCAGCAGCGGCCGGCGCCGTCGCCGCGATCAGCCTGACCGGAGCTCCGGCCGCCCCGGCCGCGACCGCCCCAGCGATGACAACGGCCAAGGTAGCGCGAACCGACCTCGCCACCACAGTGCTCACCGAAGGGACGCTGCGATACCGACCGACCGCGCCGGTCATCAACGCCGTCAGCGGCACCTATACGTGGCTGCCGCAGCCCGGCCTGGTCATCCGTCCCGGCGGGGCCTTGTGCAGTTCACGGTCGCCACGGTGATCGCCGTGGACCGCTGGCAGGCCGCGCACGGCTATAGCCAGACCGGCGAGATTCCGCTCGGTCAGATCGTCTTCCTGCCTGGCCGGGTGCGGGTCGGCGGCTGGCAGGTTGCCGCCGGTCAGCCGGCCGCGGCCGGGCAGCAGCCTTACCTGGTCAGTAGCGACCAGCGGATCGTCACCGTGCCGGAAACTCCGGACATGCCTACGGTGCGAGTGGGCCAGCGCGTATCGATCATCCTGCCGTCGCAGCTGAGCACGCCCGGAACAGTGACGTCGATCGGGCCGCCGTCGTCTGCCGCGGCCGGCAACCAGCAGGGCGGCCCGAGCCAGGCCGGGCCGAGCCAGTCCGCGCCGAGCCAGTCCGGGTCGAGCCAACTGACGGTGTTGCCGGCCCGGCCAGGCTCCACCGGCACCGGCGTCGCCGTGCCGGTCCAGGTGTCACTGACGATCCAAGCCGTGCGCGGCGTCCTGGCGGTGCCAGTGTCCGCGCTGCTTGCGCTGGCAGGCGGAGGCTATGGGCTAGAGGTTGTGCTGCCGTCTGGAGCTCACCACCTTGTGGGCGTCCGGACCGGCGTTTTCGCCGGCGGCCAGGTCCAGGTCAGCGGGGGCGGCCTGGTTCCTGGCACGACGGTGGTGACGGCCCAGTGAACGCCCTCGAGCTGAGCGACGTCAGCAAAATTCACCCTGGTACGCCGCCAGTGGCCGCGCTGCGGTCGGTGAGCCTGGCCGTCGCGGCCGGAGAACTGACCGCCGTCATCGGCCCGTCGGGCTCGGGCAAGTCGACGCTACTGGCGCTAGCGGGCACGCTCGAGCGACCAACGACCGGAACCGTCCGGATTGCCGGCCAGTCCGTCGCCGGGCTTTCCGACAGTGCGCTTTCCGGAATCCGAGCCGCGAGTATCGGCTTCGTCTTCCAGCATTTCGTCCTGCTGCCGGGCCTCTCCGCGGTCGACAACGTCGCCAGCGGACTGCTGTACCGCGGCTGGCCGGTAGCCGAGCGGCGAGCTGCCGCGGCCGCCGCGCTCGAGCGGGTCGGCCTCGGTCACCGGGCCGGGCACCGGCCCGCCGAGCTGTCCGGGGGCGAGCGTCAGCGGGTCGCCATCGCGCGGGCGCTGGTCGGCGAGCCTGCGATCATACTGGCCGACGAGCCGACCGGAAGCCTGGACACGGCTGCCGGCGCCGGCATCGTGTCGATCCTGTCGGCGCTGAACGACCGCGGGGTCACGATCCTGGTGGTGACCCACAACCCTGATATTGCCCGGGTTGCGCACCGGACCATCAGGCTGCAAGACGGGCTCATCGAGCGAGACAGTAGTAACCAGCACGACGGTGGCACCCGGCCCATCAGTGTTAGCCAGCCTGGCAATGGTGCGGCATGAAGGCGCGGCGTTGCGGAAGCGTGCTGCGCCCGGCCGACGTGCTGCCGCTCGCAGTCCGCGGCATCAGCATTCGGCCGGCTCGCACCATCTTGTCCGCGCTGGGCATCTCGCTTGGCATCGCCACCATGGTCGCGGTCCTCGGCATCTCCAGCTCCAGCCAGGCGCAGCTAGTCGCGGAGATTGACGCGCTCGGCACCAATCTGCTCACCGTGACGCCCGGACAGGCATTCAGCAGCCAGACCGCCAGTCTGCCGGTAACGGCGCCCTCGATGATCTCCCGGATCGGGCCGGTCATCAACGCCTCCGCGATCGGTGACGTTCCGGCGAACATCTACCGCACCGACCGGATCCCAGCCGCCAACACCGCCGCCATCACCGTCTATTCGGCGGATCCGGGACTGCTGCGCACGCTGCAGGGCCGGCTTGCGGCTGGCCGTTTCCTCAACACCGCTACCGCCCGCTTTCCGGCCGTGGTGCTAGGCGCAGACGCGGCGCAGGCACTGGGGATTGACCGGGCCGGCGGCTCGGTGGAGGTATGGCTCGGCGGTCGCTGGTTCGGCGTGACCGGGATCCTGAAGCCGCTGATCCTCGCCCCGGAGCTGGACCGTGCCGCGCTGATCGGGTTCCCGGTTGCCAGCCGCCTGCTGCGGGCCGGCCCCGCCCCGATTGAGGTCTACGTCCGGACGAATCCCGCCAGTGTGCCGGCGGTGGAATCGGTCCTGGCAGCCACTGCCGACCCTGCCGCGCCGCAGGACGCAGTTGTCACTGACCCGGCCGATGCCCTTATCGCGAGGACGGATGCAGCCACCGCTTTCCAGGGCCTGTTTCTCGCGCTCGGCGCGGTCGCGCTGCTAGTTGGGGGGATCGGTATCGGCAACGTGATGGTGATATCGGTGCTTGAGCGGCGCAATGAGATCGGCGTGAGGCGCGCCATTGGGGCCAGCCGGCGCCACGTCGCGCTGCAGTTCGGCGCCGAAGCTGTGCTGCTGGCAGGCGCGGGCGGCGCGGCGGGCTTTCACCAGCTGAAGCGCTCAGGCTGAGCTAGGCACAATCAGGTACCCCCTCGGGCGGAGGGCCCCGGACGTCTCCTAGGCTGCTCGGACAACTCGGGACGCGTCGCTCAGGCGAAGCCCCCGCGGGAGGTGGTGGAGATGGCCGAAGCGGCCGATGTGCTCGTGGTCGGCGCCGGGCTCGCCGGGCTGACCGCCGCCCGCGACCTGACCGCTGCGGGACGCTCGGTCCTCGTGCTGGAGGCTCGCAGCCGCGTCGGCGGCCGGGTGGTCAGTCAGGACATCGGCAACGGCAAGATCGTCGAGATGGGCGGGCAGTGGGCTGGCCCGACGCAAGACAGGCTGCTCGTGCTGGCATCCGAACTTGGAGTCGCCACCTTCCCTACTTACGACACCGGCCATAAAGTGCTGCACTTCAACGGCAGACGCGGCACGTACGCCGGCACCATCCCGCCGATCAACCCGCTGGTCCTGGCCGACGTCGGCCAGGCTCAGGCCCGGCTCGAGGCCATGGCCAGGAAGGTGCCGACCGACACCCCGTGGACCGCGGCCAACGCCGAGAAACTCGACGGCCAGACCTTCGAAACCTGGGTGCGTAGGAACACCGCAAGTAAGGGCGCGAAAACTCTGCTGGCTCTAGGCGCCGAGGCTATCTTCGCCGCCGAGCCGCGTGAGGTGTCCATGCTGCACGTGCTGTTCTACTCGCACTCGGGTGGGTCGTTCCAGCGGCTCATCGACACGGCCGGCGGCGCCCAGCAGGACCGGTTCGTCGGCGGCTCTGCGCTGCTGGCCGAGCGGCTGGCCGCCAGGCTCGGAGACATCGTCAGGCTCGAATCGCCGGTGAGCCGGATCGAGGCCAGCGGCGATAAGGTCACGGCGACCACCGCGGCCGGCCAGTTCGACGGACGCCAGATCATCGTGACGACGCCGCCGCTGCTGGCCGGACGGATTGAGTACGAGCCTGCGCTGCCGCAGTGGCGTGAGCAGCTCACCCAGCGCACGCCCATGGGCTCAGTGATCAAGTGCCAGGTCATCTATGACGAGCCGTTCTGGCGCAACGAAGGCTTGTGTGGCCAGGCCACCGGCGACGGCGAGGGCTCACGGGTGGTCTTCGACAACTCCCCACCCGACGGCTCGCCCGGCATCCTGGTCGCGTTCCTCGAAGGGGATGAGGCGCGCCGGCTGAGCGGTGAGCCGCAGGACTTGCGCCGCCGCACTGTGGTCGACTCGCTCGTCCGTTATTTCGGCCCGCGCGCCGGTAAGCCGGAGGGGTACCTGGAACTCGACTGGCAGCAGGAGCGGTTCAGCGGCGGCTGCTACGGCACCTTGTTCGGCCCTAACGTCTGGACCAGCTTCGGGCACGCGCTCCGCACACCAGTCGGCCCGATCCACTGGGCCGGCACCGAGACGGCCACGGTGTGGGCCGGCTACATGGACGGCGCGGTCAGGTCCGGCGAGCGCGCCGCCTCGGACGTGCTGACACGGCTGCCTTGAGCTGGGCGGCGCCGCAATGCGATCGCGGACAGCGCGGCGGCGATCGCGGCTGCCGCGGTGGCATACCAGCCATGGCGGAACGCGGTGAGCTCAGCGCGAGCACCATGGGGGTTCCCGAGCACTGCGACCAGCATGGCCACGCCGACCGCGAAGCCGACCTGGCGCAGCATGTTGACCACGCCCGAGCCCGTGGCGAACGAGGGCGGCGGCAGCGAGCTGGCCGCGGTCGACATGAGTGATGGCAGCGTCAGCCCAACGCCGATGCCGGTGATTATCATGCCGGGCAAGATCTCGAGGTAGTGGGGATCGAGCTGGACGACCGCGGCCCACCAGCCAATCCCCGCTGCGAAGACGGTGGCGCCCGCGCCGATCACCACAGCGGGGCCGTACCTGGTCAGTAGTGGCCCGGTCACCAAGAAGCTGAAAAGCGGGACCATGAGGGGGCCTGGGGCTACGGCCAGGCCGGTCTGCAGCGCTGACCAGTCCCAGACGTCCTGCATCCACAACACGATGGATAGCAGCATTGCTCCGAATGAGATCGAAAACAGCAGCATCGCCACCGATGCGCCGGAAAACGTTCGCACGCGGAAAAGGCCCGGCTCGATCAGCGGATTATGATGACGCAGACAGCGCAGCGTGAACAAGCCGAGCACCAGCACAGAAGCCGCCAGCGTGGCTGCGGTGGTGGCCGAAGTCCAGCCCCAGGTACCGCCGCGGACCAGGCCAAGCGTCAGGACGCCGACCCCCGCGGTCACCAGAAGCGCGGACAGGGCGTCCGGTCGCGGCCCTTCGTGTCCGGGGACGTCAGGCAGGCTCCGCCAGCCGACGATCAGGGCGGCCAGGCCGATCGGGACGTTGACGAAGAACACCCAGCGCCAGCTCGCCGCTACCAGCAGCCCGCCTGCTACCGGACCGAGAGCCGCGGCCATGCCGCCGGCCGCGGTCCAGGCACGTACCGCACCGCCGCGCCGCTCAGCCGGATAGCTGGCAAGCACAAGGCCGAGCGAGGTCGGCGTCAACAGCGCCGCGCCCGCGGCCTGCACCAGGCGGAACGCGACCAGCATCGGAACGCTGACCGCCGCGCCGCAAGCGGCCGATCCCGCGGTGAAGATGGCCACACCGAGCAGGAAGCCGGACTTGCGGTTGTGCTGATCGGCCAGCCGACCGAACAAGACCAGTAGCGCCGCATAGATAATCGCGTAACCGTTGAGCACCCACGAGAGCGCTCCGAGGCTGGGCTCGCGCAAGTCCACGGAGATCTGCGGGAGCGCCACGTTGACGATAAACAGGTCCAGGCTGGCCATCACCACCCCGGCGCACACGATGATCAGGATCTGGCCCGGCCGGATCGCTCTAGCCGGGCCTGCCGCGGCTGACTGCTGGCTTAGCAGGTTCATAGCCAGACCTTACGCTAACTTAGCAGAGCACAAGTCAGCTAGAATGGTCGCATGCAGACGGAAACAGAGCCGGGCCGGCCACAGCCGACCGCTCATACGGTCCGGCTGACCGGGCAGTTGTCTCCACGCGGCGGCTGGCAAGCGACCAGATGCTCGATGGCGCGCGCACTCGACGTGGTCAGCAGCCGGTCAGCGCTGCTGATCTTGCGCGAGGCGTTTTATGGCGCGACCAAGTTCGAGGAGTTTGCTGAGCGCGTCCGTATCAGCGAGCCGGTGGCCGCGTCCAGGCTGCGCGAGCTGGTGGACGACGGCCTGCTCGCGCGCGAGCCATACCGGGAGCCAGGCCAGCGAACCCGGATGGGCTACCGTCTCACCGACAAGGGCGCCGAGCTGCTCCCGGTTCTCGTGGCGCTGATGCAGTGGGGCGACCGGTGGCTGGCTCCGGACGGGGCTCCCGTGGTCTTGCAGCACGCCGGTTGCGGCGAGCCGGTCCGCGCCGAACTGCGCTGCACCGAAGGGCATCCGGCCCCTTCCGGCGAACTGGACCTAGTCGTAGGACCGGGCCAGCCTATGGCCGCCCGTGGGTCTGGATAGCCGAGCTCACCGCGGGTACGTCCCGGCATCATGAACGCTGACAAGAGCCGCGATGTGGACCGCAAGCAGGACGGGCCAGCCGAAGGCGGATCGCTGCGGAGCCGGCCCGCGCAACTGCTGCACGCCGCAGACCGGTTGCAGCAGCGCAGTCCGGTGCTCGCCGTCGCGGTGGCAACGTGGAAGAAATTCAGCGACGACAAGGCCGGCAATCTTGCCGCGCTGATCGCCTATTACGCGTTCGCCTCGCTCTTCCCGCTGCTGCTCGTGGCTTACAGCATTCTCGACATCATCTCCAGGAACAATGCGAAGCTGGGCAAGCGGCTGACCCAGGCGCTACACGAGTATCCAGTCATCGGCACGCACCTGGGCGGCAGCACGAGTCAGGGCCTGAGCAAGACCGGTTTCGCCCTCGTCATCGGCATCCTGCTGACCCTGTATGCCGGGCGCGGCGTGGCCATGGCCATGCAGAATGCGATGAATACGGTTTGGGGAGTGCCGCAGTTCCGGCGGCCCGGATTCCCCAAGAACCTGCTGCGCAGCCTGGGCCTAATCGCCGTGCTTGGGCCAGGCCAGATCGTGACGATCGCGCTGTCAGGTCTCGCTGGCGGTACTGGGCACCTCGGCGGCTTGCTCGCCAAGCTCGCCGCGTTCATTGTGTCGCTCCTGCTGAACATCGTCCTGTTCTGGCTCGGCTTCCGCATCGCTACGTCGAAGGAGGTCACTGGCCGGGAAATGCGGTTGAGCGCAGTCCTCGCCGCTATCGCCTGGCAGATACTGCAGCTGATCGGCGGGACTATCGTCCATCACGCCACCAACTCCGCGTACGGCGTATTCGGCGTCGTGCTCGGACTGCTCGCGTGGTTTTACCTGCAGGCCCAGATCACCTTGTACGTTGTGGAACTCGACGTGGTGCGGGCACGCCGCCTGTGGCCGCGGTCGCTCGTGCCGCCTCCGCTCACGAAGGCCGACATGCGGGCTTATCGGATGTACGCCGAGACAGGACTCCTGAGGCCCGAGCTTGCGGTCGAGGTACGCCGCACCGCTGCAGTCGGTGGCGAGACAGACCGAGCGGCCCCGCAGTAGGCTGCCGATGGCTATTTGCCACAAATCGGGGAGGCGCCATGCCGCTGTTTTCCAGCCAGCAGAATCCGACCGCGACCTGGGAGCCGCAGGCGGCTGACACCAGGCTGGCGCAGACCGCAGGTGCTAACCCGGCAGGCGTGTTCACCTCCGACCTGTCGGTATCGGAGTACGTACTCCTGGGCGAAGCTGGCTTCGAGCCGCTCGGCTTCGTCATCGGCTCCTCGATCTACCACGTGGGCCTGCAGGTCGGCCGGTGGAATCAGAATCAGGAACTCCAGGTGCTCACCCAGGCCATGTACAACGCCAGGGAACTGGCCATGGCCAGGATGCGGTCGGAGGCTGATCATCTGGGCGCCGACGGCATCGTGGGCGTACAACTGCGGATGCAGATGTACGCGTGGGGCCAGGGCTGCCTGGAGTTCGTGGCGACCGGAACCGCTGTCCGTCACCTGACCGGCCAGGGTGCGCATCGCGCGCCGGACGGCCGGGCGTTCACCTCGGACCTGTCAGCGCAGGACTTCTTCCGGCTGCTGGCGGCCGGTGCGGTGCCAGTCTCATTCGTTCTCGGCACCTGCGTCTACCACATCGCGCATCAGGGCGTCATGCAGTCGCTCCGCCAAACTGGGCAGAACCAGGAGATGGTGCAGTTCACCCAGGGCGTCTACGAGGCACGCGAACTGGCGTTGGCGCGAATGCAGGCAGAGGCCGAGCAATGCGGTTCTTCTGGCATCGTCGGCGTGACCGTCGAGGTGAAGAACCACGTCTGGGGGGAACACGCGACCGAGTTCCTGGCCACCGGCACCGCGGTCAGGCGACTCGCCGACGAGCACAGGCTGCCCGAAACCTCCCCCAAGCCAACCTTCACGCTCGGCCTGGACAACTAGTCACCGCCCGCGCCACCTGGCCGGCCGTTCACGGGCCGGGTACCACGCAACTTCTCACGGGACAGGCGGCGGCTCACCAGGCCGGGGCGGTGGCTGTTCGGGCCCAGGCGCCGGCGTGCTATCTGCCCGGTCCCCAGCGGCGACAGCTCCGGCTCCTGAGTCAGGACCGCCACATTGTGGAGCAGCAGGTAAATTCCGGCTGCGAGCACGGCGCCCGCGAGCGGCGCGACAAGGAACACCCAGAGTTGGCTCAGCGGGAGCCCGCCAGTGACCAGCGCCGGACCGAGGCTGCGCGCCGGGTTGATCGACGCACCATCGATCGGCACCGCTACAAGGACCGCCAGCCCGAGCGTCAGGCCGCAGACGACGCCCGCAACCGCGCGGCTGACGTCATTGCTAGTAGCGCTTAGCACGACAAGCACGAATATCGCAGTGAGTATGACCTCGGCCAGGAACGCACCGCCCCCGGACATGTGCAGCAGCGACAGGCTCCCGTATCCGTTGGCGCCGAGGCCGACCCTGCCCTTGATGTAGAGCGGGGAGCTGTGGAGCACCCACCACAGCAGCAGCGCGCCGACGATGCCGCCGGCGAGCTGCGCCATCCCGTAGCTGACTGCATCTACCGCTCTGATGCGCTTTGTCAGGTATGCGCCGACCGTGACCGCAGGGTTGATGTGGCAGCCTGAGATTGGCCCGATCATCGCGAACAAGCCGATAACGACCAGTCCGAACGCCAGCGCCACCGCCACGGTCCCGGCAGCGACGCTCGCGCCATAGCCGCGGAAGCCGAAAGCCACGGTAGCCACGCCCGCGCCGGCGAATACCAGGATCGCGGTGCCGAGGAACTCGGCACCGCATTGCCGGGCCAGGAGCGCACCCATCCCGGTCGTGCGACCTGCCTGCGGACTTGCCTGCTCTGCCGTCGATTTGAGCGCCATCGTCCACCCCCCAGATGCGATGTTTCGGAGCTGCGCCAGGCCCGTGTCATCCATTACATTACGAAGCGACAGCACTACATACTGTGATGATAGCGAGCGGGCTGGCCGGGCCTCCGCGCCTGCCGGCGTTCGGGCCGGCACCGACGCCGCCCTACAGGTCCGGCCAGCAGTGCGCCGGCTCGTTGGTGGCGCTCCGCTCGATGTAGCCCTGGGTCATCTGGCGGAGCGCCTCGCGCCGGTCGGTTAGCCCGCACTCAAGCTTGCGGACCGTTTCCACCTGCCACGTCGCGCCGGTCCGGCCGGTAAGGCAGCGCCGCTCGATAATGCCAAGCATCCGATCGGCGTCCACTGCGTTGACGCCCCACTTCCGCAGTCCCTCCCACGCCTGCGGCAGCAACCGTCGCAGGGTCAGCTCCGCCACCGGCGCCTCGCCGACTCCAGGCCAGTACACCCGTGCGTCGATGCCATGCCTGGCAGCCTCGACCAGGTTGTCCGCCGCAGCGGCGAACGACATCTGCGTCCAGACCGGGCGCTCGGTCTCGGCCAGCGCTCGCACCATGCCGTAATAGAACGCCGCGTTCGCGATCACGTCGGCCACTGTCGGGCCGGCCGGCAGGACCCGGTTCTCGACACGCAGGTGTGGCCGCCCGTCGACCACTGCATAGACGGGCCGGTTCCACCGGTACACCGTGCCGTTGTGCAGCGTCAGCTCGGCCAGCTGCGGCGCCTCCCCGCTGTCCAGGGCCGCGGCTGGATCTTCCTCCTCGCGCAGTGGCAGGAGTGCCGGGAAGTAACGCAGGTTTTCCTCGAACAGGTCGAACACTGAGGTGATCCACCGCTCGCCGAACCAGACGCGCGGCCGCACGCCCTGCTGCTTGAGTTCGTCCGGCCTGGTGTCGGTGACCTGCTCGAAAAGCGGTATCCGGGTCTCGCGCCAGAGCTCCCGGCCGAACAGGAACGGGGAGTTCGCCGCGAGCGCCACCTGAATGCCGGCTATCGCCTGGGCCGCGTTCCAGTAGCTGCCGAACGCCTCCGGACTGACCTGGAGATGGAACTGCACGCTCGTGCAGGCCGCCTCCGGCACGATCGTGTCCACGTGCGTGAGCAGCCGTTCCGGCCCGTCGATGGAGATCCGCATGTCCTCGCCGCGAGCGGCGATCATCTGGTCATTCAGCAGCCGGTACCGCGGGTTCGCTGACATCGCGTCATCAGTGACGTCACGCTGCCGCAACGTCGGCAGGATGCCGATCATCACCAGGCGGGTGCCGCTGTTCAGCGCCCGGCTGGAGGCATGCGTGAGCTTGGCAAGCACGCCGTCCTCGAGCGCACTCAGCGCCGCACCGGTCAGCTGCCGCGGCGGGACATTGATCTCCAGATTGAACCGGCCGAGCTCGCTTGCCCAGTTCGGGTCACCGATGGCAGCTAGCACGGCCGTGTTGGTCATAGCCGGCATCCCATTCGAGTCGACCAGGTTGACCTCGATCTCCAGGCCAACATGGCGGGGCTCGGTGTCGAATCTCGACTCGCGGAGCATCCGGGCGAAGACGTCAAGGCACTGCCGCACCTTCTCCCGGTAGGCGCGCCGGTCCTGCTTACTGACGGTCATGGCTGGGACATCCCTGCCCATGTGACTCCTCCAACACCATCAACTGGGCGTGGGACTCGGTTCCACATTCGCACGGAACTAACCGGCTGACCAGGTCAGAATCACCACAGGTATTGCCTGCGGGGCCATCAGGCTAATCAGCAGCCCCACTGCGAACCCCAGCCCCGCCAGGGGTTGGCCAGCCCGAGGGCTAGCCCCAGGCGGCCGCGACGAGGCCGCCCGTCAGCTTGCTCGGCGTAGCGCCGCCGTGCGACACGTACAGGTCATGACCGGCCAGGTACAGCAGCCACCGCCCGTCAGAGCTGACGTCGAGGCTGGTGTGATCAAGGTTGGGGTACCCGATTGCGACCTGGTGCACCAGCACGCCTGTGGCGTCGACCTCCCACATCAGCCGGGAGGTGTTGTGTACCGGGAGGCCAGTGCAGCACGCCCGGCTGATGAACAGGTTGCCATCGGGCAGGTACGCCGCCTCCCGCAGGTAGCTCCGGCGTGGCGTCGGAGCGCCGGTGGCGGGCAGATAGCTGGTGCCAGCGCCGGTCAGGTAGTAGTGCGCTTGT
>WNFI01052479.1_pt1 | contig 13046 bp, 15 predicted proteins | sample 5400471 | NCBI WGS metagenome assembly WNFI01 (sample SAMN13153348, study PRJNA577476) | soil metagenome | isolation source: 100 cm saprolite on Douglas fir-dominated hillslope | place: USA:California | collected 2013-09-17
CGCAACGAACCGATATTGCCCAGCGCGTACCGCAGACAGCGTGCGATAGCTCTGTAGAAAAGTTAGCTTCCCACGGAGGTGCCCCAGCGGACCAACTGAGCCTCGGTGGCCGAGTAGCAGCTGGGGACTCAGGTTCCTTTGCAAGAGACTCATTTTCCGCTGCAGTACGCACGTGGAGAACCAACTCTAGATTCGCATAAGGTATATTATGGAATATAAACACCAACAAAGAAACCAATGGCTTGGGTTCGATTTCCTGCAAAATCGCATTTACAGATGAGCCGGCAGCAACCCGGCTGCGGCGAAGCCGCCATCGACGTTGAGAATGCGCCCTGTGACGAAGCTGGATTTGCTGTCGTCGAGCAGGAATACGGCGGCGCCGGCGATCTCCTCGGGCGCGGCGTAGCGGCGCTGCGGCACCGTCTTGAGCCAGCCGGCACGAACCACGTCGTCGTGCATCGCCTTGACCAGCGGCGTCTCGACCGGTCCGCGCGCGATGGCATTGACCCCGACGCCCACAGGCGCCAGTTCGCACGCCATGACCTGGGTCAGCGTGATGACGCCGCCCTTGGAGGCGCCATAGGCCGATTGCCGCGCTGACCAATCTCCATCATTGCATTCATGGTGCTCGGGCAGCGTGCTGGAGGGCATCCCGACGATCGTGCTGGCCGCTGCTGTTTCCGATCGCGCATCTGGTCGGCGTCCATGAGGTCCACTATGCGATGATCGTCATCCTGGCGATGGGCATCGGACGATTCGCGCCGCCGTTCGGCGTCGGCTATTATGCCGCTTGCGCCATCGGATGGGTCGATCCCGCCGAAGGAATCCGGCCGATCCTCGGCTATCTGCTGGCGCTGCTGGTCGGGCTGATTATCGTGGTGATCTTTCCACGGATCTCGATCGGGTTTCTATAATATCTCGAACGGGTTTCTATAATAAAGTCCGTCTATTCAGTATCTGGAGTTCACATTCGAATAATCAATCGCTGCGTTCCGGCGCAAGTTATTGATAGATTAGAATGCCGATACAATCAGCTGAAAATGCTGGAGGTTTACATGAACAATCCCAATCAAGGTCACTACAGCGTCGGGTTGGACAAGACCTCGGCCAATTTCGTGCCGCTCTCGCCGCTCAGCTTTCTCGAGCGCACCGCCGCCATTTATCCCGATCTGACCAGCACCGTACACGAAAGCCGGAGCTTTACCTGGGCCCAGACCTTCCAGCGCTGCCGGCGCTTCGGATCGCCTTCCAGCTCGACCATGGCGGCGCCAAAATCATCTTGGTCGACCCGGAATTTGCCGGCGTCATCGCCGAGGCGCTGAGGCTGATGACCGGGCCGAGACCCCTGGTGATCGACGTCGACGATCCGGCTTTCCACGGCGGAGCGCGAGCAGGCGAAATCGAATACGAGGACGCCGTCGCTTCTGGCGACCCCAGCTTCCCTGCGAGGGCGCCGCAAGACGAATGGGACGCGATTGCGCTGAGTTACACTTCGGGCACCACCGGGAACCCCAAGGGCGTCGTGACCCATCATCGCGGCGCTTATCTCAACGCGGTCAGCAATATCCTCGCCGGCAATCTCGGCCAGCATCCGGTCTATCTCTGGACCCTGCCGATGTTCCACTGCAACGGCTGGTGTTTTCCCTGGACCATCGCCGCGACCGCCGGAATCAATGTCTGCCTGCGCAAGGTCGAGCCGGCCAAGATTTTCGAGCTGATCGCAAGACACGGCGTGACCCACATGTCGGGCGCGCCGATCGTGTACAACACGCTGATCAACGCGCCGGCTGCGCCGAAGGCAGTCGCCGCACGGCCTGTCATTGGCCTGATTGCCGGCGCCGCGCCCCCGATGGCGGTGCTTTCCGGCGCGGAAAACATCGGCATCCGACTGACCCATGTCTATGGGCTGACCGAGGTTTATGGGCCGGCCTCGATCTGCGCGGAGCAACCCGGCTGGGACGATCTTCCCTCCGACGCGCGCGCGCAGCTCAAGCGCCGGCAGGGCGTCGCCTACCCGCTGCAGGAGGCAGTGACGGTGCTCGATCCGCAAACCATGCAGCCGGTGCCGCGCGACGGCGAGACCATCGGCGAGGTGATGTTCCGCGGCAACATCGTCATGAAGGGCTACCTGAAGAACGAGAAGGCGACCCGGGAAGCCTTCGAAGGCGGCTGGTTTCACACCGGCGATCTCGGCGTGCTCGACCAGCATGGCTACGTGATCATCAAGGACCGCTCCAAGGACATCATTATCTCCGGCGGTGAGAACGTCTCCTCGGTCGAGGTCGAAGACGTGCTCTACAAACACCCGGCTGTGCTGTTCGCAGCCGTGGTGGCGAAGCCTGACGCGAAATGGGGCGAAGTCCCCTGCGCGTTCGTCGAACTGAAAGACAACGCCAGCGCCACCGAGGCCGAAATCATCGCGTTTTGCCGCGGTCACATGCCCGGCTTCAAGACGCCGAAGGCCGTGGTGTTCGGTCCGATCCCGAAGACATCCACCGGCAAGATCCAGAAATTCATCCTGCGCGATCGGGTTCGTTCGGCGCAGGCGATTTCGGCGTGAGCGGTCGGGCTCTGATCCATCAATACAGAAGCGGAACATACGAGTTCGGCTACCTCTCCCGTTGGGAGAGGTCGGATCGCCCCGGCAGTGCAATTGCGCTGCCGGGGCGATCCGGGTGAGGGGTTATGGCCTATCGATGGGCCGTAACCCAGAGAGCGAGCTTCGCTCGTCTCGATCCCCCCAACCCTCTCCCAACGGGAGAGGGAGCGCTTCCATCGCCGCAATGCTTCAATCAAGTGGATCAGCCTCTAGCCCTCTACCGTGAGCCGCATGCCATCGTAAGCCGGGACCACATTCTGCGGCAGGCTCTGGCGCAGGACCTCGAAATCCAGATCCGAATGCAGGTTGGTGATCACGGCGCGACGCGGCTTGAAGCGGTCGATCCATGACAGCGCGTCATCGATGCTGAAGTGGCCTGGGTGTCCCGTATAGCGCAACCCGTCGATGATCCACAGATCAAGATTTTCCAGCATGGGCCAGCTCTCACGCGGGATATCGTTGACGTCAGGCGTATAGGCCGCATCGCCGATCCGATAGCCGAGCGCCGGAATATTGCCGTGCTGCAGGATGAAAGCGGTGAGCGTCAACGAGCCGCCCTTCCCTTCGATGGCCCGGCTTTCGCCGGTCTCGATGGCGTGGTGGGTCAGGATCGGCGGATAGTCGCTGCCTTCGGGCGAGACGAAGCAATAGGAGAACCGCAGCAGGATTTCGTCGGCGGTCGATTGATTCAGATAGACCGGAATGCGCCTGCGCTGGTGGATCACGACCGAACGCAGATCGTCGATGCCGTGGGTCTGGTCGGCATGCTCGTGGGTAAGGAACACCGCGTCGATGTGATCGACCGTGGCGTCAATCAATTGCTCGCGCAGGTCCGGCGAGGTGTCGATCAGAACCCGTGTGATGCCCTGCTCCGACGCCAGTTCAGCGAGCAACGAGCAGCGGCGGCGGCGGTTTTTCGGATTGTTCGGATCGCATGCGCCCCAACCAAGCGCCGGCCGCGGCACCCCAGCCGACGATCCGCAGCCAAGAATTGTCAGGGTCAGCGTCATGCCGCGGCGTCCGCCGGCACTTTGCTGAACAGGCGAAAGAAGTTTTCCGATGTCTGTCGCGACACCTCATCAAGCGCAACGCCGCGGGTCTTCGCCAGCACTTTCGCCGTTTCCACCACATAGGATGGTTCATTACGCTTGCCGCGAAATTTGCCGGGCGCCAGATAGGGCGCGTCGGTTTCGACCATCACCCGATCGGCGGGCAATTCCGCGGCCAGATCGCGCAACGCCTGCGACTTCTTGAAGGTCAGAATGCCGGTGAACGAAATAGACAACCCCAGGGATATCGCCTTCATCGCCAGTTCGCGGCCGCCGGTATAGCAATGCAGCACGGCGCGAAACGCTCCCTTGGCCATTTCCTCTTCCAGGATGCGGCCACAGTCGTCATCGGCGTCGCGGGTATGGATCACCAGCGGCAGCCCGGTCGCGCGCGCCGCCGCCACATGCGCGCGAAAGCCGCGCGCCTGCGCCTCGCGCGAGCCGTGCTCGTAGAAGTAATCCAGCCCCGCCTCACCCAGCGCCACCACCTTCGGATGTTTTGTCAGTTCGACCATTTCGTCAGCCGAGATGCCGTCTTCCTCGTCGGCATGGTGTGGATGAGTGCCGACGGAGCAATAGACGTTCGGAAACCGCTCGGTGATCGCGAGCAGCGCCGGAAGGCGCCGCACCCGCGTCGAAATGGTCACCATGCGTCCGACGCCGGCGGCTTCCGCGCGCGCGACGATGGCGTCGAGATCGTCGGCAAAATCCGGAAAATCGAGATGGCAGTGGCTGTCGACAAGCATCGGGGTAAGACCGTTCAGGCTGCAGGGGGCTCGACATAGCGCGGGAAAATTCCCATTGGTGCCGGCAGCACAGTGCCCGGCACGATGCGCGTGGCGCCGCCCAGCGTCGTGAAGTTGCGTTGATCGGCGGGAACGCCAAGGATGTCCAGCAACTTGGCTGAGGATTGCGGCATCACCGGCTGGGTGAGAATGGCGACCTGCCTGACCACCTCGGCGGTCACATAGAGCACCGTACGCTGCCGCGCGGGATCGGTTTTGGCCAGCGCCCAGGGTGCCTCGCCCGCGAAATAGCGATTGGCCTCGGCAACCACCCCCCACACCGCATTCAGCGCCTGATGAATCTGCTGCGTAGCCATCGCAGTGCGCGCCAGCGCGATCATGCCGTCGGCCTGCGCCAAAATCGCCTTGTCGGCGTCGCTGAATGCACCGGGCTCCGGCAGCACGCCGTCATATTGCTTTGATATCATCGACAGCGAGCGTTGCGCCAGATTGCCGAGATCGTTGGCGAGGTCGGCGTTGATCCGCGCCACAATGGCTTCGTGATTATAGCTGCCATCCTGCCCGAACGGCACCTCGCGCAGGAAGAAGTAGCGGACCTGATCGACGCCGTACTGCTTGGCGAGGTTGAACGGATCGACGACATTGCCGACCGATTTCGACATCTTCTCGCCCTTGCTGAACAGGAAACCGTGGGCAAAGACGCGCTTCGGCAGCGGGATGCCGGCGGACATCAGGAACGCCGGCCAGTAAACCGCGTGAAAGCGGATGATGTCCTTGCCGATGATGTGCACATCGGCGGGCCAGTAGCGCCAGTTCGGGGCTGTCTCGTCGGGAAAGCCGACGCCGGTGATGTAGTTGGTCAGGGCGTCGACCCAGACATACATCACGTGCTCGGGGTCGTTCGGCACCTTGACGCCCCAATCGAACGTTGTGCGCGAGATCGACAGATCCCTCAGTCCGCTCTTCACGAAGCTGACGACCTCGTTGCGGCGCGAATCCGGTCCGATGAAATCGGGTTGGCCGTTGTAAAGCGCGATCAGTTTGTCCTGATAGGCGGACAGTTTGAAGAAATAGCTCTTCTCCTCAACCCATTCGACCGGCGTACCCTGCGGTCCGCGCCGTATCTGGTCCTCGCCAACCACGGTCTCTTCTTCGGCGTAATAGGCTTCGTCGCGCACCGAATACCAACCGGCATAGCTGTCCAAATAGATATCGCCGTTGTCGGCCATCCGCTGCCAGAGCGCCTGGCTCGAGCGGTGATGTTCCTGCTCCGAGGTGCGGATGAAGCGATCGAAGGAGATATCGAGGACGCGGTCCATCTCCTTGAACAGCGCGGCATTCCGCGTCGCATAGTCCAGCGGCGAGACGTTTTCCCGGGCGGCGGTCTGCATCATCTTGATGCCGTGTTCGTCGGTGCCGGTGAGAAAGAACACGTCCTTGCCATCGAGCCGCTGGAAGCGTGCCAGCGCATCGGTGGCGATCGCTTCGTAGGCATGACCGATGTGCGGTGTGCCGTTCGGATACGCGATCGCTGTGGTGATATAGTAGGAATTTCTTTCCACTGCGGTCGCCGGCTTGGCGATGGGGCTGGTTTTCTCGCGCGTGGGCCGGGTTTTTGGCTTGGTACTCGTCGATGGGGTCGTTGAGGTCGGTTTACCGGCCGAGTCGCGCTTCTTCGATGTCGTTTTTTTCGCGGATTTCTTTAACGATTTCTTCCCGCTTTTTTTCACGATCGACTTTTTCGCGGTTTTCTTTGCTGCTTTCCTGGCCTTCTTCACCACGCGCTTATTTTTCTTCGCGCGCTTCTTCGACGCGGCTGCCTTGGTGTCGCGCGCGCGCTGCGGTTTGCGAACCTTCTTCGTCTTTCGCTTTTTGATGGTTTTACTTTTGGCGAACGCCACCACAGTTTCCTTTATTGCTCAATTGCTCAAACAAGATTGTCGGGGGATGACCACCAGCGGGACGCTTAGCGTGTCGCCTCCGCGAGCAGGCCAAATACCGAAAAAACCAGTGGTTTTCGCTCAAGATTGTAGGATTCGGTTTCGCGCGCGGCCCGGTTGATCTTTTCCCATACCTCCGCCAGCCGTGCAAGGCGGGGCAGATTGGCGTTGGCATCGCCGTCGGCGCGCAGCCGCTGTGTGATCCAGCGATCGACGCTGTCGATGAAGGCTGCGAGCGCCACGCGGTCGCTGCCGCCAAGCGCATCCCCCAGGGCATGGAGCTGGCGCGGATCGACCCGCGGCAGGGTGTCCAGCAGCGCGGCGGTGCGCTGATGCAGCTTGAGTGCGTCACCGCCGAGCAGGGTCAGGGTGCGCGCCACGCTGCCCTCGGCCGCCTGCGCGGCTTCGGCAAGCAAAGCATCGTCCAGGGGAATTTGCGCGGCTTCCGCAGTGGCCCGAATCACGTCATCGCCGCGTTGGCATTCAACTCGTCCACCGTATCGACGACGCAGACCCGCCAGCCATCGACGGCCGCGGTTGAGCCGAAAAACGAGATCGTTTCGCGGGTCTCGTCGACGGTGATGACGGTGCGCATCACGCCCTTGTCGTTGAGTGTTCGCTCGAGGGTGAGCAGCCCGCCATGCGCGCCTGCGGCAATGTGGCGGGCGACGGGGTGGGATGGGTCGACCTCCAGCGTCTTGGCGGCCAGCACGTCGGGGCCATTGGGATCGCGATGGGCGAGCACGAAACGCGCCATTCGGTAGGCCAGGGTCGCCTTGCCGATACCCTGTGCGCCCCCGATCAGCCAGGCATGCGGAATACGCCCGCTGCGGTAGGCATTGAGCAGCGTCATCTCGGCGTCGCGATGCCCATATAGCGACAGGGTTTCGCGCGGATGACGGCTCGCACTCTGGGTTTCGACCTGTTTGGCGCTCATGCGCGGACGGTTTCGTTGAGGGCGTCGGAAGTCAGCAGACGTTCGCGCAACGCTGTCCACACCTTGGCGGCGACGGTGTTGGCGTCGGCAGTGGCGTCAATCAGCGCGCAGCGTTGCGGTTCGTCCTCGGCGATCTGCCGATAGGCGTCGCGCAGTTTTTGATGAAAGCCGATGTCCTCGGCCTCGAACCGGTCAGGCAAGCCGGCGCCGCGGCGCGCGGCGGCACGCTGCATGCCGACCTCGGCGGGCACGTCGAGAATCACGGTGAGGTCAGGCTTGAGATCACCGATGGTCACGCGTTCCATCGCGCTCAGGATTCGGGGGTCGACGTGCCCAAGCTTGCCCTGATAGGCCCGCGTCGAATCCGAAAACCGGTCGCACAGAACCCAGATGCCCTGGTCCAGCGCCGGCTTGATCACCGTATGGACATGATCGTCGCGCGCCGCCGCAAACAACAGCGTTTCCGCCTCCGGCCCCAGCAGTTTTCCCATTCCCGACAACACCAGATGGCGAATGATCTCGGCGCCCGGCGATCCGCCGGGCTCGCGCGTGACGATGGCGCGCAGCTTCGCTGCCTTCAGTCGATTGGCCAGGATCTTGATATGCGTTGACTTGCCCGAGCCCTCGCCACCTTCGAAGGTGATGAATCGCCCGCGGATCGGGGCTCTCTTGGCGGCGATCTGAGCCATGGTCAGAGTTTCTCGGCGCCGGCACGAAACATCCCGATGACGAGCTCGCTGGCGCCATCAAGCGCCCGTCGCATGGTCGATCCGGTGGCGATCGATTCGGCGGCGTAGACCGGCGCCTCGACGGCGATGTTGGCGCCGCGCCAGACCTTGATGAGGCCGACCGGCTGTCCGGCCTCGATCGGTGCGCGAACCGGTCCGTTATAGACCACGCGGGCGATCAGTTTGTCGGTGCCGTTCTTCTGCACCATCACCTTGACCGGCTCCTTGGCTGCGAGCTTGAGCGAGCGGCTTTCGCCGCCGAATACCTTGGCATATCCGATCTGCTGATCGGTGTTGAACAACGTGCGCGCTTCAAAGTTGCGGAATCCCCATTCGAGGATTTTCTTGGCTTCGGAGGCGCGATCATCGGGATCGTCGAGCCCGTTGACGACGACGATCAGCCGCATGCCGTTCTGCACGGCGGAGCCCACCATGCCATATCCGCCCTCCTTGGTATAACCGGTTTTCAGGCCGTCCGCGCCATCGAGAGACGTCAGCAGCGGATTGCGATTCTGCTGCCGGATCTTGTTCCAGGTGAATTCGCGCTCGCCGAACAGCTTGTAGAAGTCGGGATAGGTCTGGATGATGTGTCGCGCCAGTTTCGCCAGTTCGCGCACCGTCATCTTGTTGCCGGGATCCGGCAGGCCGTTCGAATTGGCGAAGGTCGATTGGGTCAGACCGAGTTCCCGCGCCCGCTTGGTCATCATCTCGGCGAAGGCTTTTTCATTGCCGGCGATGCCCTCAGCCAGAATCATGCAGGAATCGTTGCCGCTCTGGATGATGGCGCCGTGCAGCAGGTCATCGACCGGAACGCGGCTGTGAATTGCCGCAAACATCGTCGATCCGCCGGCAGGCGCGCCGCCCCTGCGCCAGGCATTTTCGCTGACGAGATATTGGTCCGTGAGTTTGACATCGCCCTGCTGGATGGCGTGGAAAACCACCTCCGCCGTCATCAGCTTCATCATGCTGGACGGCGCGCGCAACTCGTCGGCATTCTTTTCGAACAGCACGCTGCCGCTGCCGGCTTCGATCAGGATCGCGGTCGGCGCGTCGGCGTCGTAGCCTTCGTCTGCCTTTTTGGCGCCCTGCACGCTGTTATTGGCCGCGTATGCCACGCCACCGAGCGCGACCCCCGCCGCGACAATGGCAGCCAGCAGACCACGCCAGGGGCGCGTTGCCCTGCAATGGAATCCGCCGGACGGTAATGAATCGACTGCCATACACCCTGCTCTGAGCGCTGCGTTCTAACAGCTGGAGGCAATGCGAACAACGCGGACCTGCGCGGCCGCCCGCAGCGGCTGCTTGCGATTGCTGGAAAGGTCCGCCGACCCTATCGTATCGCCCGCCATTGCTCCATAAAATCTCCGAAACAAGGCGTAAAAGCGATGCAATCGACGCGAACCGTCTCCGTCAATGGAATCGAGATGTTCCTGCGCGAACAGGGCGAGGGCCCACTGGTGGTTCTCTGTCACGGCTGGCCGGAACTGTCCTACTCCTGGAGGCATCAAATCCCGGCGATTGCCGAGGCGGGTTTCCACGTTGTGGCACCGGATATGCGCGGCTTTGGCCGCACCAGCGCGCCTGATGACATCGATGCCTACAGTATTTTCGATCATGTCGGCGACATGGTCGCGCCGGTCGCGGAGCTGGGACAAAACCAGGCCGCGATCTTCGGCCACGACTGGGGCGCGCCGGTGGCCTGGCACGCCGCCCTGTTCCGGCCCGATCTGTTTTCCGCCGTGGCGGGCTTAAGCGTTCCGCCGCCGTCGCGCGGCCGCGGCCGGCCGCTCGATACCCTGCGCGAGGGCGGAATCAATAATTTCTACTGGCAATATTTCCAGACGCCGGGGATCGCGGAAGGCGAATTCGAGCGCGACGTCGGCTTGACCATGCGCACCCTGCTCGGCCGCGGATTTTCCGATCCGGCCGCGTCGCTGTTCGTTCAGGATGGCAAAGGATTTCTCGGTGACGCAACGATCGATCCGCCCTTGCCGGACTGGCTCAGCGAAGCCGACCTTGGCCATTTTATCGAGGCTTACCGGAAATCCGGCTTCCGCGGCGGGCTGAACTGGTATCGCAACATCGACCGCAACTGGGAATTGACCGCACCATGGCAAGGCGCGCAGATCCGGCAGCCCTCGCTTTTCATAGCCGGATCGCAGGATGCGGTGATCACCGGCCTGATCGGCGCCAGGCGTGTGGCGGATATGGCGCGGGTCCTGCCGAACCTGAAGCAGAAGCTCATTATCGACGGCGCCGGTCACTGGATCCAGCAGGAATGCCCGGATCAGGTCAATGCCGCGCTGATCGGCTTTCTCAAATCGGCAACCAGTTAGAGTCTGATCCGCCTGGATTGAAGCATTGCGGCGACGGAAGCGCGCTCCCTCTCCCTTTGGGAGGGGGTTGGGGGGTTACGGTCTATCGATAGACTACAACCCCTCACCCGAACTCGGACGTTCCGCTTCTGTATTGATGGATCAGACTCAAGTAAGCCGCCAAGCCCGCTAATAGAGCCCGCGGCCGGACAGCAATTCGATCGGCCCGCGCTGCTCGAGCGGCGCGTAGGCGGCGACTGGGCTGGAGGTTTGCGGTGCGTCGTTGCCGTCGTTTTCATACGATACGGCGCGGGGATTCTGCAGAACGCGGCCGCCGGATCGCGCACGCCCCGATGCCGACATTTCTGACGTCGCATTGATCGAGGCCATATCCGCTGACGTATTGCCGAGCGTATAGGGCCTGCCCTCCGGCATCGGAACCTCGCCGCGGATTGAGCGGCCGGAGCCGGGAATTTCGGGCACGAACGGCCGCGCCGACGCGACCCGCACGGTTGACGGCGACGGCGCCGGCTCGCCGGTGCGGAGGGTGGCCACAAGCTGACGATCGTCGGAGCCTTCCAGCGGAGCCCGGCCGACATACTCGACCCGGACCCGCGCAACACCGTAACCCTTGAATTCAAGCAGCTCGGCAGCCCGGTTGGAGACATCGATGAGACGGTTGCCGTGGTATGGCCCGCGGTCATTGACGCGGACGATCAGCGACTTGCCGTTGCTGAGATTGGTCACCCGCGCATAGCACGGCATCGGCAGCGTCGGATGGGCCGCAGTCAGCGAGGCCATGTCGAACACTTCGCCATTGGCGGTCAGCCGGCCATGGAAGTCGTCACCGTACCAGGAGGCCGTGCCTTCTTCGCGATAGGCGAGGTTTTCCTCCGGAACATAGACCCGGCCGGCAACGGTGTAGGGCTTGCCGACGCGGTAGGTGCCGCCGCCCTTGGGCACCGGTTCGCCGAAGGCAACGACCCGAGGGCTGCTTGATACGCCATATTTGGGATCAATGCGACTGAATTTGCCGGAGGATGAGCAGTTCGCCAGCACGAGGCACGCCGCCACCGCCGCAACGCTTCGCGCTGCCCGGCCAACAGGATTTGATTTTCGAATCCCCATACGCCCCAATTACCATCCCGGCGGCCGTGTGCCTACTTTGGGAAGCGCGCCACGGCCAGCAAACCTGATACGGCCCCACATCCGCACCAAGATATGAACATATCGCAGCGCGAACACGGCGGAAATGGGGTGAACTCCGGTGTGGTAAACCAATGGTTCCATTCCGGCGCGTCGATCTTTTCGGATTTCGCTGTCGCCAAACCCTACCCGCTCCGGGAAACGCGCTGGTGGCCGTGTTGCGGCAAGCCCTGACATCCCCGGACCAGGCGACGGAGGCCGATGGGCGAAACGCCGTATCGGTTTCGCTTACTCCTGCGACCTGATGTAGGGCCCGTAAAGGACGTCCTGTCGCCATTCGTAAACCTTCACGACGAAGGCCGCCGCAACGACGACACCTGCCAGAAACAAAATCGTTTCAACGATCATGGCCTCAAATGCTCCCCATCACGGAGGTGAGCGTCATGACCAGCGCCGCAAGCCGAGCGATAGACAAATGTCCCTGGCGGCTCGCCACCGCTGCTCCGGCTTGATCGATCGCTCTGGTCATGCTGCTCTCCATTTTTTCTTCACGGCGCTTTTCATAAGCGAGAATTTTTAAAATCCCGTCGGCGGAAATTGCTCAGATTTCAACACCGCTGCTACCGCGAGTTAACCACGCGGGGTCGCGCCCGTCTCCTCGAAGCCTTGCGGTGAAACCCGATTTGACTCGCAATCGGCCTCCGATACGAAATCAGCGGCACAGTGTGCTACACGATCGTCCTCATCCTTGAGGAGCGGCCTCTTGGGCCGCGTCTCGAAGGATGAGGAAGGTTGCGCTCATGGTTCGAGACGGCGCAAGAGCGCCTCCTCACCATGAGGGTGCCTCTCAACAGCACTGCAGCGACAGACCGCGGGGACGCAAAATGAGCGAGCGAATTGAGACGCTGAAAAAAGCGCGGGAGCGCATGGTCGAAGATCGCGATGCTTTCGCCAAAGTACTCGCCGCGCCGTTCGATCGCGACAAGGCCGAGCGGGCGCGGGTCAAGTTCACAGAGATTCAGGCGCTGATCGATGCCATCGACCGCGCGATTGAAGGCGAAAAAGCCTGAAGCGACAGAGCCGAACGCCCGTATCAATCAGGCAATGCGGGAAGGATCATATCCGTTCGGCTGCGGCCTCACCCCGCGGGTTGCCTGCTCTCTCCCCCCTTTTGGGGGAGCGTTAGAGAGGGGATACGCCGATCGCTGCGATCGAGATCTGCGTCGCCCCCTCCCTGACCCAGGGAAAAAAGACTTGCGCACTGTCCAGCATTTCGCCGCGACAGCGAAAGTTCGGATTCGGGACACCTACCGGTGCACGATCAGGACCACGCCCGAGACGATGGCAAATCCCAGCACGAAGATCCGCAGCCGGCGCTGATCAAGGCCGGCATGCGCGATCCGGCTTAACAGTCCGCCGATCGCGAGGCCCGGAAACAGCAGCGCCGCGAGAGCGACCTGCCACAGCGTCAACCGCCCGGTTGCCGCCAGCAACACCAGCGAGAACAATTCACCGATCAGAAAACAGATCGCCACATTGGCGCGCAGGCTGGCCGCGGCGTGATGCTGATACACCAGCGCCAGCGG
>WNFI01260011.1_pt1 | contig 13046 bp, 26 predicted proteins | sample 5400471 | NCBI WGS metagenome assembly WNFI01 (sample SAMN13153348, study PRJNA577476) | soil metagenome | isolation source: 100 cm saprolite on Douglas fir-dominated hillslope | place: USA:California | collected 2013-09-17
GAGCCCAAACCGAAAGCGGAGCTCACCGCCGTCGATCCCGAGCCCATCGACCGCGGCGACGGCGCCAAAGTCCAGCGGTGGCGCACCGCCAAGGGCGTGATTCACGCGCAGGTGATCTATCCGAATCACAGCATCGAGTGGTACCTGCAGGTGAAGGAGTAGCATGGACTTCTATCGGCCAGCGACGCGACCGTGCCCGGTTGGGGACGCACAATGACTAAACCAGTACGCAAGTCGAAGCGGGTCACCATTAAAATTCCCCGAGAGCTGCACGCCGCAATGAAGAAGCTGCGCGCGCAGACCGGCGTACCGCTGTCCTCCATGATGCGCGTCGCGATGCACTTGTACACGCGCGCGGGCATCAAGGGCGTGCGCCTCGGCCGCGGCACTAAGCGCGGGAGCAGGTGACGTGATGTCACGTGACATCCGCGACCTGGAGCGGTGGATTGAGGACCACCCGGTGCATACACGCTTGACCACTATCGGCCTGGCAATTCTAGTTCTCGAGCTCGCCGGCTTTATTCGCGAGCTTGAGGAGTGGGTAGCGCGATGCGTGCAATGACCTGGCTGGTGGGCGCGCTAGTGATCTTGCTCGGGTTCGGAGCTGGGAGCCCGCGCCCGAGCGGGTGGACCGCGGTTTGGGTCGCGTCCGCGGTCCTCTGGTTTTTTCTCGGTGTCGGCCTAATGATGCGGGGACTCATCAAGGTGGTCACCGGGAAAATAGGCGCCGGCTTAAATGCTGCCCCTGGCCAGCGGCCGCGAGGGGCGCCGGCGCCAAAGGAAGAACATGAACATTGAAACCGAGCTCGCGCTCAAAGAGGTGTACAGCATCCTCGAGGAGACCTCCGAGGACTTCCAGCGCCGCCAGGACCAGGCCATCCTGCAGCAGGATCTCTACAAGGCCAACTACGCGCTGGCCGGCAAGGAAACCTGCAGAGAGCTCAAGCGGCGCCTCGAGTCGCGCCTGCAGATGCACGAGAACATGGTCCGCGAAATGGGTGCGAGAAAGCGAGAGTGAGTATGCTGAGAAAAGGTACCTTCGTCGTGGTATTCAACCTGGAAACCATTGTGGCCCAGGCCGACAAACTGGACGAGGCCATCCAACTAGCAGAGCGTCACAGCGTCAGCACGGTGCGCGGTATTTACGAGATCTTCCGGCTGACACCGCCACTCAAACATGGGCAGCTTGGCGACCGCATCAAGTGGGGGTGAACGACAGCAATGGAAAACCCAAACGAGTTCCGTCTCGCGGTCAACGTCCAGATCTCGAATGCTGCGTGGTCGAGCGGCGCCATCCAGATTCGCGATGAGGTGGTCATCGCGCCTGTTGGCTTTCAGGAGATGGCCGCAATCCTCGAGGCTTTCCACGTGCTCGTGGAAAAGTACCGCAAACATGGCTGAATTTCTCAACCGCGAGCTCCGCGTGAATGAAGCCCTCGACCGGCTGACCACCTTGCTCTCCGAATCGCGCGCGCGCGTTCCGGCGCCGGTGTCGACCACGAGCTACACCACGCTGCCGGACGGCCGCGTGCTCGACCGCTTCGGCCACCTGGTCTACGACCCGAGGCCCCAAGATGCATCGACTCGGCCCTGATTCTCGACTCGACGCCGGCGGCCGCGCCCGGACCGCGCCACTCAGAAGTGTGAAGATCCCTCTGCCGAAAAAGTTGAACGTAAGGGACGCCATAATCACCGAGCTCCTGGATGCGCGCGACCGTTGCGTGTACCACGGGCGAGGTTGGGCGCTCTGCGACCATGCAATCGAGCATCTATTGGAACTCTGGCTGTCACAGTCCAGGCTACATAGCGCGGGCGCGCGGAGGCAGATCTGGGGGTATCGTCAAGGAGGGTTAGATGGCTGAAGAAGTGACCACTGGAATTCGCATCCCCTCGACGCACGAGGTGCTGATTGCCGGCTCTGACACCGTCGAGCTCGAGGGCGTCGCGCCCGCGCTGATGACCTTCGCAGTGCAGCTCGGTTATCTGCACTTTCTGCTGTTAGGCTTGCCCCTGGTCATCACCAGCGCGCGCGATGGCGAGCATGTGCCCACCTCGCTGCACAAAGTCGGCCGCGCGTTAGACTTCCGCACGCACGACAAAACCGCGGACGAGATGCAGGTGTTCCTCGCTATTCTGGCCTTCGCGGCGCCGCACCAAGATTGCCGCGTGTTCGATGAACGTGTGGGCGCCGGCGGCGCGAAGGTCCACGTCGAGTACCACGGCCAATGACCGCCGAACGCTTCAACGAGCTGCTGAATGGACCGCTTCACCATCCGATGGTGACCTTATACCTGACCCGTCTAATGCTCGCGCTCCGTGAAGTCGTAGAGCGATGCGGCGAGGCCGGTGACCGCGCCCTCGAGGAGCACTGCAAGTCTCGAGAGGAGCAAGATAGGTCGAATGAGGTGGAGGCCGTCGACCCTGAGCTGTGGGAGGATGGCTGACCACCGTGAAGTCCGTCACTGACATTCTCCCCGAGGAGCTGATGGATCCGTCGCAAGTCGGCGCCGTGATCCGCTACCTCAAAGCCGCGCCACTGCCCTCGAACGACAAGACGCACCTGCTGGTGGTCTGGGCCAAACAGGTGGGAGTGAAGGTCTCCGCGTCGCAGCGCGCAGCCGTCGCCGCCACCGGAACGGATGTCGCATGAGCAGTGAGCGGCCGATGGCTCTTTCCTGGCGCGGTCATGCTTGGAATCGGATGACCGCCGCGCAGCGAGATGCGCTGCTAAAAGCAGTACACGTCCCTTTTTGGAAGCGCGTCGCGGTGAAACACCTTTGGTGGTTACAGGTCCCCACACACATCCAAGAGCAGCTCGCCGGCCGTGGAGTGGACTGGGATGGAATCTAAACAGTGGGCGCCGTCGCGGTGGTCACCGGATAAAATCCGGCTATTCTTGCGGCACGTCGATGAACACGGGGAAGGGGCATTGGTGGGGATGTGCGGGTACGGTCTAGCTTGCGTCCTCATGGCACAGGTGCGCGCGGAATATGCGTCAGCCCTCTCAGTGACGATAATAAACGAGCGAGGCGTGAAAACGATGGGACAGAGCTAGATGGCCCTCGGCGAGTCACCAGCTCGGAAACTTGAGCGCGCGCGTGCGAAGTACCCAGCTCTGGGCGTTGCAGAGGTTTTGGTGTGGCGCGAATATCTGCGACTGCACGAGAACGAGTTCGGTCCTCTCCCACAATTCTGGCTCGCCTACAGGCAGACCACCGTGCAGCAGCCGCCGGCGCCCGGCGACATGTTCGACTACAACCTCCGCATTGGAGCTGGCACAGATCCGGGAGCGGGCTTCGACCAGGCGACGAGGCAGCAGTGGATAGAGAAAACCAAACTGCGCATCGATGCGGTGGCTTTCCAGGCTGACTTCCCGTTTGTATTCGAGGTGGACCGTCACGCCGGCACACCGCAAGTCGGCCAGCTCCTCGGATACCTCGCGGTCTGGCGAGCATCGAAGCTGACGCCAGTAAATCCCAGCGGCGTGCTGGTGACCGCGGACATGAACGCGAACGCGATGCACCTGGTGCGCGAGGCTGGCATCCAGCTCGTGACGGTCTCAGTCGACTTTCGCGTGCTTTCCCCCTTCAGCCCAGTGAACATCACCGGCACTGAGTGACAGCGTGGCACGGTGAGACGCACCGCAATTCTTTTTGCTCTTTGGTGCAGCTCCCCCCTAAGGTGAACATGCGGCGACGCTGCGTCGGCGCGCCAAAAAAAGTTAACTGCGTTCGCCAAAAAATTTGTGCCGGCGGGCCTGCTCGCGCGGATCGCCGCGCTCGCCGGCTGTTGCCGCCAGGCGGTTGTGCCGATGGCCTGGCCGTCTTCTGCAGTTGCCGCCGGCAACGCTGGTTTGTGCCGGTGGCAGCGCCGAGTGTTGTCGCCGGCACTGGCCGGCGTAAACGGCCTAGCGAATGGCCCTGGCGGGCGCCAGGACCGGACTTCTCGATGTCGTCTGGTCTGATGAATGCGCCAGGGCGCGCAAAACCAGGCTGCAACGAGAGCGGCGTGATAAGGAGAAAGTCGAGGCAGGGGTACGCGCCGCGGCGTGGTACAAAAAGCGGCACCCGGAAGATTCTGGCCTCCCCGGCTAGCCACCTGGTGCTGGTTCGGGCGGAAGCGGCGACGCGGATCCGCCCGCCTTCTTCGCTGCCTTGGCATTCACGCGCGCCTCGGCCACGGCCGCTTTTTCCTTCGCCTTGTTCAGCTTCAGCAGCGTGAGCAGAAGTAGGATCGACTGGTCATCATCTGAGTAGCCGTGGCTAGCGAGGTGGGCATTGAACTCGGTCACGTCGATGATGCCCTCCGAGAACGCGGCCTCGATCTGCGCGATGGTCAGGCGCGTGAAGGGCAGCTTCGCCTTGTAATCCGCGGCCAGGATGATGTAGTCCTTCTCCTCCTTGCTTAGTGGCAAGCCCGCGATCATGCCCAACATTTCCGCGCGGTCTATATGCCGGTCGGCGTACGCGGTGACCACCGCCGCGCGCAGCTCCTCGAAGTAGGGCCGAGTGGCTTTGAGCCGGTCTGCTTCCGCCTTAGCTCGAGCGTCCTCCTCGGTGTAGCCCAAGCGCTGGTAATATTGGACCACCTGGCTTTCCTCGAGATGACCACCCTCGAAAAGTGTGAGCACGTCAGACTCGCTCAATTTCTTTCGGTGGAGCTCGAGCAGCGCTTTGATTTTGTCATCCGAGTAGCCCTCTCGAGCGAGTGAAGTCCACACCACCTCCGGCTTCATAATCCCGCCGGTGAACGAATTGACCACCTCACCTAGCTTGAACTGCGTCGGGCGGGCCAGCTCGTTGATGAACCACTTGTACGGCTCGGCCAGGAGGATCTGTATCACTGGTTTTAGGGCCATGCGGTGCAGCCGCCCCAGGCCTAGGTTTCGCGCCACCTCCTCGCCAATCTCACGCAGCTCGTTCAAGTGGACTTCCGGCACGAGACCACCCAGCGTGCCGATGATGCCGGTCGCTGTCCCGAAGTTGATGAGCAGTCCGGAGAAGCGCGCGGCCGCGCGCACCCCTTGCGTGGGTGTGATTCTTTCTTTCGCGCCGGCCGGCGCGGTGACCTCGCTGAAGGTGCCGGCCGCGGCATCCAAGGTGATCCCCGCGGCGCCGAGAAACTCGCTCATGAGCTGCTTGTGCAGCAAAAATCCGATCTCCTGAGCTCGCGCGAGGTGCGCCTGTATGTCTTCGCCCTTCGCGAAGTGGTCGACGGTGAAGTCTGTGCCCAGCAGCTCATTGAGGATCGCGACGGAGAAAACCGCGAATTGCGGGTCGAGCGTCTTGCGCAGGTCGTCGATGATCTCGAACACGGCGCCACCAAACGCCGGCAGAAATGGCTGCAACACCAGGATGAATATCTTGGACGCCGCCATTGCGGTGGCCGGGATGACGAGGACCAGGCCGGCTAGCAGTTTGCCGAGCCACACGGGCATCTTGAAGGTGGTCACTAAGATGTGATACGTGTCCCGGTAGTACTGCAAGAGCATTTCGCGCGGGATGTCCGTGGGGTTATCTGGTGGAGCCACGTCGTCCACTTGAAACTTTAGAACGGCGGCGAGCTCGGGTGGTCCGTAGAAATTTAGGTCATCGTCGGGCATCAGCGTTTCCCCATCTCAGCGGAGACATCTCTGTAGATGGTGCCCCAGTTGTTTCTTATAGTTGCGGCGTCGCCGGCGCCGGCCTTACGGTCGGTGGTGAGTTGGCCGAAGGTGACGCTTACGTGGGTGGTCGAACCGCCCGGGTTGTGACCTGGCCAGAAGGTGAATGGTGAGCCGAACAGCCCCGTCCAGGTGACGTTGAGCGCCGCGAAGAAACCCGCGACCAGTGGAAACATGCGCAGCGCGCCCGCGGGATCCACCAGGAAGTTGACCCAGTTGCCGAAGAGGTTCAGCCACCGCCGCACGAACAGAAAGTTCTTCGCGATTTTTCCCTCGAGCCAGGCCAGATCCGCGTCCAGCTTCTGCGCCCACTTCAGGTGGAACAATTTGAAAATCGCCAGGACCTTCCGCATGCGCTGCATCAGGTTCAGCACCGGGACCACCCAGCGCTTCCAGATCATGTCATACCACCGCTGCACCTTCTGCATGAAGCGCACGATGGGCCCGAACACGCGCTCGAGTTTGTCCTTCAGCCGCTGGTAGTCACAGTAGAGATTGCCGAGCCACCGCTCGATTGATTTGAACGTGTGCTGCAGGCCTCCGAGCAGCTCGCTGAACCCCTTGCGCGTGACTCCGGTGAGCCACACCACGCCTTTGGCCGCGAACTTCACCGCGGACTCGAGCGTTTTGAACACCAGGATGCCGGCGTCGGCCACAAACCTGGCGACCGTGGTCGCGATGGCAATGATCGCGGTGATGATGGGAATGAGAAACCCGGCGCCGAGTGGGTGGTCAATCGTTCCGGCGTTGCGGTGTGACCACCACCACACCAGGAGCTGCCAGAGGTGGTGCAGCAGCGCGTGCATCTCAGTAGCCTGGCCCGGGCGGGTGCGGGAGCGTCACGCCGGCCGCGGCCAGCATCTCCACGCGTTTTCTGTAGCCCGCCTGGATAGCGTCCGGCGTAGCTTTGTCCTCGTCGTATTGGTCCTCAAACGGACCGTGATCTCCCACAAAGTAGCGGACCACCACCGCGGGCACCACCTTGCCCTGCAGCGTGAAGCGCGCGGTTTGCGTGACCTGCACATCGTGGATATTTTCCATCGGCATACTAGCCTCCTCCTCCCGGCAACGGCTCACCAGGCACCGGCGGCGCCGCCGCGGATCCTGGCGGTGCGCCGCCTGGTGAAGTCGTGGGCAGTGTGACCACCTCGCCCGGCGCCGGCGTGCCCTGGTCGTGTTTCGGTAGAGGCACATCCGGCGGGCCGTAGAGATCACCGTCGCCCAGGCGCCGCGCCACTCCTGGGGGGAGCTGGTTTTGCGCCGGCGCCGGCGCCGGTGGGCTATCGTACGTCAAATTCACCAGCGGCGCGCGTGCGAGCTCGTTGGAGTCAATGAAGTCGGAAACGATTTTCGCGCGCGTTTCGCTGCTACCGGCGAGCTCCGTCACGTACGTGTTGGTGGTCTGCGCCACCGCGTACTGCGCAGCCTCGAGGGTGTTCGTGACGTGCCCGGGCAGGTCCGCAACCGCCGCGTCATGCTGCGCGAAGGCGTCAAATGCGTCACGTTCGTCCGCGGCCGCGGCCTCGATGTGCGCGCCGGCCTCGCCGAGCTCGCGGTTGGCGAACGCCAAGTTGTCCTTCCGCGCCAGGTCGAAATCGAATTCGTCGATGCGCAGCTCGCGGATTGCCCGCCGGTCAGCCATGAGGGTTTCGCTGTTTCGGTAGCCAGCTCTCGACGCCGGCCAGCCTCAGCCGGATGCGCTTGAGGCAGCGGCCATGACGGTTGCTGTGTCGCTGCAGACGATCCATCTTCACCGCCAGGTGCGCCCACCCCGCGCCGAGCAGCGCAAGCACACTCACCCCAGCGAAAAACTCGAACTCGAAATGGGCCCCGACCACGGTTAAGTTTTCGCTTGAGTAATCGGAGTGACCACCACGGAATCGGGATCCAGCGCGTTGAGCATGTCCACCGTGGCCTGAGCGAACTCCTTCGCGGCCTGCTGGAACAGCGTTTGGTTGGCAATCTTCTTGCCGGCCAGCACGCTCGAGCTCGCGATGGCCTTCGTCACCAGGGGCAACGCGGCCGCAAACTTCTGTTCTCCGGTTAGCTTGGTGGGCAATGAAGCGGAGATGGCTTCCACGCTGGTGACCACCCCGGCGATTTGCTCGAGGTCCGCGACGGCCGGCGCGGCGTACTCCTGAGCGCGCTTAGGTAACAGCCGGCCGAAAATCGGGTAGCCCAGCTCCACCAACGAAGCAACGTTGATGATTGCCTCACCTGCCTTTTTCAGGAACCCACCCAAACCCATGTTGACCACCTCTCTAAAGTGAAAACGCCAAAAACATGTTGTCGTTCAACGTGCCGGCACCCGTCGCTCCGGTCTGCGAAACGGTCAGCGTGTACTGCTGCGCAGCCACCGCACCGGGTGTGTCCGAGTACTTCCCGGACAGCACTGCGCTGGCAGCCGCGCCGATGGTGTGCGTCCACACGGCCGCTCCGATAGTCGCGCCGGTCAGGCCTGAGCCGCGCCGGATCCTGAAAACCAGGGCTGTGGTGGTGGCGCCGGTGGTGATGGCTAGGAACCACGCAAGGAACACGACAGCAAAGTCCAGGGAGATGTTGAGCGGTGGCGTGGTGATGATCGCCGTTTCGGCCGCGCTCGCCGGGAGCACGCCCAGGTTCGTGGTCGTAGAAACACTAGGAAATCGCACTCCCATCACTCACCTCCTGCCACGCGACTGCTCGAGCAGCGCCTGCACCCTGGCTTGCTCCACGGCCTGCTGCTGCATCTCTTGCAGTTGCGCCACGCGCCGCATGTACTCCAGTTGCCGGCCAGCTTCGTCAATCATCATCTGCGCCAGGCCGATTTTTATGTCCTTCATGCCCAGCGACACCAGGCACGTCTCGTGGTCGTAGACCACCGTGACCACCGTGCACTTGTGGTGCCCAATAACCTGCTCTTCGTGTTTGCCGTTGCCGTCATCCACAGCGTCACCTACATGCTGATCCACTCTTCCAGGTTCAGCCAGATCGCGCTCCACTGGTCAGCCGCCTGAATTGCGCCCGTAACCGCGCGCAGCCGCCAGCCTGGCGCAAGGATCAGACCGGGCGGAATCACCATGTGCAGCGTGGTGGTCACGACGCCGGTGGGCACGTTGGTTTGCGTGACGGCCACATTAATGGTCTGCCCAGCGGTAATGTTGGCGCTGAGATCATCGGTCCACATGGTGTTCGATCCATCGTCAACGGTGAGTTGCACCTGACGATTGGCCACCGCCACGGCCGCGGTAAACACCGCGTTGAACGAATCGAGGCGCATGCGCGCGAGGGCGGGTACGGTGAACGTCCAGTCGGCGCCGGCGCCGGGGTTCGCAACCTGCAGCGAATGAATCCAGCCAGGCCCCTCCATCGCGGAGCGCTGTGGGCCCCCAGGCCATCCGAGGTCTGCGCCGCTAGCGACGTTTCCTGCAAACAGTTGCGCATAACGCGTGAGACCTGGCCCGCGGCGCGTGATGCCTGCGTTTACAAATGCCTGCCCTACCAGAATCGTTGTCCCCGAGGCGCCATCTATGGAAACGGAGAGCAGGTAGCACTCCGGCAGGTCAAACTTGAAACTGCGCTGCACGCGGTCATTCGGTGCTTCTGCGGCACTGATGATCTGCACCGCGACGTCGATCCACCCTCGGAATTGCTGCACACCGGCCGCGTTGGATTCTACGGCCTGATCTGGCTGGCCAGGTACAGGTCCACCGGGCAGCAGGAAGCGGTAACTGACTTGGAACTGCGCGTTGAGGATCGAGTGGGCAATGGTTACCACCAACTGGTCATCGAGCTGCACATAAAGCGGTGAAGGAGGGCCTATCTTCTCAAACCCAAAGGTGACGACATTCGGAGTCGACGCGGACTTGAACGCTGGGTCTGGACCTTTGCCAGGCTGCCCCGGCGGCGGAAGTAGGACGCTGCTGCCCACTGTGCTCCTCTAAATTAAACGGGGTGGTCACAGGAACTTTTCCGGTCAGCGCTACCCTTACGGGCTTCCGCCGGCTACCTGGGCCGGTTCCGCTGAGCGGGCCGTTAGGCTTTACCTGTGACCACCCCGCATCTATTCCCGCAACGCGAGAATTGAGCTCACTAGCCAGGCTGGCCGGCCGAAGTCGGCGCACCGCCGCCACCCGCCTGGACCGCCGCGCCGGTCGCACCGCCCGGCACCTGGCCGGGGAGTAACTGCGCGAGCATAAGATTGATGATGTACGTCCCACCGGCGCCGTTGGTTTGCACGTCGACGGTGGTCTGCGTCTTATTGGCGCTGTTGAACACCGGGATCCACGCGCCCTGGAACGCGTCGGCGAGCTGGATAAACCAGTTCTGCGTCAGGTTGCGTATCGAAGGCTCGGCGGGAAAACCTACCCGCAAGTTGCCGAAGTCGACGCCAGTTACGCCAACAGCGCATCCCCGCGTATCCGTCATCCCACCGAGCACGGCATAGTCCGTGTTGGCGATGAGGTTGTCAATTGAGCTGTTCACCGCGACGGCGCCGCCGAAGTTTCCGGTAGTCACCGCGGTGACCGTCACTTCCACGGTCACCAGGTTCAGCCCGATTTTCGTCAGCATGGGCACGTCGATAAATCGGCCGGCCACACCGCCGAGATCCTGGTAGCCGATGAGCAGCGCCGCGGTGTCCAGCTCCGCGCCGCCCCCGGTGAGCTCGAGCGTCAAGGCGTCTTGCGCGTACAGCCGCTGCGCGTAGCTGTAATTCACCGGCGACTGAATCACCGGCATCGAAAACGCCGCGGTGACGCGGTTGCGGATGCCCGAAAAGAAGTCATGCAAGCGCGGCGACCGCACGCGGAACTCGCCGGCGGTGGCGTTGAAAGCCCACCCACTCATCAACCACGTTTTCGCGGTGATGTCCGTACCGCGCACCACCGCGGACTGCCCGGTGGACATGGTCAACGCGGTTAACGTCGCGCCGGGGTTGGTGGCAAACCCGGCAATGACTTCGAGAGCTCGACCCATAGTGTGTGCTCCTCGCTACTCAGCGGGATGCTGAGCCAAAATCGTTTCCGCGCCTTCCCGCGCGATCATCTCGAGCGCGGTGTTGCGCGAATACCCTTTGCCGAGCAGCACGGCCAGCGCCTGGTGCTGCGCGTTTATTCTCGCCGCCACCGCGCGCGGATCTTCCTCAGCCCGCGGCTGCTCATGCAGCGCACCGATGACTTCGCTGTACTCATCGGGACTCAGGAGGTCTCGGCCGACTTCCTTACGCTTGGCGTTCAGCGCGTTGGCCACCTCGATAGCGTTGAGGGGCTGCAGCACCGGAGAGTCTTTGGCCGCGGCGGATGCCAAGGCCGAAAGTCTGGCAACGCCGGCCGCCTGCGTGGCAGTCCGGCCGGTGAAAGGTTCGCGGTGTGGGTTGTGTGGATCCACCCCAGCGGTCCACTCGAGGGTATTGGTGTTGCCTGGTGTGTCCGCAGCCTTGGGGTGGTCAATGGCGAAGTCACGTTCACCTAGTGGCGCGATGTTCTTGCGTGCCCACTCAACGGCTTCGCGTGAATTCGGATCGAAGTCGAAACGCGCGGGATGCCCCGCGGGAAAATCTTGTTCGGTTTGTGGTTGTGGCGCCATGCTCGCTCCTGAGGTGGTCACGTGCTACCTCGAGCAAAGGGATTAACCGCCAGTGCCGCCAACCTTGGCATTGTGCAGCGCGGCCTGCACCGCAGCGGAGATCTGCGCGTTCTGTGCGGATCCGCGGAGCCCGCGCGGAGGGAGAGAGACACCTTTGAGCGCGGCGAAAAATTTCTGGACCTTGGTGGCCCATTTTTGCTGGCCAGCTTGGACGCCTGGCGCGTAGCGCGCCTGGCCCTTCGCGGCAACGCCGGCTTTCCACCCGGCATCACCAGCCGCGGCAACGTTGGCCGCGAACCTCGCTTTCGCGCCGGCCGCGGTCACACCCTGTTGCCACTTGTCAGAAGCAGCCGCCGCGGCCGCGGCTTGGCCAGTGGAACCTTGCACACCGGCCACGTAATCGTTGACTGCAGCTCCGGCGCGCGTGGCGTATTTCGCAGCATACGCACTCGAATCTTTTAGGGTTTTGATCGACATGGTTGACGTCTCCTGCTCGGAGTGGGCAATTCGCCTAGCAGGTTTTTTTCCTCACCTGCAAGGGAATTTTGCACAGGTACAAACTACTACAAGACTACACGCCATTTGGTGGTTTTCCACAATACGTGCACACGTTTTCCGCAGATTCCTAAGGGTCACCCCCTTGTATCGTAAGTATAACTTATGAGACTCTGTGGGGAGACGACCGAGAGGGTCGCGTGTTGCGCATCCTTACGGATGCCCCTCAGGTGGCGCGCGATCCTCCCTAAGTGCCAGGAGACGAGATGGGCTTTCCGCTGATTGCCGTGCGCGTGAAACGCTGGGGCAGCTCCCTGGCTTTTATCATCCCGCGGAACCTTCGCGACGACCTGCACATCGGCGAAGGCGACATAATCGCCATTCGGATCAAGCCTCCGTACGGCCATTTCTGCGTGTGGCCGATCAACAAGCTGGTGCCCCTTGGCGAAGTAAACCTCGACGAGCTCCCTCCGCTCGACCCCATGAAGGTGCGCCGTGCGTGAGTTCCGCGAAATAAATCTTGACCTGCTCCTCGAGCCGCCACTGACGCTGCGCATGACCATGGACCAGGGGAAGCTGAGCGAGCTCGCCGAGGACATCCGCGTGCGCGGCGTGCTCGAGCCGCTCGGGGTGGTCCCGGACAACGGCAAGTACGAAGTCGTCTACGGGCATCGGCGCCAGCTCGCCTCGATGATTGCCGCCCTCGTCAAGGTGCCCTGCTTCGTCTACGACGACGGCGGCGACGCCAAGTACGGCATGATGCTGGCCGAAAATGGTTTCCGCGAGGAAGTCACCGCGGCCGAGGAAGGCGTGTTCTTCCTAGAGCTCGCGGAGAAGAAAGGGTGGTCAGAGCCGCAGTTGTGCAAACACTTCGGCCGCAGCGCGGACTACATCAACCAGCGCGTCAAGCTGGTGACCACCTTCCCGGAAGTTATGAAGCGCGTGGCCGCGCGCGAGATGACCTGGGCGCAAGCCAAAGCCATCATGCGCCTGAAGAATCCGCAGTGGCAGCCCTACCTCATCGAGCAGGCCGTCACCCACGGCGCCACCGCGCGCACGCTGTCGCAGTACATCGACCAGTTCCACGCACAAGATCTCGCGGCGCAAGGCAAGCCGGCGCCGCACACCGCGGAACACACCCGGCTCCTCATGGAGCCAGAAAGGACGGTCTGCACATGGTGCCAGAGAGACGACGACCAGGTAAACCTGACGCAGCTCCCGATTCACTCGTACCACGTAAAAGACCTCACCGAGTACCTCCGAGCAACGGGGATAACGTCACGGTCCCCAGCATCCCCGCCTACGGATCCACGCGCTGCGTGAG
>WNFI01227038.1_pt1 | contig 13045 bp, 15 predicted proteins | sample 5400471 | NCBI WGS metagenome assembly WNFI01 (sample SAMN13153348, study PRJNA577476) | soil metagenome | isolation source: 100 cm saprolite on Douglas fir-dominated hillslope | place: USA:California | collected 2013-09-17
TTTTGAGCGATTTTAAAGGTCGTAAATTGCTTGCTGATCGGCTCTGGTACTTGATTTGCACCGTGTAGGAATCGAACCTACAACCCAGTGATTAAGAGTCACTCCGTGCTTTCCACTTAACTATTCCCAAAAATGCCGTACTATCCTCTGTAGAAGCTGATTAACAGCTGTTCTACTGGGAACAAAAAGAGAATATGTCGGAACAGAAAAGCATAGTTCGGAATCAAAAAAGTGTCCAAGAAGTGTCCAAGCACCATGGCAAGACGGATGTGCGCTACTGGCAGTCAAAGCTCTTTAAACCGTGGTACACCAAAGACGGCGAAAAACGTGAACTGGATCAGTACGCCATAAAGATTCAGCACAAGGGTTGGCGGGAAACCTTCAACCTCGGTACACCAAACGGGGCAGCGGCAGCAGCAAAGGCGCGGGACATCTATGTTCATCTGACCGCGAACGGCTGGGACGCTACACTTGCTCGCTTCAAACCGAAATCGCAGATCGCCATCAAGACTCATGCGACGGTTGGCGATTTTCTCAGCGAACTCAAAGCCAAAGCGGAGCTCGATCCCAAGACACTCGAAGGCTATGCGATCGCGTTCCGAAAAATCCTAACCGATGCTTTTGAAATCGACGGTGGGAAAGAGCGGTTCGATTACCAAAAAGGCGGACGCGAGCGATGGCTCGAGAAAATTCATGCGATTAAGTTGGCCGACGTCACTCCGGTTCGGATCCAGACATGGAAGCGAGCTTTCTTAGCTAAGGCCGGCAGCGATAAGAGAGAAAAGCGCTCGGCCAGCATCTCGGTCAACAGCTTCTTACGGCGGGCGAAGAGCCTGTTTAGTGCCGACGTCACCAAGCACGTAGAGTCGGTCAAGCTGCCGAGTCCCCTTCCCTTTGACGGAATCAACTTCGAGCCGCGGCAGAGTATGAAATACCGCTCAAGTTTTGACGTCGTTAAGTTGATCGAAAAGGCCAGAAAGGAACTTGCCACCGAAAAACCCGAACAATTCAAGATCTTCGTTTTGGCAGTGATGGCCGGCCTGCGCCGCAACGAGATTGATAAGCTCGAGTGGCATGCGTTCCGGTGGGAACAGGGCATAATTCGCATTGAGGCAACTAGGTGGTTTCATCCAAAGAGCGAAGATTCGCTCGGCGACGTGGAGGTTGATACAGAGTTGATGGAGATCTTCCGAGGTTACCGGGCGAAGGCTACCGGAAGCTTCGTTATTGAATCCCGCAATGATCCTCGGCCCGACGCGACCTACGATCATTACCGCTGCCAGTCTCACTTTGAAAAGCTTTCTGAATGGCTCCGGAAAAAAGGTGTGAAGGCGAAGACTCCTCTCCACTCCTTGCGCAAGGAGTTCGGTTCCCAGATTTGTGACCGAGACGGAATTTATGCCGCTTCCCGAGCTCTTCGTCACGCTGATATCGGAATCACTAGCCAGCATTATCTGGACAAAAAGAAGCGATCGATTTCCGGATTGGGACACCTACTCAAAGATTCCAATGTGACCGCCTTTGCTGCTGCTGCGGGAGAAAAGCATGTCGCAGCCTAGAAGCAAGCGGAGCTTGAAAGTTACGCAGCGAGAGCCGGTTCCGGTCAACAAGCTTGAATACAAGTTTGAAGCCTGTCCAAAGGAAGAGCTTTTTGACTGTTGGCTTTATGAGTTCGCCCGCGAGGTCGATTGGCTACCGGATTTCGTGGCGACCCAGAACGCAAGGAAGCTCGAAGAGTTGGCGCATGACGACACCTTCTATTCGTTCCTCCTATTTCCTAAGTGGCCGTCAGAGCCTTACCTTTCAATTTCAAAGGAAGAGCGGCACAAGTGCATAGCACGGGCCCGTTTATACACAGAACAAAAGATTAGGGCTAATTCCCTAGTGCCCCGCGAACTACCAAAGGGGATAGGCAAAGCACTAGCCGCCTCCTTGCGCAAACACGGACGATCTCGGTTTCATTCAAAAGGTAGTCTGATGGAACTCGCTCTTCTCCGCATTCATTGGGCAAGGCCAGACTCGGTCTTAGTTGAGGCGTTTCAATCTTTCCTCAAGGAATTTAGGCCGATGGAGCCTGATTCTCCTATTCGGTACACCGGCAAAAGAGAACCTGATTTCAGGCGACGTATGCAGCTTCGGCAACTCGGGATGTTTCGGCTTATTCGAGCCAATCAAGACAATTGTCACTTTACGCACAAGGCATTCTGCCACGAGTTCAAACAGGGGGGAGTCCCGCTAAAAAAAGTGGATGCTTGGTATCGGGCACGCGATAAGACCAAGGCCATCATAAAGGAAGAGAGTGCCGCGTTGCGACGTCGATTGGAGGACGCGCACGGTTTCCTTTTTTGAGATTTTTCAAAACGGGAAATGCCACGCTTTTAACGCGGATGTAACCATTTGCGAATGGTTACTGAAACTTCTGTAATTATCGAGCCTCACCAAGACTGCATCTTTTCGATGGCGATGCTTGGTGAGAGATGGTCTGGCATTCACCCCAAAGTCGCTCTGCAAAGAGCCAAGCGGCTGGGTCTGCCGATTGTTAAATTCAATGCGCGTAGCCTTGGCGTAAGGCTTTCAGATATTTTGAAAGCCGAGCAGGAGGCGACGGTCGCGCCTGCGTCGATGCAAGAGGGAGTCGGGGCGTGAGATCATGGACCCAACATCGCCTCCTCGAAGGAGAGCCCTGGCGCCGCGGGCGCAACGCCATGGGCATCTCGGAAGTGACAAAAAATCAAAAAGCGAGTCGAGGTTACTCGATAAAAACATCGGGTGCCATCCAAAACTCACCGAACGCCGATCGACGTTAGCCGACGCTCACCTGCCCAGCTATCTCCGGTTTCTCGCTCGCGAGCTCCGCGGCCAAGACGCCGGCAGCACTGGCCGGAAATTTCTCTCTGAAGCCAAACGGCGGTACGAGGTTTTTAAAGTTCAGCTTCTTCCTGGCCAGGAAATTGACGGTAGCTTTTACCCGCCTCGTGAAGCTTTTGCCAAAACTAGCGATTGGGGAGAGTTGGCTTGGAACTACACCAACAACTCGCACCGCGATCCGTTGGCCGCTGAGTTGGCTAAGGCGCCTCAAATCGCGAATAGGAACAGGGTTAAAGACGCTGAGCGCAAAGCGAGCGGGCCGGCCGGGACAATAAGCGTTAACCAGGTCGAACGCCGAGCCGGCCGGAAAGGAGGCGAGTGAAAGCCAAAACCGAGCCGAATGGTAAGATGACCAAGAGCGAGTTGGAGAACTTGCTTCGTGCTATCAAGCTTAACGCGAAGGCGGCGAAAACTTCCGTTGTTAACCTCGGCGCCCAGCTCAAAGCCGAATTCGAGGTTCAACTTAATACCAAATATCCGCCCGATGGTGATCCGGTTTGGGAAGAGGAATATAAGGCACTGCTAGTCGAATGGAAAAAACGGCAAGACCGGATCAATAAACGCTCGGCTGAACGCGGTATCCCGCAACGATTCCGACCCGGTATCGAAAAGCCCCTCTGGAGTTATGGGGGCCAACAATGTTTCGATAAACTCCGACCGGAACTGCGACGCCTGGCTCATGCTCAGATTGACGCAATGGTAAAGAGCCGGCTAGAAGGGCTCGAAGCCCAATCCGCTCAGGTCCAGCTATCGATTCTCTCGCATGGCTTTGTGACTGAGGAAGCAAAGAGGTTCTTTGCCGAGTTGCCGACGATCCCCAGTCTGATTTTGCCGATCAAGATCGAAGAGATTACCGGACTTCTGGAAGGCAAGAATCTCACTTCACAACAGTTAATTCGCCAAGCTGAAGGAGGGGAAGGGTCTCGGGCCCGGGTGCTGGACCTTGCGGAAGATACGCGATGAGCGCGGCTGCCATATCAGCGACGCCGCGGAATCGGATCGAGGAAGCGAAGGCCCGCTTTACGATCCCGATCCTCTGGAGGATGTTCGGCCTTCCTGGCAAACCAGCTCGCTCCTGCCGATCGCCGTTTCGAGAGGATCGCTCGCCCAGCTTTTCGATATATGAAGAAGATCGGCGATGGTTCGATAACGCAAATCATGAGGGGGGAGATGCGGTTGATTTTCTGGCAAAGATCAAAGGTATCTCGAACGCCGAGGCCTACTTTGAGTTGCTCCAGATGGTCGATGGACCGGCGGACGCAAAACCTGTAGCTCCGACCCGATCGCCAGAAGCTAAGCCTGAAGCGCGACGCCGGACCACAAGGCCGGGACCAAAACTAGAACAGCCCGAGCTTTTTCCCAGCGAGCCCCCGCCAAGTGGCTACACAGTGGGAAAGAGGCCAAGACGATGAGCAACAGAGTGCTGAATCTTGTTTGGTCGTGCGAGCATTTCGGCACAAAAGACGGCAAGGAACTGTTGGTCATGCTGGCTCTTGCGGACTGGGCTAGTGACGATGGAGAGGCCTATCCGTCTATAGCCAAGCTTTGCCAAAAAGCCAGGATATCGGAAAGACACTGGTACCGAATAAGGCCGAAGCTTTTGAAGGCCGGATTTATCCAAATCACCGAAAAGGGTGGGCCAGTACGCAATAACAGGAATGACAGACGCAGCAACCTATATCGAATTATTCTGAGCAAGCTTCAGCCCTCCGAAAAGAGAAACGACCCTGACGGGCTGACACCCTCGAAAGCAAGACGCGACCCTGACACAGTGTCAGCCTCGTCAGTATTGAACGACCCTGACATCGCTGTCGGAACGACCCTGACATCCGAGTCGAACGACCCTGACATCGCTCGCAGAGAGATCCATCATATAATAGAACCATCAGTAAAAGAACCATCAGTAGGCGCTGACGCTTCGCCTCTCTCTCTTTCTTCTGAATCTACTAATTCGGAAAAGAAACCAAAGAACGTTCGAAAACCGCAATCGGCAAAGAAAGCGCCGACTCCTCCAACTCTTGATTCCATTTTGCAAGAATTGAAGCCGATCTATCCTTGGGTCGACATCCAGACAGAGAAATCAAGGATCCTGGGTTGGTTGCTGGCCAACCCTCATCGGAAACTTACTACGAAGTTTGTAGTCAATTGGTTCAACAAAATCGATCAGCCGCTGAGCGAGGAGAATGGCCCGACAGTTGATAAACGTTTGGCCCAGCGGGCTGAAATGATCAAGAGAGAGTTCGAGCTAAAAGAGCGGCTCGAGCAAGAGCGGCGCAACAATTCGAAACCATGGTGAGCGGGACTTTTGGGCATTTTTGACGGCGGAGGTTTCAAATTATACCAGCGAAAGTTCGAAACATCGTGATAACGGGGCGGCGCCGCGGCCCGCCGGACGTTTCAGGGAACGAAACACCAAACACATAACAACACCAAAATAAATGAGCATTGAAATAGTAACAGAGAACGGTCTCCCGCTGATAGCGGTCATATGCGAAAATTACATTATTGACTCCGAAGGCGAGGAAAGGCTCTGCGGCCAGCCGGTTCAATTTAAAGATTTTTCATTATGGGGTGATGAAGAGGCTAGGAGGCGTTGGGATATTGAGGATTACTGCGCAGCCTGCAAAGAAGCGTTAGCCAAAGGAACGTGTTCATCTCCGACTGAGGAATGGGACAGGCGGTTTGCGGCACTGACACCAGAAGAGCAGGTGGAGGAGTCAGCCGAGGAATACGACAGGCTAATAATCGACAGGAAAAATCAACTCGGGCTGGCGCTTGCATACATGCTTCAGTCTGAAGCCGCCCGTGAAAGGGATGAAGTAGCCCGAGGGGAAAGGCAAGCTGACGGAGCATATCTAATTAAACAGGCGTTTGTCGCCGCGCTGGTGAATAAAGAAGACGACGATAAAACCTGGGAAGAAAAGATGATCAGACTAGGCGGAAGTATGCTGGATGCGGTAGGCAACCCGAATAAGGCGGGTAAGCGCTGATTGAAGTCTTTGCCGCCTACTTGTGAACAGATCTCCCTAACGTGTTAGCAGCCACTAATGACAAACATTGGCACGCGAACGCTTTGCTGGAGCGGATCGGAAGAGCAAAAAATAGATTACACCGACGCCCTGCATAACGTTGAGTTGATACCGGAGCGTTTTATAGAACGAATCGTGGCCCGGACAAACCGGACATAATAAAAAACGTGCGCGAGGGCTTTTCGTATCTTGAGGGGCGTCGCCTTGTAGGCTTGACAAAGGGCTACAACAACGAGTATTCGCCAACCTATTGTGAGCGTGGCCCGACAGCATAAAACAGGACGTAAGCGCAAGCGCTCGCCGGTCAGGATCGCACACCGATTCGGGAACCAGGAATTCCAGAAACTCCTTGGGGGCATCAATAAAGGTCTGACGATCGAGATGGCCGCTAAGGCTACGGGATTCGCGAGATCGGTCGTATACGACTACTTGGCCCGCAATCCCGACAAACAGGACGTTTTAAAAAGACAGTGCAAGGTCTCTTGGCTCTCAAAACTCGAGGAACTCGCCAACGCGAGCGGTGACTGGCGAGCCATGGCCTGGCTACTCGAACGCAACTTCCCTCAAGAATTCGCTCTGTTCACTGTCCAGCGGCACAAGATCTCGGGAGCCCTGAAGGCCGACGAGAAAGTCCAGATGGTCAGCGAGGCCGAGTTAATCGAGATGCACCAGGCTGCCGCGGAGGTCGCGGCCCAGGCGCCACGTTTCAACCCCAGCCTCAATGGCGAAGACTAAGCAGGGTTTGCCGCTCCGCATTGACGCAAACGGTCTCGCTTCCGACTCACGGTAGACGCTCGAAAAAAGCCATCTACTAAACTATCCGATCGAATCGTGTCCTACTAGCTAGAGGCAAGGTAGGTGGTAACACTCATGGCTCGGTGGGAATCGAACCTTGTGTTCGGTTTCTCGCAGAGAGTCATAACAATCATGCTTCGTAAGATCGAATGTCTTGCACTTAAAGTTGCGAAAATAAATTCCGTAACATGTTTATTCCGGCGAATCGTTGCCATACCTCAAGATCATTCTTGAACCGCCCTCATCGCCCTTGTAGATCTTGGCGCTGCAACTCATTCCCCCAATATTCCCCCCATATTATGCATCTGCCACCCCGCTTTGCCCTTTGTTGTTTGTTCTCTATTGGAGCGCTCGGTCTGGTTCGCGCGACGCCGCCTGATTTCGGACCGAACGTGATGATCTTTGACCCCAGCATGCCGACCAGCCAGATCCAGATGGCCGTAGACGCAATCGCCAACCAGCAGATTTCCAACCAGTTCGGGTCGCAGCGCTACGCACTCCTGTTCATGCCCGGCACATATGGAAGCTCAGACACCCCCCTTAATTTTCAGGTCGGCTACTACACAGCCGTGGCGGGCCTCGGCTTCTCCCCGAACGGCGTTGTCATCAACGGGTCTATTGACGTGTACAACCAGTGCGATACCTCCGGCAGCTGCGTCGCGCTCAATAACTTCTGGCGCTCCCTGTCGAACCTGACCATAAACGTGACCAACCCGACCTTCGGCTGCCACACCGGCGAATTCTGGGCCGTGTCGCAGGCCGCGCCGATGCGTCGCGTCCACATCAACGGGCTTGTCACCCTGATGGATTATTGCTCACCCCCGTCGTTCGCCAGCGGCGGCTTCATCGCCGATTCGGAGTTTGACGGCAGCACCGTGATCAACGGCTCGCAGCAGCAATGGCTGGTCAGGAACAGCAAGCTCGATGGCTGGACCAACGGCGTCTGGAACCAGGTGTTCTCGGGCGTCGTGGGTGCACCGGCCCAGTGTTTCCCCGCTCAGCCAAATGTATGCGGTCCGTATACCACGCTCGCGAGCAGCCCGGTGACGCGAGAAGCGCCATACCTATACGTGGACGCTCGTGGGCACTACAAGGTATTCGTACCCTCGGTGCAGCGCAATTCTGTGGGCACGACGTGGGGCGGTGGGCCGGTTGCAGGTTCTTCCATCTCTATCGACGATTTCTTCGTCGCCAAGCCGACGGACAGCGTGCAGAAGATCAACGGCGCACTCGCCCAAGGCCTGAACCTGCTCTTCACCCCCGGCATCTACTACCTGGACGGCACGATCGTGGTCAAGCGCCCCGACACGGTTGTGTTGGGCTTGGGCTTCCCGACGCTGGTGCCGAATAACGGAGTCGTCGCCATGTCGGTCGCCGACGTGCCCGGGGTCAAGCTTTCCGGGCTGCTGTTCGATGCCGGACCGCTGAACTCCCCGGTGCTGCTGCAGGTAGGCACCTTGCACGCCCACAAGAGCGACCCGAACTACCCGACCTTGCTCTCCGACGTGTTCTTCCGAATCGGCGGTGCGACCGTCGGCAAGGCCACGATCAGTCTTGTCGTGAACAGCGACAACGTCATTCTGGACGACATCTGGGCCTGGCGGGCGGACCACGGCACCGGAGTGGGTTGGACGGACAACACCGCCGACACGGGCGTGATCGTCAACGGCGACAACGTCACGGTTTACGGCTTGTTCGTCGAGCACTACCAGAAATACGAGGTGATGTGGAACGGCAATGGCGGCACGGAAATCTTCTTCCAAAACGAGATGCCCTACGATCCGCCTAGTCAGGCGGCGTGGATGGAGGCCCCTGGTGTCGACGGCTGGGCCGCCTTCAAGGTCGCCAACACCGTGACCAGTTTCAGAGGATATGGTATGGGCAGCTACAGCTTCTTCAACAAGGGCGTAAACATCTACGCCGCGAACGCGTTTGAGGTCCCCGTTGCTCTCCCGCCTTCGAGCCTGAAAGATCTGCTCACGATCTTTCTTGATCCTACGAAGGGATCCGGCGGTATCCTAAACGTGGTCAACGGCACTGGAGGGTCGTCGACCATCGCCAATCCGGATGTTCCGGTCACTGTCGTGAGCTACCCTTGAGGGCTTGACGCCTCATCTGATCACGGGCCATCAAACTCCGTCTCAGTGGGCAGGGCTTGAAGCGCGGCCCAGAGAATCGGCTGCTCCAGCACGAGCTCGTCGCAGGGGCCGGGCAATACTCTGGAGTTGAAGGTGTTCGGGCTTACCGAAGAAGAGCCGCTGCCGCCAGGTACCGTGTACTAGAGTTTGCCTTGTTTGCCGGCGTTCTCGAGGAGTGCCGACATCAGTTCGGCGCGGGCGGGTTGGAGGTGGCAAACAGGTAGCGGTGAATTTTCCATTGACCCTGTTCCCGGCGGAAGATGAACAACTCGTTGTTTGCCTCCCGCGACATCTTACGAGTTGCGAGGACTTCCTGTTGTCCGGCCGAAGTGGTACGCCCGTAAGCCAAGTCGCCCATCTCCACGATTTCGTGGATCGTGAAAACGACGTTCAGTTTGATGGTCTGGAAGATGTGTTGGTAGCTCGCTTGCACCGCTTCGCGGCCAACGAAGGCGTCCGCATTTTGGGCCATAAAGATTGGATCGCTTCCATACAGCGCCATGGCCGCATTTGGATCGCTCGAATTGAGTGCCATCTCGCAGGCCTTGAGGAGGTGCGTGATTTCTTGATTCATACTTTTCGTTGGTTTCGTTTCGGAGGAGATTGGTTTCAAAGGGTCTTGGGGACTGCCCGCGGCTCGGTCCGCGACGGCGAGGCATAAAGCCAGCCCCACAAGGTTCCGAATGGCGATCATTCCGAAGTTGAGGTTCGGTTGCATGATGAATCGCAAAAATTGCCCCACTAATCCAAATCGTGGAATTACCATTTTGGACGTGGCTTGATGCCCAAAAGGTATTAACCTCTTCGGCGGTTGGAACCGAAGAGATGGAATTACGTCATTTGCGTTACTTCATTGCAGTTGCCGAGGAGTTAAATTTCTCACGCGCCGCCGAGAGATTGCACGTATCGCAACCCCCGCTCAGCCGACAGATTCGAGGCCTTGAAGCGGAACTAAAGGTCAAGTTGCTTGATCGAAATACTCAGGTAGTGCGACTCACCCGGGTCGGACATGCCGTGCTGGCTCGCTCACGAAAACTGGTCCGCGATGCCGAATCGCTGCGGGCGGAGGCGCAGACGATTGAAAAGGAGAGTCAGGAGAAGCTTCGGATTGGTTACGCTCCCTCGCCGACTGCTGCAATCATATCCACAGTGCTCTGCCGATATCATGAGCTGTCACCGGGCGCACGCGTTACCCTCCACGATCTTACCCACACCGAGATGCTGTCGGGATTGAGAGCGGGTAAGCTACATGCCGCATTGACGATTCGGCCAGCTGCCGGGGAGATGCGAGGGCTGAAGTTTGAAACCATCCGTCGTCATCCGGTGGGAATCATCTGTTCCAATTCAAGTCCGTTGGCCCGGCAACCTGCGGTGCGTCCGTCGGTCGTCGCGAAGAGTGAGTTGGTGGTCTATCGAGCCAGAGAGTTTCCAGAGTACCATCAGTGGGTGTCAAAAATCCTCAGAGTCAGCAAGGGTCGGCTAATGATCATCCAGGAATGCGCTGACGTATTGAACGTCGTCGCGGCTGTTGAAAGCGGGCGTGGAGCGGCGGTCGTCGGCGAGTTTGTCACCGCCGTCGCGGGAGATCGTGTTCGTTTCGTGCCGTTTGTTTCCGGGGTACACTTTCTGGAAGTGGGTTTGCTCTATCGACAGAGCGGGTTTGGCGAGAATATCAGAAAACTCGTTGCCGCATCCTTAGCCGGCAAACAGCCCGCATAGGTCATGGGGTGCCACTCTGCGCAAACTGTCGCTCTTCCGAGCCAGGAAAGCGCCACAGGCTGACCGCTGGAAGCCGAACTAACTGTTCGGTTTCTCCCAGGGAGTGATGTTGCACGAACGGTAGTTCACGCAATCGATAGTCCCCTCGTATTCTCCTACGATAATTAGTGCATGACGTAGTGATCTGTTACAACGGTTCATGCACATCGGCTATGCGAGGGTTTCCACCGAAGAACAACACACAGAGAACCAATGTGAGCAGCTTAAGAAAGCTGGTTGCGAGCTTATTTATGAAGAGAACGCGTCCGGTGGTCGCTGGGATCGCCCAAAGCTCCAGGAATGTTTGAAACACATTCGGAAAGGCGACGTGTTGGTTGTCTGGAAGCTCGATCGTCTCACCCGCTCTTTAGCCGATTTGCTTCGACTCTTAGCGAGGGTTGATGAAGCAGGAGCCGGTTTTAAAAGCTTAACCGAGTCGATCGACACAGCGCAGCCAGCCGGCCGTCTCATGATGAACATGCTTGGCAGCTTCAACCAGTTTGAGCGCGAGATAATCAAGGAGCGGACGAAGCTCGGCCTTGCGCGTGCCAGAGCTAACGGGCGCATCGGTGGCGGGCGTTACAAGCTTTCGAGGACTCAGCAAGAGGAAGCGATCAAGATGATTCGGCTTGGTGAGAAGAGTCAGGCCGAGATTGCCGAACTTTTCAATGTGGATCGCTCGACTGTTTCCAGGATGATGAAAGAAGTTCGCGAGAAAGAGTTACTGAAAGCAGCGCGTTGAACCCGCCCTTTGCTGCCGGCTATCTACTTGAATTTCGCGAGTCGGTTCATTGCGTTCACATTCGCGCAGACGGTCCCCGGTAGGATCACGCTTTGCGCTTCCTTCGCTGCTGGGTTCCCAAAGAAATGCGAAAGTCTCGCCGACAGTGGGCGTTCGTTCCAGCTCTCTAATTTAATGCTTCTTTAGAGATACCAGCAGATGCACGCGGGCCGTCCGATCCACCTCGTTGTGTTCCGGATAGATCCGGCCTTCGAGAATCTCGACCGCGATACTACCGACATCAGTATTGGGCGTCTGTCCGGAGCAATCGACAAGAGTTTTGAGGATCGCGGCAGCCTCTGCTGCTCGGAGATTAGGCAGGTCCTTGTTGTCGCACGTCGTCGTGCGGTTTTCCTCCACCTGACCGATGGAGATCGGCGTCTCTTGCTCCCAGAAAACAAGTCCATTTTCGCCCTCTGGAGAGTTCGGATCGATGTTCTCGTGCACCAAAATGTTACTAAACGGCTTCTTGAGTGGTTCCTGCCAAGGTGATAGCTCTCCGTCGGCATAGCCCCGCACCAACACTAGCACCTCTGCGGCCATCATCCTGAGTCGCATCTGGATGTATGTGAACTCAGTCAATTGAGCAACAACTGGCCGGTTTATATCGTAACCCTTTAATGGAGCTATACTGTCAATTGCGCCGCTCAGCGAAATTTGGTTGATCGCAGCTCTTCTGGCTGCTTCACAGATGACGTCTATGAATTCGCTTTTCAATTTATCTGGGATCCCTTCCTGATTCCCACTGATCATTCTGATCTCATATTCTCGCGAATTGAAGTTGAACAGACCGGCACCGCGGGGCCTGTTCTGGTCTGGCTCGAACGCTTTCCGGTAAATTTCAAAGGTTGCCACGGCTTTTCGATTTTCGATCCTGGGAAAATGCGCCACGGAAATTCTGAGCATGGTTAGCTTTTCGTTTAGTTTGAGGACCCCATCCTTAAGCCTGTCGAACTCTTCTTTTTGTGTGTGGGTTAATTGAACTTGGTCAACGGTTTTCCATGCTGCCATCATCTGCTTTTCCGCGTCGCGCCGCTCTGTCTGTTCATTGGTGAGTTTTTTCTCAAGCTCCGCATTCTTACTCTCAAGATGCTTTGTTTCGGCCTTCTGTTGTTCAAGCGATTCCTCTATGAGTTTTAGATCGTTTTTTGTACTCGCTAGGTCAGTTTGAGTCTTCGCCAAGTTGTCTTCGATGCCCTTCTTCTCCGCGCTGAGTCGCGTAGTCATACTGTAGGAATACGCAATCACGAAGAGCGCGACCGCAATCAGTCCGCTGCCGGCGGGCGCATCGAGCTCAACTCCGTGGGTCTTAAAGACTGATCTTTTACTTGAGCCTCGTACGAGGACGATACCGACGACAATAACAACAATACAAAAGACGATGATGACCCAGAGCATCTTGACTCTTCTTAGCAAAGAGGTAGTCGGAATCCACGTCCTCCTGACCCGCTCGCTTTTTGGCGACGGTATTCGGCGTAGGTTGCTTCTGCGCGTTTCTCTAGCGAAACCGACTTCTGCTCCTTTGCGATTCTGATGGCTTCGCAGAACGAAGCCTCAATTTGGGTCTCCTCAGCACCAATAGCCGCGAGAAACACACCGCGGAGCCGGTGGAGTGTAGCACGGTAAACGCGCTGCTCAAATCTTTCAGCCAGTGCTTCCGCCTCGTTAATTGCCTC
>WNFI01183313.1_pt2 | contig 13043 bp, 13 predicted proteins | sample 5400471 | NCBI WGS metagenome assembly WNFI01 (sample SAMN13153348, study PRJNA577476) | soil metagenome | isolation source: 100 cm saprolite on Douglas fir-dominated hillslope | place: USA:California | collected 2013-09-17
TGAGAGGTGTCGACACAGGAGCATACTATCATGAGACTTTATGTAGGGGGACTCCCCTATCAAACAACCGAACAAGATCTAATCGATCTTTTCGAACAGGCTGGACACGTTACTTTCGCGACAGTCATCACTGATCGCGACACAGGGCGAAGCAAAGGCTTTGGCTTTGTCGAGATCAGCGACGAACAAGAAGCACGGTCTGCCATTGAGCGCCTCAATGGCACCCTTCTGGGGAATCGAACCATCACGGTCAACGAGGCACGCGAGCGCCAATCGACAGGAAATAGAGGATTCCAGGGAAGAGAACGGCGTCCAAACAATAGCTATCGGAGCGAAAGATACTAAATTTCGACGACCAGTAGCACGAAAAATCCTGAAAAAGTTCAGGTAGAGATGAACAGAAGGCTAGCTCAACTGCTAGCCTTCTGTTCATCTCTACCTCCCCGCTCCATGGCCTATCAGATACGAAAAGCGCGTGCTATAATGAAGGCATGTCTGTCATATCAATTACACGGCTCAATGCCAATAATATAAACAAAACCGATCTGCTCAGCCTTACTCTGCCAGAGATGCAAGAATGGCTTGTGGAGCGTGGAGAACCGCCATTTCGTGCGAAACAGCTCTATAGCTGGCTCTACCGGCACCTTGTCACCGGCTTCTCAGCGATGACCAATCTTCCGCAGGCGCTACGCGACCGGCTTGCGCAAGAAGCGAGTATCGGGCCGATGGTCGTACGAAGCGAGCTGCATTCCAAAGACGATCGCACGCGCAAAATCCTCTTGGAACTGAGTGACGGGAAACTAATAGAATCCGTGCTGATGCTTTATCCGCCCATTGCTATGAGATCCCTGGCACCCGCAAGGGGTGCCACTACATCTCATTCTCGGGTGCATTCTGGAAATGTAGTGGCACCCCTTGCGGGTGCCAGGGCTACAGTGTGCGTATCTTCACAAGCTGGCTGCGCGTTTGGGTGTACCTTCTGCGCAACGGGTCAGATGGGCTTTGATCGTCACCTGAGCGCAGGAGAGATTGTAGCCCAGGTGCTTTTCTTTGCACGCGAGCTGCGTACCGCACCGTGGGCCGCGGAGGGGCTTCCTGGGAGCGCTCCCATCGATCACATCACAAACATCGTTTTAATGGGTATGGGCGAGCCTCTACATAATTATGATAATGTGTTGCGGGCACTGCGTATTCTGAACAGTCCTGATGGTTTTAATCTGGGCGCGCGGCATATGACCGTTTCTACGGTGGGATTGGTCCCCGCTATTCGCAAGCTCAGCCAGGAGCCACTGCAGGTCAACCTGGCCATTTCGCTGCATGCCCCAACCGATGAGCTACGCAGCCAGACCATGCCTGTTAACAAGAAGTATCCCTTACTGGAACTACTTTCCGCCTGTAGGGACTATATCGATGCTACCGGGCGCCAGGTGACGTTTGAGTATGTGTTGCTTGCAGGTGTCAACGATACAGCGCAATCTGCCCATCAACTTGGCGAGTTACTTGCGCCCCTCAAGCAGTTTGCCCATGTCAATTGCATTCCGGTCAACGCCACCTCCGCCGATTACCGGCCACCCGGTGGAGAGGCTATTCGTGCTTTCCGCGACATTCTTTTTGAGCATGGAGTGAGCAACAGCGTGCGCGCGGAGCGGGGAGACGACATCGCCGCGGCCTGCGGGCAATTAAGAACACGCTTTGAGAGAAATCGCAATCATCAATAGAGATCAGAAATGAGGTAGGCCAGATCGCATGCGATTTGGCCTACCTCATTTCTGATCTCTATTGATGATTTTACCTGGCTTTCGGCAACTTGGTCATGGTTCTCAAACACCGGGTACAGATATTCACATTGCGCGGAACACCATTGACTTCAAGGCGGCGGCGCTGCACGTTCAACACGAAGCGGCGACGTGTACGTTTTTGCGAGAAATTAACATTATTGCCATGCATTGGCTTGCGTTCACATATTTCACAACGACCAGACATATGACTTACCCTTTCTATTGCATTAAAGGCTTAGCTTAGCTTCTAGCCCAGCGTCTCTTGATAATCGAGCCTGCCTCTGATATACTGCATATGTTTCAATCTCGTTCATCTCAGATGAGAAGCCATCTTCAAGGTAATACTTAAAGAGAAGCTGAACACGCCATGCGAGTATATCACGATATTGCTTGTTTTGGCAAGAGCGACCGAAGAAGGGGGTGTATGAATTGTTTGTAGGCAATCAATCAAGCGGGAGAGGGCAACGTAGGGGCCGGTTTACCGCGCCCACCGCCGATTTATCGGCCAGTATCCTAGCCGTCACCGCTCTGTCGTGGCCGATAAATCGGCGGTGGGCGCGGTAAACCGGCCCCTACGTTCGTGTGCCTACCACTAGTTCATACACCCCGAAGAAGAGAAGAAGATATGCACATACCAAAGACCGCCGTCATCCAACCACAAAACGGGTCGCGCCCTCTTGGTAAGATAGAAGTCCTGCCCAACGCTATTCACACTATTGCTGTCCAGGCCATCAGTGAATGCTATGGTGTCGTTGGCATCACTTCTCCTCGCCTTCGTAATGGGCGGGCGGTATTCCTCCCGCCGGAACATCTCAACCAGGGTGTACAGGTGCGTATTATCAATGACCAGATTTTTATCGAGGTCTATGTTGCATTGGAATATGGACTGCGTATATCGGAAATAGCTCATAATATTATGAGCAGCGTCAAATTCTCTATCGAGAAGATGCTCGGAGTACCAGTTGCCCAGGTCAATGTTAACGTTCAAGGACTCAGCCAGGACTCAAGTAAGTCATGACACACAGTAGGGGTAGGGACGCCCTTTGCCGGGCGGATACCTGTGGGAGCGACTAACTATGCAGGAACAAACATCGTACATACCGCATGTGCGAACACAGCGCCCAAGGCGCATTAGCGTCTTTGATGGGCAGGATCTCAAGAAGGCTATTTTAGCTGGTGCTGCATCGTTAGAAGAACACCGTGAGATCATCAACGCGCTCAATGTCTTCCCCGTTCCTGATGGAGATACCGGCTCCAACATGTCTGCCACGATGCAGGCAGCCATTCGTGATATCGTCAATAGCAATGAGACCTCGGCAGGAGTGATCGCGGCCAGGTTAGCGCACGGCGCCTTACTAGGTGCGCGTGGAAATTCCGGTGTTATCCTCTCGCAGATTTTACGTGGACTGGCCCAGGGACTTGACAAGAAGCAGACGTTTTCCGCGCCCGATCTTGCCCTTGCGCTGCAAGAAGCTCAGCGTCTTGCCTACCGGGCTGTCATCAAACCCGTGGAGGGTACCATCCTGACCGTTATACGTGAAACCGCTGAAGCCGCCCAATTGAGTGCACAACGAGGTGATGACCTTGTAGCGCTGATGCAGGAAGTTATCATAGCGGCACGGCAATCCGTAGCTCGCACTCCAGAACTGCTGCCCACGCTTAAACAGGCTGGCGTGGTCGATTCCGGTGGCCAGGGCCTCTGCACTATTCTAGAGGGAGTATGGCATTATGTTCGTGGAGATTCGGCCCAGTTAGCAACTTCTACTGCGGTTATCGATGCTACTATGCCTGGCGCGATTACTCCCACCATAACGCCCTCCCCGGAAACTGCGGTTAAAAAGGGGCGCGTAAAGATTGAAGAGGAGTTCGGCTACGAAGTAGTCTTTTTGCTGCGCGGCGAAAAACTTGATGTTAACAAGATTCGTCAAACCATTATCGATATGGGCGGGGTATCCACCGTTGTGGCTGGTGATGAGAAGATGCTCAAAGTACACACACATACCAGCTGGCCGGGAAAAATCCTGGATTACGCTGTGGGACTGGGGAGTTTGCTGGATATCAACATCGAGAACTTACAGGAGCAGAGCCTCACTTACGCAGCAGAGAGTGAAGCCGAACATGCTGCCGAGCAGGGGCAGCCTGCAGTCCACCAGGTCGCCACCGTCGCAGTAGTATCCGGCGCAGGATTTGAGCGGGTTTTTCGAAGTGTAGGACTCACCTCCATCGTCCCCGGCGGCCAGACGATGAACCCCAGCACCGAGGAACTGCTCACGGCAGTCAACAATGTAGATGCCAAACAGGTGATCCTTCTTCCAAACAATAGTAACGTTATCTTGAGCGCACGCCAGGTACTCAACTTATCTAGTAAAGAAGTCTATATTGTTCCTACCGAGACCATGCCCCAGGGCATCGCTGCGCTTCTCGGATTCAACTTCGAGGCCGATTTTGAGACGAATTGCAAGGCCATGACCGAGGCAGCCGAAAGCATTCAGACGGCAGAGATCACGACCGCAACTCGCACTGTACAGCTTGATGGTCTGCGCGTGCGCGAGGGTGATTATATCGGCCTGGTGAATGGAGACCTGGTTATTGCAGGGCAAGATATGGAGTATGTCATCCATGAGACGCTGCAACGTATGAATATCGAGCGCTATGAAATTGTCACGCTTTATTATGGTGAAGACATGACCCGGCAGCAGGCGGAAGAGACTGCCAGGAGCATTAAGCAAAAATACTCGCAGCTTGAGATTGAAGTTGTAGATGGAGGCCAACCCCATTACGCCTATATTCTTTCGGCAGAATAAGTGTAGGGGCCCGATTTATCGCGCCCCACGGTGGGGCGGCGGGAGGGCGCATGGCACGTTCGGGCGTTTTATTAACAGCATTTAGGAGGTGGAGTCATGACCGTACGCATTGCCACTGACAGCACCGCAGACATTCCACAAGATCAGGCCAGGGCTGCTGGCATTACCATTGTACCACTCACCGTCTTTTTTGGTGATGAAGCTTACCTTGATGGTGTAGAACTGGATAACGCGGGATTCTACAGAAAACTTCAATCAAGCAAGGAGTTACCGCGCACATCACAACCGTCTCCAGCAGCATTTCAGGAAGCTTTTATACATCTTATCAACGGAGGAGCTGATGCTATCCTCTCGGTCCATCTTTCTGCGAAGCTAAGTGGTACCTACCAGTCCGCGTGCACTGCACGAGATACCTTACCTGATAACGTTAAGAAGATACCCATTGAAATTATCGATTCGCAAAGTATAAGTGTAGGTATGTCTCGGGCAATTATCCTGGCAGCGCAAGATGCTCGTGAGGGCCTGGGGCTTCCGCAGATTAAAGCGCACATACTTGATGAACTGGCTCGCACTCGTATTCTTGCCGTCCTTGATACACTGGAGTACGTGAGACGCGGCGGTCGCATTGGCGGTGCCAGGGCTATGCTGGGGAATATGTTAAGCGTCAAGCCGATCGTCTCATTGAAAGACGGCGAAGTAATCCCTATAGAGCAACCACGCACACGCAGCAAGGCCTACGCACGGATCGCGCAATTGCTGCAAGAAATGGGTAAGGTAGAACATATCTCTATTGCCGAGTCAAGCGAGGAGGTTGGTCAGCAGCTTGCGGAGGTAATCAAAACAGTTTATTCCGGTGATCTTCCCATCTACCAGCTTGGTGCCGTACTGGGCACTCACACCGGCCCCGGCACGGCGGCTATTGCCGCTGTTATCGCAAAGCAGGACTGAACAATTTAACCATTGACGTTTCACCATGTGTCAAGTTACAATATATATATGGGATGTTAGAAGTCACTCAGGCTTCTTTGCCCATACCGAAACTATCCATCGGAGCTAGACGTGACCTATGTAGGAGGTATTCGCAAGAAAGGTAGTACCGGGTGCTGTTTACCACGTAGTTCGTTTTTTTGTAATGGCCTGTTGTTCGTTAGAAACCATCTCTAGAGGTGCCCCTGGTGGGTATCCGTGGGTAGCCATCTTTTCGAGCATGTCGGGATGTCCCTGGCGGATGCCCGGCGGTTGGCTATGACTATGAAGGAGGAACGACTGTGGGAATGTTACGGGTGATGTCACGACGCGGTGATGACCGAGTTACCTGGGATGAGCAGAAAGTTTTGGCAGGCGATCCCGAATCAACTGCCGCTATTCGTGAAGCGGAACGTATCTTTGCACAGGAACGAGCCAAAGGTGCAACAGCCTTCCGCATGGATCCCGGTAAACCGGCGCAGCGCATCGATGAATTTGACCGAACAGCCGAGCAGATTGTCCTTGTCCCGCGAGTCGTTGGCGGATGATCTTAATCACTCAGCAGGTGCTTACCACCCTGGGTTGGATTGTCTTAGCGCTGGCGATATCTCCGATGGTATGGTTGATCTTCCAACCATATTTCAAAAGTTTGTCGCCTGCTGAACGAAGGGCGAATGGGCTTCTGCATGATGTACTGACTCCTGAGCAATGCCGTCAACTTATGTGGCGTGGATATTTGGAAGTTCCAAGTCCTACAACCGCCCAGCGTGTATATCATGTGCCGCGTGCCAGGGGCTATGTTCAGGTCATCGAGAATGGCCGAGCGGTGATGCGTTTGTGCGTTCAGCCTGTAGAATGTCTGCCCGACGCCGATATCGTTGTGCTGCATAAGCTGATGATAGAAGCTAACGAAGAGCATTATCTACAAAAGGCGAATAAGTACCTCTGTACCGAGTAAATGAGTAGGGGCCAGATTTATCGCGCCCCACGGGGGAAGGCAGCGAGTCCCCCCAGGGCGACCGCAAGGGTCCCCACCCCGCTCCACACCGCCCCCGCCCTTACTATGATCCGCCGCGAGTTACGATCCTTTCGTTATCATAGTAAGGGCGGGGGCGGTGTGGAGCGGGGTGGGGACCCTTGCGGTCGCCCTGGGGGGACTCGACGCTCCCTGCTCCCTCTCCTCTCCGAAACCTTGTCAACCACGACCAAAAAGTGTCAGGCAGGTCCTCTACTCTTCGTCTTCGGTACCCTCTATTTCATCTTCCAGTATTTGCGCTAATTCGCGGTGACCATTCTGTTTGACACAAGCGTGAGGTCCTCCATCCAGTGGTGTGTGGCAAAGCGGACAGACGGGTCTTCCACTGTTGACCAGTACCGTAATCATGCTGCTTAAGTGGTGCGCCTGCTCTATTGTAAAGCGGAAGGAGAGGCCATCGTCTTCACGGAGGATAAGCTGAGGTTCCTGACCAGGTTCCAATAATATTTCTAGCGGAACACCGATCAGTATCAATAAATCGCGCCTCTCATCGTAACTGATGCGCAGTTGACCCACCTGGAACTCAAAATCGGGCTTGGCCGGAAAGTTAGCCGGCGCTCCCTCAGGAGGCGGCAGAGGGTCAGCTTGAGCCTCTACGCGCAGGATTTGACCCTCAGAAAGTTGAGCTAATATGCGGTCGAGTGCTATTGAGAGGGTATGGAGTTGCTCCTTCTCCATCCAAATGGCGACCGAGATAGCACGCACTAATACGAATATACGAAAACGACGTTGACCGGGTTGGCCTATGGCCTCGGCGCCAACCATATCCACGCGGCCCAGGTCTCTTATCATGTCAAACCTCCATCCCTGGCTGGTGAGGGCACATTCAAGGCTATCCCTCTAACCAATGGGAGTGAAATTGCTACTATCCTAGCTACTAATACCCTCGTGAAGGATCGTACTGGTTCTGCAACGGCTGACCGGCACGATAACGCCGCAGATTATCAGCAAACAATGCAGCAAGACGAGTTTCATAATAAACGCTGTTACCGGCAATATGAGGCGTCAGAATCACGTTCGGCATCGCGTATAAAGGGCTTTCAGGGGGCAGCGGCTCCTCTTCCGTTACATCGAGTCCTGCACCTGCAATCCATCCTTCGTGCAGCGCACGCACCAGCGCTTGCTCGTCAATGACGCGCCCGCGGGCAATATTCACCAGGTAAGCGTTGTGGCGCATAACCCGTAATTCAGCTTCACCGATTAACTTCTCAGTTTCTTGTGTCAATGGTACTGAGATAACCACGTAATCACTCTGGCGTAACAGTTCGTGTAACTGTTCTGGAGGAAAAGTCTGATCCACATGCGGATCCTGAATTCCCTGGGCATGCATCGAGTGCCGGGTACCCAGCACGTGCATACCAAAAGCGCGTCCAAGTTGTGCAATTCGCCGGCCAATGTGGCCAAGCCCGACAATGCCGAGGGTTTGTCCTTCTAATTCACGCCCTCCAAGATTGTACCAGATAGCGCTGCGCGCCCATACATGCCCGTCCTGAAGGCGTACCATCTGTGGCCAGTTCCAATTAAACATCAGCATACTGCCGAAAACGTACTCGCTTATAATGGTCGCGTGAATGCCTGACGCTGTAGTCACAATCACACCGCTGTCAGCTTCGAGCAGTCCACTCGGCCTGAGGGAATCAACACCTGCGCCTGGAAATTGCAGCCAGCGCAGCCTGGGCGCCAGTGCACGCAAGTTAGCAGGGATAGTAGGACTACATAAGACCTCTGCATCGGACAAGTAGACAGAAAGTCCATCAGAAGTAGTTACAACTACCGCCTCGCTGGCAGCAGCCTCCTTGAGAACTTGCTGCGATGCCGACGTGAAAGGAAATGTACTCACGACTTTCAGACTGCTAGACACTTCACGCCCTGCCTTTCAAAATGTAGTCAACAAATTCGATTAGCGAACAAACACAACTTGCCATAGTTAGTTGTAGTTGTAGTCTATACGATGCAAAGCATTGTGACAAGGGTGTTTATTGGCAAGCAAATAGCCTGATCTGGTTGACAATTGTCCTAAAGAAATTCACTTTAGTGTAGATACGTATTTTCAAGCGTTTGAACAGTTAGAAGTCCAGTTGCATCTGAGTTCTGGTAGGGGTATGCCTCGCAGCTACATCCTACATACTCGGGCAACCTCTCTGGTTGTCCCTACTCATGGAGTCGGTAGTATGCAGTTCAATAATGACGCGAATCGGAGGAGTTGGCCGGAGGTATCCCCGGCCCCTACTGTTCCATATAATAATGGACAGATGGGTCCTGCCCAGGGCTGGAAGGAATTTCCAACACAGGGAACACCCCCTCCTCGGAGGCCAAAAGGGAGAGGCCGCCGTCGTCTATTGACTCTTCTCAGCATAGTTTTGCTTGTGATGTTGATTATTGCCGCTGTACGCGTGACAGCCTTAGCAAGCGGCAACGATGACCAGTTAGTGCTAAAGATAGGAGATCAACAACAGGCTCTGATTGATCTGCGCCAGAGTCTTCCGATCAGCCCCTATCTTTACGGTGTTAATGTATTTCCTGAATCCGGCACAGTCTCCATAGATAACTTCTATTCGGGTTTCATGAACTATGGCCCTGAGATAGTTAACGAAATGAAAAGCGCGGGCATCAGGCTGCTGCGCTTTCCGGGTGGAAACTGGGGAGAGGGTCGTATCCTCTCCTATGAGCAGCTCGACCATTTTAGCACGCTGCTTTACAAGGTAGGGGCCGATGGTATGATCCAGGCTCGTCTTTCAAACCCGATCGACCTTTCCGGCAAGCCTGCCAGCTTGCCAGCCAGAGCCAACCTGGCAGCTCAGTGGGTAGACTTCATGAACCACCCCTACAGCGCCTTGCGTACAGGAATATATAAGACTGAGCAGATCCATCCCATTAAATTCTGGTCTATAGGCAATGAGCCTAATCGACTCATTAATCCCGATACAGGGAAAACGTTCACAGTTGCAGAGTATGTTGATGCCTTTATTCAGTACTCTATCGCCATGCATAAAAAGGATCCAACCATCCAGATCTTTGGCCCGGAGATTAGCCAGTTCTTTGGAGCTGGCGTAGGTCCAAGGGATTTAGATGGACATGGTACACTCTGGATGGAGGGGTTCTTGCAAGGCGTGGCTGCATATGAGAAAGCCCATCCTGAACTATTAACTAAATATAAATTTCACCTGCTGGATGGAGTCTCATTTCATCGTTACCAATTCAACGATGCTAGCAGCGCTCCCTACCTGTTAATGAGCAGCACGGATGAATGGAATTACCTGCTTCCATCACTGCGCCAGCTCATCAGGCAGACCCTTGGGCGCGATATACCGGTTGCTGTAACGGAGATCAACACGAATCCAAATGCCCAGTCACCTACACACGGGCAGGCCGCGCTCTGGTGGGCCGATACGCTCGGCACGCTGATGAACCAGCAGGCAGACTTCGTGTCCTATTTCTCGGCAGAGGGTGTGGATCAACCTTATCCGCTGTTCACCTCTGATGCCTCGCACAAACCCACGTCTATGTTTTGGGTAATGCAGTTGTTTGCACACCTGCAGCAAAATCTTGTTCCATTGCAGATACAGCGCGATCCGGTGAGCGTCTATGCCACGCAAGATGACGCACACCAGGCCGTCAGTCTCTTGTTCATTAATAAATCGGGCGAGAATCAGTATGCGGAGGTGAGTGCTCAGAACCAGTTATTTGGTTTCAGCCCCTGGCAAAGCCAGGGTATCAGTATTGCAGCCTACAGCATGGTGCTGATTACGTCGCATCGTGGAGGCGGGGCGGTAGCCTATAGCTTCACTGTGTCGACCACTGTCGATCAAGATCCCAGTGGCAGTCCTTTGATACTTACTACATGTGGCAATAAAACGGATCCACTTAGCTACAACATTCCGTGTTAGAAGTCTTTTTGTACAGCCGCAATAGGGGGAATAGTGTCATTAACCTTTATTAATCAATTCTTTTTAATACTCTACTTGCTTGTCATAGCGCTGATGGTTTTTCAGGCTATCTTCAATATACGTTTGCGCCTCTTCATCTGGGAGAAGCCGGAGCATGCGTGGCTCAGTCATGCGCCGACCATCTATCGCGACCCCTGCCTCTCCTTTACTATTCTCTTACCTGCCAGGAATGAAGAGGATGTATTTCGAGAGACTATTCAAAAAGTTTATGATCTCAACTATCCCATAGAACTGATGCAAATCATTGCCATCTGTCGCGTGGATGATCCTGGTACCATTGCCGAGGCCCAGGCCAAAATAAGCGAACTTGGCGATCAAAACGTACAATTGCTTATCTATAATGACTACCCCATCAGTAAGCCTCATGGATTGAACTTGGGCTTGCAGGTGGCGCGTGGCGATATTGTCACCATCTTCGATGCAGAGGACGAACCACATCCCGATATCCTCAATATTGTCAATACGACTATGCTCAATGAGGATGTGGACGTGGTGCAGAGCGGCGTGCAGCTCATGAACCATAATACAAAATGGTTCTGCTTCCTGAATGTACTGGAATATTTCTTCTGGTATAAATCATCCATGCACTTCTTCGCGCGCATCGGCATAACTCCGCTTGGTGGAAATACCGTCTTTGTGCGGCGAGAGTTGATGGAGCAACTGGGTGGCTGGGATGAGTATTGCCTTACTGAAGATGCAGATCTCGGCATTCGTCTTAGCCTCGCGCATGCTCGTATGCGCATCATCTACGAGGATGAATATGTTACTCGCGAGGAGACGCCGTATACTATTGCACAGTTCATCAGACAGCGCACGCGCTGGAATCAGGGCTTCATTCAAATTCTCTTCAAGGGCGAATGGCTGAAGCTGCAAAAGTTTTCCCAGCGCTTACTGGCATTCTATGTACTCATCTTACCAGAAGTGCAGGCATTGTTTGCACTTCTGGTGCCTGTTGCAATCGTGATGTTCTTTTTAGTCAAGTTCCCTGTCTGGCTTGCCATGTTCACCTTCTTCCCGCTGTATTGTTTTGTCCTGGGAGTGTGCTTAGACCTGGCAGGGCTACACGAGTTCCTGAAGGTGCATAAGCGCAAGTGGAGATGGCGCGAGGCGCTGATTTTGGTGCTGGCCTTCTTCCCATATCAATGGATACTGAGTATGGGTGCTCTACGAGCGTTATACCGCGCAATGAAAGGCACATCCAACTGGGAGAAGACCGTACACATCGGACAGCACCGCGGCAGGATCACAGCGTGAAGCAAAACTCTCAAGAACCAGAACCGCAGCATCCAGGCGATCAGCAACCGTGGGGACCTGTAGCCGGGCCACAAGGGGAACCTGTGTGGTATCCGCAGCAATCACCGGTAATGATACAGCGCAAAGTTGTTGGGCAACCCAATGCAAATGCTCCTGGGGGGCTTGCAGGCAATATCCAACCGGGAAGTTACGGCCAGGTAAGGCCTAATGATATGGGCCCTTACTCCGCACCTCCTGGTGCCTCAAATGGGAGCCCAGTACAACCATACCCCCCTTCTGCACCACCAGCTCCATTTATCCAGTCCGCCATGCCTATGCCTCCCCAGGGGCAGGCGGTACAACCTGTGGGTACGAACGGCGCTGATTGGCGAAGAAATAGTGCAGGAGCTGCCCCAGGTGGGTCTGCCTTTATCGCTCAAGGAGTCTCTCCGCAAGCAACAAATATCCAAAGTGGACCTCCGCCACAGATTTACAACGGCAATATCATTCTGTTTCGCAGTCCAAATTTCTTCTTGAGCACTGTGTATCGTCCTGGGCAAAGACAGGATCCTATACGCAAACCTACTGGGCACACTGTGATGACGCCAAAAGTGAACCCGCAGCAAGTGAACCGTGTGGCGATCAGCGAAACGCTCCTGATGCCAAACGTTACGCTGCATACTACCAAACAGACAAGGGCCATTCCTTTGCCTGCGTGGTTGGAAGCGATAATTGTCTTTTTAAGCCTTGCCGTTACATTCGTGGCTCACGCGTATAACTTGTTCAATTTCCCACGCTACGAGCTGGATGAAGGCACTTACATGTCGAATGCCTGGGCAATTACGCGGGGGCTTATTTCACCTTACCCCTATGGTTATGGACACTCGCCACTGGGCTGGATGCAAATCGCTGCCTGGACACAACTCACCGGGGGCATCTTTACCTTCGGCAATGCCCTTAATAGCGGTCGTGTCCTCATGGTCTTCTACGCGGTTAGCTGTGCGTTGCTGGTGTACCTGATTATGCGCCGTTTAAGTGGAAGTCTCAGCGCCGCACTGTTAGCGCTGGTGCTCTTCTCACTCTCGCCACTCAGCATCACTTATCAACGCGAGATATACTTAGACAATATCGCTACGTTCTGGCTATTGCTCTCGATCTATCTGCTGGTGATCAGTAATAGTCGCTTGCTCTATATCGTAATGGCGGCTATCGCTTTTGGAATCTCCCTCCTTTCGAAAGAAGTGTTCCTGGTCGGTTTGCCTGCGATGATCTACGCTGC
>WNFI01680005.1_pt1 | contig 13041 bp, 17 predicted proteins | sample 5400471 | NCBI WGS metagenome assembly WNFI01 (sample SAMN13153348, study PRJNA577476) | soil metagenome | isolation source: 100 cm saprolite on Douglas fir-dominated hillslope | place: USA:California | collected 2013-09-17
CCTGGTGGACCTCTTTCACTGCCGCGGTGATGGCTACAGCTAGAGGCAGAAAGCGCCCAATCTCCATCGGGATGGCGATCATGCTATTCAGCGAATGAAGATCGGCTCTCTGGTCGTTGGGTTGCGACGACGGCTTCCTATCTTGGTCAGCCGTCGCCGGAATGCTGCCGATAATACTGCGACGCTCTGTCTCGCTTCGATGGGCAGTGGGTTCGGGTGCGTGCTCAGTCCGGTTTGGTTGCGAATTCATAGCGCACCACCCGTTCGCTATCAGAATTCTCCGGTTGCGTCACTAAGCAGAGACTCGCCGGGAATTAAGGAATCATACCGCGTTTTGCAATCCACATACTCCGTCAAAGCATGCGATACAGGTGTCAGTTTTGCACGCTAGTGTTGATCACTCACTTCGGTTTCCTGGCTTGATCGCTGAACGTATGGCTTCAAGCAGAGCTTCGTCATTAACGGGCTTTCCGAGGAATGCAAACGCACCACTCTGAAGAGCCTGTCTACGGAAGGCTGGGTCGTCGTGAGCCGATACGAAGACGATCGGGATGCGGCACTGAGCCGTGGCGAGTTGTTGCTGTAGTTCCAGGCCGCTCATCCCGGGCAAACGCAGATCGAGAATCAAACAATCCGGCCTGCGTTCACGACAAGACCGAAGGAACTCCTCTGCAGACGAGAAAGTCTCGGACTGAAAGCCAGCAGATATGACGAGTCTACCTATCGCTCGGCACACCGCTTTTTCGTCGTCTACGATGGCTACCAACCTGCGTTCCCTCACAGTGCTCATTCCTTCCTTCAAGAACTAGGATCGCATGCCCTCACAGATTTGCTATAGGACTTCGGTCTTATGGCAATCCGGCCAAAGGCTGAATGCTGCGAGCGTTTCAAACTCATTTCCGGGCAGGGGTTCTCGCAGTCCGTAGCGGCTGGGACTCAGGTCAACAATGGCGGGATTGAAGGTTGCAGTGAAACGGAGAGCCGCAAGCGCGCAATCCTGGGAGTCGCGTTCGGATGAAGGAACTCGTGTTCTCGCGGGGTCTCATCTGACCACCTCTTCGAGTGAACTTGCCGAAAAGGAACTCATGGGGCAGACTTGCGCCAAAACAAAGAATTAGGCCTTTACGAACTCAACCTCGAGACTGATCGTGACTTCCTCACCGACGAGAATGCCGCCGGTCTCAAGGGCAGCGTTCCAGGTCAGGCCGAAGTCCTTGCGGTTGATCTTTGTGCTCGCAGAGATCGCAACCCGGGCGTTGCCCCATGGGTCTTTCGTAGGTGGCGTTGGCCCTTCCACCGCGAAACGGACCTTTCGGGTAACGCCGTGTATGGTCAGGTCGCCTTCGACGGACAACTCTCCGTCCCGCACGATCCTGATGTCCGAGGATTTAAAGTGCAGGCTCGGAAATTTCTCCACATCGAAGAAATCGGGGCTCTTGAGGTGAGCATCGCGCTGCTCATCGCGGGTGTGAATGGAGGAGGCTTCGATGGTGGCTTCGACATGAGAGTTCGCCAGGTCAGCTTCATCGAGAAACAAGGTTCCCGAAATCTTGGAGAATTGACCTGTCACATTGGCGATCATCATGTGCTTGACCTTGAACTCCGCGATGGAGTGAGCCGGGTCGATCTTCCAGGTGGTGGTTGAGATTTGTGTTGGAGCTGCTGTCGTTGTACTGGTCATGGTAGTCATTCCCTTTCGGCTGTCTGTAGTTGCTTCAAGAATCTTTCGTCCTCAGTCAAGCGGCTGGTGCCCTTCGGCTTTGTGTGCGGAATGTGAGCCATATTCCAGTTGGCTTCTCATTTCAGTCTCAGGAGTCCTCATTCGTGCATTGATACCTCCCCACCTGCTCCTGGTTCATTCTTGGCGAGCAGGAAAGACAACAAAAACATCAGCCCGCAGGTCACGGCCAAAAGCCAGTACACATCGAGATAAGAGAGGGCTTGAGCTTGCGTCACCACCATGCCGTACATTCTGGCAAGTGCCTGCCCGTGCGCTGAATGCATGCTCAAACCAACGTGCTCCAGCCGGCCTGATAAGCGTCCGACCGACGCGTTAAAGCGAGGAGACCTTGTGTATTCGGCCAGGACGGACTGATGGTATTGACTTCGGCGCGCAACCAACGTGGTCACGGCCGAGGTTCCTACACTCTGGCCCATGTTGCGCATAAAGTTCATGAGGCCGGCGGCAGCATTGGATTTTTCTTTTGGAAGACCGAGGTATCCGGCAGTCGTGAGCGGCACGAACAAGAATGCCATCGGCAGGTACTGAAAGATGCGCAGCCATGTTGCAGCGCTGAAACTTACAAGCAGATCGAGGCGCTTGCAGGAGATGTACATGCCGAGAGCCATTGTGATCCACCCGAAGGCGAGCAAGTGGCGAGCCTGGAACCGCTCCATGAGCCTCCCAACCACCGGCAGTAGGGCGACCAGCAGCAGGGCTGCCGCAGAGAGCACCATCCCGGCGGTTTCGGCTGTGTAGCCCATCAAAGACTGCAAGAACAGCGGAAGCAGAACAGTTCCACTCATGAGTGCGATGCCGAGTGCAAAGAACATCAGATTGCAGCTGGCAAAATTGAAGATCTTGAACAAGCGGACGTCGACAATCGGTTCCTTGTGAAACCATTCCCAGATAATCATCGAGATCAGGCTCACGCCGGCGAGAACGAGCAGCGTGGTTATGAAACGGGAACCGAACCAGTCGTCTTCCTGTCCCTTATCGAGCGCGATCTGAAGTGCACCCACACCGATGGTCAGCAGAGAGAAGCCAATGTAGTCGAACCTTGCTAGACCCTTTTTCATCTGGGACATATAAGGGGGGTCTTGGATCAGGTGATATACGAGGAACACGGCCAGAATACCCACTGGGACATTGATGTAGAAGATCCAGCGCCAGGAGTAGCTGTCAGTAATCCACCCCCCCAGAGTCGGACCAATGGCAGGTGCGCAGACAGCGGTAACTCCGTACAGCGCAAAAGCCAGCCCGCGTTTCTCCGGAGGAAACGCGTCGGCCAGAATGGCCTGTGCCATGGGCTGCAATCCGCCACCAAAGGCTCCTTGCAAGACCCGGAAAAAGAGCAGCAATCCGAGGCTCGGCGCCAACCCGCAGAGGAACGAACTAAGAGTGAAAAATACGATACACGTCAAAAAGAAACGCTTGCGCCCAAGCCAGCTCACAAGAAAGCCGCTACTTGGGAGCACAACAGCATTGGACACGAGATAGCTGGTCAGCACCCATGTGCTCTGGTCATTGCTAGCACCCAGGCCGCCCGCGATGTACGGGAGCGCGACATTCGCGATACTCGAATCAAGCACTTCCATGAATGCCGCGAGGGAAACAACCACGCCGATGATCCACGGGTTAACCTTCGGCGTCCCCATCGCTTGATCAGCGGTGATGGCAGCGGAGTTCATCGCACCCTCACATCCGGCTCGACCGACAGTCCTGGCTTCAATAGTCCTTCTGCGTTGAACTCCTGCCCCTGAGTGCGATCGAAATCGATGCGTACAGGCACTCGTTGCACGACCTTCACGTAATTCCCCGTTGCGTTCTCAGGCGGAAGCAAGCTGAACACCGACCCTGTCCCGCCACCTAGGTTGGTTAGGTGCGCTTTCCAGGTATGGCCGTACGCATCGACCTTTATGTCGACCCGTTGGCCTGGCGTCATGTGCTCAAGTTGAGTCTCCTTGAAGTTGGCAGTCACCCAGACATCATCGAGCGGGACGACATCCACCAGTTCTTGTCCGACGCTTACGTTTTGGCCGACTTCCGCGGTCTTTTTCCCGATAATTCCGGTCACCGGAGAGCGAATCACGGTATAGCTCAGGTTCAATTCAGCCTGATCCAACTGGGCCTTGCGTTGTTCTACTTGGGCGTTGGCGGCGTCGGCCTTGGATCGAGCTACGGAAACCTGCTGTGGAGCAGTTTGAGCGCTGCGCAGATCGGCATTTGCCTGCAAAAGCTTTCCCTCAGCCTCACGAAGGGCCTGCTCATCACTTTGAACCACGGCTCTGGCTGAGTCCACGGCCGCGCGATTCGCCTTTGCCGCAGCTACGGCTTGATCGTATTGTTGACGCGAGATATCTTCTTTAGCCACGAGCTGCGAGTAGCGAACCAGATCCGCGTCGCTTTTCTCAGCATTCGCCTGGTTCTGTAACAACAATGCTTTGGCTGACTCCAGGTTCCGTTCCGCTGCTTGTACGCCGGCTTCTGCGTTATGAACCCCGGTCTCGGCTGAATCGAGGTTGCTCCAGGCGTTCGCGGATGTGACCGGCACGCTCCAGGTTGAACTGGCAGCGCTCGCCTTCGCGTCGGCTAAGTTCGCTTTGGCTTGGTCATCTGCGACTTTGTAGTCTTTGGGATCTATGACTACCAGGACATCACCGGCATGCACGACTTGGCCTTCAATCACACGCACTTCGAGTAGCTGGCCACTGATGCGGGCACTGAGCGGCATGACGTGGCCATCTACCTGGGCGTCATCTGTGTCTTCGTACAGGAAAGCATTCCTGATGAAGTAGGTCCCGACTACGACGGCCAAGACGATCCCTATGGAGATCAGCAGTGTTCTTCGACTCCTGGCCGGTGTGGGCTGGTGAGGGCTCTCACTTGCAGCAATCCCCGGCTTTGCAACTCCCGATTCGTGGTCGAGAATGGTGCTCACGCCCTTTTCACCCGCACCGATTGTTTGGCTCGCATTGTGGTTCGACATTACTTTCCTCCGAGGTACTGGTTGTAACTTGTGCGCGCCACTCCGAGGGCTCGTGCCAGCGAGAGCTTCGCGAAATTGTGGTCGTAAAGGCTGGTGATGTATTGATCGTTGGCGCTGGCGAGAGACTGTTCGGCCTGTACCACCTCGACGCTGTCGGTTACGCCCGAGGCGAAGCGATCTTTCGACCGGGCAAGATTGTCATTCGCGAGGTCAACGTTCTGCTTCGCCACCGCGACCTGCTCTTTTGCCGCATTGAGGTTGAGAAAAGCCGTCCGCACGTCATAGTCAATCTGGCCAAGTATGTTCTCCGCTTCCGCTTTTTTTTGCCTTGACTCTGCTTCAGCTTGCGTGATGTCTCCCTTGATGCGTCCGCCCGTAAAGATCGGGATATTGATCCCGCCTGCAAAATCAAAGACACCGTGGGAATGAGCGAATGTTGTCCCGACAACACCGTAGTCACCTCCGGCGGCAATAACTGGATAACGCTCGGCTTTTGCGGAGGCCAGACCCTGGGCAGCGGCTTTTTGGGATTCGAGTGATGCGCGGAAATCGCTGCGTGACCGGTACGCATGTTTCAGAGCATCGTCGAGGGTGGCGGGATTAATGTCCGAATAAGGGAGCCGGTCGGCAATGTCGAATTGCTGACCTAGGGGTAGTCCGATGGCGCGGCTGAGATCGAGCTTCGCGACAGCGAAGTTATTGCGCGACACACTGAGGTTGTATTCTTCCGTGTGTAGTTGGACTTCAGTTCGCGTGAGATCAATCCGTGGTGCTGTACCAGCCTCGACATCATCGCGCGCCTGATCGAAGAGGGCTCTCGCGATGCGCACCTGCGCTTCCTGCGCCTCAATGCGTGAGTCGGCCTCGATCACCCGTAGATACGCATTACCGACTGCCAAGGTGACGACATCGAGAACATCGTTGTAAGTGAGCTGCGCTGCCTGTTCGGCAGTCCGTGCAGAGCGAAATCGCTGGATGGATTCGAAGCTAAAGAGCGTTTGGCTGACAGTCGCGTCCACGGAACTGTAGCCAAATGGCCCAATTACAGTGGGAATGCCAGGCAGATTCTTGATGCCTAAAGTCGCAAGGCTGAGTTGTTGGACATTTTCGGAAGCTCCTGCACTGATCTGTGGCAACAGCTTGCTGAGTGCGAGCAGTCGCTGGCCACGTGCGATACGTGCATTTTCTCCAGTTTCGATGCTGGCCAGGTTGTAACGCACAGCCTGTGTGACGGCATCGCGTAGCGTTAAATGCAGCACTTCATTGGTGGCGGTGCCGGTCGGTACGCTTCCGGTGATTCCGTTGGCTTGGCCCGTCGCAGAGCTTCGAGCTAAAGCCGCAAACGTACCCTCGCTAGATTGACCCTCGGCGCAGACGGTGCACAGCAAGATACCTGCCATAACTAACGTTGCTAAACCTGTAGATATTTGCTTCATCGTTGTTTTCCTTCAATCGTGTTACCGGACAGTCGCTTCGATCGCGTAACGGACGCGCCTGAATCGGGAGACTGCTCGGTTGGGGAGTGTGCCCAGAGAGTCGTCTCGTCGAGTGGCGTGTCAGTCACGCGACTGCCTTGCTGGTGGACTCAATCAATCCAACCTTCGCAAACGCAAATCGCGTGCCAGAGCCGAGGCCGTGCTCAATCTTGCCGAATGAACGAGTTTTTCAGACGGTGAATCCACATCGGCTGTCAAAGAGGTCGGAAGTGTCAGCGGAGCCAATTCTCGACAGCCGAACTTGCCAAACAAGAGATGGCGAGGGGGAGATCTAATCGCTTGAACAAGTGGACAGGGCAACGAATCCACGCCATCTTTTGGTAGGTGTATTGCCGCAGTTCGAGTGTCTGCTTCGACATCCATTGACGTGTTTTCGGAGGGGTGACTAGAAATCCGGCGCGTTGGTGATAATCCGCTCGTGTTGGGTGTCATGTGTTTCATTTGGCCGTTGCTTCTGTGGTCCCGAGCGTCGGGAAAGCAAGCCAAAATGGTCTATTGGCCAGTACGCGAAGGCTGCTCGGCCTTCAATCAACCGCCTGGCGACAGTGCCGAAAACTCTCGAATCATTTGAGCTGCTGCGGCGATCGCCTAAGACAAAATACCGACCGCTCGGCACTTGAATGGGGCCAAAGTCGCTCAGATCCTCATATTCTGATGGGACGTAAGGCTCAGGAACCCGATTTCGATTGACATAGACCAAACCTTGCCGGATCTGAACGGTCTCGCCCGGCAAGCCGACAACGCGCTTGATGAAAGACTGCGTGGCGTCAAGCGGATAACGGTAGACCACAACATCGCCGCGATGAATCGGCTCGAAATGATAGACAAGCCTGTTTATAACAATCGCTTCATGATCGGAGAGCAGCGGAGTCATACTATTGCCCTCAATTTTCACCGGCTGATAAATAAGAACGAGGCTGAGGCTGACCGCGGCGATGCTAGCACCAATTAGTAGGCTTTCAATCCAAACGCGGGCACTGCTCCCCGTCTTTTGCGAACAATCATCGGTCATGTGCCTCCACAATCGTCAACGGCACTCGCCGTTGTTGTTCGTTGACTTCGCCGCGATGTTGGAATTCGGTCGTAACCACGTAGCGATCCTGGACGCCCCAGAGTTCAAAGAGAAAATGCTTTCCGTCTCGAAGCACGAAGATCAGGCTGGGATTGTCTTTTTCTCGCGGAACGGCGTAGAGGATGATTGAGATCCCAATACCTGAGTTTGTCCCTTCACGGTGGATCATGGCGGAACCCGGGACCTCATTGTCGAAGACATAGTCCCCAGCTTGAAACTCGTGACCTTCTGTCCAGAAATTGAATGGAATAGTGGCTTTCGCGGTCACCACCTTTTGCGCCAGGCCGAGGCTTGTGAATAAGAGAATCACGCATACGAGGGCTCTGGCTCGAAATATTGCAAACACAACCTTTGAAAATGTCGGCGTCATTATCGTTCCTTCTGTACGGTCGAATCCGCGTTAGATTTCTTTCGCATCAGCACAACCGCGCCTCCCTCTTCGAAAGAGAATGCCAATGCGCCGATGAATGGCCGCCGGTGCTGAAGTGCTCGCTGGGTCCCAAGATGCGACGATGAATCTCATTTTTCAGGCGTACCAGAAACCCGCGTCATCTCCAGTACAGCCACAATCCCAGGCACGCTATCAGTACCAGATATAAACCGACGCAGATCAGGACTCCTCTGTCGTCATTTCGCTCGTCCACACTCTTTGAGTACTGCTCATTCGCACGTCTTGGGTTGGGCTCAAGATAGCGAATCGCAGCATATATCTCGGTATCGGTTAGGTCGTCGAGATTCCAATCGGGATAATCCTGCTGAGTGAGGGCTGAAAGGAGGTAGCTGACGCTCCTTCCCAGTTGACGAGGTACAGAGCAAAGCTTCCGTCTGGCCGGGAAATCATCCATCGTTCCGGCCAACGAGAAGTCCTTTTTGGTTGGTTGTTCACGTAGGCTGGTGCGAGCCTAAGATTTTCGGAGTTCCAAGCTTCTGTAATCATGGCAGTAACACGTGCCCCCTTTTAGCTTGCCGCATTTACCACACTCAACGAGCGATTCGGTTCCCTGCGATATCGCAGCCCGAGTGCCCGCAACATCAACTGTTCGAGTTTGTGGCGCGCCCGTGCTGATTGAGCCTTCACAGTGCCTGCGGGTATTCCCAAGATGCGCGCAGTTTCGCGGACCGACAGACCGTCGATATCGCGCAGTTGAAATGTCCTGCGCAGTGTGGGCGACAGCTGACGATGGAAATGGGCCAAGCGTACACTTAGCTCAGCATTTTTATATTCCTCTTCGGGATCAGGTCGTTGATCTGCTATTCGCTCCGACGCTGAAACTGTTTGCAATTCTCCGGCGGGTTCGTCGAGAGACACATGGACGTGCCTTATCCGGTTGCGCAGTCGCATTCGAGCGCTGTTAACCACTATGGCAGTCAGCCACGTAGAGATCTGAGACTCCCCTCTGAACTGATCTAGGTGGGTATAGGTGGGTATAGGCGGCTAGAAGAGCATCCTGAACCGCGTCCTCCGCATCGGCTGCATTGCCTAGCATGCGGTATGCCCTTCTGTACAGAGCGGGCAGGCTACTAGCGAAAACCTGCTCCCACCGTTTAGCCGGCCCCCCTTCCCCTCGAATTTCTTCGCGTTCGCCCGTCCCGCCGTATGTGTTTCTGTTTTGCATGCTCTTTTTCCCCAATCCTGCGAAGGTCTTCGTGAATCACGCATCAATTGCTTCCGAACTTCACTTGGGCTGTTCAATCGGTTACTCGTATGCCCAAATTCGTGCGTGCGCGGCGAGTCAGTTCTTTCACCACATGTTTTGTAAACACGCCGCTGCAGCGAAATCTAATTCCGCCCTTTATCAACCCAAGGATCACGTCCTTCGCCTTCCTGGCTGATCATCGTTATCTGTTTCATCTCGATAACGAGTTCGCGGCCGCGCAGGTCTGCTCTTGCCCTTTCGCAAGTGCTTTTTAGCTCGGCTGCCCATGGTGCAATGAGCTTTCCTTCGACCACCAACCGACGCTGCCTGGAGCTATCAATCAGCGAGATCTTCAGCATTGCTTCTTCCAACCCGCAATGAGGCAAGCCGCACACCAAACCCACTGAGCCGTATGTCGTTGAATTTTCAGGAGAGGAGTGCCGAGACCCGACATATCGAGGTCGAAGGCGTTGAAAGGGTCAAAACTGTCGGAAGCTACAAGCAAGAAGTAGATTTAAGAAGTGAGGGGAAGGCTGCAGATCAAAAATACTGCCCCGCATAGATGCTAAATTTCTTCCTTCGAGCAAGCAACGTAGTGCGGTTCACTTCCCGGCGTGCGGCACCACCATATTCACCACCCACGGCCCCTCTGAGCACCGCTAACAGTTTTGACTCTTTCAACATCTTCGAGCTAATCGACTTTCTGATCAGTTTCTGCGCATCAGCTTGAATAATGAGATTGAGGTTGCGCTCCTCAGCATCACCTTGCCATAGGTGATCGACGTGCGTGCAAGGTCGAGCTTTGTATATGGCTTCACAGATGCGAATCGCCTCCGATCTTTGCAGCACACGTAATGGTTGCAATTTTGGCCCACTCGAGAAGCCAATTCCGGAAGGGACTGTTTCCGTGGAGAGTGATCTCACGGGCGTTGACGACTGACTGGTCCGCCGTGGCTTGGTCCCCAGTGATAAGAAAAGCGAGCTTGCCCAACAGAGAATCCTTCATTCTGGAAGCACGCCATGATTTGGGCTGCCGACGCAAAATTGCGGTCATCCGCAGCCTTCATGCTAGCGTGAAACCAAAACATCCTTCCTCCTTATTCCTAGCGCCACGCCGGGTCAGGCTCACTCGCATGCGAATGCATAGCGGAATTCTTCTTGGCGGTGATTCCACACCGCCGCCTACGGCATTAGCAGCACGTCATTGCGGCCGAAGAGGAATATTCAGCTTGCGTATCCTGTAGGCGAGTGTGGTTCGCTTCATTCCGAGTCGCGCCGCTGCCCCGTTGGGCCCTCCGATAACCCAATTGGATTCTTTGATCGCCCTAAGCACATGCTCCCGCTCTACCTGTTCTAGAGTGCCCAGTTTCGACTGTGGAGCCTGCATCATTTCCACCTTCAATTCCGTCAGGGGTGCCCGCAGGGTCTTTCCGGGCGAAAGAATCACTGCACGCTCGATAAAGTTTTGCAATTCGCGGACATTGCCCGGCCAGTGATAGCTGCAAAACACCTCCATTGCATGGGTGGGTATGGTTTCGATTCGACGATTCAATCGTCTCGCGTACTTGTCCACGTAATACCGCACCAGGATCGGAATATCGCTGCTGCGATCGCGCAGCGCAGGAACGTTCAGCGGGAACACTCGCAGGCGATAATACAAATCGCTTCTGAACTGCCCATCTTCGACCATCTTCTTCAAATCCCGGTGGGTTGCCGCGATGACGCGAACATCGATTCGTTGCGTCCGCGTACTGCCGAGTCGTTCAAATTCACGTTCCTGCAAAACTCGCAACAATTTGGGCTGTAACTGTAGGGGGATGTCGCCGACTTCGTCCAAGAACAGCGTTCCTTTATCTGCTACTTCGAACCGCCCGGCTTTGCGCATGACAGCGCCGGTGAAGGCTCCTTTTTCATGCCCGAAGAGTTCGCTTTCCAGCAACCCGGATGGAATCGCCGCACAGTTCACCTTTACAAACGGCTGATGGCGCCGCGAGCTTCGATTGTGCATCGCCCGGGCGATCAGCTCTTTTCCGGTACCGGTTTCCCCGAGAATCATCACTCCAGAATCGGTAGGAGCGACAATCTCCACCTCCTTCAGTGCCCGATGCAGTGCTGCGCTTTTGCCAACGATTCCCTCAAAGTTCATTTCGCTCAGGATTTCATCTTCGAGGTAGACTTTCTCCTCGGTGAGATCGTCGTTCGGTCTCTGCAGTTCGTCGCTTATCACTTCATTCTCGATAGCGATCGCAGCTTGACTTGAAGGTGGCAGAATCGGATGCGAGCCAACGTCCATGATTTTGGGTAGAGTGGCCATAGAAGAATCTCCTTATTTGTTCCTATCCCTCATCTTCGTTCTCTCGTGATCCACTCGCGGAGACTACGCTGGGCAATTCACGAGCGTGATGTTGTCCGAGTCGCGGCACTCGCTTTCCCTTGCACGGGCGAGATCAGGAAACAAGTTCGATTCCTTTCCAGTACGGAACTGAATTCAAGCTTGTATTGCAGGTCACCAGCCACTTAGGTTGTGTTGATTCTCCTCCTAGACACAACGCCCCACCCGCCGACTGTCCTGACCGCTCGAGGGCGGTGCCGCAATGTGGGCGCGGATCCCAGGCCAACACACATCCATGTGCTTGCAGTGGGCAGCTATGATTGGCATCCCAGTGGGCGCGCCGTGCGCGGATACTTCTGGATTGTTCTGCCCATCCGTAATAGGGATGGCTTGCTTCTCTGAGTCTCAGCTGTGCCTGTACGAAACCCTGCGGATTCCGCCACATGATTGCCAACGCTAGAACCTCTGCTCGGCCACTTTGCTCTTCGTGATTAGTCATCGCTAGCTCCTAACTTTGCGGTTCGCTTCCATTTGGTTAATCGCCACCATCAGGAGGACCTCCGCCAAGGAGAAGTGCTGAACCGTGTTGTGCGTGATCTTGAACATAACCACCGCCATGCTGATGCACGGTACGGATGTTGCAGATTGCGTGCCAAATTCGAGTCGAGCTAGGTGCCTCGCTGCGTGACCCGGTGCCCAATCTCGTGTCACATCGCCTGCCCGGTTCCGCTCCCCTAGTCAATAGCGACACCCGAGCCCGTCACCCACGGCTTTTGACCGTCTCGTTTGACACTTTCAACTTTTCTAACATCAAGGCCCATCGCTATCTATCCCGCCCCGCCCTGTGTAGCCAGCCAATTAGGAGTCCACAGCGCTCAACTCCGCTTTGGCATGGCGTTTGCTTTTCAGTGAAGCGTTGGAGGTACAAGGCATGAGTGACAATTTGAAACCTGTTTTGATCGCGGGTGCGGGGCCAACCGGCATGATGGCAGCCATTGAGCTGTCCCGATTCAATATCCCCGTCCGTCTGATCGAGAAAAAGGCAGAACCCGACACCACTTCACGAGCAATCGGAGTCCAAGCACGAACGCTTGAACTCCTCGAACAACGGGGTCTGGGTTCGTCGCTCGTGAAAATTGGCAACCCTGGGCTCGCGTTCAGTCTTTACGGGGACGGGGAGCGGATCTGGCGCCTCGACTTCGAACGGATCAGCAGCAAATACAACTATTTACTGTTTGTCTCTCAAGCCGAGACCGAGAACGTATTACGAGAAGCGCTCGACAAGGCTGGTGTCAGGATCGAGCGAAATCTCACATTCATCGCATTGAGCCAAGCCGATCGTGACACAAAGCTGACCGCCGTTCTCCAGCACGCGGATGGCTCACTTGAACAGTTCGAATGTTCGTACTTAATCGACGCCGAGGGTGCCCACAGTATTGCTCGTGGTACCGTCGGACTTCATTTTGAAGGCAAGTCGCACGTTGAGGCCTACGCCCTAGGCGACCTCCATATCGACGGTGACCTTGTCGAAACGGATTTCCACATTTTCTCGTCCGAGCTCGGGTTCATGAGTATGTTTCCCATGGGTCGTCGCCGTTTTCGAGTGATGGCCGACAACCCAATCAGCCACCCGTCCGACGGAACGGCGCCATCGCTGGAGGAGTTCCAGCAAATCTACGATCAACGCTCACACATCCCTGCAAAATTCCGTGATATGAGCTGGAGTTCGTGGTTTCGCATCAACAGCCGCATGGTGAATCGCCTTCAGGCTGGGAGAGTGTTTCTGGGTGGAGAC
>WNFI01059145.1_pt1 | contig 13038 bp, 11 predicted proteins | sample 5400471 | NCBI WGS metagenome assembly WNFI01 (sample SAMN13153348, study PRJNA577476) | soil metagenome | isolation source: 100 cm saprolite on Douglas fir-dominated hillslope | place: USA:California | collected 2013-09-17
CCCCCCACCGTTGCGGCCAGCCGGCGGGCGAGTCCTCCCAGGTCTCCTGCCGCCCGTACACGGTCATGTCCAACAACCCGTAGCTGGGGGACATCACCTCGACACCGCGACCGTTGGTCCAGTAGGTCTCGAACACGCGGTCGCCGTGCCGCAGGTAGCACACCAGGTAGAACCTGTTGAACGGGCGCCCGGCCAGCAGAGCGGCGGCGGAGTCTTGCACCGAATACCAGGGCACGTCCCAGCCCATGAAGTCGCGGTAGCGGACGCTCTCCTCGTAGGGACCCTGGCAGAACGTGGCGTAGGTGACGTCGCGGGAATGCAGGTAGGACAGCTCGCGAACCTGCCCGTTGTATTTGGTGCAGCCCTCGCACTGGGCGGCGGCGGGTTGACCGGGGTACCACATGTGATAGTAGGCGATCAGCAGCCTTCGGCCCTCGAAGACCTCCAGCAGCGTGACCGGTCCGTGCGGGCCGATCAGCGTGACGGTGGGGTCCACCTCCACCATCGGCAGAAGCCTTCGAGCCGCCGCGATGGCATCTCCTTCGTGGGTGTGCGCCTTTTCCCGAACCCGCAGCTGGTCCAATTCGGCCTGCCAGGTGGCCCGGTCGACCACCGCAGGCAGCGCAGAGGTGTCGAGGCCTTCGGCCTTCGGCAACCCGACGTTCTTCGACTCATCCTTCATGATTCTCTCCTTCTGTCGTGACAACAACTTGTAAATGTGATGACTCGATGGACCTGGCACACTTGAGGATCCCCTCAAAGGCGTGCTCGTGCACCTCCTCACCTATCGTATCCAGCAACCACATTGACCTTCTTCACGACCTCCGCTTGGGTTCCTATTTATGACCAGGCCTCATCTAAGTGGATCACGTCCGCGACATACCCGGCTGGCTTCGGTATCCTCGTCGCAAGCACTCCTATCCAGCCCGATTCGAGAACCTCGTTGATGCGCTCATCAGAGTTACTCAGCATCGCGAGATGGTCGAGCGCGTGCGCGAGGATGTTGTTCACCTCGATCCTTTCAGGTGGATATAAGTGATCGCCTCGCGGCTGCTCCACCTTCCCCACACGACATTCCATAAAGCGATCGCTTGCAACCCGGTTGTAACTCCAGGTGCGCTGGGACATCACCACCAGGTAGGTCAGAATGAGGCGTTCGGTTCGCTGGCAATAGCGCCACGAGGTGGAGTGCACAATGGACGCCTCCGGCTCAAACAAGTCGCCAAAACAGCGTTCGAGATGCGCTATAACGGCATTGTTTGGATGAGTACCGGCTTGATGAGGTACAAGCCAGGGCTGTGCCTCATCATCCTCACAGCGGTATAGCACTACGACCTGCTCCGCCTCCAATGTGACGGGCAGGATTTCATACCAGATCAATGTCATTCTACCAGTTCCGTGCCTCTGGGCGTGTCGCGCACCGCGGAGCCAAGCGCGATAAGGCGCTCGCGCAGCTGGTCGGAGCCACTCATGGTCTTCAGCTTGCTTGTCGGGAGAGCACGATCACCGGGATCTGGCGGGTCGTCTTCGCCTGAGCCTCGGCCAACTGCGGATACACCGCCACTCCCTGGGTCCACAGCCGATCCCGCTCGGCATCTGCTGTGACAACAGCGATGGCATCGAAGGTCTCGGTCCCGACCTCGACGGTGACGTGCGGGGGTGCCACCAGGTTGTGATACCAGTCCGGGTTCGTCGGCGAGCCACCGTTCGCGGCCCACACGAACAGGCGGTCGCCATCGGGCAGATATGCCATCGGAGTCGTGCGACGCTCTCCACTCTTGGCCCCTGTGGTCGTGAGCAGGAGCAAGGGCGTGCCCTCCCACATTCCGCCAACTTTACCCCCATTTGCACGAAACTCCTCAATCACGCGACGATTGTAGTCATTCATCTCTCTCATGGTCCTTCATGTTGTCGGGGTCACCGCGACCACCGGAGTACCAGCCTGGCGAACGCGCGAGCGTTCCCACGCCCCAAGCCCCGGCTAGCGCCAACGACGACAGTGGTCCTGCCCGACAAGTCACTCTTCCTGTGCGTGTCCATGGTTTTCGTGCCTTTTCGGTTCCCGGCACGCGGCCCGGATGCGGGGAACGACGGCCGGCCCGAGCGGGCTGACGCACGCAGCGGTGAGGTGGGGTGGCGCCTCCTTCCGCACGCGTCACTCGCTGTCGTACTCGTCGTGGCGGCGGTACCAGATGCCGGTCTCGTTGCGCCCGCGTGGCGCGCGGTCCAGCCACTGGTACATGCCCCAGAGAGCGTCCAGCCCACGCGCGTACGCCGAGTAGGTGTGGTAGACGACGCCATCCGCGAGCGCGAACGCGCTCATACCCGGTGCTTCCCGCGTATACGTTGGCCAGTCCGTTCCAACGGAAGCCGCGATCGCCGCCTCCGTTGGACTCTCCTCGCCGACCTCCGGCGGCCGTCCGTCCATCGCGCGGAAGTTGTACTCGACGACTCCCGACTGCTGCTGCTCCTTGGTGTACGCCGCCTGGAAGTCGTAGTTGAAGTCGCTGCCGAACGACGACGCCCACGGGAAGCTCCAGCCCATCCGCTGCTTGTACGCCTGCAGCTTCGCGAGCGGAGCCCGCGACACCGCGCAGAGCGTGACGTCGTGATTGGCGAGGTGGACGACGGAGCCGTTGAAGCCGTCCGCGATCGCCGAGCAGGACGCTCGTCGCTCTGCCGCGTCAGCGCCTTCTCGGCCTCGAGCAGCTCTAGCCGGGCCGCAAGCCACTCTTCACGTGTGCCGATCTTGTGATTGGTCATGGTTTCTCTCCTTCTTGTTGTCACAACAACTTGGCCTGGCCCGCTCATCGGTCTCACCAATGAGACAGCGTGTCAGGGCTGTCCGATGAATGCCCTCGTCGTCTCCCACGGGATACGCAACGAGCTGCACTTTTCGCTCACATGACTCCATTGGCCTGTTCACTGCTTCCGCTTTTTTCTGCCAGGAGAGTAGCAATCCCACTGCCTTCTGGAGAGATGAGAGCAAGGAAGGATGCTCTCCTGCCAACTCGACTTCTGAGCGAAAACTCGCTGCGCATCCGGTGGGAGCTTCGAGGACACCACTCAAGGCCCTTTCCAGTTCGTTGCACAATGCGTAGATAGTTGCAGGTGTCTCAGTCCTCCACAGACGGTTTCTGCCCGACAATAGGAGGATGCCACGTGTGCTTGACGCGGATCACTGCTCTGCCAGGAATCCCTGGCAGATACTCGCGATGCTCCTGAGTCTCTTCGCGATAGGAGGACGGCGGAACATCGGTATCGGGTGGAAAGAGTACCCACCAGACGCACCGATGGCTTTGAAGACTCCTCGCATCGTTGTTTTGACCAGACGCTTCATGCTCTGCCCTCGCCGTGTTCTCAGCATCGTTGTTCTCTCTCCACCTCATTAGAGACAGTATACGCACCATGTCTGCTTTTCTGTTACCTCGTTGCGCACCCCGTAGGTCGTCTCGTCCAACGGCCTTGTAATGCTGTTTGGGCACCGCGAACTTGTGCTCGAGTGTCGCAGGATCGCTGATCAGATGACACGCATCGCCAGAGTGTGCCACCAGCTTGAGCGTCCCCTGCTCACCGCCTCCGCCGATCAGCAGAGGGATCTGTGGGTGCTGCTTGCCCGCGCGGCACTTGATCTGAACAAAGAATAAGACCCTCCCTCTTTCAATGAGGAAGAGGGGAAGGTATCACTCAACCGTCAGCACGACTTTGCCGCGAACGTGGCCACCCTCGATCAGCTGATGCGCCTGCGCCACGTCTTTCAGCGGGAAGACAGCTTCCAGGTGCGTTTTGAGCTGACCGGCCTCGAACAATGGCACCATGGCTGCCATCTGCTCCCCGGAGGGATGCACCAGGGGCAGTGAGAAGGTGACGCCATACCGGGGGGCGAGCTGCTCACCAAGCGCGCCCCCTCCCTTGTGGCCCGGGAGAGAAACAACGATGCCGCCGCGCCTGACCACCTCAAAGGCGTGCTTGAGCACATCCTCACTAATTGTATCCAACACCACATCGACCTCCTTCACGACCTCTCTGAAATCCTGCCGCGTGTAATCGATGACGACATCGGCACCCAGGTTGCGCACAAAGGCCACGTTGCGCGTCGAGGTGGTCGTAAAGACTTTGGCGCCCTTCCATTTCGCGAGCTGGAGAGCAAAATGACCCACGCCACCGGAACCGCCGGAAATGAAAATGCTCTGCCCGGCTTGCAGGTGGGCCACCTCGAAGAGCGCCTGCCAGGCTATCAACCCGGCCATGGGTACTCCCGCGGCTTCTTCGTGGGTCAGTCGCTGTGGCTTGCCAGCGAGATCGGCCACCGGGGCCGTGGTATACTCGCTATAGGCTTTCGCTTCACCGGGGAAGCGCGGCATCCCATAGACCTGGTCACCTATGGCAAATTGCGTCGCCCCCGCTCCCCGGGCCACCACCTCGCCGGAAATGTCCCAACCCAGGATGTAGGGCAAGCCTTTTGCTCCGCTGGTAACAGGTAACGGGAACTGGCGCGAGAGCGCATCCACCAGATTAATGCTGGCGGCCCGTACCCGCACCAGGACTTCTCCTGCCTGCGGTTCTGGCCGCTCCACCTCCTCGTAGTGCAAGACGTCCACATCGCCAAATTCGTGAATCTGTACCGCTTTCATTGTCGCCATGATGTTCTCTTCTCCCTGTCTTCATCTTGCCGCGAAGGCCGGCTCGCTGCGTTCTCCTCCAGAGGCAACGAAACAGTCGCTTCCTTTGGTGAGTACCCACCCTGTCACGTTGCCTGGACCCCACCACACCTTCGCGATGCGCCCTTTTCCCCGGGCTTCTGCTGGCCTGTTCGCTTCTGCGGGACCAGTGGACCTATGACGCCAGCGTGACCCCTGCTCCAGAAACCAGGAAAGACTGGCCTTCTCCACCTTGCGATTGACTTGCCAGCTCGATCACCGCCTTGGCCACCAGCTCAGTGGTGGTCTGTGGATGCTGGCCTCTCTGGCCCCGGATGAAGTCCTGCACGGAAACGCCCTGAACAGCAGCGTAGGCAGAGGCCGACACCTTGCCCAGCTCCGTTTCTGGCAGAATATTGCCCCCCGGTGCCAGCGCCAGGAAGCGCAACCCGAGGGATCGGTCGTCAGACTCGTACTGGGCGTAGCTGACCAGAAACATCAGCGTGCGCTTGGAGCCAGCATATCCCCCTGAAAGCGGCGAACCGCCGATGGCTGCGCCGCTGGAAATCAGGATGATCGTGGTTCCTGAGGGCAGTGGCGTGTTCAGCACCGCTTGCGAGAAGAGCAACGAGAGTTTGACATCGGTATTCCAGTTGCGCGAGAATTGTTCCCAACTCTGCTCTGAAAGCGGGGCCATATGAGGGATCGCCCCGGCGCAGAGGATTAACACATCAGGTACCAGCCTCGCAAACACCTGTGCAGGAGCACCTTCCTCAGTCGCGTCCAGCGCGAGGAGCTGCACGCCCGGAAATTCAGCGGCAAGCTGCTTGAGTGGCTGTTCCTGTCGCGCAACGGCGAGTACCCGTGCACCCTCACCGTAAACTGTGGCAACAATGGTGCGCCCCAGCCCCCTGCTGCCTCCGATGACGACCACCTTCTTGTCCTGGAGGCGTGGTGCCTTGTTTTCTTCGTTCATACGTTCATTCCTTTTTCTTTCTTGTGCATGAGGAACAGCACTCTTCTGTTCTCTCCCAGACGAAGGGCTCCCTGCAGACGTCCCGCACGCAGGGTCATCCTTTCTTCACGAGCGTTCTGCGGCCTCTTGTGTCAACGGCTGCGTAATTTTCGCTCAAACGCGTCATGTATGGTCGTGCGGGCCTCGCTCTCCTGCGACAACGGCTCTTACACGACGGCTAACGGTCGAGCACCGGCTTGACTGGAGCAGGTGAGGCCAAGGACTTTTCCCAGCGCTTCACCAAAAACCAGGATGAGCCAATTATACACAGGCGTCTATATCTTGCCCTCCCGGAGCCTCGCTCGTCTCAAGCGAGAGCAGCACCAGACCGAGCCGGGTGATCTGTAAGAGCACCCCGTGCAGTGCTGCCTGATCCGGCAGCTCCCCCGAAAGCAGCGTGGTACCCACCTCCTGCGGCTCGAGGTGTAATCCCGCAAACCGCTCTTGCCAGGACGGGTCCAGATGTCCTCGGATACAAATGCGATAGTGCATGGGTTTCCTCCTGCGTGCCTCCGCGGTTCGATCCTCCAGGAAGGAGAGGGTGATTTGCTTCTGTTAGGAGTATAGGCGAACAGAGCCTGGGAGACATCTGTGAAAGAACGTATCTTCATTACCTATCTTTGTTGGCTCTTCTCCTCGCTTTGACGGGAGGACCTACATAAAAGGACAGAGGATGCTCTCAAGACAGAGGGAAGATCAGGCCAGGTGATGCTCGATAGCATACCGGGTGGCGGCGGCTCTAGAAGAGACAGCTATCTTGCGGTAAATCGAGGTGAGATGAACGTTGACGGTCCGCGGGCTGATGACCAGCTGCCCGGCGATTTGCGCGTCGGTCAGCCCGGCGGCAAGCAGGCGCAGGACCTCCACTTCCCGCGCGGTCAAGCCGAGAGATGCGCCAGAAGCCTTCCGAGAAGCAGGAAGTGCAGACTCAGACATGGCTGCCTCCTGCTCAAAGGCGGCGAGGAGCCTGGAGATATAAGCCGTCGTGGAGGGAGCCAACGCGTGCTGCTGAGAGGGAGGAGAAAGCAGCGCCTGGAGTGCCTGGCGCATCGGTTCGCCTTCATCCAGATACACGCGTAGGTAGCCCTCTGGCTCGGTCAGTGCAAACAGGCGCGCGGCAACCTCTCGGGCTTGTTCGATCTGGCCTATCTGGTGCAGCGCCACCAGCAGCTGGGCCAGATACGTGAGGGTGATCCTGATGTTAGCCGGCCGATCCAGGTGGGCGCTAAAGCGCTCCAGCAGGGAAACGGCTTCCCGAAAGCGCCGCTGGGCAAAATACACCTGGATCACGACCGGGAAAGCATGATACAAACTGCGCTCCCATGTCTCTTGAGGAAAAACGACACCCGCCGCCCAGTCGGATGTCTCTCTTACCTGTCCTTGCGCCAGCCACCACTGCGCTCGCAGCGTTGGCAGCCAGTCAGGGTAGATCCCAAAGTGCTCGCGCTGCACCAGCTTTTCCACTTCGTGCAGCGCTTGCTGCGCAAGCGATTGATCTCTGGTGGCCAGTTCGATCTGCATCAGCTCAACGTATCCCCATGCGAGCGTATCGAGCTGCTGCCTGGCGGCGGCGTCCTGCACGACCGTATGCAGCAGGTCACGCGCCTCTTCCAGGCGGTTCCACTGATAGAACACCTGCGCCAGGGCGATCTGGAAGTAGCCTTTGAGCAGGGCATAGCCCGCCACCTGCTCGATCAGGATGAGGACGGCCTGACTCTCCTCATACGCCAGGTGCAGGCATCCTGCCTCCACCGCAGCCAGCGCGAGCCATTGCCTGACCTTATAGGTTGCATAGCGGCTGTCCGACCGGCTCGCCCGCTGCCTGGCGTCCAGCAGCTGCGGCAACAGCAACGCTCCCTCACACCGGAACTCGTAGTGAAAGACGAACCTACCGCCGAGCGGGGTGATCTGCCAGAGGATCTCCTCGTCCTGGTCAAGCTCTTCCTCGATCTCTTGCTGCATGCGGCTCAAGCGCTCATATTCTCCGCTTGCTTCCACTTCATTGCCGACCAGAAACAGGTGGAGCAGGCGCAGACGCCGGTGCAGCAGCGTGTCCTCGGCGGCATGTGCCTCCAGATCCCTCGAGGGAAAGGCGGTGCCAGCCTCTGCTCGGGTGGCCGACGTCGCCTGGCCAGTCGTGTCTGCATGAGGCCGCAGAGTGGTTTCGACTCGTGCCATGAGCTGCTGCGCCTGGTGGTGGCCTCTGGCACGCTGCGCCTGGGCGGTACTAATAACCGTACAAAGGAGATAGAACGCCGTGGTCAGCAGCAGGCGGGCGTGCTCATACACCACAGGCTCAGGCAGCGCCAGCACCCAGTGCGCCATTGTCGCCGCCTCCCCACGCAGCCAGAACTGCTCGATCGTCTGCTCCATCAGGCGTACTGCTGTGGAGTAGTCAGTAGCTTGGAGGGCATGGGTGATGGCCTCGGCCCACTGCCCCTGGGCTTCATAAAAGCGGGAGGCCCGGCGGTGCAAGAGCGGCACCAGCTCCGGGCGGCTAGTATGCAGCGCCGAGAGCAGGGCTTCGCGAAAAAGCTCATGCAGCCGATAGCTGCGCCGCTCTTCATCCAGTGGCACCACAAAGAGGTTGGCTCGCTCCAGGAACAGGAGCATCTGCTGGCTGGCCGCCCTGCTCGGTGCAGCGGTCACCGCCTGGCACACCGAAGCGTCCAGGCGCGAGAGGATAGCGGTGTGCAGCAAAAAGTCGCGCACATGTGTGGGGAGACGGGCCAGGATGTCCTCCTGCACGTAGTCCAACAGATACCGCTGGCTGCCGGAAAAGGCCTGAAGAAACGCCGCGCGATCTGCGCGCTTCTGCATGGCAAGAGCCACCAGCTGCAAACCCGCGATCCAGCCCTCGGTGCGGTTCACCAGTCGGCTCACCTCTTCTGTGGAGAGTGTGGGGGAGAGCATGTGGCCGAGATAGTGGTTCGCCTCTTCGAGGCTGAAGCGCAGATCGTCCGCGCGAATCTCGGTCAACTGTCGGCGGACGCGCAGACGCGCCAGTGGCAGGTCCGGGTCCATCAGAGAGCAACGTCGTGAGGATAGTAGGAAGCGGTGGTGGCTGGGGCGATTGCAGCAGCGCCACCACGGTGTCCCCAAAGCTCGGTCCAAACCTCCCGTAGCGTCGCAGGGCCGCAATCAGCGCGACCCAGAAGCGCGTCGGGCTATTGTCCAGTTCGTCCAGCGAGAGCCAGGCCACCTGCGCCTGGTGCCGACGCGCCCAGGCGGAGAGCAGCGTGGTTTTGCCCCAGCCTGCCGAGGCGGAGAGCAGGGTCAGCGGAGTGGCAAGCGCCCCATCGAGCGCCGCGAGCAAGCGCTCGCGCTCCACCAGCGCGGTCGGCAAACGCGGCGGAGCGAGCCGGCCGGAGAGCACCAGCATCCCCTGCTCGAGCGCCTGTGTGGGCTGCTGCTTGTGCAAGAGCGCCCTGGCCGTCTCCTCTAACTGGGCCAGCGAGAGGTTCGCCGTCCGTCCGAGATAGCGCTTGCGGGTGCGGCCCGCTTTGGTGTGGTAGGCATACCAGTACGCTCCCCCACGTGGTCTCTTCTCCAGATAGACATTGAGCGAGCCACCTTTGCCGTGGAAGGCAAAGGAGGTCGCTTTGCCGAGCCAGGCCAACCACGCGGCTTCTTCTGCTGGTTGAAAACGAAGCTTCAGCCGGCCCTGCGTGTACAGCTCATAGAGGTGCTGCTCCTTGGACCAGATCAGCGCGTGAAGCGGTGCTCTTCCCATCGGGCCTTCCCTGTGTCTGCATTGTTCCCAACGACCCCTCAATTCCTCCCAACACGAAGGAGTATAGCAGAAACAATGGGAGCAGACAAGGAGCACTTTGCGGGCGACAGTCATGCTTTCTGGAAGAAGCCATGCAAAGAGGGTGCAGGAAACAGGCGCAAAGGCGGGAACACACCTCTTCAGGCTATTTCCCTTGTCAGTTGGCCTCTTTCCTTGCTACACTAAAGCCGAGCTAGCGCCCTGTTTTGGCGAGATGACTAGGCTCTGCGTTGACTAGGACAACCAAGCTTTGTGAGGAGCCGAGAGCAAGCAAGACACAAGAGGTAAGCAGATGAAGCGCACGTGGACCTCAGAGGAGTTACTTGAGCATTTTACCCTCCTGCCCGATGAATTAGCAGCCGTTGCCAACAAAGCAGGACCAACGCGCCTGGGGTTTGCCGTCTTACTCAAGTGCTTGCAGTACGAAGGCCGGTTTCCCCGTTCGAGGCAAGAGGTGGCACCCGAAGTGGTACGCTTTCTCGCCACTCAGGTTGGGGTGGATGCCACTCTGTTTGCCCAGTATGCCTGGGAAGGTCGGACTATCGAAGTCCACCGGGCGCAGATCCGTGAGATGTCCAAGATGCGAGAGTTCCGTCGTGCCGATGAAGAAGCCCTGCTGAACTGGCTCTGTGCCGAGGTTCTTACGCATGAACAGCATCCTGAGCCTCTGCGTGAGCTGATTCGCGCCGAGTGCCGCACCCGTCGGATCGAAGCTCCAGATAACATCGCCGCGCTGATTGAGACCGGGCTCGTGGCCTATGAAGCGCAGATCTATACGGTCATCGCAGCACGCCTTGCCCCCGAAGTGCAGCAGCATCTGGATGCGCTGCTTGTGGCTGAACCAGTTGCGGAGGGAGAAGAGGAAGCATTACCACTGAGCTTGTTGCGCCTCGACCCCGGTCCGGTCGGCGTCGAGAGTGCGCTCGCCGAAATCGCCAAATTGCGTTCCCTACGAGCTATCGGCTTGCCACCTGACCTGTTTGCTGGGTATGCACCCAAGCTGGTGGAACGATTGTGCATCGCATCGGCAAACGAGCCGAACCCCGCGTCGAAGCCGCCTATCTCAATGACCTCAAGCGAGTGGCCGGGAAAACGCGCATCCTCTATCGGATCGCCGATGCCGCGCTCGAACACCCGGATGACTCCGTCCGAGAGGTGGTCTTTCCGGTCGCCAACGAAGAAACCTTGCGCGACCTGGTGGCTGAGTACAAAGCGCAGGGAGGAGCCTATCGCCAGCAAGTACAGGAGGTGATGCGTTCCTCCTACCGCAACCATTACCGCCAGATCCTCCCAGCTCTCTTAGAGGTCCTCGACTTCCACTCCAACAACACGGCCTATCAACCGGTGATCCAGGCGCTCTCGGTGGTGCGCGACTATGTGAGCAGTCGGCTGTCCTGGTATCCCCTCGAGGTCAGCCCTCCCATTGAGGGAGTGGTTCCTTCCTCCTGGGAAGACATCGTCACCGAACAAGATAGCGCCGGTGAGACCCGCGTCAATCGCTTGACCTACGAACTCGGCGTGTTGCAAACCTTGCGCGAGCGCGTGCGCACCAAGGAGATCTGGGTATCTGGAGCCGCCCAGTTCCGCAATCCGGAAGACGACCTCCCGCGGGATTTTGAGCAGCACCGGGCCACCTATTACGCAGATCTCCACCTGCCGCTCTCGGCTGATGAATTTGTGGCTTCGCTCAAAACCCAAGTAACGACGGCGCTCTCGTCCTTTGAACGCTTCATGGCAAAAAAGCCGAAAGACGTGGCGATCGGCACCAAACGCGGGAAAGGATGGATCACGCTTTCTCCGCTCCCGAAGCAGCCTGAACCGAAGCACCTCCCACGCCTCAAAACGGAGATCCAGCGTCGCTGGGGAGTCATTGGTCTGCTCGATATCTTCAAAGAGGCGGCAATGCTCACCGGGTGCCTCGACTGTTTCCAGTCTACCGGCAGCCGGGAAGCCCTTCCCCTCGACCTCCTGCACAAGCGCTTGCTGCTGTGCATGTACGGCCTGGGCACCAATATGGGGCTCAAGCGCATGGCCGGGGTGGATCCCCGTATCACCGCAGAGGATTTGCGCTACACCCGGCGGCGTTACCTGCACAAAGAGCATCTGCGCGCTGCGATTGCACGGGTGGTCAACGCTCTGCTCCATGCTCGACTGGAAGCGATCTGGGGAGCAGCCACCTCCACCTGTGCCTCCGATTCCAAGAAATTTTATGCCGTCGATCAGAACCTGCTGACCCAATGGCATGCTCGCTATCGCGGCCCCGGCGTGCTCGTCTACTGGCATGTGGAACGGCGCTCGGTCTGCATTTATTCGCAACTCAAGTCCTGTACCTCCTCTGAGGTGGCCGCCATGCTGGAAGGCGTGCTGCGCCATTGTACCGACATGACGATCAAACATCACATGACCGATTCGCACGGGCAAAGCGAGATCGGATTTGCCTTCAGCCATCTCCTTGGCTTTCGCCTGCTCCCTCGGCTCAAACCCATCCATGCCCAACGCTTAGCCCTGGTGGAGGCGGGCACACAGGACGACTATCCCCACCTCAAAGCGGCCCTGGGAAAGGCGATCAATTGGGACGTTATTCGTCAGCAATACGATATGATGGTCAAATACGCGACTGCCTTAAAGACCGGGACGGCGGATGCTGATGCCCTCCTGCGCCGATTTACGCGCAGCAATTTGCAGCACCCGACGTATCAGGGGCTCCACGAGCTGGGCCGTGTGATCAAGACTATCTTCCTGTGCGAATTTCTCAGCGACCCGCGACTGCGCCAGGAAATCCAGGAAGCCCTCAATGTGATTGAGCAATGGAACAGTGTCAATGGCTTCATTTTCTCGGCTCGCGGAGGAGAGATGCTCTCAAATCGGCCCGAGGACCAGGAAATCGCGGTCTTGTGCCTCCACCTGATCCAGGTCAGCCTTGCTCTTGTCAATACGTTGATGGTGCAAGAGGTCCTGGCTGAGGACGCCTGGAAAGCTCCCATGAAGCCAGAGGATTGGCGCGGGTTAACGCCCCTGTTCTATCAGCATGTCAATCCCTATGGGCGCTTCACGTTGGACCTGACTCAGCGACTTCCGTTGTCGCTCACCAACATCGCCTAGACCTCTCAGCCTTCCCAAAAACTGTGCCGCACTTATCTACTTTGCGGCTACCGGGCTGCTATCTTAACGCAGAGCCTATAAGCGCGCGCCCACAGGCCATCTTCGAGCGTCCGTATGGGTTCCCTTCGCGCGGCGAGCGGGAAGGACTCTCAGTTTTTTCCCTTCCAGGAAAACGACGAATGAGGAGTGGGCTGCTCGACAGCAAAGAAAGACTATTCCGGCCCGCTTTTCAGTGTGTGTTCTGCTGTAAATCCCAACATTAAACTGGTTGCTCTTACAACAATTATCCTGGTGGGTAAGTTCCCTCTAAAAGCTTGCCCACCAGGATAATTATGGGATTTTCGCCAGGATAATGTTGGGATTTACAACTACACCAGAGCCGAATGTGATAGACGATAATAATATCAGCCGGCGCATTGCCTCACGGAAGAATCTTACTTTGAGAGGGGAGAATGCCTCATGAGAAATCTTACTTTCACCGAGTTTAGTCTGACCCATTGACCCATAGA
>WNFI01251732.1_pt1 | contig 13038 bp, 6 predicted proteins | sample 5400471 | NCBI WGS metagenome assembly WNFI01 (sample SAMN13153348, study PRJNA577476) | soil metagenome | isolation source: 100 cm saprolite on Douglas fir-dominated hillslope | place: USA:California | collected 2013-09-17
TTGCTCCCGCGACTAAGATTCGAGGCGGTGGCAACTCCAGAAACATATTCCGTCGCGTGCCACAACTGCCAGGGCGAATTCGACGCCCTCGACGCCACCTGGTGCTCGTGCCTCGTCACCGAGCGCACACTCGTGTGTCCACACTGCCTCCAGTGTTTCTGCAAGGCGCCCGCCGCCTACAAGAGCCGGTTCTGGTCGAGCGCTCCCAAGGGCCTCTGGGACCGGAAGTTCAAGGAGCACAACGAGGACTTCCAGCCGCCCGCGAACCCCGACCCGGACGCGGTGTCGCGGCCGCTGGTGCTCGTCGTCGACGACGAGAAGGACATCCAGCGCGTGGCCACGCGCGGCATCCAGAGCCTCGGTTACGGCCTCGTCCTGGCCCACAACGGGGAGGAAGGGCTCGAGCTCGCCCGCCGCTATCGGCCCGAGCTCGTGCTCACGGACGCCCTCATGCCCCGGATGGACGGGCGCGAGATGGCGCGCCGCATCAAGGAAGAAGGCGCGGGCGCCGCCGGTGCGCCCAAGGTGGTGGTCATGACGGCCCTGTACACGAACGTGAAGTACCGCGCCGAGGGGTTCAAGGTCTACAAGGTCGACGATTACGTGGCCAAGCCGCTCACCTTCGAGGACCTGCGCGCCATTCTCCAGAAGCATCTGGGCTAGCGCATGCGATGAAGGCCGCGCGTGTGCCGGACCGCGAGCGCGAACGGCTGCAGGCGCTGCGTGACGCCGCGATCCTCGACACTCCTCCGGAAGCCGACTTCGACGCCCTGACCCGCATCGCGGCCGCGGTCTGCGGCACCCCCATCGCCCTGGTGAGCCTGCTCGACGCGGACCGGCAGTGGTTCAAGTCGAAAGTCGGTCTGGCCGAGACGGAGACGCCGCGAAGCGACTCTTTCTCTTCTCACGCCATCCTCGAGCCGGATCTCCTGGAGGTCTCGGACGCGCAGGCGGACGAGCGCTTCGCCGACAACCCGCAGGTGGTCGGCCGGCCCCACGTCCGCTTCTACGCGGGCGCTCCGCTGCGCACCGCCGATGGCCACGTCCTGGGCACGCTCTGCGTCATCGACCACGTGCCGCGGTCGCTGACACCCGAGCAGCGGTCGGCGCTGCGGGACCTCGGCCAGCAGGCGACGGCCCAGATCGAGCTGCGTCGCACCGTGTCCGAGCTGCGGCGCGTGGTCGGGGAGCGCGAGACCGCGGAGGCCGCCCTGCGGCGCGCGCTTGACTCCGCCGTCCCCCCGGCGCCCCTCCCCGCCCCCACTACCGGGACGAGGCCGGGCGTCCTCGCCCTGGCCGCCCTGATGGTCCCGCTGGCCCTGACCCTGGCCGGCGCCCAGCTCCAGCCGTCCTGGGAGCCCCGCCTCGTCCTGGCCGGCGGGGTCCTCGGCAGCCTGCTCATCTTCGGCCTGGTCTGGGCCCTGGCCGACGCACGGCGGGGGGCGCTCGAGCGCGCGGAGCAGATCACGGGCGCGCTGCGCGCGAGCGAGCAGCGGGTGCGTTCGGTGATGGACACGGTCGCGGACGCCATCGTCACCTTCGGGCGCGACGCCAGGGTGCAATCGGCAAACCCGGCCGCGGAGTGGCTGTTCGGGCGCCGGCTGGCCGACCTGATCGGCCGCGACATCGGGGCCCTGATCCCGGGGATGGTGCCGGCGCCGTCCGGCCAGGTCGAGGCGGAGGCGGCCCGGGCCGACGGCAGCACCGTGCCCGTGGACATGGCAGTGACGCCGGCGGCGGGAGGAGACACCTTCGTGGCCAGCGTCCGCGACGTGTCTGAGCGGCGCGCGGCGGAGCAGGCGCTGCGCCAGAGCGAGCAGCGCACCCGCTCCATCCTCGACAACATGCTCGGCGGCCTCATCACCATCGACGCCGAAGCCAACATCGAGTCGGCCAATCCCGCGGCGGAGGCGATCTTCGGATACGAGCGCGGCGCGCTCGTCGGGTGTCCGGTCACGATGCTGGTCCCGGAGAGCGTCGGCGACCGGGCCGCCTACCTGCGCACGGCCTTCGCGCGTGCCATCGGGCGCATCACCGAATGGCGCGGCCAGCGCCTCAGCGGCGAAGAGTTCCCTTTCGAGCTCTCCATGTTCGAGTTCACCGGGGGCGGCGAGGGGCGGCACTTCGCGGGCAGCGTGCGCGACGTGTCGGAGCGCCACGCCGTGGAGAAGCTCAAGGGCGAGTTCATCTCCACCGTGAGCCACGAGCTGCGGACGCCGCTGGCGTCCATCCGCGGGTCCCTCAGCCTGCTCGCGGGGGGGATCCTGGGCGACCTCTCGGACGAGGCGCGCGAGATGGTCACCATCGCGGAGCGGAACTGCGTGCGCCTCATCGGTCTCGTGAACGACATCCTGGACATCGAGCGCCTGGAACAGGGGCGCCTCCAGATGGAGATGGCCGAGGTCGCCTTCGCGGACGTGCTCGCGCGCACGCGCGAAGCCGTGCAGGCCTTCGCGGCGCAGCGGCAGGTCGCGGTGGAGACGGGCCCGACGACGGTCACCGTCCAGGGCGACGGCGGGCGCCTCGTGCAGGTCCTGGTGAACCTCGTCTCCAACGCGGTCAAGTTCTCGCCCGCGGGGGCCTCCGTGCGCGTCCTCGTGCGCGAGAGCGGCGGCCGGGTGCGGGTGGAGGTGACCGACCGCGGCCGTGGCGTGCCCGCGTCGCACCGCGCCGCCATCTTCGAGCGCTTCCGACAGGTCGAGTCCAGCGATGCGCGCGACAAGGGCGGGACGGGGCTCGGCCTCGCCATCTGCAAGGCCATCGTGGACCAGCACGGCGGCGAGATCGGCGTGGAGAGCGAGGTCGGCGAGAGGCGGAGCAGGCCGTCCGCGAGTCGGCGCCCCGCCTGCTCGTCGTGGACCTCGGGCTGCCCGAGGGCGAAGGCCGGCGCCTCCTCGACCAACTGCGCGCGGACGAGCGCCTCTCGCGGCTACCCCTGCTCGTCTACAGTGCGCAGGACGTGGACGAGCGGCGGCAGCCGATGCTGGGCCTGGGCCCCACGCGGTTCCTCACCAAGTCGCGCGTCACCGACGTCGAGGTGCGGGCGGTCGTCACACAGATGCTGGGCGCGGAAACCCGGGAGGCTCGACCGTGAAGGTCCTGATCGTGGACGACGAGCCGGACATCCGCCGCATCGCGAAGCTGGGCCTTTCCCGGGTGGGTGGGATGGAGGTGGTGGAGGCCGCGAACGGCGCGGAGGCGCTGGTCCGCGCGAAGGAGGACAAGCCGGACGCCGTGCTGCTCGACGTGATGATGCCGGGGCTGGATGGGCCTTCGACCCTGGCCCGCTTGCGCGAGGACCCGGCCACTTCCGGCATCCCGGTCGTGTTCCTGACCGCGAAGGCCATCGCGGCGGAGCTGGAACGCCTCAAGGTGCTCGGCGCCGCCGGTGTGCTCACCAAGCCGTTCGATCCCATGACCCTTGCGCGCGAGCTGCGGGCCCTCCTCGGGATCTCTTGACCGGTCCCTGGGACGACGAGCTGGCCGCGCTGCGCACGCTCTACCTGCGCGAGTCGGGCGGCCGGATCGACGACCTCGATCGCGTGCTCGACCGGCTGGAGCGCGACGGGTCCGACGCGCAGGCCCTGCAGGACCTGCGGCGCGGCTTCCACGGCTTCGCCGGCTCCGGGACGACCTACGGGATGCCCGCGGTCTCGGCGCTGGGGCTCGAAGGCGAGCGGCGTTGCTCGGCCGTCGGCTCGGGCCCGGTCGTCGCGACCGACGTGAAGGGCTGGCGCGAAGGCGTGGCCGCGCTGCGGCGCGAGATCCTGGCCGCGGCGCAGGGAGGCGCCGCCGCTCCCGAGGAGGCGGGACGCGATGTCGAGCGCCCCATGCCGAGCGTCCTCGTCATCCAGGAGGAGGGCGCCGACCGGGAAGCGCTCGTCCGCGCGCTGGGTCAGGAGAGCTTCACCGTGCGCGCGGCGGCGGGCCTGGACCCTGCGGCCGGAGTCCGGGGCGGGCGCCTGCCCGACGCGGTCATCGTCGACGCGGCCGGGGATCAGGCCGCGGCCTTCGCGCTCGTGGAGCGCCTGCGCGCGCAGCCGGGCGGCGATCGGCCCGTCGTCTTCGTCGTCGGTGGGCACGGGGGCGTGCTCGATCGCGTGGAGGCCATTCACTGCGGCGCGGACGGGCACTTCGCCAAGCCCATCGACGTTCTCGCCCTCGTGCGCCGGCTGCGCTTCCTGCTCGACCGCGAGAGCGCGGAGCCGCCACGCATCCTCTCCGTCGAGGACGACCCCCAGCAGGCCGCCTTCCTGCGCACCGTGCTCGCGTCGGCGGGCTACGAGCTGCGGGTGGTCGACGATCCGGCGCGCCTGGAATCGGAGCTGGCCGCCTTCCGTCCCGACCTCGTGCTGATGGACGTCCTCCTCCCCGGGGTGAGCGGCTACGACCTCGTGCGGTCGCTGCGGCAGGACGAGCGCCACGCCACCCTGCCCGTCATCATCCTGACGACCCAGGGCGAGCTGGACGCGCGCATCGAGGCCGCGCGAGCCGGGGGCGACGAGCACCTGGTCAAGCCCGTCTCGCCCGCGCTGCTCCTCTCGACGGTGGCCGCCCGCGTCGAGCGCGGCCGCTTCCTGCGCCTCCTCGTCGAGCGCGACGGCCTCACCGGTCTGCTCACCCATACCGCGCTCCTGGAGCGCGCGCGCGCGGTGGTCGCGAAGAAGCGCCGCGATCCGGCCCGGGAATCGACCTGGATCATGATCGACCTGGATCACTTCAAGGCCATCAACGACGGGCACGGCCACCCCACCGGCGACCAGGTCCTCGTCCGCCTGGCCGGGCTCCTGCGCGCGCGCCTGCGGCAGGCGGACGTGGTCGGACGCTATGGCGGCGAGGAGTTCGCAGTCGTGCTCGAAGATCTCACCGCGGAAGACGCGGCTCGTCTCATGGAGCGACTGCGCGCGGAGTTCGCGGCCATCGACCATCGCTCGCGCGAGGGGGCCGAGTTCCGCGTCACCTTCAGCGCGGGGCTGGCCTCGCTGGAGGACGGCGAAGGAGTCTCCGCGTGGGTCCACGCCGCCGATCGGGCTCTCTATGCGGCCAAGGCCGGAGGACGAAACCGGATCGTGACGGCGCCGGCGCGGCGCTGAGGACCGTTCCCGTCTCCGTCTCCGTGCCCGTTCCCGTCCGTTTGGCGACTACAAGCCTTTGCCGAGGAACCGCTTGATCGCGTCGTAGATCTCGTCCTTGTCCCGGATCTCGCTCGTCACCACCTTGGCCTCGCCGGGGAAGGCGTCCTCGATGTCGTTCTTGAAGCGCCCGCCGCCGTAGGACGAGCGCACCTGCCCGAAGCAGAAGAGGTTCAGCTTGGGCAGGAGGTCCTTGCGCAGAAGCTCCATGCACTGGTCGGTGTCGCGGCTGTCGCCGTTCTCGCCGTCGGAGAAGTGGAAGAGGTAGACGTTCCACGAGTCCGGAGGGAACCGGCTGTCGATGGCGGCGTTGATGAGCTCGTAGGCGGTCGAGATCTTGGTGCCGCCGCTCTCGCGCAGGTGGTAGAAGGTGTGCTGGTCCACCTCCTTCGCGAAGGCCTCGTGCACGACGTACACGTTCTCGAGGTTCTTGTACTGGCTGCGCAGCCAGGTGTCGATCCAGAACGACGCCACGCGCACGATCTCCTTCTGCTGGTCGCCCATGCTGCCGGAGACGTCCATGCACAGGATGATGACGGCGTTGCTCTCCGGCACCTCGCGCACGTGCCAGGAGCGGTAGCGCCGGTCCTCTCGGATGGGCACTATGAGCGGGTTGCCCGGGTTGTAGAGGCCGAGCGCGACCTGACGCTTGAGGGCCTCCCGGAACGTCCGCTTGAAGTGGCGCAGGCTCTCCGGCCCCACGCGGCGGATGTTCGAGTACTTGACCTTCTCGACGGGCACCGAACGGCGGCCGCGCGGAAGGATGCGCGGCAGCTCCAGCTCCTCGCCGAGGATCGACGCCCCCCGCCTCCTTGCTGCCGAAGCGGAAGCGCGGGATCTCGATCTGGGGGAGGGGAATGGAGACGATGTGCTTGCCCTGGCGACCGATCAGCTCGCCCTGGGTCAGGTACTTCCGGAATTCCTTCTTGATCACGCCGCGGACGATCTGGCGGAAGCGCTTCACGTCGCGATCGATCTTGCGCAGCATCGTCGTCATCGGGCCTCGCCCCTGGCGGCCACCACCCAGGTACGTGGCTGCGCCCTGCCGCCAGCGTACGGGATTTCCCCACCGCAGACAAGATCGAGCCGGTGACAGATCGAGCCGGTGACGCCGGGGGCGGGCATGCTACAGTGCGCGACAGCCGGGAGGCGCGTGAAGTACTGCGACACCTGCCGCTCCGCGTACCCCAACGACTTCAACACCTGTCCGCGTGACCAGGCGCCCTTGCGCGCGACCGCCGATCTGGTTCCGGGCATGGTCGTGCGCGGCAAATACGAGATCCTCGAGAAGATCGGCGCGGGCGGGATGGCCGCGGTCTACCGCGTGCGCAATCTCGCCTTCGGAGAGATCCGCGCCATGAAGGTCGTGGCCGCCAAGCTCTGCGACGACGAAGGGTTCTTGAAGCGCTTCCGGACGGAGGCGGTGGTCACGCGCCGCCTGCAGCACCCCAACGCGGTCCACGTCGACGACCTCGACGTCACCGAGGACGGCCGGCCCTTCATCGTCATGGAGCACGTGCAGGGGCGGAACCTGCGCGAGGTGATCCGCGAGGAGGGCGCGTTCGACGTGGCCCGGGCCGCCGCCATCGGCCGCCAGGTCGCCTCCGCTCTCGGCGCCGCCCACGCCCTCGGCATCACGCACCGTGACATCAAGCCGGACAACATCCTCCTCACCGTCGGGCCGGACGGCCAGGCCCTGGCCAAGGTCCTCGACTTCGGGATCGCCAAGGTCCGCGAGGGCTCGTTCGACGTGGGCCCGGGCTATACGCCGACGGAGACGGGGATGGTGGTGGGCACGCCCCAGTACGTCTCGCCGGAGCAGGCGATGGGGAAGCGAGGCGATCAGCTCGATGGCCGCTCGGATCTCTACTCGCTGGGCGTGACCCTGTACGAGATGATCACGGGCCGCCTTCCCTTCGAGTCGACGACACCCATGGAGATGATCCTCCACCACGTGCAGACGCCGCCGCCTCCGCCCCAGAAGGTGCGTCCCGACCTGGCCCTTCCGCCCGCGGTCGGCGCGCTGCTGATGCGAGCGCTGCAGAAGGATCCCGGCCGGCGCTTCCGCACGGCCGAGGAGATGGAGGCAGCGCTCGAGGCGCTCACCACGCTGCCCGCCACCGCGCTGTCGCCGCGGCCGGCGGCCGCGCCGGCCCGGCCCACCCCGCGCCCGGCGGCCTCGACGGCGATCGAAGTGGAGCCGATCCTCACGCCCGCGCGCCCCCGAACGTCGGCAACGCGCGTCGGGCCCCCCGTGACCGCGCCGCCCGAAGAAGAGGCCGCCTCCCGCTCGAGTGCGGGCGCGCTCATCGGCTCCGCGCTCGTCATCCTGGCCGTGGTCGGAGCCGTGGCGTGGCGTTCGAGCGCGCGCGCGCGCCCGGCCCCGCCCGCCGCCGGGCCCGCGGTCGAGGCGCCGGCCGCGACGCGGCCCGCCTTCGTCGAGGCGGCGCCGGTGGCGGGCCCCGTCGCGAGCGACGCCGACGCCCGGATCCAGAACGAGATCCAGCGCCTCCTCACGTCCTCCTCCACGCTGCGGACCCAGCCCATCGTGGTCGAAGTCGCGAACGGCATCGTGACCCTCAGCGGCTCGGTGGGCGACAGCGTCTCCTCGCAGCTCGCGGAGACCTTCGCGTCGAGCGTCGGAGGCGTGCGCCGCGTCTTCAACACGCTGCGCGTTCCGGCGGCCCCGCCCGCCGCCGCGGCGGGCGAAGCGCCGCCCGCCCAACCCCCACGAGCACCCTCGGACGAGGAACGGGAGTCGCCGCGCGAGCTCATGGAGAAGGCCAAGCGCGAGATGGCCGCGGGCAACCTGCCCGGCGCGATGGCCGCGTGCCAGGCCGTCTTGCGGATCGAGCCGGCCAACCCGATGGCGCGGGAGTGTGTCCAGCGGCTGGAAGGTCGCCTCGGCGGACCTCCCCGCCGCCGCTGATTCCGGGCGCGCGCCTTTCTCCTCCGCTCCAATCTTTCCGCGCCGACTTGACCCGCCGGCATCGGCCCTTCACGATCGAAACAGGGTCGGAGGATCGATGCGTTCCCTCCTCGTGGCCTTGGCCCTGGCGGCGACGCTGGGTTGTACACCGGCCAAGACCACGCACGAATCATCCGGAGAGCCGGGCAGAAGGGGTGCGCCCGGCGCCGCCGGGAGTGCACCTCCGTCCACCGTCGCCGCGCCGCCCGCGACCACGCTCCCGCCTCCCCCTCCGCCGCCCCCCGAGCCGATGCCGGGTCGACGCCCCGTGCCGGTGGAGATGCAGAACGTGGACCTCCATATCACCGACGACATCACGCTCCACATCAAGCGCCTCGATGGCCGCTTCATCGGCATCAAGGGCAGCGGGATCCCCTATCTCGACGACGCGTCGTCCTACGCCGTGGCCGTCGATTCGGCGGCCATCGTCATGGACATGAGCTCGCTCAACGCCTTGTTGAACGAACACGTGCTCGGCCACGGGCGGTCCAACGTCGAAGGACTGCACGTGAGCACCGACGCCGAGGGTCACCTCGTCCAGACGGGCGAGCTCGAGAAGGGCATCGACATCCCCTTCAAGACGAAGCGCGCGGTGGAGGCACCGCGGTCTCAAGGCCCACATGCCGGACTTCAACGACCTGCGTCGGCGCGCTCCGCGCACGCCCTGATCCGGCAGCGCCTCTCCCTCGGGCTACAATGCCCGACAAGACCGTGCGTTACTGTCCTTCCTGCCATTCCGTCTTTCCGAACGAGTTCCGGACCTGTCCCAAGGACCAGACGGACCTGCTCACCGCGTCCGAGCTGCAGCCGGGGATGGTCCTCCGGGGCAAGTACGAGATCCTCGGCAAGCTGGGCGCGGGCGGCATGGCCGCGGTGTACCGGGCCCGGCACCTCGCCTTCGGCGAAGTGCGCGCCATCAAGGTCGTGAACAACCGCCTGGCCGACGACGAGGACTTCCTCCGCCGCTTCCGCCACGAGGCCGTGGTCGCGCGCCGCCTGCAGCATCCCAACGCGGTGCGCGTGGACGACCTGGACAGGACGGAGGACGGCCGTCCGTTCATCGTCATGGAGTACGTCGAAGGGCAGAACCTCCGTGAGGTGGTCCGGCACCAGGGGGCGCTGTCACTCCGGCGTGCCGTGGTGATCGCGCGCCAGGTCGCGGCGGCGCTGGCGGCGGCGCACGAGCTGGGCATCATCCATCGCGACATCAAGCCCGACAACATCCTGCTCACCGGGAGCGGCGAGGCGGAGACGGCCAAGGTGCTCGACTTCGGCATCGCCAAGATGAAGGAGAGCGCGCTCGGCGATTCGGGGGCAGTGGCCACGCGCACGGGCATGGTGGTGGGAACGCCGCAGTACATCTCGCCCGAGCAGGCGATGGGACGGCGGGGGAGCGATCTGGACGGACGCGCGGACCTCTACTCGCTGGGCGTCGTCCTCTACGAGATGGTCACCGGCCGCCTTCCCTTCGAGTCCGACACCGCGATGGGGATCATCCTCCATCACCTCCAGACGCCGCCGCCCGAGCCCCGCGAAGTGAGGCCGGACCTCGGGATCCCGGACTCGCTCTCCGCCGTGCTCATGCGCGCCCTCCAGAAGGAGCCCGACAAGCGTTTCCCGTCGGCCACGGCGATGGCCACGGCGCTCCAGGAGGTGCTGGTCGCGTTGCCGGAGGACACGCGGGCCACGGAGGCGGAGGGGGCCAGCTCCGCGCGGCCGCTCACCCCGCCTCCGATCCCGTTCGACATCGATCGGCACGAGACGCGCGTGATGCCCAGGACGCCGCCCGTGCCCGGGCGCGCGCCCCTGCCCGCGGCCGCCACGGCCCGGAGCACTCCGCCCCCCATTCCGCAGACCCCGGCCCCGGCGCCGACCATGGCCGCGGCCGCCCCCTCACCGCCGAGCTGGACGCCCGTCCCCTCGCCGACGGTGCTCACGTCCGCGGGCGGCTCCGTCGGCGGTCGGGCGACGCCTCCGCCCCTGCCGCCGCCGCCCTTGCCCGGGTCGTCCACGACGGTGTTCGAGCCGCCGGGTCCGCGGCGGCGCGGCAAACGGCGGTGGTGGCTCTGGGTCGCGGCGGCGGCGGTGTTCCTGTCGGTGTTCCATCGCGACTCGTCGAAGACGAAGCGGCGGGACGTCCAGCCGTCGCCCTCACCGGCGGCCGGTGATTCCGTCGACGGTGACCTGCAGGCGGTGCAGGACGCCGCGATCGCGGTCGGCGTCCAGCGCCAGCTGCGCGCCAACCCTCGCACGCGGCGCCAGGATATCGACGTCGACGTCGAGGACGGCGTGGTCCGCCTGTCCGGCAAGGCGCCCGCGGCGGCGGCGCGCGAGGCGGAAGCGATGGCGCGCCACGTCGACGGAGTGAAGAACGTGGCGAATACGATCGACATCGAAGAAGCGGAAGCGCCCGAGCGCACGGAGGCGCCCGAGCGACCGGAAAACCCCGACCGCGCGCACGGGCCCCACCCGCCGGCCGGCGAACCCCGCGCGCTGCCGGTGCCGCCGATGCCGCCCTTTCCGCGCGGCCGGCCCAGTCCGGATGCGGCCGCCGTGCAGCGGGTCCTGCGCGAAGCGCACGCGGCCATGAAGGCGGGACAGGCGGGGGAGGCGATGGCGAAGTTCGGGGCCGTGCTCGGGATGGATCCCAACAGCGAGGAGGCGAAGGAGGGGCTGAAGGACGCGACCATCCTGCTCAGCGAGAACATCCGCAAGATGGTGCCAGGGGCTCGGCCCTCGCCCGGGTGATCATGCGCACGCCCCACCTCGTCCTCGTCGTCATCGCCCTCGGCCTCCCCGGATGCCTCTTCGAGCAGCCGGTCGCCCCTGGCGCGGCCGAAGCCGTGGACGCGCGCCTCCTGGGGGCGTGGAAGTGCGTGAACCCCGAGAGCGAGAAGGCCGAGACCCTGACCATCAGCGAACGGCCGGACCACCGATACCGCACGGAGTTCGACGAGGGAGACGGCGTGCCCGCGGTCTTCTTCGCGTACACGGTGACCTTTGCCTCCGAGCGCATCGTGAACGCGCAGGAGGTCGTCGATGGCGAGCCCAGGAAGTGGACCCTGGCCCGCTACTCGCTCCCCGCGCCCAACGTGCTCCGGCTGGAGGCGGCGGACCACGATGCCTTCGAGAAAGCCACCACCGCGGAGCAGCGCGCGAAGGTCCTGGCCGCCGGGCTGAAGAGCGGGCAGTTGTTCGGGGACTTCTGCGTCTGCATCCGGGCCGCCAAGAAGTGACCTCGCTCGCGGTTGCGCCGAGCCGGGCCCTCGCTTGACATCGAGCGGCCGGCGCCCATAATCGTTTCGATGTCGATGACGGCCAGGACGGCCGGGTTCGTCTTTACCTGCTCCAATGGAGCGGGTCGGGACGGCGTGTAGCGCCAACCCAGCCGATCGGCCGCCGCCTCAGGCCCGCTCCCGGAGAACCCGGGACGGGCCTTTCGGTTTTCAGGGGAGAACGAGCATGCCCGAGCGCGCGACAGGAACGACGAGCCGGACGGTGGCCATCCAGGGAGAGCGCGGCTCGTTCAGCCACGCCGCGGTGCTGGAGCTGCTGGGGACGGACTGGATGCCTCAGCCCCATCCCACGTTCGACGGGGCTTTCCAGGCCGTGGCCAGCGGCAAGGCGGAGCGCGCCCTCATCCCCGTCGAGAACTCGCTGGCCGGCTCCATCCACGAGAACTACGACCGCCTGAGCGCGCTGCCCCTGCACATCATCGGGGAGACCCAGCTGCGCATCCGGCAGTGCCTCATCGCGCGCCCGGGCAGCACGCTGGCCGTGATCCGCCGCGTGGCCTCGCATCCGGTCGCGCTGGCTCAGTGCCGGAAGTTCTTCGCCGAACACCCGGGCGTGGAAGCGATCGCGACCTACGACACCGCGGGCAGCGTGATGGACCTGCTGCGCGACGGCCCGGCCACGCAGGCCGCGATCGGGCCCGCCCTCGCCGCCAGCCTCTACGGGGGACAGATCCTCCTCGAGAGCATCGAGGACGATCCCGAGAACTACACGCGCTTCCTGCTGCTCGCGCGCGAGTCCTTGCCCGCGGGAGCGGCCTCCAAGACCTCGCTCGTCTTCACGACCGGGAACGTGCCGGGGGCGCTGCACCGCGCGCTGGGCGCGTTCGCGAGCCGGGGCGCGGACCTGGCCAAGATCGAGTCGCGTCCGCTGAAGGGCCGCCCCTGGGAGTACTCGTTCTATCTCGACGTGCTCGGCGACCCCAGTGGGGCCGTGGCCGAGGCCATCGAGGAGCTGCGGGGCGTGGCGCACGAGGTGCGCATCCTGGGGTCGTATCCGGCCGCGGCCGGCGTCACCGGGAACGGGGGGAGGTTGCGCTAGGCAGGTCGGGCTCGACGGCGTGTGAATCGTCTTCCGGTGGCACTCGGACGAGATTTATTTTTCGAGTGCAATCGTTTCGGACCCGCATTTCACGACGCGCGATTCGTTCCGCTGCGCGCTCGCTGCCAGGAGCACTACGGGAATGCGCCTGCGCCTCGCTACGCCGCTGCGGCGCTCAGCGACTCGCGTGCGTCGAACCGACCTCGCCGCCCCGCTCAAGGCGCACGCGAGAGGCCTCATCTGGGTGCGAAATTCGTCGTGATACTCAGGTCACATGAGTATGAACATTCTCGCTCTCGCGTCTGGTCTCTCGGATCAGGATCTCCTCGCGCGCATCGGAGTGCTCGCGGGCAAGGAACGGGAGGCGTCGGTCGAGTTCGTGGCCCACCTGGCCGTGCTCGACGCCCGACCCGTCCTCTTCGCCGCCCAAGGCCACGGTTCGCTCTTCACTTACTGCACGGAGGTGCTCCGGCTCTCCGAGGACGCCACCTGCAACCGTATCCAGGCGGCCCGAGCCTGCCGAGACTTTCCCGTCATCCTCGAGGCCCTCGTCTCCGGCGCGATGTCCCTCACCTCCGTCCGGATCCTGCGTCCGCACCTCAC
>WNFI01711874.1_pt1 | contig 13038 bp, 14 predicted proteins | sample 5400471 | NCBI WGS metagenome assembly WNFI01 (sample SAMN13153348, study PRJNA577476) | soil metagenome | isolation source: 100 cm saprolite on Douglas fir-dominated hillslope | place: USA:California | collected 2013-09-17
CCAGTATCCGCCGAAGACCTGGGGGCCAGCGAGCTGGATTTCCCCATCCTGCCCGGCGGCCAGCTCCCCGCCCTCCGACCAGATCCGTGCCAGTACCCCCGGAAGCGGCACCCCTATAGTGCCGATATAAGGCACATCGCAGGTGTTCGAGATGTTGAGGCCGGTCTCTGTAGTGCCATAGCGGACAAGCGGCAGGCGCCCTGTCACGGCTGGGAGCTGTCGTGCGAGGGCAGGGCTGAGCGGCGCCGAACCGCACACAGCCAGCCGCAGGCCGTTCAGCACTGGTTTGGCCCCGGCCGCGTTCAGCAGCGCCTGGTACATGGTTGGCACTCCCAGCAGCACGCTCGCGTGAGTCGCCTGAACCGTCTCGATGATGTCGGCGGGAGTGAACTTCGAGCGGATATGGCCCGTGCCCCCGGCGATGAGGGCGGCGTGCACGCCTCCCAGGCCATGCTGGTGGTACAGCGGGAGAGCGTGCACAAGCACATCGTCCGCGCTCCACCGCCAGGCCGCCATCGCCGATCGGATCGAGGTGACCAGCTGGCGGTGCGTCAGCGGCACGCCCTTCGGCCGCCCGGTCGTGCCGGAGGTGTAGGCGAGCACGGCAGTGTCACCGGGCCGGGCCCGGACATCCCGGCCGACCACGCCCGGCGGCCGCGGGGGCAGGTCGCTGGCATCCCAGGCCAGCGGCGGCTTGGGCAACCCCGCCAGCAGCCGCGCAGGTCCACGGTCGGCGAAGGCAACCCCGGCGCCGGAATCGGAGACCAGATGCGCGAGCTCGGGCGCGGTGCAGCCCGGATTGGCCAGCACCACCACGGCGCCCGCCCGGAGTGACCCGAGATAGCAGCGCAGGAATCCCAGACCCGGCCCGGCGGCCAGCAGCACCCGCTCGCCGGGCTGGAGCCGCCGGGCCAGCCAGCCCGCTACCCGTGCCGCATCGGCATCCAGTTCTGCGTGCGTGATCGGCTCGCCATCGACGGTGAGAGCGACCCGTCCTGGCACTCGGCCTGCCGAAGCGGCGGCCAGCTCCGGGATGGTGGCCTCTCCCAGCCGGTCGACGTAGGCAGGCAGATCGGTGGCGCCGGGTAGATGCGCCCGCCACCCGGCCCGGCTCCATTCCTCGCCGGTGCTCATCCCGTCCTCGCCGGTGCTCATCCCGTCCTCGAGGCGCTCATCCCGCGGTCGGCGCGATCACCCGGGCCCAGGCTGATCTGTTCGCCTGCCTCTCAGCATGCAGCCGGTCGAGCAGGCCAGCCGCGGCCGCCACGCCTTTGACGCTGGCCGACGCCAGGGGATTCTGCGTGGCCATTACCTCCGCGAGGGCGGCCGCGACCTGGCCAGGGTCGTCCTCTACCCGGTTGACCAGGCCGATGGCCAGCGCCTCGGTGGCCGCCACCCAGCGCCCGGTCATGGCCAGCTCCAGCGCGATACCACGGCCGACGAGGTCGGTGAGCACCCACGCCCCCACGGCCAGGCCGCGGCCGGCCGGCCCGATCCAGCGCAGCCTCGCCGTCGGCCCCGCGATCCGCAGGTCTGCCGCTGCCGCGAGTTGTGCCCCGCCACCAATCGCCGGCCCGTTGATCACCGCGATCACCGGCCCCGGCCTGGTGATCATGATTTCGTAGCACCCGTAGAGCAAGTCGGAAACCGTAGCCCGGTCGGCATCGGGAATGTTCAGGTCGGCGCCCGCGCAGAACGCCCGCGGGTCGGTGCTGGCGAGTAGCAGCGGCGTGGTCTCCTCCTGCAGGAGTGCCTCGTGCAGAGCGCGGGCAAGATCCAGATCGATCGCGTTTCGGCGCTCAGGGCGCGACAGCAGCAGCCACCGGTAGCCGGCGGGGCTGTGCTCGATACGCAGGTGGGCATGCGCCATACACGGCTCCGGTAGACGGACCTTGCGTTGTGAAATATGGTATACCAAAGCGGCGGAGCACCCGAGGGCGGCGTCGGCGGAGCACCCGAGGGCGGCGTCGCCGGAGCCGGTCACGAGCGGAAGCCGGGACTACCATGAGCCGACGGACCGGCGCGCCGTCGGTGAGGGTGGCGACCATGAGCACGGGAGGCACCTTGTGCGACCCACAGCGATGACGCATGTGGATTCTCCGCCCAGCGTTCTCCCGAGTTACGTGAGCAAGACGGACATGGTGGCTGCCCTCATCCGCCAGCTGATCATCACCGGCGAGCTACCTGCGGGCGACCAGCTGAGGCAGCGGGACCTCGCCCAGCGCTTCCACGTCAGCCAGACACCAATCCGGGAAGCGCTGCGGAGACTAGAGTCGGAGGGCCTGGTCATCGGCGACGCCCACCGGGGGTTCACCGTGGTGGAGCCCGACGATGGCCCGGTCGAGGAGAACTTCCAGATCCGGGCCGCTCTGGAGTCGCTGGGCGCGTCGCTGGCGGCCCACAAGATCGACGCCGATGGTATCGGCCGCCTGCGGGACCTGAATGACCGGATGCGGGCGCTCGGCGAGCACGACGCCCGGTACGCGGACCTGAACCGGGAGTTCCACTTCACGGTCTACGAGCATGCGGGGAGTCCGCTGCTGCTGTCACTCATGCGGCTGCTCTGGGCGTCGCTGCACGGCGGGCCGCCGGTGTCGCGCACGCACGCCGAGTCGGCTCGGCAGCATGACGAGATCGTGGATGCCCTGAGCGCCGGGGACGCCGCCGCGGCCGCCGCGAGAACTCATCAGCACATCATGAGCGCGGCACCAGCCACCGGCCGGTAGCACTGCATGCCAACGATCGCGGCTGACGACGGCGTGACGCTCTACACGGAAACCACCGGGACGGGCGCGCCACTGCTCTTCATCCACGAGTTCGCAGGCGACCACCGGAGCTGGGAGCCGCAGGTGCGATTCTTCTCCGGTGGCTACCGCTGCATCACCTACGCGTCCCGCGGATACCCGCCGTCGGACGTGCCCGAGGATGAGACTGCTTACTCGCAGGAACGGGCCGTTGCCGACGCGGTCGCGGTGCTGGACGGGCTCGGTGTGAGCCGCGCCCACGTCGTCGGCCTGTCGATGGGCGGGTTCACCGCGCTGCACCTGGCGGTGCGCCACCCCGGCCGGGTCGCCTCCGCGGTCGTGGCCGCTGCCGGGTATGGCGCACTCCCGGAACGCCAGCAAGCGTTCCGCGCCGAGTGCGAGGCCATCGCCAGTGCCTTCGAGACCGAGGGTGCCGGGCGCGTGGCAGAGCGCTACGCGGTCGGCCCGGCCCGGGTGCAGTTCCAGAACAAGAACCCGCGCGGTTGGGCAGAGTTCGCCGCCGCGCTGGGTAAGCACTCGGCGCTCGGGGCCGCGTTGACGATGCGCGGTGTGCAGGCGGCCAGGCCTTCCCTCTACTACCTGCAGGACGAACTGGCGCAGGTGCGCACACCAGTGCTGCTTGTGGTCGGCGACGAAGACGAGGGATGCCTGGAAACCGCACTGATGCTCAAGCGCACCATCAGCGCATCGGGCCTGGCCATTCTCCCCCGGACCGGCCACACCGCCAATCTTGAGGAACCAGAGGTGTTCAATTTGGTGGTGGACCGGTTCCTCGCGGCCGTCGAGCGCGGGGCCTGGCGGCCGCGCGATCCGCGGTCGCGGTCAGCGTCCACGACCGGAATAGGGCCCTCACCAGGTCCAACGCGCACGTTACGCCCAAACCTGGCTACCGGGTGGCTACCAGATTCGATGCCGCGAGCGATTCGCTCTCCGTCAAGTGGTCGCCGAGTCTGAGCATGAGACCGTGGAGGAGATGTACTTCTGGCCCACGGTGCGGAACGAGGTCGCCGACGGGACAAGCTCGCGGATGCGGCTATGGAGCACGAACGGGAGGGCAAGGACGTCCTCGACAAGCTGGACGCTGGCGCGCCGGAGTTCGAGAAGCTGGTCAGCACGTTTATCCGGGCGGGCGGCGAGCACATCACATACGAGGAGACTCAGGCCGGGCCCGCGCTACGGACCGCGCTGACTGCCGGGGAGGCTAGTGAGCTCGGCCGCAAGATCGAGCGGCGCTAGAAGTCCGCGCCGACTTGGGCGCACCCGCTTACCCGGCTTCGCCAGGGGTTCTGAAATCGGTCGGCCGGGCAGATGCTGCTGCGGACATGACCAGGGATTGCGGCGACCGGCCGGGTAACTGAGCAGACCGCAATAAACCCACTCGGGAAGGACAGCAACGAACATGACTGCCTCCGTCGAAACGGGCCACGTGACCGGCACGGCTGACAAGGACTACGACCTGATCTGGTACACCGAGCGTTGCCTGAATAACGTGCTCCGGCTCGAAACGTTCATCGCCGATGCCGAGCGCAGCCGCGACAACGAGCTTGCCGAGCTCTTCCGCAAGGCACAAGCCGACAACAAGAAGGGCGCCGAGATCGGCAAGCAGATGATGCGGTCACGGCTCTGACAATTCCGCGCTGCCTGACGCTCTACTGCCAGCAGACCGCGACAAGGATGCGGACGCCAGCATTGGCTGAGTCAACAGCCCGTCCTCTGCGCGCCGCGCCTGCTACTCGCTAGATCCGTCATTAGCTAGTGCGGCAGCCACTGTCGCGTAGAGCGGTCGGGCCGCCTACTCACAGTTCGATGCGAGTCCAGGGCTGGTGTCCTGGCAGGTCCAGCCCGAAGGTGTCCGGGTTGACGCCGAGGGTCTCCGCAGCCTCCAGCGCGATGCGCTGCACCGCCACCGTCAGCGGGAAGATCGACAGAAGCTCTCCCAGTCCGTGATGCGCCACGCGCGTCACCGGGACGCCGGAGTCTTCGGCGGCCTGTGCCACCTCGGCGTTCCTGGCCGACCAGGGGCCACCGCCGTCCAGAACGACGAGCCGGTCGCTGCTGTTCAGGGCCACCGAGGGCCCGTGCAGGAACTGCTCCACCCCGAGGCCCTCGCTCGCCACGTAGGCAGCCTCGCGGATCTTCAGCGCCCCCTCGGCGGCCGTCCACTGATTGATGCCGCCGCCGATAAATTCCATCAGCCGCACCGGCGGAGGCGCCAGCGGGGGGTCTTCGTATCCCGCCCGGTGAGCCCGGTCCGCAGCCGACGGGATCTCGGCAAGTCCGGGTAGGTCCGCGCCCAGGGCCCGCGCCAGCTGCGCCGCGCGCAACAGTGCCCCTAGGTGGCTGGCCGTGTATGCGGACGACCGTTCCCGCTCCACAGTGTCCAGGTCAGCCCCCTCGACGCCCGTGCCCGCGACCTGGATGACCTCGGCACCACGCGACCGGGCGCGCTGCACAGCCTGCGCGGTGTATCGCTTGGCGCCGGTGTGGCTGAACGCCAGCAGCGCGCCCTCCGCGCCCGGAAGCGGGCCGTCGACGGCAGCATCGGCCGACTGGGCGGCGCAGGCATCCACCCCGGCCGCGCGCAGCAGCGCGGCGGCCTGGCTGGCGGCATGCCAGCTCGTTCCCGTGCCGATCGCCAGCACGCGGCGGCCGCGCAGCCGCTCGGCCACGGCCAGGACGGGCGCGTCATCCTCCAGGATCCCCGCAAGCGCGTCAGCCTGGCGGTCCATCGTCTGCCGCATCATGCTGATCCCCGCTGGCGCCGCAGCCATCAGGTCCCTCCATCGCCCGTGACCAGGAACTGTCCCCTGATGCTAGCCCAGCGGGCAGACAACCCCCCTGGCGAAACGCGCGGAAGGGCCGATCCACAGCCACTGCCGGTGTTTCGCGTGCCGCTCATGCCCGCAACCACACGTCCGGCCGATTCCAGACCGCGCACCCATCGGCCCAAACAGCCGACCAGCGCGCGCTGCCCGCAGTGGCGGGCAGGATAGGGCCATGCCCCGTCCAGCTCCGCGTCACGACCGTGATGCTGGCGGCGCTGCCGATGTTCTGGCCGCGAAGGCCGCCTTGCGCCAGGAAGTGTGGGCCGCGATGCGCGCGGCGGGGGTAGCCCGGTTCCCTGGCGCGGCGGGACGCATCCCAAACTTCACCGGGGCGGAGGCAGCCGCCGAGCAGCTTCGCGCCACTCCCATGTGGCAGGCTGCCACCATCGTGAAGGCCAATCCAGACTCGGCACAACTGCCGGTGCGCCAGCGCGCGCTGGAGGACGGCAAGACTGTCTACATGGCCGTTCCGCGCCTAGCTGGCCAAGAGCCGTTCTTTGCGCTATATCCCGATCACCTGAGCGAGACGCCCCGCAAGGCCGCCTCGATCAGCGGCGCGGCCCGCTCCGCCCGGCGGGTCCCGCTGGCCGACCTGTCTCCGGTAGACCTGGTGGTGATGGGCTGCGTTGCCGCCGGTGCGGACGGTGCCCGACTGGGCAAGGGCGGCGGGTTCGCCGACCTGGAGTTCGCGCTAGCCGCCGCGGCCGGCCTGATCGGGCCGGATACCGTCGCCGTGACGACCGTCCACGAGCTCCAGGTCCGCGCTGCCGGAACGATCCCGCTGGCCGGCCACGACGTGCCAGTGGACTTCATCATCACGCCCGAGCGCGTGATCGACTGCCGTCCCCTACACGGGCCACGGCCCAGCGCCAGCATCTGTTGGGAAGACCTGACCGAGGAAAAGATCGCGGCAATACCACTGCTCTCAGCACACCGAGCCCAGCTGCGTTAAGCCGAACGCTGGCAAGAACCGGTCCCGCCTGGAGGGCTCCATTCGACGCTGGGCTACCGGACCCGCTGGAAGCGCTGACCGAATACGGGGCGGTGGCAGTCGCTGCTTGATGAGCAACTCGAGGACCTGTCCAAGATGCTCCTTGACACACCGCCGCAGCCACTCCGACAGGTTGAGCACGACGTCGCCGGGGTCACAGGTCACGGAACGCGGTTCCGCAAAGACGGAGTCGCCTATCAGTGCTATATAGCGTGGATCAGAGCCTAATGTGCCATGGAATAGTAGCTGCATGCTGGTGCGTCGCGCTCGTGAGCTGCTGGTGCTCGCCAATAACTGGCCGATTGCCGGCCCGTCGTCGTGGTTGGCGAGGCCGGCGTAGGGAAGACGACGGCGCTTCGCGCGGCCGCTGCGGCCAATGAGCTTTGCCTGGTCGGCTGCCCTAATTATCGAGCCCCAAAGTGAAGGTGGGCTTGGGTGACGTCTCGGGGAGCCGGTGCTCATCGCCGAGGCGTCGGATGGCGGTTCCGGTGGCCAGGAATTCGGTAGCGTGCTCGCCCCAGACGTGATTGTTGACCTCGACGGTCACCCCCACGATCCCTGAGGACCCCGCCTGCCCCGCCTCGGCCTGCATCCTGGCGAGCGCGAGCTCGCGGGCCTCGTAGATGCCCTGGGTGAAGACCACCATCTCCTGGTTCTGGCCTGCCTGGCGCAGCGCCTGCATCGCCGACTGATGGGCGATGTGGTACACGCAGACCCCGAGCACGAACGCCACCGGCACCGCGCCGGCAGCCAGCAGCCGGAAGAAATCCTGAGCCGACAGGTCCGAGGTGAACGCCCGGCCGTCGACGATGCCGTCAGCCCCCAGATGGTCGGCCTCGGCCCGCATCCTGGCCATGGCCAGTTCCCTGGCGTTGTACATCGCCTGCGTCAAAATCTGCAGTTCCTGATTCTGCGACCATCGTCCAACTTGCAGGCCAATGTGATAGATCGACGATCCGACCACGAAGCCAAGCGGCTCGAACCCGGCTTCGCCGAGCAGTACGTACTCCGAGACCGACAAGTCGGAGGTGAAAACGCCCGACGGATCGGCACCGGCAGTATGGGCCAGCCTGCTGTCCGCAGCCTGCGGCTCCCAGACGGCCGCATCGGCGCCCGGTTTGCTGGCGAAAAGTGGCATGTGATTCTCCTCCGGCGAGATTCACGGGGTACGCGGGATGGCACGCGAAGCCTACTCGCGGCGCGCGACCAGATGGGACCTACCAGGTGCTACTTCTGAGTCCGTGGACTGCCAGTGTGCCGCTCGCAGATCACGCCGTCCAGTTCGGGCCTGGCGGCGAAACTGTACCTGTGGGCGAGCGAGGACCAGCAGCCAACGGCCCCTGCGTAGCCGCGCGAAGAGCACACCACCGAATAGGAGACGAATGATGCGTGCAGCAGTGATGTACGGCGCCGGCGACGTCCGCGTACAGGACAGGCCCGACCCGAAGATCCACAATCCTACGGACGCCGTGGTCCGCGTGCTGATGGCCGCGATCTGCGGTAGCGACCTGTGGCCCTACGCCTCGATGCCCGCCACTGACCAGGGTCGCCCTATGGGCCACGAGTTCCTCGGCGTCATAGAGGAGGCCGGGTCGCAGGTATCCAGGCTGAAAGCTGGCGATCTGGTGATCACTCCGTTCACCTGGTGCGACAACACGTGCGACTTCTGCCGCAAGGGCTTGCAGACCTCCTGCCGGCACGGCGGCCGCTACGGCTTCAACGGCGTCGACGGCGGCCAGGGCGAAGCCGTCCGCGTCCCCCAGGCCCAGGGCACCCTGGTCAAGCTGCCGGTCGCAGCGGACTCCCCGCTGTTGCCCTCTCTGCTGACCCTCTCCGACGTCCTGTGCACCGGCCACCACGGCGCCGTGAAGGCCGGCGTCACCCGGGGTGACACCGTCACCGTCATCGGCGACGGCGCGGTCGGCCTGTCCGCGGTCCTGGCCGCGCACCGGCTCGGTGCCGAACAGATCATTCTGATAGGCGGGCACGCCGACCGCACCGACCTCGGCCGCGACTTCGGCGCCACCGACATCGTCGCCGAGCGCGGCGACGAAGGCGCCGAGAAGATCCGGGAGCTGACCGGCGGCGACGGCACCGACAAGGTGATCGAGTGCGTCGGCACCAAGCAGGCCCTGGAAACCGCGTTCGGCTCCGTCATCGATGGCGGTGTCGTCAGCAGGCTCGGCGTCCCCCAGTACGGGGAAGGCCCCATCGGCCCCGCAGTGCTCCTTCGCAATATCACCCTCACCGGCGGCGCCTCCCCCGCTCGCGCCTACATCGGGGAACTCATGCCCGACATCCTCGACGGCACCATCGAGCCCGGCCGCGTCTTCGACCGCACCGTCAGCCTGGACCAGGTGCCCGACGGCTACCGCGCTATGGCCAACCGCGAGGCCCTCAAGATCCTCGTCCGCAATTGACCAGCAAACGGTGCCAGCGCGCGTCTGCGACCTTTGTCCGGCGAGGCTGCGCACACCCGTGCCATTGGGCGGACGCTGGTCCTCGCGGCTGAGGTGCCTGGGGGCGCCGCCGCCCGGCCTGGAGCCGGTGGCCGACTGTGGTGGCTTTGTTGTCGCGTTGCTGTGCACCGAGAGATCGGGCTGCATTTCGTCGTCAGACCGGATGTCAGCACGCATCGGCGAGAGAGGACCAAACTCAATGGCGAACCCGGTGGTTCATTTCGAGATCAGGTCAGCAGACCCGGACGAGACGCGGTCGTTCTTCGGAAAGCTGTTCGGCTGGACGTTCCCCAGCGGGGGGATGCCTGGTTACAGCTACGTAGACACCGGAGTCGAGGGCGCGATACCTGGCGGTATCAGCCCGTTGCAAGGCGGCGAGCCGCTGGTGACCTTCTTCGTTGGTGTCCAGGATGTCGCCGCTACCCTTGATGCTGCCGTGGCTCAGGGGGGACGGGTCATCCAGCCCGCGACCTCCGTGCCCGGGGTCACCTTCGGGTTGCTGGCCGACCCGAGCGGGCAGGTGGTCGGATTGGCCCAGGCAGACGCCTGAGGTGTGCGGCGGCGCGCCCGGAGCGGGCGGGACACTGGCGGTGGGGGAAGGTGGGGATATGGCCGCCTTTGCTGACCCTGTTCTGCTCGCGCGGGCCGTCGCCGGAGACGACGGAGCATTCGCGGCGCTGGTGGAGCCATATCAGCGGCCAGTGTTCCGGCACTGCTACCGCATGCTCGGCTCGGGCGCCGACGCTGAGGACGCCACCCAGGACACGCTCGAGCGGGCATGGCGCAAGCTGCTCACCTATGACGGCTCTGGGCCGTTCGGCGCCTGGCTGCAGCGCATCGCAACCAACGTCTGCCTCGACGGGCTTCGCGCCAGGCGGACCCGCATCGGCCCGGCCGACTACGGGCTTCCCGCCGCTCCCGGCACGATGCCCGGGCCGCCCGACCCGGAACTGGTGTGGGTCGAACCGGTCAGCGACTCTGATCTGTATGGGACCGGCGACCCGCAAGATGAGGTGGTCCGCCGTGAGGAGATCAGCCTGGCCTTTGTGGCAGCGCTGCAACGCCTGGCGCCACGCCAGCGGGCCGCGCTGCTGCTGCACGATGTGCTCGGATTCACTCACGCAGAGGTCGGCGAGGTACTCAACGTCAGCGCGACAGCCGTCAACAGCCTGCTGTCGCGGGCCCGCGGATCGGTCCGTGCCACCGCCGGCAAGCCGCAGCCCAGCATCACCGAACCCAGGGTGCAGCAGCTCCTGCAGCGCTATCTCAGGGCGTGGCAGCTCGCCGACATCGATGGTTTCATCAAGCTCGTCTCCGAAGACGTCCGTTTCTCCATGCCCCCGCTGACTGTGTGGTTCGAGGGCCGGGGCGCCGTCGCGGGGTTCATCGAAGACGCAATATTCTCCCCTGCGCGCCCGCACGGGGTGCACCTGCTGCCCGGCTCCTGCAACGGCCAGCCCGCCTTCGCGACCTACGAGCCAGACAGTCAAGGCCAGCGTGTCGTCAGCGGCCTGCAGATCCTGCAGCTCGACAACCTGGGCAGCCAGCCGCTCATCACGGTGCTGGTGTCCTACCGCGACCCGGCCCTCGCGATCCGTTGCGGACTACCGCCCGCGCTTCCCTGATCCAGGATCGCTCGGCATGCTCAAGAGCCAGCCACAGCGAGCGCACGCGCTTGAGGGCCATTTCGGATTGTCGGGAACCGCATTTCCTCTTTGGCGCGAAGCACGAACCGAGATCCGTCCCAAATACGATCCAACGGTTAGAGTCCGTTATGCCGCTGGTATTCGCCGCCAGCGGCCGACCGGAGGACCCAGAAGATGCCGACCGCCAAACGCGGCGCCGCGAGTGTCGACATCGCCGCGCCGCAAGACATCGTCTACGGGCTCATCACCGACGTCGCCCGCATGGGCGAGTGGAGCCCGGAGTGTTACCGCTGCATATGGCTCGACGGCGCGGGCGCCGCGGTAGAAGGGGCCCGTTTCCGCGGTTACAACAAGGTCGGCGGCTACCGGTGGCAGACCACGGCGGTTGTCACCGCAGCAGAGCACGGCCGGTTGTTCGCGTTCACCACCGTGCACGACAAGACAGGAAGAGAGGAGACTACCTGGCGGTACGAACTCCGGCCAATACCGGCCGGGACATCGGTCACCGAGTCCTATGAGTTCCGCTGGTGCCCAGTCGTCAGCCGCCTGATCGAACTGCCTATCCCGCGGGGCCGCCAGGTCAGCCGCGGCATCCGGCAGACGCTCATCAACATCAAGGCAGCCGCCGAAGCGGCAGCGACGTCGGCACCAACTAAGGCCACTGGCGAAGCCTGAGCGACCGCGGCGGCTTCAGACCAAAGTCACTCGGGTCTGCTGTGCTCACTTCGGGAATCCCGCGGCCCAGAGGGCCGGCCGCGACGCCGCGCGGGAAGGCAGGCCGCGGGCTGCGTTCGCGAGTTGTCGAGTTGGCGGGCATGTTGTTCGACGGTAAGGGTGGAGGTGAGGTCATGAAGTATGTGCTGTTGTTCTGCGGCAGCGATGAAGACGCGGTCGCGTTCAATGCGATGACACCAGAGGAGCTCCGTGCCAGGTATAAGCAGGTGGGCGCGTGGTTCGCCGAGCACAGGACGCGGATCGGCGCGACCAATCAGCTGCAAGTTGCAGACCTGGACGAAGCGCTGCGGATGGCGAGGACATGGCCGGGACGCGGGACGGTGGAGATCCGGCCGGTCGTGACGCAGCGCTGACTGCAACGGGGGATACGCTCGCGGCGGTGTTCAGAGAAGAGTCCGGCCGGCTCACCGCCTCGGTTATGCGCGTCCTGGGCGATTTCGACGCTGCAGAGGAAGTCGTCCAGGACGCGCTGCTGGCGGCCTGGCAGCAGTGGCCCGCCGGCGGGCTGCCCGAGCGCCCTGGAGCGTGGCTGCGAACGGTCGCCCGGCGCCGGGCCATCGACATCTTGCGCCGCGACCTCCGGAATTCCGAGCGCGCCGCACTGCTGCCGCGACTAGCCGATCAGGCCGATGGGGACCTTGAGGACGATCGCCTGATGCTCTTGTTCACCTGCTGTCACCCAGCGCTCTCCCCCGAAGCGCAAGTCGCGTTGACACTCCGGACCGTATGCGGGCTGACCACCGCCGAGATCGCCAGGGCGTTCCTGGTCTCCGAGCCCGCGGTCGTCCAGCGCCTGACCCGGGCGCGCCGCAAGATCGCGGCCGCCGGCGTTCCCTATCGGGTGCCCGGAGACGACGAGCTCGGTCAACGGCTGGCCGGCGTTCTCGCGGTCATCTATCTGCTGTTCAACGAGGGCTACTTGTGCAGTGCCGGTGATCGCACGCAGCGCCGGGATCTCACCGAGGATGCCGAGTGGCTTGCCGCCTTGCTGGCCACGCTGATGCCGACAGAACCCGAGGTGCTCGGGCTGCTGGCCCTCGTTCGGCTCCATCGTGCCCGCGTGCTGGCGCGTTTTGACGACGAAGGCTACCTGGTGCTGCTACGCGACCAGGATCGATCACACTGGGACCACGCCGCGATCGCCGCCGCTGCTGACCTGATCGTCCGGGCGGCGCGCATGCGCCGGCCCGGCCCGTACCAGATCCAGGCCGCCATTGTCGCCTGTCATGCTGAGGCGCCGAGTTGGGCCGGCACGGACTGGCTGCAGATCACGTTGCTGTATGACGCGCTGCTGGAGCACCTGCCATCACCCGTAACGCGGCTGCACCGAGCGATCGCTCTCAGCCACGTGCTCGGGCCGCAGGCAGCGCTGGACGAGGTCGAATCCCTCGTTGCCGACCTGGCCCGCTACCCCCTCGGCCATGCCACGCGCGCCGAACTTCTGCGCCAGCTCGGCCGGCCCGACCTGGCGCGGCACGCCGACGAGCGCGCTCTCAGCCTGACCGCAAACCCAGCCGAGCGCGCCCTGCTCGAACAGCGCCTCGCCCGAGAGGCGCCGCGCTGCCGTCTTGCTGCTGACCGACCGCCGCTCAAGACCGCGAAAGGAAGCACCCCGAT
>WNFI01183424.1_pt1 | contig 13036 bp, 24 predicted proteins | sample 5400471 | NCBI WGS metagenome assembly WNFI01 (sample SAMN13153348, study PRJNA577476) | soil metagenome | isolation source: 100 cm saprolite on Douglas fir-dominated hillslope | place: USA:California | collected 2013-09-17
TATGCGCCAAACAGTACAGGAGCGCAGGCATATGCAAAGCTAGTACAGGAGGTGCTACATCGTGCCGAGTCCTAGAAAGTTTGTTAACCCGCTCACGCAGCCAAGCGAGAAAGCTACAGAAGCGTCTACAGAGACGCCTACGTATGCATCTACATTGCCGTCTACAGAAACGTCTACGTATACGTCTACACCTGCGCCACAAGTGCAGCATCGCAAGCGTGGATCCCAGGCATTTGAGAAGACACACGAACGCATCACGCTATGGGTCGATAAGAGCTTGAGAGCACAATTTGACGCGCTGGCAGATGAGCAAGGTATCTCTAAGACGCAACTGCTTAACGAGGCACTATCTGACCTCCTGGCAAAGCACAAAGATGTTAGCTAGTGCAGCTGAGAAAATGGCCATTTTTTGTTAGCTGTGTGGATCCACAAACACAAGTACCCGTTACCTGCTTGGACAGGCCGGGTACTTGTGCCTTAGTTAGTGGGCGTTGGGATAGACAGCCTGTCTCAGCAGATGGACATGAGACAAAACTTTCATGGGTCCATCATAGCAGAGTCGAGAGACTCCATCAACTCCGCCACGCTCTGAACGTGTCTAAGTTGTCTCTGTCTCACTTACATCACTTACACGCTTCAAGCGTCGAACTGTCCCGACTTACTTCTCTATCTGCCTCATCTCTCGTGCAATCTCCTTCATGAGCGATTGCGAGAGCTTGATACAGGCGAGACGTTCCTTGACTGACAACTCAGCCGTATCTGTCGCCATTTTCTTGAGATAGTCCACATAGATATTGAGCAGCCACACCCGGTATGCAGCAAAGGTACACTCACTATCATAATTGAGCAGGGATTGTATGGACGTCTGCCAGTTGGCGAGCTGGTCATTGTCCCAGGCGGCTGCTCGCTCAGTCCATCGCCACTGTTTGACGGCTTTCTTCCAACTGCCAGGTATAGCAACAATGTGCAGTTCAGCACGCTTTTTTTGTGCCTCTGGAGAGAGAGACATGTCAATTTTGAAAACATCCTCTTTTGTGCTCTCTTGTGCCTCAAGATGATGTCTCTCCTCATCTAACACGGCTTGTACTGAGCGATTGCGACCCAGGAGCAAGTAGCGTTGAAAGCGCAAAAACCACGTGGCAGGCTCATTTTTTAGACGTTCGTATGGCTTGCCATCAGTATTTTGCGCGGTTTCTCGCTCAGGATGCAATAAAACAGGTTGTGCCATCGCTATTCATCCTCAAATGTTGCCTTGAGTTTCTTAAAATCTGCAAGCAATTTTCGCATACGGGCTCGCTGACCCGGCGTTATACGCGCATCTTCCATCAAACTGGAGATGTTTTTCCCGGCTTTGCCCGCAGTTTGGGCCAATCTTGCTAACAATTGCTTACCCAGTTCGTCACGTGTCGATCTACTGTCCATGTTGTCCATGTTCTTACCACTGGTGTGCAACAGGTTTTTTGCTGCGCAGGCTCTCCGGGTCGATGGTCTTTAGACCGTCAATGTCTGAGACTTGCAAGCCTTGCCCCTGGTGGAGCGAGCCGGTCGCAGGAGGTAGGCCGTGTTGCTTATTAAGCTTTTGCACGATCTGCTCAGCATGTACTTGCGCAATCGGTTCGCCTTTGAGCGCCTTCTGAATGACAGTCTCAGGGACCGCAGTCATGTATGCGAAATGTGGCACTTCGAGACCTAACAGGTCCAAGTGTTCTTTCAATGTTGCCATTATATCCTTCTTTCCTCTGGCTGGAGCCTTTTTGCAAAATGGATGTACATTTGAGCGAGTCGCCGCGGCAAACCTACCTCTTGCTCTACCCACTGCTCCCACGCCTCATTGTCAAGAAGTTGCTGCGCAGTTGCCAGGGCCGCGCCGATTCGCACCTGATACATCCACTCCGGCGAGCTGCTCCGTTGAATAGTTCGGATGTCGAGAAGTATTTGACTAAGCGCATCCACACGCCCAGGCAACTCAACGGATACCCGGCCGCTAGTTGCCTGGGAAGTCTCGCAACGACCCGCGCCAATTAGAGAGGTGTCTGTTAAGGTTGTTGGCTCGCTGCTCGTGCTATATTCTGGTCGATGCCGTATTGCTCGTCTAGATCGTGCCATTGCTTCACCATGCTTGCAAGGGAATCCATAAAGTTATTAAATCTTGAGATAGGACCAGGCACACGGTCCCATGTAAGATGAGAAAAGGCGGCGCGGGTGCCATATGCGGTTATCGGTGGGATAGGACATTCTCGCATGTCGATGAAACGCTCTAATACGTCAACATCACGGAGCAGCTCGCGGCTGTTTGCCTCTGCCTGCTCATATATCCTATGCGCTTGTTCAAGTAGCGACGTGCGCAGGCTAACCGGGTGCTCACCATGCAAGCGTTCTGATTCGCGTGCCAGGTCCGGCCAGGCTATTAAACGCGCCGCTATAGATGCTTGCACATCTTTGCGAGCTTGTACCGCCTGGTCTAGTTTCGCTTGCGCTCGTGCTTCCTTGTCTCGTGCCTGGTCGAGTTCAACCATGAGCGCGGCTTGTGCTTCTAGACCACACTGCGCAAACGCATCGGCGCGGATCGCCGCCACTGCCTCACGTTTCTGTAAGAGTTGCGCGTGCTGCGCTTGCTCCACCTGGAGAGTGCTAGCCAGCTTGTTTTTAGCTGATTGATAATCAACGTCTTCTGAATAGCGGGTATCAAACTCTTCATGCAAAAAGTTTTCATGACTAGCGAGTGTAGCCTGTAAGCTCTCAAGGTCTGCTCTCAAGGTCTGCTCTCTATCGCCGCTACCTTCGGCCATGTCAAGCATGAGTTGCGCCTGGTCGATTTGTTCTTGAAGGTAGCGACGTTGCGACTCAAGCGTCTCTCGATGTGCAATCTCTTGCGCCCGTTTGTCCTCGTGCTCCATGAGCGCAGCGAGCGTACTATCAATGCGAGCTTGGATCTGTGCAAGTTGTACGTCAACTTCAGCGATGCGCCGATTCGCATTGCTCAGTGTGAGCGCGGCCACGCTTGGGCGTGTCTCTGCTATCGTGCTCATAGCTTATCCGCCTCTTTTTGTAGCGGGTATACCTGCGCTTGCTGACCGGGTTGCGAATCGTCTTGAAGCACACGAAAACGAGGCGTGATGATCGGCACAGGTGGCAACATAGTACCGGGTATGCTCGAATCGCTCGTGATAGGTAACGGCGCGGGTAACTGTGTCTGCTGAAGTGGGTTATACGAATCGCCCAACTTCTTTTCGTTTTGACTGTCCATCTGTAAATCTCCTTTGTGTTGGCTTGGCTTGGGTCTATCCCAAGAATACCACTAACGAGACGCATTATCAATTACGCACTACGCGACGTCGAGGCGCTTGCACACGCGACATATGCGCTTACCTCTTGTGCAACTCTTGTGCAACATTGGATTAGGACATACTCTCACATCTCCTTGACTCATCAGATCGAGCAACGTTTGACGGTATTTCACGATAGCCCTCCTGAGCGTGATAGGTAGCTTATGATGAGGACTCCATAGGTCGAGGCCTCGCTCATAGTCGTAGTGCAAGAATGCGTGATGAGCGCTGATCGCTGCAAGCGCCTGGTCGAGGTCCATCACGCGAAACTCATCTGTCTTGCGCAGTGCCATGATTTACGATCCATCAGGCGCATCAGCAGCCCACACGATATCACTGATACGGACATAGAGCCCACGAGGGAAACCATGATTAACACCAGACATTCCAATAGAGTCATCACCTCCAAGGCCCATAAGCTCTATCCAAATTCCACCTTTCACCTCGCGAGCCTCGGAGAAATGAATAACAGTCCCATTGCGCAGCCCTAGCGCATAATCAAAGGTATCGCTCAGCGCCTTTACCAGGGCAGGCGGTAACACACCAGTAGGGTCGGTAAACATGTCCTCTAAATCTGAGGTAGGGTCAACAAAATCATGCTCATCTGACATACTGTTATCTTCCTTCCTTCTTAGGATGCTATCTGCTCACCTAACGCTATTGCGCGGTACTCAGCACAGAGCTTAGCTAACTCTGCCTTTTTATTGCGTTTCTCAATCAAGCACCAGGCCTCAAATTTATCTACCTTCTTTGGCCAGTTGCCGTGATTGCCATAGTCGCAGGCGTGTTCACCGTCCTGGTCGATCACAACGCTTGGAGTACGTTCACCACGCCACGAGGCGAGAAACCGACCGCTTTGCACGTCGGATATCTCTTCCCAGGTATGCTCATTATTCCATGCCTTGATAACGGCCTTTGCAACATCGCTATCACTCATCCCGACAGGAGTGCGAAGGGAAGGTTTTTCCAATAACACCACAACCGGCGCGTTTCTCTTGTGCAATTCTTGTGCAACTATCGGCAAAACAGGGATAAGCGAAGCGGGTGTCACTGCCTGCGCCACGAGGACTACCAGGCGTTCAAGATCGGATTGAACGCCTGCGCTATATATGGGCGAATCCATGCTAGGGAAAAGGGCAGAAGCCTGGCACTCTATCACCTGGTCGCCATCACGATACCAGAGCGGCCAGCTCAGGCGTTGATTGCGCTTATCCTCGATGCCCTTCACCGGGTAACACTCCTCAAACTCTGCCAGCAATGGGCAGGCCTGAATTGCCCACTGGTACGCAGCCTGCGCGTTGATCGGCGTATCAAAGTAGATTTCCAGATGCCAGCGACCAGGTCGCCGTTGCCAGCAAATCGGCGAAGCACCCGCGTTGGCCAGCATACGCAAAATGTCATTTTTGCGTAGAGCACGCTCTGTCGTGTCGCAGTCAAAGGAGAGCAGCTGCGTCGTGCCATTGGTATTGAGCGGAATTGAGCCGTAGATGTGTCCCAGTTCGCCTCGGAGATAGGCGCTGATGTCAGGCGTATAACCCTTGGGCAGTGAGAAGTATTTATCGGCTGCGGTCATCTTGCCAGTGGCAAAAATGAATTGATGAGGCACATTTCCTATACGCCTGGCCAGCCACGTTTCAAGTACAGAATTGCCATCCGTCATCTTGCCGTCTCGCTCATTTTCAGATTCGGGCTCGACGATCGCCACCGACGAAGGGGAAACTTGCGGCAATATGTTTGTTGTTACTGGAAGTAATACTTCGTCAAGTTGCGGTGTCGCAGGCACAACAAAATCTTGATTGAGCGAGGCGTCATCTTGCGGTGTCGCGTTTTTCTGCTCCTGGGTGAGCGAGGCGTCATCTTGCGGTATGGTATCCTCGTGAGCATTGACTGGGTAAAATCTCTTTTCTTCCTGCACAGTGCTACAATCAGCGCAAACCACTTGCCGTGTCTCGACCAAGTTGTGACTACCACAAGAGGTGCAGGCCTTCACACGTTTACCACCGTGGCCAGCGCCGGTCTTTCCAGCTGGAGGTAGTACAATCTGCTCAGGAGTTGCCAGCGCTGGCGTAGGAGCGACGTACACGCGTAACACTGGCGTGCCATCCTGCGCAGGCTCACGCTCTCTTCTATAGGCCATTGCGCCGCTTGTCTCAGCGATGCGCTGCAGGCGACTACCAAAGGTATCAGGCGACATACCGACCTCATCAGCAAGCTTGGTGATGTAGAGCTTCTTTTCTTCTGCCTGCTCTACTGCCTGGCCACGCTTGACCTCGCGAGGTGTCGTCTTCCATATGATAAGCTTATCAGGAGGTTTCAACGTGGGATTGGAGAAAAGGCGATCATTCCAGGCAAGCTCATGCTGTAAAGCGCAGATGATCGTCTGTTGTTTTTCGATCACACCCTGCATATCAACTGCGTTCATCGTTCCACACCTCCACACCTGAAGCGAGAGGTAACGATTTGACACAATCTAGCACAATCAGCTATGCTAGATATGAGGATGAAGTGAAAGTTGACGACGTTGCAAGCAGATGCTACAATGTGGTCAACAAAAAACGTAACGTCAGTTACTTTCATAGACGCGCTATCCTCCTAGAATTCCCGGTTGACTTGCAAGGTGCGCCGGGTTTTCTTTTGCCTAAAATCAGGCAAACACTATAAAAAAAAGGCGTAACCACTTTCTACCCTACAGGTAGCTGGTTACACCCGGAATTCTTGTCTCTATGTCAGTGCAATCGCTCTTGGTGATCGTTTGTAGCGCCTGGGTCCAATGTCCGAAGAATGTCACATTAGGCTTCATCATGCCAACATTGGAGACGGTACAAGCGTTCTTATTTTGTTGTGTGAGCTGAGCCTGCATAAAATTCTTCCTGTTTGCTGGCTCAGGCTCTAGGCTCAGGCTCTGGGGTTTGTTCCTCTTATAATACATCAGAGTCTTTCTATCTGACAACCTGTCAATTTCTACAGGTATGTACCTGTCAATTTCTACAGGTACTATTCCTCAGCTGGCCTGACCTCGTGGAGCTCGAGCTTCACGCCTCACGCTGCCATCGCCTTTTTTCTTCACAGAGTATTTTTCCACATCAGATCGCTTGTAGAGTTTCGTGCGCAGGTCAATCGTTTTTGTCTCTATCTTGCCATTTCTGCCCAACTGCCTCACATAGTCGCTTGAAATGATGTGACCGCTGTTGTTTGTAAGCATCTCAGCTGCCTGGGTACTGGATATCCATTCATCTTGTGGTTTCGCCATTGGTACACCTCTCTTATTATCCGCTAACGGATTACTTTGCTTAGTATATCCGCAAACGGATATGAAGTCAAGAGCTAGAGGATATCCGCGTGTGAATATTTTGTGAGTTTTTCAATTTGATAAAAATGCCGTAAATTGGCCTATAAAATGCTTGACAATATCCGCTAGCGGATGTATACTAGATATATCAGAACAAACAAAGCGCTCCGCTAGAACGGAGCGCAAGTAAAGAAAGCGAGAAAACAAAATGGTCATTCAGAGCTTCACTTCACAGAACACATCATACCAGACAACTAGCGCCTCCTGCTCGTGTCCTCATTTTCAGAAAAGGCATCCGGTAGACGGCTGCAAACATCAACTCAAGATGCGCCGTATCGAGGCTGGCCGCCCACTCACAGTCACAGCAGCCCGCGCCGCTCGCATCGAGCGCAACCGCGAAACAAGTAACGCCTACTACCGCATGCAGTTCATGAGCTACGGCGAGTTTTAAAACGAATAGCGGGGACCGGGAAACTGGTCCCCAGGAAGGAACCACAAAATGTCACTTACAGAAATTGCAGCAGTCACCAACTCGAACGTTGTCCTGGTAGTGTGGATGGATGATGAGCTTGTGCATACAGCCGAAAATGGCTATACCTGCGATGATGAGACTTGCCCATGCCACGAGGACAGCGAGCCGGTGTGCGTAGATCCTAATTGTTCTTGCCACGAGGTTGAGCGCACGTACACATATGAGGACCATCTTGCAGAGGACCGCGCGTATCGTATGGCACAGATCGAGCGTGCAATGGCAGAGCGCACGCATTAGGTAGTTAAATAGTCGGGTGAGGGCTGAGAGCCCTCACCCAGGAGGATATCATGAGAGTTATTGATATGCACTGGACAACGGTTACAGTCGAGGATGAGCAGAGGAATCGCTCAAGCGTATTTCAGCAAGGCGACGGCAAATGGAAATGCCTGCGCTGCCAGCGCTATCGCTGCGAACATGCCAAGTGGGTAACTGAGCAGAAGATTGTCCCGCCTGGTATACCACCATCTACGCCTGATGAGATTGACGACATTCTGACCTATTAGGGAGATAGAGCGATGCCAAAGAAGAAACAGACCTACACGAGCTACACGGTGATTATCACGCGCTATGCTAACGAGGCGATGCGTGAGCGATTCGAGCAGCGTGAGCCACAGATCGCTGACTTTGCCGCGCTGGTCTCAGAATTTGTGTACATGGGGTCAAGCGAAGCACGCGCCGGGATTGCTGGCAAGGTTTCACCGCACTGGATGCGACATGCTCATGCTACCCATAGCATCGAGAACGGCGCACCTATCACGCTGGTACAAAGTACGTTGGGCCATAAGAGCATTGAAACCACTTCCAGGTATACCCATGTCAGGCCTAACGCCTCCAGTGGTCAGTACCTCAAAGTATGATAATGCAGTAACGGGTACTTGCACAAGTTAGCGTTACCTGCTATACTCACTACTGTAACGCTAACTAGCTCTAAGGAGGGCAAGGCCATGGTACAAGCACATCAGAAGCTACCCATTGTCGAGATAGACGATTTACAACCAGACTGGAGTATCAAGGGCTTCAAGGCGTCCTGGAAAGAGAGCGGCCTGGTCGCCTATGCTTATTTAATGCCACTTCAGGACGAACCGGCACGCGGCTATGTGCTGGAATATAGCTATGATAGTGAGAAGCAGCCAGGGCGACGATTAACCGATCGACAAATAGACCAGGGCACAACGCTCGTTTCACGTGTACGCGCTCGTATGCTCGATGCTATGCACTGGGCAGGCTGGCAAGTAGTAGGCAAGCAGGAAACTGGCCGGGATATCTGGCAACATTCTAGCCGCCTGGTCCAGGACAAGCCACAAGAGCAAGATAGCGTTACTGACCAGGGCAAAAGCAAGGCTATCACTGTCCCTATTAGTGCAGGCAGGCAGAGCACGAGCTACACACGAACGATAACCGCGAGGGATGTAACGTTTACTTGCTCCCGTTGTGGGCAGGAGGTCACGAAAGTACAGTTTCCAGGGCCGACACCGCGCTATTGTGACACCTGCGCGAAGGAAGTTGAACGCGAAAAGACGCGGGCTCGTGTCGCTCGACTCAGAGAGCGGAAGAAATCAGTGTAACATTATGTCAAATAAAACACGATCTAGTTGCACAAGAATGAGGGCAATAAAACGCGCCTGGTCGCTCCCGTTGCGAGAGTGCCAGGCGTGCCACATTGGGCCGATTTACTGATTAGAGTAGTCTCACCTTCATTCCTACGCACAAGCCACAAATGCCACCACCACGCGCTATGAAGTAGTAGCCATCAATCACACGAGGTAGACGCGGTGGCTCGCCCAGGTATTGCATTCCCATGTTGACATACAACTCACTGGCATACTCCACACTGCCATCTATCCACTGGCCGCCAAGTTGGATAGAGAGAGATGTGCCACTGCTGATATCTTGACTCTCTACAGGATCGTCAATGGCATACTTACCACTGTTGCTACTAGCAACTAATGTACCTTCCATTGCCTGACCTCCTATTGGTAAATTTCAAACTCAAGTAGATCTGTAACCCACACGCAATATAAGCGCTTTAGCCTGTCCTGACAAGTCCACTCGACTAACCAGGCTATGTCAGCACTATCGGCATCCTCATAAGCCTGGTATCCTGGGATCTGCTCCAACGTGGCCACACTGAGCACCTTTGCTTTACCTTCACCATCAAACAGGTGAGCAACGTATCTCTCAACGCTGGCAAATTGCGCAGCCTGGTCACATTCATATGTGAGCCCATGAACAGGGCAAGCAGCCATCAATACATTGTCACTTCTCAGCTGGCCTATGGTTGAGAGTTCTTGGCAATTGCCTATCGTGCAAACTTGCCCAGGTGTAAAGGTTAACATGATAGTTCCATCCATCTTATCATCCTATTATTCTAACTTGCCCAGGGTCTACCGACACGAGGCCTCAAGTACTCATCACGCCGTTGTAGATACCGCTGGCGTGTCCTTGCTGGCATACGTTGCAGCTCCTCATGTGCGCTCTCTATGCCTAACAGAAGCTTGCTCACGAGCAATGACACCTCATCACGATTAGGGCGTTTTGCGCCTGGCCTGGTGAGTACCGGCGCGGTCCCTGGGTCAAATTCTGTGCTTTTATCTAGGGCAATGGTCCGGATCGGGACCACTGCGTTATGCGATTGCACTACCAGGAGGTCTATACGCTGCTTGCCATGATTGAGACGATACTCGTAAAAGTCGAAGGTGCTGGCCAGCACTATGCAGGTGAGGTCAACACCCTTCAATTCATCATGTACGATGTAGCGATAGTTGGTTAAGCGCTTCTGAATAGACAGATACAACCTCGACGCTTGAAGCTCGAATTGTCGGGCTGCTGCCTCACGTTGTAGCCTGTCTATTCGCATTGTCATTCAAAGTCCTTTTACAAGCCATCGCGCAATGAGCACAACAGCAATAACAATCAGGATAGCCGCTATAATCGCCATGGCTACTCCTTACTACACCAAATTATGAATACTGCACAGCAGCCAAACAGGATAAGGCCAGCTACAGCAGCAATTCCAAAGAGTTCCATGCTCTAATACCTCGATCTGCGATAACTGCCGCCATTGTCGCCTTGATCTAGCATGTTCTTGCGTGCCTGGTTAATCATGGCCTCAGCTTGCATACGCTCTATCTCGTTCCATGTCTGCGCTCGATGCGCCTTGCTTTCCATGTCCATCACGGCGCTTTGCTTTTCAATGGCTGCTTTTATGGTGGTCGAGTCAAGCTCGATGTTGATCTGATTGACGTCTCGCACTGCCTCGATCTTTGCGCGTTGGTCTGCCAGGTACTTCTTGAGGCTGCGCACTCCAACAACAGAGAGATAGACGGTCGCAATAACATCTATCACCAGTGGAGCACCTGCGCGGAAACCGACCGCTACTTTGCCGGGTAAATCAGTTACCTTCAAGTGTTGATCTATCAAGAAAATCTGAGCAAAGCTATTGCCAACTCCCAGGGCCACGAACAGAATAATGAGAGTAACAGCCATTGCGATCTGCGAGCGGTCCTTGACTGATCGACGCAGCTGCACAGCGACCGCTAATCCCAGGACTGGTAACATCATCTCCAGCGAGACGCTTATCAGGTGCGCATAGACTGACCAGGCGCTCAGCAGATTGAACGATCCACTAAAAGCATCACCTATGGCCATGCCCACATACCAGGCGGTGATAGGCGGTAGCAGATAGGCCAGGAGCATATACACCTTGCCGATGATCCACGCGGTAGCAGTCTGCTTTTCCTCATCAAACGATTCGACTATGCGCCTGAACTCTTCAGTGTGAGACTGTGCATACGTCGTAGCCAGCGCTTGACCGCTGCTATCAATCCATGTGCCACTGACAAGTTCACCGTCTTTTGCTGGCGTGGCCACTGGTTGAGACTGCGCAGCCGGTACAACATCAGTGGAGGTTGTTGGATTAGTCGCAGCGAGCCCTTCATCAATGCCACGTCCTAGCCAATTGCCCAGGGCCGCTACCGGGTTCCATATCTTCACTGCCATAATTAAATCCTTTTGCTAAATCCGACAATTTGCCGGTGATGTGTGGTCGAGGTCTGCTCTCTCAGTGAGGCTAAAACGTCACTCTTGCGCCTCTAATCGGCACTACTGCGCAATGCAGCGCCGCTAATTAATGGCGCAAGAATGGCGTACACACATCAACTATGCGCCGTCCTCTTCTGCCTGGGCCTGTTCAAGCTTCAAGGTCTTGTGCGTTTTGCGGAATGATGCCAGGTCTTCACGCTCTAAGCGTTTGCGCAGCCGGGTAACTTCTGGTGAGAGCATACCGACGATGCGCACATATTGAGCCATCATGAAGGTACGCCCGTCGCCATGCGCTTTGTTTACACGAGACTTGACCTCACGGAGCAGGTCCTCCAGCTCGTCAAGATCCTCTTCACGAACCATAGTCGCAGCGCCGGTCAATTTAGTGGTGTTGTTTTTTGCCATGATGATAGATTCTCCTTACTTGTGTTTGGTGTGATGGACAGCATGAATAGTTGGAGTAGGCGTAGCAGGATGAGCCACGAAGGGCAGAGGTACGCTGACATTCGCAAATGTGGCCTGACTCATAAACCAGAGGATAACGAGGACAAACGCAAGGACAACGAGCGGTGCTAGTAACTGTCTCGACATGTAGAAACTCCGTTCTGTTGATTCCCACATGGCGATGCTATAAAATAGAATCAGCCATAGGGTAACACCAATGGTCACAACGCCGTGTTTCCTGGCCTGAGAAACGAGGGGACACGGCTATTATTTTGCTCTACAAGTACGCCTTACTTAAATTGCTTTTCAATGTATCGGTCTAAGTCTGATCGTCTAATTCTCCATTGACCTCCAACCTTGAATGCTTTCAGGTCGCCGGCGTCGATCAACTTTCTAACCGTTGATGTCGATACGCGCAGAATTTCTGCTACATCTTCAATTGTCAGAACATCGTTACTTGCCATAAAAGTCTACTCCATCTCACGGTTACAACCGTTTAATAGAATATACACTTTTTCAGCAAAGATAGCAATAGGTTGGTAACGCTTGACAAAATATTGTATGCTGTTTCCGTAAACGTATACGTATACGTTGCACAAGAATGAAGGGAGTCAACACATGCGAGTCTTTACCCTGGCCAATAACAAGGGGGGCGTCACGAAGACAACGACCACTGTTAACCTCGCCTATGGGTTAGCGCGTGCTGGCCGTCGCGTGCTCGTGATCGACACGGATGCGCAAAGTAACTCTACCTATTCACTCCTGGGCAAGCTATCCCAGGAAAACACACTGTTTGATGTGCTACTGAATGGGGCTCGCCTGGCCGATATCATCACCAGCACAAAGCAAGAACGTCTCTACCTTGCTCCAAGCTCGATTGACCTGAGCGCAGCCGATTTGCTCATGGCCTCCGCGCCTGGTCGAGAGCGCAAGTTAAAACGAGCGCTGGCACAACTGGCACCGAATAGCTTTGATTATGTGCTGGTCGATACGCCTCCTAACCTGGGAGTGCTGACAGTCAATGCGTTCATCGCCTGCACTGATGTCATTGTCCCTATCGCTCTTACCACGTATGCGCTGATCGGAATCAGCATCCTTGAAACGACCATGCAGGAGCTGAGAGAAAATCTCGATGTAACCTTGCCGGTCTTTGGTGTTGTTGCGAACCTTGACGATCATACACGTATGAGTGCTGATGTGCTGGCCGCTGTAAAAGAGCACTTTGGCAAGCTTGTATTTGAGAGCGTGATACCTCGTAACATCAAAGTTGAGGAAGCACACAATCAGATTGCAAGTCTATTTGATTATGCGCCAAACAGTACAGGAGCGCAGGCATATGCAAAGCTAGTACAGGAGGTGCTACATCGTGCCGAGTCCTAGAAAGTTTGTTAACCCGCTCACGCA
>WNFI01234967.1_pt1 | contig 13036 bp, 9 predicted proteins | sample 5400471 | NCBI WGS metagenome assembly WNFI01 (sample SAMN13153348, study PRJNA577476) | soil metagenome | isolation source: 100 cm saprolite on Douglas fir-dominated hillslope | place: USA:California | collected 2013-09-17
CCGCGTGGCGCCGGGAGAGACGGTGCTCGAGGCGGCGCTGCGCGAGGGCGTGGGGCTGCCGTACGGATGCCGCAACGGCGCGTGCGGCGCATGCAAGGGCGTGCTGCGCTCGGGCGAGCTCGAATACGGCGAATACCAGGAGCGCGCCCTGCACGACAACGAGAAGGCCGCGGGCAAGGCGCTCACGTGCTGCACGCGCCCTCTCACCGACATCGTCTTCGAGGTGCGCGAGATCTCCGGCGCGAGGGACCTCGCGATCCGCACCATGCCCGCGCGCGTGGAAAAGCTGGAGAAGCCCGCCGACGACGTCGCGATCCTGCACCTGAAGCTTCCCACCGGCGAGCGGCTGCAATTCCTCGCCGGGCAATACATCGACATCCTCATGAAGGACGGCAAGCGGCGCAGCTTCTCCATGGGAAACGCGCCGCACAACGACCAGTTCCTCGAGCTGCACGTGCGCAAGTCGCCGGGCGGCGCCTTCTCGCGCTACGTGTTCGACGAGATGAAGGAGCGCGCGATCATCCGCTTCGAGGGCCCGCTCGGCACGTTCTATCTGCGCGAGGACTCGGACAAGCCGATCATCTTCGTCGCGGGCGGCACCGGCTTCGCGCCGGTGAAGGCGTTGATCGAGCATGCGTTCCATCAGCAGATGGACCGGCCCATGGTGCTGTACTGGGGCGCGCGATCGAACGAGGACCTGTACATGCCCGACCTTCCGCGGCAGTGGGAGCGCGGGCATCCGAACTTCACGTACATCCCCGTGCTCTCCGATCCGCTGCCCGCGGACGAGTGGCCCGGCCGCACGGGCTTCGTGCACCAGGCGGTGCTGGACGATTTCGACGATCTCTCCGGCTACCAGGTCTACGCGTGCGGCGCGCCCCAGACCCCGGTTTACGCCTTTGCTCGGTTCGGGGTCTGTCCCCCGCGCTTCGTGGTTTCGTTACGCCTTTGCCCGGTTCGGGGTCTGTCCCCCGGGCTTCGCTGCTTCCCGCTCCCGAAGCACCTTCCGTTGCACCTTTCCCGTCGTCGTCATCGGCAGCTCCGCGACGAACTCGATCTCGCGCGGCTGTTGGTACGGCGCGAGGTGCCTCTTCACGTGCTCGCGGATCGAATCCTTGAGATCCTCCGACCCCGCCTGTCCGGGCGCGAGAAGGATGAAGGCCTTCACGACGGCCCCGCGTGTCTCGTCAGGGGTCGGCACGACCGCGCAATTCGCCACCGCCGGATGCTTCACCAGGCAGTTCTCGATCTCGGTGGGTCCGACGCGATAGCCCGAGACCTTGAAGATGTCGTCGGCGCGGCCGTGGTACCAGAGGTTGCCGTCGGCGTCGCGCGCGGCCTGGTCGCCGGTGCGGCACCACTCGCCGCTGTACTTCTCGGCCGTCGCCCGCGCGTTCTTCCAGTAGCCGAGGAAGAAGACCGGGTCCGGGGTGCCGTCGATCCAGGTGCGCCGCACCGCGACGTCGCCCACCTCGCCGTCGGGAAGCTCGCCGCCGGTGTCGTCGATCACCGCGATGCGATGTCCCGGATAAGGCCGCCCCATCGATCCCGGCTTCACCGGCCACACGGTGTGCGAGTTGCCGACGATGTAGTTCATCTCCGTCTGGCCGAAGATCTCGTTGGCCGTGACGCCGAGCTCCTCGCGGCACCAGTGGAACACCGCGGGCCCGAGCGCTTCGCCGCCGCTCATGAGCGAGCGCAGCCCCGGTGCGAAGCGATCACGGGGCTTGGGGAATGCCTTCATCATCATTTTCAGCGCGGTGGGAAAGAGGAAGGCATTGCGCACGCCGTATTTCTCGATGATGTGCAATGCGCGTTCCGCGTCGAAGCGCCCGCGAAATCCGACGATCGTCTTGCCGTGATAGAGCGTCGGCATGAGCGCGTCCCACAATCCGCCCGTCCACGCCCAGTCCGCCGGCGACCAGAAGCGGTCGCCCTCCTGCGGAAAGCCGTCGTGCGAATGCTCGAATCCCGGCAGGTTGCCGATGAGGGCGCAGTGCGGCAGCAGCGCGCCCTTGGGTGGGCCGGTCGTGCCGCTCGTGTAGATGATCGCCGCCGCATCGCTCGCCGCGGTCGCGACCGGCTGGAACGCGCTCGATGCCTTCGCGAGCGTGGCGTCCCAATCGAGCATTTCCGCGCCGCCCGCGCCCGCGGCGCCGATCACATGCGCGAGCTCGGGTAGCGACGCGCGCACCGTTTCCAGATGGCGCTGCGTATCGGCATCCACCACCACGACTTTCGCGCCGCTATGGGCGAGCCGGTATTCGAGCGCCTCGGACCCGAAGAGGAACGACAGCGGCACCGCGACGGCGCCCATCTGGAAGCACGCGAAATAGGTGACGACGGTCTCGGGCCGCTGCGGCAGGATCAGGGCGACGCAATCGCCGCGCTCGACACCCAGGGCGCGCAGCGCGTTCGACAGGCGATTGGCCGCCTCTTGCAGCGCGGCGAACGTCCACGATTGCGTGGCGCCCGACTCGTCTTCCCACAGGAGCGCGACGCGACCTGCATCGTCCGCCCAGCGCCGGCAGGCCCACTGCGCGATGTTGAAGTCCGCCGGGACGTTCCAGCGAAAGCTCGCGTAGACCTCGCGATAGCGATCGGTCACGGACTCGCCGTGTCAGCGGACCAGCGCCGCCTCGATGTCGGCGAAGGAGCGCGCCACCTCGAAAGTCTGCAGGTCCACGCCGAGCTGGCGCGCGACCTGCGACGACGAGAAAAGCCCGCGGATGCGCCGGCCGTCCTCCTCGGCCACCGTGATGTGCTTGCGTCCCACCGACTGAAACGTCGCGACGATGTGGCCCACGCGCATCTGCGCGACGTCCTGGATCGGAAGCGCCTCGAGCATGGAGGCGGGCGTCATGATGTCGGCCACCAGGATCTCCGAATGCGAGACGCCGCGGTCCCGCATGAAGCGCATCGGCTTCTCGCCCAGCAGGTCGGTGGCGGTGATCACGCCCGCCACCGCACCGTCGTCGTCCAGGACGAAAAGGAGCCGCACCGCGCGCCGGATCATCTGCGCATGCGCCGCGTCGATCGTCTCCTCGGACCGCGTGGTCGCCGCCGACACCTCGCGCAGGTCGGTCATCACCGAGAACGCGGGATCGTCCAGCGTCACGCGTCCCGGAGCCATCGGCTCGGCCACGCGCGCGCCCGATGCGAGCGGCGTGAGTTTCAGGGCAGAGTATTCGCGCATCTGGGGCTCCTTCGCCGCAATCAACCCGCCAGCTCGGCGCTGCGGCGGAAATGCTGGACCGCTTCCTGGGGCTTGCCGATCCGCTCCATCAACGCCGCGAGCGTCATGTGCCCGTCGTGCGTGGGCTCGAGCGCGAGGCTCGCCTCGATGTAGCTCTGCGCCTTGCCCCACAGGCCCTGGCGCATGCACAGCTTGCCGAGCGCCAGCAGCAGCGCCGGATCGCGCGCGTGGATGCGAAGCCATTTCTCCGCGCGCTCGATCTGCGGCAGCGCATCGGCGCCGGCCGCCTCGCCGTAGAGGGCGACGAGGCTCGAGCTCCATTCGCGCTCGAGGGCCTGCTCGATGATCGCCTGCGCCTCGGCATTGCCGCCGAGCGCGAGGTGATAGCGCGCGGCGGTGGCGGCCACCGCCGGATCGATGCGCATCTCCGCGGGGAGCTGCTTCCAGTACGCGGCGAGCGCGGCGGCGTCCTGGGCCTTGCGATTCAGGTTCCCGAGGTGTGCCGCGCGGCGCGCGGCGGCCGCCTCCGCCGGCCCCAGCCCGCCCAGCTTCACCAACGCGCCCGCGGTCGCGAGCACCTCGTCCCAGTTGCGCATCGCCTGCTCGGCTTGCAGCTTCAGGCGCAGCAGCCTCAGGTTGCGCGCGTCGCGCGCGGACAGGTCGTTCAGCACCGCGAGCGCCTCCGCGTAGCGCTCCTGCGAGACGAGGAGATCGGCGAGCGTCGTGAGCCGCGCGGTGTCGACGTCGGGCGCGGAGCCCTTGGCGTGGTCGAGGAACTGCTCGCGCTCGCTGAAGCGTCCCAGCTCGTGCGCGCTGCGCGCGGCTATGATGGCCGCAACGCCCTTGGTCTCGTCGCCGGTGAGCGCGGCCGCGGCGCTCTTCTCGGCCGAGGCGTAGCGCCCCTGGAAGAAGGCGAGCAGCGCATCGTTCAGCGACTGCCTCAACCGCGTGCTCTGCCGCTCGGCGCGATAGGCGCGTACGCGCGCGGGGATTTGGGCGAGCGTCGTGGCGAGGCGCGCGAGCATGTAGAAGGCGAGGTAGCCCGCCAGCACCAGGAACACGAGCAGGTTCAGCGACAGCTCGATGCGGTAGGGCGCCGCGACGATCACGACGTAGCCGTCGGAATGCTTGGCGAAGAGCGCCACGCCCACGGCGAGCGCGGCGAGGATGACGGACCAGAGGGCGAAGCGCATGGCTAGCGTTTTTCCCGCGCCGCGCGCGCGGTGCGCACCGCGGCGAGGCTCGTGTTGATGTCGGGCACGTTGATGGTCACGGGGCTGTCCGCGACCTGCTTGAGCGTCGCGAGCGCGGTCACGGTCGGCTTCGCCTTGGGATCGTAGTACTTGAGGATCCACGCCTGCGCGGCCCTCAGGTCGTCGCGGAACGAGGGCTCGTCGCGCGCGAGCAGCGCCACGCGCGCCGACACGAGCCGCAGCTTCAGGTTCTCGCGCAGGAAGTAGCTCTGCGCGGGCGTGAGCAGCGGCGCTTCCGCGGTCTCGAGGTCGCGGATGCGCACCAGGCTCTTCATCTCGTCCCACAGGTCGCGCGCCGCGCGCGTGAATGCCCCTGAATCGTCGGCGTAGCGCGCACGCGAGGCCACGCGCGCCACCGGCATCGTCTCGTTGATGATGAGCGGCAGGGTGTCCGATTGCGCGATCAGGCCGTCCAACTTCACGGCGATTCCGGCGGTGTCGAGCTGCGGCACCGCCTTCAGGCGGTCCATGTCCTGCGTGATCGCGCGGCGCAACGGCGTCGCGGCCAGCTTCTCCGCGCGGGCGAGGCGCTGGTCGGCCGCCTGCAGCGCGGCGAGCGCGCCGCGCACGTTGCCGGCGAGCTGCAGCTGCTGGCTCGCGAGCACCAGCATCTGCTCGACTTCGGAGAGCACGCGGTCGTCGGCGCTGCGCGAGAGCTCGCGGTACATGCCCAGCTCGGCGAGGCGTCCGCCCGCCGTGGCCTCGATCGCGTTCACGCCGCTGTGCGCGTCCCAGGCAAGCCAGCCGACCGCGACCACGGCCACGATCGCGGCGATCGCGGCGATGCGCGCGACCTTGTCCTGCGGGCCGGCCGTCGTGGCGGCCGCGGGCTCGGGTGCCGCCGGGGAAGAGAGGGGTTCATCCATGAGTCGTCGCTCGAATCTCCGTCAATGCTTCGATCAGCGCTTCCGTGCCGTGGCCCGCGACCACCACGCGCCCGAATTGCCGCGCCGCGGGGCTCGACGCGATGGCCGGATGCGGCACCACCAGCGCGACCGAGGCGAGCCGCGCTCGCGCTTCGGCCCCGATCATGGCGAGGAAGTTCTCCAGCGTCTCGGCGCTCAGCACGCTCACGGCCTGCACCTCGCCGCGCGCGAGGGCGTCGGCGAGCGGTGCGGGATCGTTGCGCGGCCGCACGCGGCGATAGCACTCGGCGTACTCGACACGCGCGCCGCGGGACTCCAGCACCTCCTTCAGGTGCTCGCGCCCGCCCTCGCCCCGGAACACGATGACATTTTGCCCCCGCACGGCCTGCAATTGCGCCAGGCCGAGCAAGGCCTCGCTGTCGTGCCGCTCCGGAGGCGAGATGACACGCGCGATGCCGGCGCGGCGCAAGGCCTCCGCAGTGGCTTCGCCGATCGCCGCGACGTGCCAGTCGTCGGGAACCTGGCCGAAGCGGCGTGCCATCGCGAGCCCCTTTTCCACGGCGTTGGCGCTCACGAAGATCGCGAGGTCGAAGCGCGAGAGGTCCGACAGCAACGCCTCGAGGGCGGCGCCCGGCGCGATCTCCTCGATCGCGAGCGCGGGAAACACGATGACGCGCGCGCCTTCCCGCGCGAGCGGGGCGGCGGCCGCCTCGGCCGCGTGGCGCGGGCGCGTGATCACCACGCCGACGCCCCCCAACCGCGGCGCCGGGCTCATGCGGCCGCCTTCGCGAGCGTGGCGAGGATTTCGCGGCCGCCCGAGGCGAGCAGCCTTTCGCCGAGCGCGTGGCCGATGGCCTCCGCGTCGGCGACATCGCCGGAGGTCGCATCGCGAACGATGCGCGTGCCGTCGGGAAGGCCGATGAAAGCCTCCATCGTCACGCGTCCGCGCGCGACTCGAGCGAGCGCGCCCACCGGCACTTCGCAGCTTCCCTCGACCACCAGGCCCAACGCGCGCTCGGCGCGTGCGGCGAACGCGGTGGCGGGTTCCTCGAAGGACGCCAGCAGCCGCGCGAGCTCCACGCGGTCGCGCCGGTATTCGATCGCAAGGATGCCCTGGCCGATGGCCGGGATCATCTCCTCGAGCGCGGCGCGCACGCGCGCCTCGAATCCCAGCCGCTTCAGCCCCGCGACAGCCAGGATGATCGCCTCGTAGTCGCCCGCGTCCAGCTTGGCGAGCCGCGTGTTCACGTTGCCGCGCAACGAGCGCAACTCCAGTCGCGGATGCCGATGGCGCAGCTGGCATTCGCGCCGCAGGCTCGAAGTCCCCACCACCGCGCCGTCCGGGAGGGCCGCGAGCGAGGCGTGACGGTTGGAGACGAACGCATCGAAGGGCGTCTCGCGCGGCCCGAAGGTCGCGAGGGCGAAATGCTCGGGGATGCGCATCGGCACGTCCTTCATCGAATGCACCGCGATGTCGGCGCGTCCCTCGTCGAGGGCGATCTCGAGCTCCTTCACGAAGAGCCCCTTGCCGCCCACCTGCGAGAGCGGGCGGTCGAGCACGCGGTCGCCCTTGGTGGTCATGCCGACCACCTCGACCCCGATTCCCGGGTCGCGCTCGCGCAGCGCCGCCGACACCATCTCGGTCTGGCGCATCGCGAGCCGGCTCTCGCGCGTGGCGATGCGGATACGGGTGGAATTCGCGCTCATGAGAGGATCAAGCGTACTACAGTCGGCGGCGCCGATCGGCCGATTGCTGCACTGCGGTAAGATTGTTTCCGACCGACCGCAACTTGTCGCACCGCTGCGGCATCGAACCCCCATGACCGCACGCCTTCGCGAGATCCCCTACAACTACACGTCGTTCTCCGATCGCGAGATCGTGACGCGCCTGCTGGGCGACGCGGCCTGGCGCGCGCTGGACGAGCTGCGCGCGCAGCGCGTCACCGGCCGCTCCGCCCGCATGCTCTACGAAGTGCTGGGCGACATCTGGGTGGTGAAGCGCAACCCCTATCTCCAGGACGACCTGCTGGACAGCCCGCGGCGCCTCAACCTGCTGGTGGGCGCGATGCATCATCGCCTGAACGAGATCGAGAAGCGCCGCACCGACAAGACGGCGCCCGACCTCGTGGTCGAGCTGCTCGCCGCGGCGGGCACGGCCGTGCATGCATTCGAGAACGAGTTCGCGGAGACGCGAAGCCTGCGGCGCAAGGTGACCCGCCGCCTCTCGGCCATCACGCGCCAGGACAACATCCAGTTCGACGGCATGGCGCGCGTCTCGCACGTGACCGACGCCACCGACTGGCGCGTCGAGTATCCGTTCGTCGTCGTCAATCCCGATACCGAGGAGGAATGCGCCCCGATCGTGAAGGCGCTGATCGAGCTGGGCCTCACGATCATCCCGCGCGGCGGCGGCACCGGCTATACGGGCGGGGCGATCCCGCTCGACCGGCTCTCCGCGGTCGTGAACACCGAGAAGCTGGACGCGATCGGCGCCATCGAGTCGCGCCTGCTGCCCGGCCTCGCGGATCCCGTTCATGTCATCCGCTGCGGCGCGGGGCTCGTGACCAAGCGCGTGATGGAGGCGGCCGAGGCGCAGGGGCTCGTATTCGCCGTCGATCCCACTTCGGCCGACGCGTCCTGCATCGGCGGCAACGTCGCCATGAACGCGGGCGGCAAGAAGGCCGTGCTGTGGGGCACCGCGCTCGACAACCTCGCCAGCTGGCGCATGGTCACGCCCGACGCCGACTGGCTCGAGGTCGAGCGCCTCGAGCACAATCGCGGGCGCATCCACGACGTGCCGATGGCGCGCTTCCGCATCCGGCGCTTCGAGGCCGACGGCAAGACCCTGAAGAGCGAGGAGACGCTGGAAGTCGAAGGCAAGCGCCTGCGCAAGGAAGGCCTGGGCAAGGACGTCACCGACAAGTGGCTCGCCGGCGTGCCCGGCGTGCAAAAGGAGGGCTGCGACGGGCTCATCACCTCCGCGACCTTCATCCTCCATCGCATGCCGAAGCACGTGCGCACCGTATGCCTGGAATTCTTCGGCGACGTGAAGAAGGCGGTGCCCTCGATCGTCGAGATCAAGAATTACCTGGACCGGCATCCGAAGGCGATCCTCGCGGGCCTCGAGCACCTCGACGAGCGCTACGTGAAGGCCGTCGGCTATGCCACCAAGGCGAAGAACCGCGGCCGCCCGCGCATGATCCTGCTGGGCGACATCGTGAGCGACGACGAGAATGCCGCCGCCGAAGCCGCATCGCACGTGGTGCGCATCGCCAACGCGCGCGACGGCGAGGGTTTCATTGCGACGACCTCGGAACAGCGCAAGCGCTTCTGGCTCGACCGCGCTCGCACCGCGGCCATCTCCAAGCACACCAACGCCTTCAAGATCAACGAGGACGTGGTGATCCCGCTCGATCGCCTCGGCGACTACACCGAGGGCATCGAGCGCATCAACATCGAGTTCTCGATCGGCAACAAGCTCGCCCTCGTGGCGAGGCTGAAGGAGTACTTCGCCGCCGGCGAGCTCACGGTGCACACCGACGAGAAGATCGACGCGAGGGAGCTCATCGCCGACCGCCCGGCGCAGGCGCTCGAGCTCCTCGACCGGACGGCGAAGCGCTGGAAGCACATCCTCGACAACCTCGACCGCGTCGCCTCGCAAGTGCGCACCGACCTCGAGCCGCTGGGGCTCGCGCCCGACGCGATCGCGCGCGACGACCTGGAATCGACCCTCTTCTCGCGCGTGCAGCTGCACCAGCTGCGCATCTCGTGGAAGGCGGAGCTGCGCGATGCGCTCCGCCAGATTTTTTCCGGGCGCGACTTCGAGCCCATCATGGCGGCGATCGACGCGATCCACGCCGACGTGCTGCGCGGACGTGTGTTCGCTCACCAAGATGGAGTACCTCACGCCCGCGGAGCTGAAGCCCTTCGCCGACTACAAGCAGCGCGTCGATCCCGAGGGACACTTCAACCGCGGCAAGCTCCTGGCGGGCGCGGACCTGCGCAACGCCTATACGCCGTCCTTCGCGCTCATCGGCCACGAGTCGCTCATCCTCGAGCAGAACGACATCGGTGCCATCGCGGACATGTTCAAGGACTGCCTGCGCTGCGGCAAATGCAAGCCCGTGTGCACGACGCACGTGCCGCGCGCCAACCTGCTCTACAGCCCGCGCAACAAGATCCTCGCGACCTCGCTCCTCACCGAGGCGTTCCTCTACGAGGAGCAGACGCGCCGCGGCATCTCGATCCGCCATTTCGACGAGTACGGGGACGTGGCCGACCACTGCACGGTGTGCCACAAGTGCGTGACGCCCTGCCCGGTGGACATCGACTTCGGCGACGTGTCCATCGCGATGAGGAACCTGCTCGCCAAGCTGCGCAAGCGCCGCCCGAACATCGGCACGTGGGCGGCGATGCAGTTCCTGAACGCGCAGGACCCGACCAAGATCAAGCTGATCAAGGCGGTGATGATCGACTTCGGCTTCCGCGCGCAGCGTTTCGCCAACAAGGTGTGGGGCCGCACGCCCTTCGTGCAGGGCAAGGTGAAGCACCCGCCCGCCACCGTGGGCAAGGCGCCGCTGAAGGCGCAGGTGATCCACTTCATCAACAAGCCCATGCCCGACAAGCTGCCGAAGAAGACGGCGCGGGCCCTCCTCGACGTCGAGGATCCGGCGATGGTGCCGATCATCCGCGACCCGAAGAAGGTCACGGAGGATTCGGACGCCGTCTTCTACTTCCCGGGCTGCGGCTCGGAGCGGCTTTTCGGCCAGGTCGGACTCGCGACGCAGGCGCTGCTCTATCACGTGGGCAGCCAGTGCGTGCTGCCGCCGGGGTATCTCTGCTGCGGGTATCCGCAGACCGCCGCGGGGCGCGCCGACAAGGGCGAGCAGATCACGATCCAGAACCGCGTCCTCTTCCACCGTGTGGCCAACACGCTCAACTACCTCGACATCAAGACCGTCGTCGTCTCGTGCGGCACGTGCATGGACCAGCTGCTGAAGTACGAATTCGACAAGATCTTCCCCGGCTGCCGGCTCCTCGACATCCACGAGTACCTGATGGAGAAGAACGTGAAGCTCGAGGGCGTGAAGGGCGTGCGCTACATGTACCACGATCCCTGCCACACGCCGATGAAGACCTACGAGCCATTGAAGGTGGTGAACCAGCTGATGGGCCAGAAGGTGGAGCTGAACGATCGCTGCTGCGGCGAGTCGGGGACCTTCGCGGCGACGCGCCCGGACATCGCGACCCAGGTGCGCTATCGCAAGGAAGAAGAGATGCGCAAGGGCGCGTCGAAGCTGCGCGCCGACGGCTTCGACGGCGAGATCAAGGTGCTCACCTCGTGCCCGTCGTGCCTGCAGGGCCTGCACCGCTACGATCCCGATTCGGGCACCGACGCGGACTACATCGTGGTCGAGATGGCGCGCAACCTCCTGGGCGAGAGCTGGATGAAGGACTTCGTGGAGCGTGCGCGCCACGGCGGGATCGAGCGCGTTCTGCTCTAGAATCGGTCTGCCACCCTTGGCGATGGAGCGCTCCATGCCGCGTCGCTTGCCGGCGACGGTCTTGCTGTCCTTCCTCGTGCTCGCGGGCTGCGCGCAGGCGCCGCCGCGCGGGCCCGCGCGGCTTTCCGCCACCGGCTATCCGGCCGACCTGGCGCAATTCGTGAAGGACGAAGACGAGGACGTGGAGGAAGGCAGGGACCACGCGGCATCGCCGTCGATCGAATACAACCTGCGCCTCGAGGCCGACGAGAACGGGCCGCCCACCGCCGCGCAGATCCTGCGCGCCCACGAGCAGCGCAAGGCGTTGCTGGGCGAGGCCCGCTCGCCGGGCGCCGTGCCGAAGGCCGCCGGGCTGCAGCCGTCGCAATGGCTTGCGCTCGGCCCTTCCAATGTCGGCGGACGCGTTCGCGCCCTCGCGTTCGATCCGCGCAACCCCTCGCGCCTTCTCGCGGGGACGGCGTCGGGCGGCTTGTGGATCTCGCCCGACGGCGGCAACACGTGGCGCGCGAACCTCGACTTCCTCCCCAACCTCTCCATCACGGCGCTCGCCTTCGACCGCACGAATCCCCTGGTGGTCTATCTCGGCACGGGCGAAGCAAGCGCGGGCCTCGTCGGCCTGGGCGCGTTCAAGTCCACCGACGGCGGCAACACGTGGCAATTCCTGGCCGCGACCAACGTCGACCTCAACGCGGACTGGCGCTTCATCAACCGCATCGCCGTGCATCCCATGCAGGGCAACGTCGTGCTCGCCGCGATGACCAACGACAGCCGGCGCTCGGGTGCGATCTACCGCTCCGTCGACGCGGGCGCGAGCTGGACGCGCGTGTCCACCGCGAAAGCGCTCGACATCGCATTCGATCCCAACAACCCCGCCAACGCGCTCGCCGGCCTCGACGACGGAACGCTCGCGTATTCGCGCGACACGGGCGCGAGCTGGATGCGCACCGCGAAGCTGGTCGACACCCCGTCGGGGCGGCAGGGCACGGCGCGCGCGGAGATCGCGTTCGCGCGCTCGCAGCCCGGCCTCGTCTACGCCTCGGTGGACAACAACAAGGGCGAGGTCTGGCGCTCGAACGATTCCGGCATGTCGTGGGAGCTCGTGTCCACGCCCGGGCACCTGAACGAGCAGGGCGACTACGACAACGCGATCTGGGTGGATCCGGCCGACGCGAACCATGTGATGACCGCGGGCCTGGACATCTACCAGTCGCGCGATGGCGGCGCGTCGTTCATCAAGGTGAGCGACTGGCGCCAGGCGCCGGGCTCCGCGCATGCGGACCATCACGCGCTCGTGTCGCCGCCCAATTACGGGCCGGGCAACGCCCTCGTCTACGACGGTAACGATGGCGGCATCTATCGCGGCCTCGTTAGCTCCACGCCCGACTGGACCAACATGAACAACGGGCTCGCGGTGACGCAGTTCTACTCGGGTGCCGGCCGCGCCGCTTCGGGCCGAATCGTCGGCGGCACGCAGGACAACGGCTCGCTGCTGCTCGCCGGCGGATTCTGGCGCCCGTGGCGCGGCGGCGACGGCGGCTTCGTCGCTATTGCGGTTCGGGCGCCACCAAGAAGGCGAACTTCATCGCGCCCCTGGTGCTCGATCCCAACGATCCGCGGCGCCTCATCGCGGGAGGCGCGTCGCTCTGGGTGACCGACGACGCGCGCGCCGCAAACGTCGCGTGGCGAACGATCAAGGCGCCCACCGCCGCGACCGACAACTTCATCAATGCCATTGCCGTGGCCGAGGGCAGCGGCGCGGTGATCTGGGTGGGGCACAACAACGGCGAGGTCTACCGCACGCTCGACGGGCTGAGCCCCGCGCCCACGTGGACCCGCCTGGGACTGGGCTACTTCCCGGCGCGCGTGGTGGACCGCATCGTGCTCGACCGCGACAATCCCAACCGCGCCATCGTCGCCCTGACGGGATTCACCGCCAACAATCTCTGGCAGACGCTGGACGGCGGCGCCACCTGGAGCTCGATCACGGGCAACCTGCCACAGGTGCCGGTGTTCGACGTGAAGCGCCACCCGGCGAGGGCGCGCTGGTTGTACGCCGCTACCTCGGTGGGCGTCTTCACGAGCGAGGACGGCGGCGCGAACTGGTCGACCACCAACGAGGGCCCGGCGAACATCCGCGTGCGCGAGCTCTTCTGGATCGACGATGCGACGCTGGGCGCCGCGACCTATGGGCGCGGCATGTTCAAGGTGGCGGTGGCC
>WNFI01051716.1_pt1 | contig 13034 bp, 17 predicted proteins | sample 5400471 | NCBI WGS metagenome assembly WNFI01 (sample SAMN13153348, study PRJNA577476) | soil metagenome | isolation source: 100 cm saprolite on Douglas fir-dominated hillslope | place: USA:California | collected 2013-09-17
ATCAATCAGGGCTTTGCTGCGCTCAAGGGTGGCGGCGCGGCGGCATTGCTTGGGTTGGCCCCTGGTCCCTTCACCTTTGATCTCAATGACAATGTGATTTTCAAGGGCGCTCTGGTACGTGGAGTCGTGGGTCGCCAGTTGTGGGAGACGTGGTACCAAGCTCGTGGTCTACTGGAAGCAGGCGCTCTCACACTCGATCCGCTGGTAACGCACCGCTTTGCCATGTCCGATTTCAAGCAAGCCTATGAGGTATTTATGAGCGGGCAAAGCGGCAAGATTATGCTGATTCCTTGAGCAGCGCCTGTACAATTTCTGCCAGCGTGTCTTTATCCAGATGATTGTGGCATTCCTCGCCGGGGTAGATGATCAGATTCGGCCCCGCGCCACACATATCCAGGCAGTTAGCGATCTCCCACCTGATCGGCCCTTTCATGGCCCACGCCGGACCACGCTCACCGAGGAGTTTTGTCAGGTAGTCGTAAAGCGGCTCGGCCTGTCCGCCCTGATTGCAGTATGCCCCCATGCACAGCACAATCCGCCGCTTGCGGGTGACGTTCTCGCTCATCGCTCAGTACGAATAGCTATTGACGAACTGAACAAGGTCTGCGCTGTTCGTTTTGTAATAGGTTGCGGCACTCATCAGCCAATTCCCATTAATCCACTTAAACTCGAAAGCACCTTTGCAAATGATATACCCGTAAGGTATTTGGGCGTCTGGAAAGGGTGTTACTGCGCCTGACTCACTACCACAGTTATCGTCGGAAACGATGTCGCGGCGCGAAGCCTCCACAGGATTCAGAATAGCCGTGAGCAGCACTTCCTTACCATCCAGACTCTCATAAATGCCGATGTATTGGCGCAGTGCGTCAGGATGTGGCTCAACATATCCTCTGGTGGGACGCAATGTATATTCCGCAATTTGCGCTGGAATAATCACACCATCCAACACGTTGTCAGCCAGTAGCTTACGATTGGGATTAAACCTCTGAGCATCAGAAGTATCGTTGCTACATGCTGTCAAAAAACCTATGTATGTTGCGACGGCAAGGCTAGTGAGCTTCATTGCTCTAGCCTACCGCACTTTTGGCAAAAAGCAGCGGCGCAAAGTTTCAGGTACAATCTCTTCCACTATTGGATGTTACATGCAGGAGAGAGATGTAATGGCAAAGAGCTATCCGAAGCCACCTGATATGGTGATTGATTCCAAGAAAAAATATCAGGCTGTGCTTCACACGGATCGTGGCGACATCAAGGTAGACCTCTTCGCGGATCGCGCGCCGAAGACGGTAAACAACTTTGTTTTTCTGGCCCGTGACGGCTTCTATAATGGAACAATGTTTCACCGGGTCATCAAGGATTTCATGGTACAAGGCGGCGATCCCGAAGGCAAAGGGACGGGTGGCCCCGGCTATAAGTGGCCGGATGAACAATCAGCGCTGCAAATAAAGCATGATGCACCGGGAATCCTGAGCATGGCAAACGCGGGTGCAAACACGAATGGTAGCCAGTTTTTCATTACGCATCTTCCAACGCCACACCTGAACGGCAAGCACGCCGTTTTCGGCAAGGTGGCTGATCCGGAAAGTCTCAAAATATTGATGGCGATCCGCGAACGCGACCCACAGCGCGATCCCAAGCCCGGTGACACGCTCAATAGCGTAGACATCATCGAGTCCTAGTAGGTAAGCACTGCTAAATGAAATCAGCCGGAGATAGGACATGCTCTATCTCCGGCTGTTGATTCAGATGATTCCCCCGTTCTCTACACAAGCGGAGTGAAAAGGGAAAGCCGCTCTACTTCACCAGCGCTTCGACACCCTTTTTGATGCTGTCTTTGGGGCTGATTTTAATCTGCGTAGACTCCGCTTCGCCCGCTGCGTTAAACACGAAATGGCTGCGGATTGTCCCGATAAATTTCCTGCCGTACATATTGCGCTCACCCCACGCGCCGAGTTGTTCAATCACCTTGTGGTCGGGGTCACTGATCAGCGTATACGGCAGATTTTCGGCGGCCTTCCATTTTGCCAGCGCCTTCGGTGTGTCGGTGCTCATGCCGATAACTGTCGCCCCGGCAGCGTCGATCTTCGGGAACGCATCGCGGAAACCACAGGCTTGTTCGGTGCAGCCAGATGTACCCGCACGCGGAAAAATGAACAGCAGCACGCGCTTACCTGCAAAACTCGCCAGTGTAATGGGCTGGTCCTTGTCGTCGCGTAACACTTCAGTCAAGTCTTGAAGTTTGAGATTTGCCATATTATTTCCTGCTACTCCTGATTGGCTTTGCGCTGACGATAGCCGCGCGCCTTTACCCGGTTTCCACAGGATTCCATTGTACACCATCGTCGGCTGTGATTGCGGCTCAAGTCGAGAAACAACCAACTACAATTTCCATTACCGCATTCACGCAGATGGAATCGATCCGGGGAAAGCAGCAAATCGGTGGCAGCCTTTGCAACAGGCCACAGCATACGATCCATATCATCGGGCTGGCTGCTCCACGCCCACTCGAAACCGTCCCCTGATTGCTGTAGGCGCAGATGGCCTAAGCCTTCCGCCACGGCACTGTTAAGAATGGCAAGGTCAGCCTCATTTGGTATCCGTTCCGCAGCAATTGCCGAAAATGTACGATATAGCGCCTCACGCAATGTGACCGCGTGTTGATAAATGTTGTTTGCTTCGCTGGGGTGCTCGTTACCAAGCGCAGCCAGCGCCATCGCTTCTGAGTCATTGAGCAATTGGGCCTGGTGCGCCCACGAAACAAGGCCACGATAGGAGTGGAGCAGTTCTCCAACAAAATCAACCTCACGGTCTGCACCCGTATTGCAGAAGTCGAGAGCGAGTTCGCCCCCGATAAATTTGTAGACCTCGGTATCGGACAAGATCATGTTTTGCATATAAGAATTTCCTGAGTAACCATCAAAATGCTTGTTGACTGGTGACGCAAACTGTGATATAGTAACTACTATAAGACGTTATAGCAGGTTATGTTCTTACCGTCAAGTTACCATCAAGCGAGGTGACGAAATGTCCGACAAAGACTCGGTATGGATGGAAAGCTATCGACAACAGCGGATTCAGGAAGCAGAACATCAACGTTTGGTTGACGAAGTTCTGGCCGCGAATACAAAAGCAGCGATCCTCCCTTCTTACCAACGGGCAATACTCTGGCTGGCAAACGGCTTAATATTGTGGGGCGTGAGCCTGAATAACCGCTACGGCCAAATACCCATTCTGCGACTGGACACGAAATTGCGGAAGGTACACCAATGAATAAGAATGAGCTAATCGCGCAGGTCGAAAGCCGCCGCGACCAGATCGAGGCTATCCTTGCCAGACAGACGCCCGAACAGCTTGATCGCAAAATTCAGGGCGATTGGTCATTCAAAGATACGTTGGCACATATCGCTTTCTGGGACGGCGAACTCGTCGATTTGTTGGAGCTTGCTGTTCGGGGCGTAAGTGTTGCGCCTTAGGTTGAAGACGACGATACCATTAACGCCCGCGTCTATCACGCCAATCGTGGTCGCCCCCTAACTGATGTCGCCGCCGATTTTCGTCAGGTCTATCAGCGGCTACTTGATCATCTCGCGCAACTATCTGACGAACAGCTCAATATGCCATCTCCAACTGCCAAAAACTGGATATTGGCGTCGCACGTCATTGACAATATGCAGCATGTGGACGAGCACCTTGCGCCAATCGCGGCCCTGAACGCTTAAATCCCTTCACATTAAGCAGAGAGTGAGGATCGATGTCACAACAGAGACTGGTTGTGTTGTGTGTGGGCGATAGCCATACTGAGCAGTGGCTTACCTCTACCGTTGAACCATACGGCGGTTATGTGTATCGAGCCGACGAACTTTTGCAAGCGCTGGGCATGTATGTCACCTACACACCCGATATCGTTGTACTGGATGCAATGGCAGCGCCTGATCTGGCACGCAAGGTTTATTGCCATCTGCGGACAATTGACGCGGAACCCATCCTTATCCTCGACGATAGTTCAGTCCGGTCTTTTGAGGTCGAATGGCAGCAATCCCTCAATCGACAAATGAGTTTTGACATGTCTGTGTCGATACCCTGAGCCGAACGCTGTCCTTCATTCGTGTTATACTTCCGCCGCTCATTAAATTTCATCATAGGTACTAAGCGGCTTGCCAATTTTCGTCATCTTTGTATTTGGTTCAATCGTTCTGGGGGCAGGCGCAATGTTGGCCCCCGCTTTGCCTACCCACGGACCGCGCATCGGCCTGGCAGCGGGGCTGGCACTGGCTGGCGTTGTCGTGGGCGCGATGTTTTACGCAGCGTTATTCGGCTGGTCAACGCTGGTCATCGACTATCTCTGGTTTACGCTGCTGGTCGGCATCTTTCTGGCTGGAACACTCTCAGCGGGGATGTTCCGCGCAGAAGCGAAGGGCGGGACAAAAGAATATGGTGGCTGGCCTGGACCGCGCGAACTTGCCTTTTTTCTAATGGTCGGAATCATATTCGCCGCGCCTGCACTACTACTGCCCGTGCCGATGGACACCGACGCGCAGGGCTTTGGCTATCTGGCATTGGCGCTACGCAACAGTGGCAGCTTGACCACACTTGCACCCTTCCACCCGGAGATAACCTATCTCTACTCACCGGGATTCCCGGCGCTGCTCGCCTATTTGAGTCACCAATTGCAGGCCGGTTTGCAGAACATTCAGCTTGCACTTGGTGCAGTCTTATCAATTGTGTTTGTCTGGATCGCCTACGACTTCGGTAACGAGATCGATCCTGATCGGGAGCGTCGAACCGGGATTGTCTTTGCTTTATGCGCGTTGATCGGCACGGGCCTGATTACCGCCGACCTTGATTCACATTACAGCGCTTTATTGGGGTTGGTTTTCGCGCTCTCGTTTCTGACCTTTGCCATCCGTTATCAGCGCGAGGGTAGGCGTGGTGATTTTATAGCTGCGGCGATCACGCTGGCAGGCGTTCCACTTTCGCAGCCGGACATGACTATCATTTTGATTCTGGGCTACGTACCGTGGCTGGCAACGATGTGGCTAGCTAAGCCGCGTCCAACCTTCAGGCGTTGGCTAGGATTGGCAGTGGGTATACCGCTGTTGGCGCTGATCGGCATTATACCGTGGCTCGGAAAGATCGCGCCGCTGATTGGCACTGATATCCATTCGCCGTTCGAGGTGAGCAGCCACTATTTATTGACGATGTTTACCTATCACGGCGGCCTGATTGTACTCCTGTCCGCGATTGGGATCATGATCGCGGCGCGACGACGCAATCCTGCTGACCTGTTGATGCTGCCCTGGCTGGTCCTGATTATCGATTTTTCGAGCTTTGGCATTTTGCAACGAATAGTGCCGTGGCTGGTCGCGCCCCTCATCCGCTACGATTACCCGTTCAGCATCGCATGGCACGGTCCCATCATCCCGTACATGTATTTCGGGGGGACGGGCATTTTATGGGTGGCAGATCGCATCGGCTTTGCACGTGCCGAGCGCTGGATCAGAGCGATCAGCTTGCCAGCAATAAACATCGTCGCGTTAATTGTCGTGCTGATAATGTTGTTCATTGATCCGCTGCTGGCTTTGAGTAAAGGATCGCCGTTGCAAATTTTCGGCACCTTCTCCTCAAAGGCAGACGTGCAGGCAATGGACTGGTTGCAACGTAACGCTCCGGCGGATGCCATGATCTTGAACTATCCTGCCGAAGAGGAAGCCCACTGGGTCCCAATCATTGCGCAACGCAACACGATATACTTCCGTCCGCAGCCATTTTTTCGGGGAACTGCACAAGCCGAGGCTGAACAGCAGTCGCTTCTTACTTTCTGGAAAAATCCCGGCGACCCGGCTAATAAAGACCTGCTTACGCGTTATCACATCAGCTATGTAATCGTGCCGCAGATTGTGACCAATCCCGCATCGATTAAGATGATGTTCCGCTGGCGTGCGCCGCTACCTTCGCTCAGCGCGTATAAGCCAGTCAGTGACGTACCCTTTCTGAAGCTCGTCTTTGATGCGGATGGAGCGCGGGTGTATCAGGTGGTGGCGTGACCGCGCTCAACATTCTACACATCACGCCCTACTATGCTCCTGCCTCGGCTTATGGCGGCGTCGTCAGCGCCGTCACCGGGTTGACTGCTGCTCAGGCTGCACGCGGCCATCATGTAAAGGTCTTGACCACGGATTCGCTAGGGCCAACAGAACGTAGTACTACTGCCCACGAGTGGATCGATGGCGTGGACGTGATCCGCTGTCGCAATGTTAGCAACGCGATCCGCTGGCGTTACAACCTGTCACAGCCTGTTGGTTTTCGCAATGCATTCCGTCGATTGATTCAAACGGCTGATATTGTCCATACTCATGAACTGCGCACTGTCGAAAATCTCTTAATCAATCATGAGAAGCCAATAGTTCTCTCGCCACATGGAACACTCTCACACGGCACAGGGCGAAGCAAAGTCAAGCAAATGTGGGACTCACTGTTTGGGCGTATGCTGTTACGGCGGAGCGATCACGTCGCAGCGCTGACGGACAACGAAGCGGACGAAGCACGGGCATTATGGACAGCACTCGGCGTCCCATTTCCCGGTGTGAGCATCATCCCAAATGGCGTACCGCAGGATTTCGCTGTGTCCGGCAATTTGCGCCCGCGCTACGGGTTAGGGGATGGACCTGTCGTATTGTTCCTGGGGCGACTACATGAGCGCAAAGGGCTGCAATTCCTGATTCCGGCCTTCGCCCAGGTGGCACAGGATGTGCCTGACGCTCGGTTACTAATTGTGGGACCCGATGAAGGGATGTTATCCATCGCAAAGACGTTAGCCGAGCAAGGTGGCATTGGCCCTCGTGTAACATTTACCGGATTGCTACAAGGCGCGGATCAACGGGCCGCGTTAGCATCTGCCGATATCTTTGTGCTTCCCGCCGTTGGCGAAGGACTCTCGATAGCTGCCCTTGAAGCAATGGCCGCAGGGCTGCCAGTCATTCTGACACCGGGTTGTAACTTGCCAGACGTTGAACAACGCGGCGCAGGCCTACTCGTCCAGCGCGATGTGCCTTCTATTGCGGCGGCGTTGCGCACCTTGCTTCAGGACAGTTCCGGGCGTATAAATAGGGGAGAAAAGGGCCGAGCATGGGTAAGGGAGAAGTTCACCTGGCCCGTGATTGCAGCCCAAACCGACGAATTCTATACGGAATTGATTTCGCGCAAAAATCTATTGTATAGTTAATGTGCTGCGTCGTATCGCTATTATTCGAGGACTAAATTGCTATGAATTATCTAATTACCGGCGGGGCTGGCTTCCTGGGCGCGGCATTAGCAAATCGACTGGCTGCGCAAGGACATTCGGTGCGCGTGGTAGACGATCTCAGCGCGGGCGATCCGACTCGATTGCTACCCGAAATCTCATTTACGCGCGGCGATATTAATGACATCCCTCGCATGTGGACTCTGTTGCAAGGTGTACAGTGTGTCTATCATCTGGCAGCGCGGGTTTCTGTGCCGGAAAGCATTCTATACCCACGTGATTATAATGCGGCTAATGTAGGCGGCACGGTCAGTGTACTCGAAGCCATGCACGACGCCGGGGTTGCGCGCGTTGTCCTTAGTTCGTCTGGTGCGGTTTATGGCGAACAAGGTACGCAACCTTTGCAGGAGGATATGCCCAGCGGCCCATCCACCCGTTATTCCGGCGATGCTGTGGCGCGCACTCATTGGCGAATCCATTGTGATCTATGGTAACGGTTCCCAGACCCGTGATTACGTTTATATTGACGATGTAGTGGATGCACTGGTCGCAGCATCAACCCTGCCTGGCCTGGACCGCTCCGTGATCAATGTTGGGAGCGGAGTCGAAACCAGTGTCAATGAGTTAATCGATGCAGTTGGGGCTGCCATAGGTCGCTCACTTGTGCCACTGCACGTTCGCGCCGAAGATGGTGGTGTATCGCGAATGCAGGCCAGTTTGACGCTAGCCGGGCAAAAGCTAAACTTCCAGCCCAAAGTCAGCCTTGCTGAAGGCCTACGCCGGACTCTGGCAACCGATCCGCGCTTTACCAGGAAGGCGAATTTGCACGCCTGAGTATGCCGACTAACATCACACTCAACCTGGCCCGTCTGCGAAGGAGGTAAAGCTTATCCTCAGGACTGCCTTCTTCATCCATATTGCCCAACAACATCTTTCTTAAATCTGGACTGATTCTCCGCAGGTTCTCCACAATACCCTTCTAAGCTTGTGCTGTTCATCACAATAAAAGGATGGTATAGGCATCATAAAAGCTGCCTGATGACCCTTCCCTCATTTGGTGTTTCGAGCAGTTCCCCTGGAAGGACGGCACGATGCAGGTTCAACGCCAAAAGGACAGTTGGGGAAAATATTTAGGCTTGCTACTTATTTTAGGTCTTGCGCTGGTCCTGCGTCTGAGCGTAATGCCATTCGATGGCAACACCGGTGATCTTTTGAGTTTTGATCGCTGGACACGGATTATTCAAAACAGCGGACTTTTTTATTTTTACGACGCTGAATACCATCCGGCAGACTGGGATCGCACCTACCCACCGCTGTCAACGATTGCATTAGGAGCGGTGGCCCTGGTTCGCGGCGATTTCCCTGCGAATTTCAATCCCTTCACCGATCATACACTGGATGTGGTATTCAAGCTGTTTCCAGTGGTGTGTGAGCTGGCGCTGATCGTCGCTGCGTACCTCTGGCTGGCATCGCATCGGGTTTGGCGCTACAGGATTCCCCTACTGCTTGCCATCTTTCCCGGTCTTATCGCGACGACGGCCTGGTGGGGACAGTATGATGCGGCTTTTACATTATTTCTTGTCCTGGCGCTCATGGCGTTGAACCGGGATCAGGTTAATCTCGCATGGCTGCTGTTTGGTGTTGCCTTGTTGTTCAAGCAGCCAGCTATTGTCATGTTACCCCTCCTTTTTGTCGTATCACTCCGGCGTTACGGCTTACGCCACACGACTAGAGGCGTTGTCTGCATGGCCGTCCTGTGCGCAGTCGTGTTCGCCCCGTTCGCGGCTGTAGATGGCGTGAGGCAGGCGATCTCGCCGTATCTCGAAATAGGCGGGTCAGGGCCATCGGCAAACCTCACCGATAATGCGTTTAACCTGTGGCATCTTGTTGGCTCGCTTCATAAGGGTGCGGCGCTTCGCTTCGGAGACGTTGGCTATTCCGACACACAAACTGTCTTCGGACCACTAACCTTCTCGCAGGTTGGGGCAGGCTTGCTGCTGATTTTTGTGCTGCTGCTCCTGATTATCGTCTGGAAACGTGCCCATGAACGACAGGAGTTTGTGTGGGCAGCAGCGCTCTATCTCGGCTATTTCCTGCTACCTACCGAGGTCCATGAGCGCTATCTCTATACCGGAGCGATCTTGATGCTATTGGCGGTTAGCCAGTACAAACGTGTTTTATGGCCTGCAATCGGTGTCATGCTAACTTACAGCTACAATATATTGCAGGTTATCCTGTCGTACCTTCAGCCAAATCTCAACCTGTTTCCAGACGTACTCTCAATGGTTGCTGCATCGCTGAACTGTTTGTTCCTGATTGTGATTATCTGGTTGATCCTTAATCCAGACTCTAGGCAGAAGGTCTACGCTCAATCTAAATTCGCCGTCGAACCGATTCGTTCTTAGTAACCATACAGATTCACAAACCGCAGGAGTGCTTCGGAATCTGATCCTGAGGCGCTAAACAGCCAGTCGCCGTTGAGCCACCGAAAGGTGTAGGTGTTCTGGCAGACACTATAGCTGTAGAGAATTTTGCTATTGTTTTGGGCATGTGAAATCACGGAGCCTGAAGCATTTTGACAGGCTGGCTTGCCGAGAATGTCAGCGGTTTGAGCCGCATCCTGGCCCTTGACTGAACTAACGGTGAAATCTACCGCATACTGGTTATCGGTGTACGTGGCTTCGCTTGTTCGGGCAGCAGGGCTTGTGACATTGCCCGAACGCTGGAATTCGTCCAGCGATCTGGGCAGCAGCGCGGAGCCACCCACTGAGGGAACTGCTTGCCGCGCCAGATTGAAGCGCTGGTCGATGGGCGAACGGTTGAAAAGATACCATGCAGCGTAGGCAGAGAAGGCAACCGACGCTGCCACGAATATGATGACGACAATTTTTCTGCGCATTACACAAAAACTATCCCTATCAGGCTGATTTCATGACCTGAACGGTCAGATCACCGTTGCCTATCCAATTGAATATCCAGTGGGCATCAGAGATCGACAAATTGACGCAGCCGTGGCTGTGATTGAACCCGTAACCGTCGTGCCAGTACGTCCCGTGCAGGCTGATATCGTTGTCAAAATACATGACATACGGCACAGCGGGCAGTGAATAGAAATCAGGTTGGCCCATCGCGCCGCTCATCGGGGCAGTAGTCAGACGCTTCCAAACTTTGAAGACGCCGACATTGGTTTGCCATTGTGGTAGGCCCGGCGATACCAGCGTTGCAAAGACCAACTTATCGCCTTCGTAGGCCGTTAGCACCTTCTCGAACAAATCCACCGATACCCATTTATCCGTGGCATCTTTTGGTCGTGTGGCAGGCACCACTCGCGCCACCTTTTGCTGCGGCAACCACTGTCCCGGCCCAACCAGATACCAGTCCCATTGATCAACTTTCACCGTGGCATAAATATAGACCAACGTGTAGCGGCTGATGGCCGGAGTCTTGATATTCCGCGATCCGCCGGGCGTGCTCGCCGGGATAGACGCTTGAATGACCCAGGCGATTGGGAAGGGCAGTGGATTGTCGAACATGACCCCGGAATAGGCCGAAGCGTAACTCTGCTTGAGGTCGCTGCGACGAACCCATTTTTTATCTTTCAGTTGCGCAAAATCGCCACTGATGGCGTGGATCGCCACGAAGTTGAAGCCCGGTACGGCGGTGCCAATGACGTTGCCATTTGGCTGATCATAAAACGGCGCGTTATCGATCACCCGCCAGAAACCGCTGTAATTCCAGATTTCCTGCTTGTCAATAGGCGCGGCTGTCACTTCGGGGGAAGGGTGCGCGGTCATCTGGGCTTTCAGCGCATTGTAAGTATCGGTGGGCAGCCCATTGGTACAGCCCGGTGTATCAGGGCTGTTGCACGAAACGGCGGCCTCGGCATTGATTACTAGCAATCCACTGAAGAAGGACGAAACGACGACTATGGTTACGAATAAGCGCTTCATACAGGTTCTCGACAATGATCAATTTACCGATTATACACACAACGAGCGCATAGTAGCGCAGTTGTTTATGACCGCAGACTATCAAGATAGTCCAGAAATCCGATGTCTCCCGGCGAATAACCAAGCTTCGTAAAATGCCATCCAACCTCACTCCGATGGTCGGTCTGATGATTCAAAACATGGAGAAGGATATGTTTAACTGGATAGGCTTGCTTTATCCAGCTTGGTGTCACATCGCGCTCGAATTCGTCTTCTGGCAACATCTGTACGAAAGCCAATAGTCGATCATCCTCTGCACGCCAATAGGCACTCACGCTTTGGAGGTCTTCGAGAGGTTCTATCTTCCAAAGTGGGTCTGTCGCTGGTTTTCCTTCGCAGGCCAACCGCCACGACCACTCTATATCAACCATGTGGCGCAAGGTCTGAAATGCACTCTTTTGGCTCAATAATGGAGCCGACATGAGCTGATCCTGCGCTACCTGAGCAGCAGTATTCAGCAGCCGATTGTTGGCCCACTTGTTGTATTGGGCGAAGGTAACGATGTCCAAACCTGGCATAGAATCCATCTCTCTTTAAGCACAATGAATAAATTAACTCGGTCTGAGATATTCGCAATGGCGAAGCGCTACCATTGCCCAACGCCATTGCACCGAACAGCCTACAACAAGCTGAATTCGAGTGTCCGCAAAAATTCCTGCGCGATCACAGCATGACCCGGAACGTTCGGGTGAATATGATCCCCGGCCCAGAACGACGGATCAGTAGAGGCCAACACCGCATCCCAGGCCGCCTGTGTGTGTACGAGGCGGGCAGTGAATTCGGTTGCCAGACCATCCAGCGTTTTGCCGTAGACATCCATCATCTGGCGCATAGGAACGCTGTGGTTTGATTCAATCATATAAGGCTCTGCCAGAATGATCTGCGCTTTGGTCGCCGCCTGGACCCGCTGAAGCAAGCGGCGCAGCGTGGCTTGATATTCCTCAATCGGGACAGGCTTGACGTCTGCATTTCCGAACAGCCCCCACACATCGTTGATGCCGATCATCACCGATAACCAGTCCGGCTGCTGCGCGATGACATCCTGTTCCCAACGCTTATCAAGGTCGCGGACAGTATTGCTGCTAACACCCTGATTCACAAACGTTATCTTGCGTTCAGGGTAGCGGGCCGTAACAAAGTTAGCAACCATGCTCACGTAGCCAAAGCCAACGGGAGCCGCTGGCTGTCGACCCGACTCGGTAATACTATCGCCAATGAAGACGAACTTTTGATTTGGTTGAACGATCACGAGTCTTCTCCTGAAGAGCGATAGATGATAAATCAAACCGAGTCACTCGGACCCAGTGGTTAGTTAACGTTTGTCGGCAAGGGTCGCCAGATAGCTTAGCAAATCGATCTTGGTCAGAATGCCCGTTACCCGGCGGTGATCGGCCTCGGAGGGATCATCATCGCGTTCGATGACGATGGCTACCGGGCTGGTCGTGAACACGCTCATCACCGCTTCGAGCGGCGTATCGGGTGTGACCGTCGCCACGTTATCATCGATGACATTGGCGGCACTGATCGGCTGGCTGGCTGCATCCGCCCCCTGGCTGCTGAGCAGATATTTTAGCAGGTTTACTTCTGTAACCAGTCCGACCAGATGATGGTCGTCGCGCACGACTGGCAACTGGGAAACGCTATATTCCTTCATCCGCGCGATTACTTCTCCAATGCTGTCGCTCTGGTCAGCCGTGAGAAGCTTCTGGGTCGGTTTGGCGGCAAGCACTGTCTGTACTCGCGCATCCTCAACCGTCGAATCCAGGAAGCGGTTTTCGCGCATCCACTCATCATCGAACACCTTG
>WNFI01363041.1_pt2 | contig 13034 bp, 13 predicted proteins | sample 5400471 | NCBI WGS metagenome assembly WNFI01 (sample SAMN13153348, study PRJNA577476) | soil metagenome | isolation source: 100 cm saprolite on Douglas fir-dominated hillslope | place: USA:California | collected 2013-09-17
CCTACTCACTGACCAAGCAGGCGGTGCAGCTCGGCTTCCTGCCGCGCATGACCATCGTGCATACCTCGGCGCGCGAGATGGGCCAGGTCTACATCCCGGGCATCAACTGGGTGCTGTGCGCGGCCGTGCTCGCCTCGGTGATCGGCTTCGGCTCGTCGTCGCGCCTCGCCGGCGCGTACGGCGTCGCGGTTACCGCCACCATGCTGGTCGACACGCTGCTCACGTTCTTCGTCATCCGCTTTGGCTGGGGCTACCCGCTGTGGCTCTGCATCTTCTCCACGGGCTTCTTCGCGGTCGTGGATCTAACCTTCTTCTCCGCGACGCTGACCAAGATCGACGACGGCGGCTGGTTCCCGCTGGTGATCGGCGCCGGGGTGTTCGCGGTAATGGCCACGTGGCGTCGCGGCCGCCACATCATGTTCGAGCAGCTGCGCAAGTCCTCGGTGCCGCTCGAGCCCTTCCTCCAGTCGCTGTTCGTCGACCCGCCGCAGCGCGTGCCCGGCACCGCCGTGTTCCTCACCGCGACCCCCGACTCGACGCCGCATGCGCTGCTGCACAACCTCAGCCACAACAAGGTCCTGCACGAGCGCGTGGTGTTCCTCACCGTGGAAATCCGCGACGTGCCGTGGATGGCTTTCACCGACCGCGTGGTCTGCGAGCGCCTGGGGCACGGCTGCTGGCGGGTGCGCGTGCGCTACGGCTTCATGAACCGGCCCGACGTCACCCGCGCCCTCGAGCTCTGCAGCGTCCTCGGCCTGGACTTCAACCTGATGGAAACGTCCTTTTTTCTTTCGCGCGAGAAGATCGTGCCGGTCGAAGGCGGCATCTCCACCATGGCGGCGTGGCGCGAAAGGATGTTTGCCGCCATGGCCCGCAACGCAGGCAACATCACCGACTACTTCAACATCCCCACCAACCGCGTGATCGAGCTGGGGACCCGCGTCGAGATCTAGAGCGTTGCTCTGCGGCAACGCAGCATCCCGCGTGGTGAGACAGATGTTCTGTAAGCATATGAATATAAATATAGGTTCTCGCTGCAGTTGCTTCTGACGTTGTTGCAAGATTGATATTTGTGCAGTGCGGGAGTAGCGTTCCGCACCCTCTCTACGGGGGTCTGACGTGAAGCCCAACGATCTTGCACTGAATCAGGTTTCGACCCCCGCTCTCACGCTCTTTGCCTTGGGTGTGGTCTACGGCGACATCGGCACCAGCCCGCTGTACGCGGTCAAGGAAACCTTCAATCCCGAGCACGGAATCGCGCTCATCCCGGCGAACATCCTCGGCGGCCTGTCGACGCTTTTCTGGATCCTGATGATCGTCGTATCGCTGAAATACGTGACCCTGGTGCTGCGCGCCAACAACCGCGGCGAGGGCGGCATCATGGCGCTGCTCGCGCTCGCGATGCGATCCATCCGGAAGCATCCCAACCTTACCGGGCCGCTGCTGGTCATCGGGGTGTTCGGCGCTGCGCTGTTCTACGGCGATGCCGTATTGACACCTGCGGTCTCGGTGCTGTCGGCGGTCGAAGGCCTGGAAGTCGGAACTTCCGCCTTCAAGCCTTATGTAGCGCCGATTTCGGCGGGAATCCTGATCGGCTTGTTTCTCCTGCAGAAGCACGGAACGGGAGTCGTGGGCGCGTTATTCGGCCCGGTGTGCGCGCTGTGGTTCCTGGCGATCGGCGCCTCCGGCGTCTGGAACATCGCGAAGCACCCCGGGATCCTCGAGGCGCTCAACCCCGTGCACGCGCTGGGTTTCGTGACCGGCCACGGTTTCGCCTCGTTTGTCGTCCTGGGCTCGGTGATCCTCGCCATCACCGGCGCCGAGGCGCTGTACGCTGACGTAGGCCATTTCGGCACGCGCGCCATAAGGATCGCGTGGTTCGGGCTGGTGGCGCCGGCGCTGGTGCTGAACTACTTCGGCCAGGGCGCGCTGCTGATCGAGAATCCGAAAGCGCTGGAGAACCCGTTCTATCTCGGCTTCCCGCCGTGGGCGCTTTATCCCATGGTTGCGCTCGCCACCGCCGCGGGCGTGATTGCCTCGCAGGCCACGATCTCCGGCGCGTATTCGATGACCCAGCAGGCGATCCAGCTCGGCTACCTGCCGCGCATGAGCATCCAGCACACGTCGGCGAAAGCGTTCGGCCAGATCTATGTGCCGGTGGTCAACTGGATCCTGCTCGCCGGGGTAGTCGCGGCGGTCGTCGGCTTCGGCTCGTCGACCCGGATCATGTCGGCCTATGGCGTGGCGGTAATGGGCACTATGCTGGTGACCACCTTCCTGACTTTCTTCGTGATTCGTTATTACTGGGCCTACCCGCTGTGGCTCTGCCTGCTCGCGACCGGCTTTTTCATGCTCATCGACGCCACTCTGCTCGGCGCGACGCTTCTCAAGGTGCACGAAGGCGGCTGGTTCCCGCTGCTGCTGGGGTCGTTCGTGTTCGTGATCATGGCGACCTGGCGCCGCGGGCGCGAGATTCTCTTCGAGCGCCTGCGCTCGGCATCGGTCGCGCTCGAGCCGTTCCTGAAGTCGCTATTCCTGGCGCCGCCAAACCGGGTGCCCGGGACCGCGGTGTTCCTCACCGCGACGCCCGAATCGACGCCGCATGCGCTCCTGCACAGCCTGAAACACTACAAGGTGCTTCACGAGCGAGTGGTGTTCCTCACTGTCAGCTTCCGCGATGTGCCGTGGGTATCCTTCGAGGATCGCGTGGTGTGCGAGCCCCTGGGCAGCGACTGCTGGCGCGTTCAGGTGCGCTACGGATTCATGAACCGGCCCGACGTGACGCGCGCCCTCGAGCTCTGCGCGCCGCTCGGCCTGAAGTTCGACCCGATGGAGACCTCGTTCTTCCTGTCGCGCGAGAAGATCGTCCCGGTGGAGGGACCGGGCGGCATGGCGTTCTGGCGAGAGCGGATGTTTGCTGCGATGGCGCGCAACGCTGGCAGCGTTACGGACTACTTCAACATCCCGCCCAACCGCGTCGTAGAGCTTGGCACGCGGGTCGAGATTTAGTAGCGATTCGAACTACAAGGCCGGTGATATAGCGCAAGGGCAGGTTGCCGGGACGAAAAAGTCCTTGCTGCCACGCGGCACGGGCGGACAATGACTCGATGAGCGCCAGCCAGATCAGCGCCTCCGAACCCTCTTCGCTGCCCTCCGCGGGCTCGGATATTTTCGGCCAGGATGGCGCCGCCGTGACCTGCGCCAGCGCGGTCATCCTGATCCTGGCGATTTCCGTGATCGACAAGCTGACCGGCTTCGATCTGCACCTCGGCTATCTGAACCTGATCCCGATCGCGCTCGTCACCTGGGTGGCGGGCCGTGCCTGGGGCATCGCGCTCGGGATGGCGGCGATCGCGATCTGGCTCGTGATTTTCCGCGTGCACAGCGCGGTCCCTGCGTACTACTGGGATTCAGCCGTGCAGCTCGGGATATTCCTCGCTTTCGTGGAGCTTCTCACGCGGCTGCGCCAAGAGCTCGCCTGCTCCAATGAGCGCCTGGTCAAGGTGCTCGAGGGAATGGACGCGGCAGTCTACGTCGTGGACCCGAAGCAGGGCGCCGTCCTCTACGGCAACCGCCATTTCCGCGAAACCCTGGCGGAACAGTCCTACGAAGCGCTGGCGCGGCGCGACGCCAGAGAGTGCAGGATGCACTGGCCCGACGGCCGGCGGGTCGTCCTGCGCATCGTTTCCGACCGCTAGAAAAGGTGCACCGCGGTCGGGAAGAAGAACCCGATCACGCAGAAAGCCACTCCGAGCAGCCCAAGGGCGCCGGCGGCCCAGACGAGCGCCACCATGCTGGTGATGATCGACGCCGAGGCGAGCACGATCGCGATCTGCACCGCCGCCGACGCCAATTCATAGTGGTGATAGGCCGCCATGGAGATGTCGCGCTTCTTCTCCGCTTCCTTGGCGCGCGCCGCGAGCTGGTCGCGGCCCTCGCTGGTTTCAGGCTCCGATTGGTAGCGCTGGGCGGTTTTGCGCCAGGCCTCGATCTGCTGCTTCGCCTTTTCATTCGAAGCGATGATCTGCGTCTGCTCGGCGGCGGTGCGCAGCGTCGTCTGCCGGATGGTCTTCGCCTGGAAGAACGCCCACAGGTTGGAGGCTTCGATGTTGGAGGCGAGGGCGGCGGTCTGCGCGCTCTTGCCCAGCGTTTCGGCGAATGCAAGCACCAGCGCAAGCACCGAGATGAGCAGCGCGATGCCCTTGTTGCCGCCGTGATGGTCTACGTGACCGTGTCCGCCTGACATGAAGCCTCCGTGGATTCAGCGATTTTATTTTTAGCTTAAAAGGATTTCATTTTAATGAGGTTTTCTCGTCACGAAGAGCAAGCCGGCAAGCGCGATGCAAGCGAAGGCTGCTCCCGCATAGAAAGTCGCCGGCGCGCCGAGCGCACTCCACAGCCAGCCGGCGAGCACGCTCGCGGCGAGGAGCGCGACACCGGAGACCAGATGGAACATGCCGAACGCCGTGCCGCGCAATTGCGCCGGCGCCGCGCCGGCCACCAGCGCCGACAGCAGGCCCTGCGTGAGTCCCATGTGCGCCCCCCAGAGCACGATGCCGGCGAAGAGCATCGGCATCGAGCGCGTTGTGCCGATGACGAGGTCGGCCGCGATGAGGGCGGCGATTCCCCAGACCAGCAAGGCTTTCTTGAAGCCGCGGTCCGCCGCCACGCCCGCAGGATAGGCGATGGACGTGTAAACGACGTTCATGACGATCAGAACGACCGGCACGAACGCGATCGCCATCCCGAGATCCTGCGCCCGCAGAATGAGGAACGCTTCGGAAAACCGCGCCAGCGTGAGAACTGCGCCGAGCGCGACGATCGACCAGTACCGCTTGCCGAGAGAACCGAGGTTCGTCAAGGAAACCGGGTTTTTCGTTGAATTCGAGCCTTTTGTGCCTGGCTCGGAGACGAAAACCACAAGCACAATCACTGCAAGAATCGCAGGGACAACCGCAACCCAGAGCACGGCCCGGATGTCGTCGAGAAGCAGCAGCATCAGTCCTATGGCAGCGAGCGGGCCGAGCACCGCGCCGACGGTGTCCATCGCCTGGCGCAGGCCGTAGGCGGTGCCGCGCTGCTCGGACGGCGTGACGTCGGCGATCAGCGCGTCGCGTGGCGCGCCGCGGATACCCTTGCCGATGCGGTCGAGAAAGCGCGCGCCGAGCACCAGCGGCATCGAGCCGGCAAGCGGGAACAGGGGCTTGGAGAACGCGGCCAAGGCATAGCCGAACACCACCAGCGGCTTTCTGCGCCCGATGCGGTCGGAGATCGCTCCGGAGAACACCTTGACGATCGATGCGGTGGCCTCCGCGATCCCCTCGACGAGTCCCACCGCGACCATGCTCGCCCCCAGCACGACGGTCATGTAGACCGGAAGCAGGCTGTGCACCAGCTCGGAGGAGACATCCATCAGCAGCGACGTCACGCCTAGCGCCCAGACTGTGGACGAAAGGCGGGTTTTCGCGATCGGCTTCATCCCGAGTCGGCCTGCCCGGTCTCTTTCGGCGGCGGCTGGCTGCCGCCGAACTGCGCCCAGGCGACACCAACCATCGTCACCACGGCGCCGGCGATCTTGAGCCAGGTGAAGGTCTCGCCGAGCGTGAGCCAGGCCATGACCCCCGCGATCGGCGGCATGAGGTACATGAAGGGCGCGCTGCGGGCGACGCCGCGCACGGTATTCACCCAGGTCCACGCCAGCCAGCCGAGGAACGACGAGATCACCAGCGCCCAGAACAGGCCCGCCCACACCGCGGGCCCCAGGGTCCTGAATTCCGTCCGAATGAAGGAAGGAAAGGTGAGGAGCAGGATCAGCGGCGCGGAGAAGAGCAGCGTGTACGAGAGCACGACCAGCGGACCGTAGCGCTCAGCCAGCGGCCGCGCAAGGACCGTGTACGCCGAGAACGAGACGCCGGCGATCAGCAGCGTCAGGTCGCCCGCGCCCGCGCGCGACAGGCCGCCGGAGAATTTGTCGGACAGGAAGAGCACGATGCCGGCGAAGGCGACCAGGGTGCCGATGATCTGGCGCGTGCGCAGGCGCTCCGCGCCGAGCCCGGCGAGGATCATAAGCGTGAACAGCGGCTGGCTCGTCAGCACCAGCGAGGAGGAGAACGCGGTCGACAGGTTCATGCCGTACATCACCGCGCTTATGTGCAGCATGTGGCCGATCGCCGCGCACAGGACGAAGCGCGGCAGATCGCTGCGCTTCGGCCAGCTGCGCGCAAGCCGGCCCCGGAACATGATGGCGAGCAGGGCGAAGCCGAGCAGGGGCAGGACTGAGAAGCGCAGGAACATGAACGCCCCGACCCCGAGGTTGTCGAGGATGTACTTGACGAAGGCGAAGTTCATGCCCCAGGCCACCATCGTCCCCACCGCGGCCGCCAGGGCCCACTGCTCTTTTTTCATCTTCCCCGAGTCTAAAATAGAAGCTTCCATGAAGAGCGAAACTCTTCTGTCGGCCCGCGCCGCGGTGCGCGCCTTGAGCGCCTCGAAGATCCGCGAGCTGTACAACGAGGGAATCGGCCGGACGGACATCCTGCCGTTCTGGGTCGGAGAGCCCGATCAGCCGACCCCCGAGTTCATTCGCCAGGCCGGCATCGACTCGATCGCCGCCGGCGAAGTCTTCTACACCCACAACCTCGGCATTCCCGAGCTGCGCCGGGCGGTGGCGGAATACCTGAGCCGCCTGCACCGGGAAACCGCTCTCGATGAGATCGCGATCACCAGCTCCGGCGTGAGCGCGCTGATGATGGCGTCGCAGCTGCTGGTCGATCCCGGCGACCGCGTGGTGGAGGTCGTGCCGCTATGGCCGAACCTGCAGGAAATTCCGAAGATCCTGGGCGCTCAGGTGACGACGGTCGGCCTGGAGTTTGCGGAATCGGGTTGGACCTTGAACCTGGGAAGATTGATTGATGAACTAAAGCCAGGGACCCGCGCGCTCTATCTCAACTCGCCGAACAATCCCACCGGCTGGACGGCGACGCGCGAGGAGCAGAAGGCCATCCTCGATCACTGCCGCAGGCACGGCATCTGGATCTTCGCCGACGACGCTTACGAGCGCCTGTACTACGAGGGGAAGGGCGTGGCGCCGTCTTTTCTGGATCTCGCGGAGAAGGAGGATCGCGTCATCAGCGCGAACACCTTCTCGAAGTCATGGCTGATGACGGGCTGGCGCCTGGGCTGGCTCGTCGTGCCGCGCGAGCTCGCCGCCGACCTGGGCAAGCTCCTCGAGTACAACACGTCGTGCGCTCCCGTGTTCGTGCAGCGGGCGGGGCTCGCCGCCGTGGCGCATGGCGATGCGGTGATCGGTCATACGCTTGAGCGTTTCCGCAAGGCGCGCGATTTCCTGGTTGCCGAGCTGAAAAAGACGCCGGGAATTCATGTCGCGCTTCCGTCCGGGGCCATGTATGCCTTCTTCCGCGTCGCCGGCATGAGCGACAGCCTGGGGTTCTGCAAGCGCCTGGTGCGCGAGCAGGGATTGGGGCTCGCTCCGGGGGCCGCGTTCGGCCCCGAGGGCGAAGGTTACGTACGCTGGTGCTTTGCCGCCGACGAGGAACGCCTCGCCGAGGGAGTCAGACGGCTCCGACGCGCCTTGGCAGCGTGACGTTCGGCGTCTGCACCTTGTCGAGCATCTGGATCTCGCCCGACAGCTCCGCGCCTTCCTCGACCTTGATCTTGGCGTAGCGGATCTTGCCCGACACCTTGCCGGTGGAGTGGATCACGAGCTGCTTGCGCACCGTGAGCTCGCCCTCGAAGCGGCCGTGGATCTGGGCCTGGTCGACCGCGATGGTGCCCTGGAACACGCCGTGCGAGGTGATCTCGAGCACGCGCGAGTCGAGCGTCGCCTCGATGCGGCCCTCGACGACCAGCGTGTCGCAGTCGCTGATCTCGACGCCCTTGATCTTGATCTCGGGGCCGACGACGAGCTTGGCCTCCTTGCGCTCGTCGCTTTTTGCGTCGTGCCGTGCCGACTCGGAGAGAGCGGGCGCTGCGGGAGCAGCCGGCGCAGGCGCCGGCGGCATGGTTTGAGCCTTGCTGAACAAGCCGTCGTCGCGCTTGCGGAAGAACCCGTCTTTCTGTAGCACTTTGAATTCCCTCTATGTGGTGAATGGTGGGACAGCGTGTAGGCATAGGCAGGATCCGTACCCGAAAAGTTTCTGCCTTCAATCAGATAGATAATGGAAAAGCGCAGGCGCTTGCCGTCGGTCTGAAGCGACGGCTCTGCATCAGCGCCCGGCAAGAGTTCTGATTACAAACTGTATTTTTTGTCGCTGGATCGCTACGTGTTGAACGTGCGCAGCAGCCGTCCGGGCGTCTTTTCCGCCAGATCTTTTCCGTTCTTGATGCGCACGCCGTTCACCCACACGCCATGAACCCCGATCGGAGCGGTCGTCAGCCGCGGATGGCCGCCAGGCAGGTCGAACACGCGCTGCTTCGGCCCGCGATCCACGGTTTGGGGATCGAACAGCAGCAGGTCGGCGTGGTAGCCCGGCTCGAGGGCCCCGCGCTGCTCGATGCCGAAGACCCCGGCAGGGTGGCCGGTAAGCCTTCTTGCCGCTTCTTCGATTTTCAAAACCCCGAGCCTGCGCACCCAGTGCCCCAGCAGGTGCAGCCCAAAGCCGGCGTCGTTGAAGAACGTGAGGTGGGCCCCGGCGTCGGACAGCGACACCATGCTGCAAGGGTGCCGCAGCATCCGTGCCACCGCCTCCTCGTCGGAATTGAGCAGCATCGCGTTGAACACCGTGTCGAGGTCCTCCTCGAGCGCCAGGTCGAGCATGAAGTCGAGCGGGTCCCTGCCGGCCTTTGCGGCGAGTGAAGCGACCGATTTCTGCTCCAGGTCCCTTCGCTTCGATTCGATGACCTCCACCCGGTCCCATTCGCCATTGAACAAGCGGAAGCTCGCGCTTTGCGAGAGTTCCTTTCGCATTGCATCTCTGAAGCCGGTTTTTGAAATGACGCTCTTGAATTCATTTCCCTTCTTTCCGAGCGCCGGCTTCCACGAGTCCAATCCCTCGAACGTGTAAGGCGAGTGCAGCGTGAAATCCATCGACAGCGGGCAGCAGGAGATCGCGCCGACCAGCTTGCGGCCTCGCCGGTTTGCTTCCTCTATTTCCGCAAGATCCCTGAAAACGGCGTCCGGGTTGGTGCTGTTGTGGAGCAGGGCGGCGATCACGACCGCGCGGCCGGTGTCGGTGGCGAGCTCCTCCAGGAAAGCGATCGGCGTATGGCCGCCTTTGGTGAGCATGAAGACGCCGCGCCCCGCTTCGCGCAGCGCGCCGGCGAGGGAACGTATTTCCGGCTCGCCCGCCAGCCGCGACGGCATCGGCCTGCCGCCGTCGCCGTTGTGCGCGGGCGACGTGCTCGTGGAGAAACCGACTGCTCCCGCATGCAGTCCTTCCAGGATAATTTTCTTCATGGAAGCGACCTCGGCATCGGTCGCCGCGCGTTCGGTCGCGGCTTCTCCCATGATATAGGTGCGAACCGAGGAGTGGCCGACGAACGCCGCCACGTTCACCGCGGCGCCGCGCGCCTCGATGCGGTCGAGGTATTGCGGCACCGACTCGAAGTCCCAGCGGATGCCGCGGCGCAGGACTTCCAGCGACATGCCTTCGACCTGCGTCAGGTTGCGCATCACGAGCTCGCGGTCGGCGGCGCGGCAGGGCGCGATGGTGAAGCCGCAGTTGCCGATGATCGCGGTGGTCACGCCGAGCGCCGGCGAGGGCGACAGGTACGGGTCCCAGGTGATCTGGGCGTCGTAATGCGTGTGGTTGTCGATGATCCCGGGCATCAGCGCCAGGCCTCCGGCATCGATGCTTTCCCTTGCCCTGCCTTCGATCTTTTTTCCTATTTCGACAATTTTTCCGCTGGTCACGGCCAGATCGCCGCTCGTCGGTGGAGAGCCCCGCCCGTCGAGCAGCAGCGCACCCTTTATGACAAGGTCGTGCATGGGAGGATCAGTATACTTATGGCGTGAAACTCTTCGAGCTCGAGAACAAGTCCGCGATCGTCACCGGCGCCGGCCGCGGCATCGGCGCCGCCACGGCGGAGCTATTCGCCAGCGCCGGCGCCGCGGTGGCCGTGGTCGACAAGTACGAGAGCTACGCGGTGCGCACCGCCGAGACCATCCGCAAGTCGGGCGGCAGGGCGATCGCCGTAACCTGTGACGTGACCGACGAGGACGAGGTCGAGGAAGTCTTCGCCGGCGTGGTGAAGGAATTCCGCGGCCTCGACATCCTGGTCAACAACGCCGGCATGGCGATCCGCAAGCCCGCGATCGACGTGCCGCTCGCGGAATGGCAGCAGGTCATCGACCTGAACCTGACGGCGCTCTTCGTGTGCTCGCGCGTCGCGGCGCGCTATATGCGCTCGGCGAAATCCGACACGCCTGCGGGCGGCGTCATGGTCAACGTGGCCTCGATCATGGGGCTCTCGGGCGGCCTGTTCCCGAACGCGTCCTACCAGGCGTCGAAGGGCGGCGTGGTCAACCTCACCCGGGCGCTCGCCATCGAATGGGCGGGCGACCGGATCCGCGTCAACGCCGTGGCGCCGACCTTCGTCAACACCGACTTCACGGCGCAGATCTTCACCAACCCGGCGGTGCTCGAGCTGGTCGAGAAGCACACCCCGCTCGGCGTGCTCCCCGAGGTCGGCGACATCGCGGCCGCGATCCTGTTCCTCGCCAGCCCCGCGGCGCGCTGCATCACCGGCGTGACGCTCCCCGTGGATAGCGGCTACCTCGCCAGATGAGCCGTTTTCTGTTCCTTGTTTTATCAATCCTCCTCCTGCCGACTGTTTTTGGCGCGGGCACCGGAATGAGTGGGGGAAAAGGAAAAGCCCTCGGCAGCGTCGCCGATTCGGGGCACGGCTCGACCGGCGGCGGCGGTGGTGGTGGCAGCACAGGCAGACGCATGTACGTCGACCCGCGCAAGGCGCCGCCGCTCGATGAGTCGCGCAAAGTGAGCGTGCAGGACTGCTCCAAGCCGATCGACCTCCAGTCCGGAAACCTGCGCTGCAAATAACTAGTACCCGGCGCTGAAATCCACCAGATTGCGCGGCGCCTCGCCGCGGCGGACGCGCTCGGCCTGCTCGGCGATCTTCGCCACCGCGGTGCGCGGCTCGGTGAGCGCGGCGGCGTGCGGCGTCACCGTCACGCCCGGATGGCGCCACAGCGGGCTGTCGGCGGGCAGCGGCTCGGTGTCGAATACGTCGAGGTAAGCGTGCGCGAGCCGCCCGGAATCGAGCACGGCGATGAGATCCGGCACGACCAGGTGCGGGCCGCGCGCCAGGTTGATCAGGCCCCCGCCTTTCCTGATCTTCCCGAGGTTCTCGAGATTCAGAATGCCATTCGTCTGAGGCGTAAGGGGCAGCAGGCAAACGAGGACATTGGTTTTTTGAAGCATGTCTTCGAGTCCTTTTTCTCCTGAGAATGATTCAACTCCCTGCAAGGCCTTCGGGCGGCGAGACCATCCAGCCACGTTGAATCCCAAACCGAGCAGTTTCCGGGCAGCATCGCTGCCGAGCTCGCCGAGCCCGAGCAGGCCGACCGTGTGGTCCGAGGACATGTACTGGCGGAAGCGGTGCCAGCGCGCCTCCGTCTGGTGCTGGCGATAGCGGTAGAGGCGGCGATGCCAATCGAGCGTGTGCGCAAGGACGGTCTCGGACATCGCCGCCACCATGCCGGGATCGATCAGCCGGGCAAGCGGCACGTTCCTCGGCAGCGCCGGATCGGCGAGCAGCTTCTCCACGCCCATCCACAGCGACTGGATGAGCTTCGCGCCCTTCAGCTTTTCCAGCGTGCCTGCGGGCGGGGTTGCGACCAGCGCGATGTCTATAGGGCTCTTGATCTCGGTAAAAAACTTATCCCCGGGCAGCGCCCGTTCGAGGAGCGGCAGCCACCGTTCTGCAGGTTCGATCTGCGAAGCAAAGAGAATATTCATGGGCGGCGCGATGGTAGCATTCGGCGCGGAGGAGATTTCCATGAAGCTCGCGCGCATTTTCCTGTGCCTGTTTGTTTTTGGTTCAAGCGCTGCCGCGGCGCAGGACTGGCCGAAGCAGCGGCCGATTCACCTGGTGGTCGCGTTCGGCCCGGGAGCGACGACCGACCTCGTGGCGCGCCTGGTGCAGCCGAAGCTCGCCGAGGCGCTCGGCCAGTCGGTGATCGTCGAGAACAAGACCGGCGCGGGCGGCAACGTCGGCGCGCAGCAGGTGAAGCGCGCCGCGCCCGACGGCTATACGCTGCTGGTCACGAGCGTGGCATTCGCGGTGAATCCGAGCCTGTACGAGAACGCCGGCTACGAGATCAAGGATTTCGCGCCCGTGCTGCTCGGCCCGAGCACGCCGAACATCATCACGGTCAACCCCTCGGTCCCGGCGAAAAATCTGCAGGAGCTGGTCGAGCTCGCGCGCAAGGAGAAGCTCTCCTACGCCTCGTCGGGCATCGGCACCACGACGCACCTCTCGATGGAGCGCATCAAGACGATCGCGAGAGTGGATATCACGCATGTTCCTTACCAGCCGGCGCAGGCGGTTGGGGCGGCGGTCGCCGGCCATACGCAGATCTCCAGCACGTCGATGCCGCCCGCCGTGCCTCACGTCAAGGCGGGCAGGGTGCGCGCCCTCGCCGTCACCAGCGCGAAACGCTCGCCCGCCCTGCCCGATGTGCCGACGGTGAACGAGCAGGGCTTCTCCGGATTCGACGACCTGACATGGATCGGCGTCTTCGCCCCTGCCGGGATGTCGCAGGACCTGGTCAGCCGGATCAACAGCGAAGTCAGCCGCGCCCTCGCCGCGCCTGAAGTGCGCGAGCGCCTTGGGCAGGTAGGCCTCGACTGGCGCGCCAACACGCCCGGCGAGTTCGCCGCTTTCCTGCGCGAAGAGGTGCAGAAATGGGCGCAGGCGGTGAAGGACTCAGGCGCGAAGGCGGAATGAAGCCGCCTTTTCGCGCCGACCAGGTCGGCAGCCTGCTGAGGCCGCCCGGTCTTTCAAAAGTTAGACATTCAAGTCTTCCAAGGGAAGAGCTGCGTGAAATCGAAAAT
>WNFI01183646.1_pt1 | contig 13033 bp, 14 predicted proteins | sample 5400471 | NCBI WGS metagenome assembly WNFI01 (sample SAMN13153348, study PRJNA577476) | soil metagenome | isolation source: 100 cm saprolite on Douglas fir-dominated hillslope | place: USA:California | collected 2013-09-17
TTCGCGCTGCTTCTCGTGCTTGCGCTGATCGGCATTGGGCTTCACCTGATAATCAGGATCTTACAACGCCGAATCGTTTTCTGGATGGACGAGCTTGCTGATCCGATCAGCCGATGAACCGAGGAAATATGATATGACCGATCACACGACGCTTGTGGTTCGCCGCATGCCACCGGTTTGCGAGATCGTGCTTAACCGGCCGGAAAAGCTGAACGCGATCAATGAGGACATGGCACGCGAACTGAGCGCCGTGCTGCTCGATTGCGAGCAGGACGAGGAAATTCAGGTTGTTGTTCTAACCGGAAGCCAAAAGGCGTTCTCGGCCGGATTTGACATGGCCGCCTTCGCCAATGACGGCTTGCCCTTTACGAATTATCGTGCGCGGTATAACGCGCGCGCGCATCGCACCGTGCTGCAGCTGCTTGCCAATTATACCAAGCCGTTGATTTCCGCCGTCGAAGGATATTGCCTGGGGGGTGGACTGGAATTGGCATTGTTCACCGATCTGATCATTGCGAGCGAGACCGCGCAGTTCGGCTTCCCCGAAGTGAGCCATGGCATGATCCCCGGAGCTGGCGCTACACAAACCCTGCCGCGGTTGATCGGCACCGCGCGAGCCCTTGAGTTGATGTGGACTGGACGCCGGTTTGGCGCCACCCTCGCGAAAGAGTACGGTTTGATCAACCATATTGTTGCGGCTGCGACGGCCCTGGACGAAGCTCGTCGCCTTGCAAGCGAGATCGGATCCAATGCTCCATTGGCGTTGATGATGATCAAGCAGGCAGTGCGGCGCGGCATCGATACACCGCTCATGCATGGCGTGGCGTTGGAGTCAGACCTCAACACCCTTCTGAATTTTTCTGAGGATATGAAAGAGGGGATCACGGCCTTTGCCGAGAAGCGGAAGCCGAAGTTTATGGGCCGATAGTGCTCGTCGATCCGGGCCTAGCTTACGCAAGCTCGCGCAGTATGATGAGCGCCCTCGAACCTCAGGCCGGTCACCTCCCCTCGCCGATGAACCCCTCGATGCGGGTGAGCAGATAGACCGGCGTTTCCTCCATCGGGTAATGCCCGGCGTTGGCGATAACCTCGATCGTCGCGTGCGGATACAACGCCGGGAATGCCGCGCGCACGATCTCCTCCTTCACGCCGTTGTCGTGTTGTCCGGCAAGCACCAGCATCGGGCACCTCACCGAACTCGCTTGCGCCGAGAGATCGTCCTTGATGAAAGAGCGCATGTAGCCCTTGAACGCGTCGGGTTTCGCCGTCGCGCGGGCGCGGGCGAGCACTCGATTGAGCCAGACGTTCGATAACCTGTTGCCGACGGAATCGCCGATCAGCGCGAGCGCCACGTCGTCCTTTTCGCAGGCTGCCGTGAAGAAAGCCATGACGGCATCGTCCGCCGGCATCGCGAAAGCCGGGACCGGCGTAATCGCGACCACGGAACTCACCCGCTCGCCGCCGTCCATGGCCACCTTCTGCGCGGCCTTGCCGCCCATCGAATGCCCGACGACATGAAAATGGCGCCAGCCGAGCTGGTCGGCGAGCGCGATGGTATCGGCGGCGATTTCCGCCATGGTGTAGTCGCCGGCCTCGTTGCGCGAGTTGCCATACCCCCGGATGTCGACGAAGGCATAGCTGAAGCGCTTCACGTCGAGATCATCGAATATTGGCTCATAGGCGCGATGATCCCCGAACCAGCCGGGAATGACCGCGACCTTGGTGGGACCATCCCCGATCTTTTTGTGAAAAATCATCTATTCTCTCCCCTGGTGAATCCTATTGTTTTTTCAAACCTGCCGCCGCCACGATCGCCGTCCATTTGCCGATGTCGGCAGCGATAAATCTGGAAAATTCGGTAGGACCTCCGCCGACTGAATCAATACCCTGCTGCTTCAGAGCGGCCCGCACCATGTCGCTCTTGAGCGCTTCGTTGGCGGATGCAGAGAGTTTTTCCACCACGTCCGGCGGCGTCCTGGCGGGCGCCAGCAGTCCAATCCAGACCCCGGCATCGAAACCGGGCATGCCGGCCTCGTCCATGGTCGGTAGGTCCGGCATGATACCGGAACGCTTATCCTGCGCCACCGCGATCGCCCTCAGGCTGCCAGCGGCAACATGCGGCGCCAGTGTTGCCGCCACGTTGAACATGATCGTGGTGCGGCCGGCGAGCAGATCGGTGACCGCCTGGCTGCTGCCGCCTTGATAGTGCACCGTCAGCACCTTGCTTCCAGCCTTGCTGTTGAACAGTTCGGCCGCCAGATGGCTCGCCGTGCCGGCGCCGGAGGTGCCGAATGTGAGACTGTCGGGGTTGGACCTGGCAAGCGCGACCAGCTCCTTGAGATTGCGCGCGGGCACCGAGGGATGCACCACCAGCACATTCGGCACCACACCGAGAAGCGCGATTGGCGCCAGGTCGCGCCCGAGATTGAAGCTGGATTCGGTCTGCGCGGGATTGAGCGTGTTGGCGACCGTCGCCATGAACAGCGTATAACCGTCGGGCGAGGAGCGCGCGACCGCCTCGGCCGCGAGCATGCTGCTGTTGCCGGGCCGGTTTTCCACCACCACGGGCTGATTGAATTTCTGCTCCATCGGCTTGGCCAGCAGGCGGGCGAGAATATCGGCGGATGAAGCCGGGCCAAAACCGACGACGATCTTGATCGCATGCGACGGGTAGGACTGGGCGGATGCGCCGAACGCCGTCAGCACGCTCAAAGCCCCGGCGAGGCAGAAACCGCCTATCCAGCAACAACGACCCATGACTTCCCCCTGTTCTCTGCTTACAGTCGCCAGTCTGGCCGATCCTTTCCGATCCGCACCATGCTTGTCCGAGTGACGCAACGAGGAGACCTCCATGCAATCCGATCCCACTCGCCGGGCGAAAGGTGAGCAGAAGATCCATGAAATTCTCGGGCAAAAGGCGGAGCAGGTCGAACGTTCGCTGGGCGACATCGCTCCCGATCTGGCGACCTACGTTCTCGAGACCATCTACGGTGAGATCTACCAGAGCACGGTGCTCGACGCCCGCACCCGGCAGATTGTCACCGTCGCCGCGCTGGCGACGCTGGGGAACGCGGCACCGCAATTGCGCACCCATATCGGCGGCGCGTTGCGATGTGGGGTCACACGCGAGGAGCTGGTCGAAATCATGATGCAGCTTGTCCCCTATGTCGGTGTTGCCGCCGCAATCAACGGAACGGCTGCGTGCCGCGAGGTCTTCGCCGCCGCCGACCAAAGCGCGGGCAAGGTATAGCACGCCGCCCGGCAGTGCGAACTTCGAGAGCGATGTCGGCCATCCGAGCGTTGCCAAATCCGTGGCTCGAGAAAGGGCACGGGCTGGGTCGCGAGGTTGACGCGACCGTCAATGCCATTGCCACCGCACTGAATGCGGTGGCAACCATCGTCAGCTAAAACGAAATGGCCAGCTAACTCGTTGCCAATGAATCCGGGGCCAATGGGCACGCGGCCAGTAGAGAACCGGGAAGTAGGCCGCGTGATCCAACCCGTATCGGTGACCATGGCGGTGGAAGGCATGGCGCCGGTGCCGGCGCGGTGCGACATCGGTGGCTGCTGACGGCGCCGCCGGCGCGGCCGTCGCCGGAACCAGCGTCGGCCGAGGAACATCGGAAGGCGCCTGCGGCTGAACCGCGACCGGCGCCTCGCTCGACCGAGGAGTCGCGGGCTCTTCGGCATAGCCCGGCACAGCCAGGCCTGCGACAAGCAAAGCCGCGACGACACATGTGAGGACACGCAACTTCATCTGGGCAACCCTCCGCACTGTCGGGAATTATTTCGCCGCCGGCGGTTCGGGGGCGGCCGCCGCAGGAGCGTCGGCAGCCTTGGCCGGAGGCGCTGGATCGAGTGCCGGCGTCGTCGCGACGGGCGCCGCAGTTGGCGCGGCGGCTGTTTCTTTCTTCTTGGTCGACACCGCGACGGCTTTGACGTCGTTACGCTCCTTGTGCCCGTTCAGCCGCCGTCCGCCGCGGTAGGTGCCGTAACCAGGCGCAGCCACGGAAACGCAAGACGTCGAAGCGCAATTGCTGGGGACATGGATGGTCACGCCGTCGACCCTGTAGGTAGCGGCATCGGCCGATGCGCTCATCATCAGCAAGGCCGCGCCGATCAAATATTTTCTCATCGAAATCTCCTTTTTCAAACTGGACAGCTCAATTGATTGCAGCAATGGCAGCGTCGGCATCGAGCAAGTACGGCGGTCAATTCGAAGCCGTCTTGTTTGCCATATTGACGACTTGAACGCGGCGGTTTGCCGGGTCCATGGGAGCGTTCGGATCTTTCGGCTTGCTCTTGCCGTAACCGACTGTCACCAGGTCGGCGGCGGCGATCCCGAACTTCTCCACCAGATAGCGCTTGATCGAATCCGCCCGGCGTTCGGAGAGGTCCTGATTGTAGGTCTCGCCGCCAATGGCATCGGTGTGACCCGCGACGACGAAGGTTGAACCCTTCAGATTTGGATTGGAGAGCGCCTTGCCGAGCGCCTGCACGCTGGGCATCGATGTTGTGCTGATATCGGCGGAATTATAGTCGAACGTGATTTCGAGATCGATATTCGGCTTGTCGGCGGCAATGGTTGCGATTTCCTCGCGCTCGCCTGTGGACAGCGACCGTGTCCGCCGGTTGCGGAGCGACTCGACAAAACGGTTCTGCGCGTCGGTCGCCGCGGGATCCGCCTGTGGGGCCAAGGACAGGCTCCGTGTCAGGGGCTTCGGTTGCAGCGCCTTCACAATCTGATCTGCGGTCACGCTGTCACCAGCAAGAGCCGCTCCGGCCGTCATCGACAAGGCAGCGCAGATGGTCAGGATCGAACGCATGGCTCCAGTTCTTTTCAACCTGAGAGACTTCAGCATTTTTGCCTTCCTTTTCCCCGACGGTGCGTGTGGCTCCGCGCTATTGGAGCCAGTTTGCATCCGACACGGCTTCAGGGCCGTGATGTGTGTCACGTTATGAAGCCGGGTCTCACCGCCGTCCGAACAGTCCGCCCATCATTCCGCCGATCAGGCCGCCGGGACCGCCGCCGCCGCCACCGCCGCCGCCGTGATAATGACGACCCCCGCCGCCTCCGCCACCGCTATGGCGCCGGCGGACCGGCGCATCGCCGGAATCGTCGCTGGAACTCGTCTGCGCCGAGGCAACGATCTCGGTCAGCAAAGCCTTGTGCTGCAGCTTGTTGAGGAAGCCGGTCTTGGGATAGCCGCGCGCCGCCTGCCAGCGCATGATGACCTGGCGCGTGGCCTCATCGAACTTGCCATTGGCCTTGGTGTCGAAGCCGAGCCCATTCAACCGGCGCTGCACATCGCGGCGCTGGCCCTTGTCTAATCCGATCTGGTCCTCGGTGACCTGCGTTGCCTCTTCGGTGTAGGTCGCCGGATCGACGCCGGCCGTCAGATTGCGGGTCGCCGTGCTGGTGCCGTCCTGCAATGAGGCGATGCGTGCCAGCGCCAGCGACTTGAACTGTCCGTTGGGATAGTTGGTCAGATAGGCGTTGAGTTCTTCCGGCTTGTTGGAGTCCTTGATCGAGCGCCAGAACTCAAGCTCGACTTCCGGCGCCGTGCTGGCCGTCGGTGCCGGGGTATTTGCCGGCTTGGTCGGGGTGCCAGCGGGAGCACCAACCGGATTGAGATAGACCGCGCCGATCAGGTTGGTGTGCCCCCAGGGCAATTGTCCCTTGTTGGTCTCTTCGTTGACCTGGGCGCGGACCTTGGTCATTGCCTGCTGAATTTCGACGCCGGGCGCCGCAATATTGGCCATCAGGGCGCGGGTGAAGGGACTGTTGGTGCCTTCCTGGCCGTCGAGCGCGGTTTGCCCGGGTCCGGTGGCGAAAGCGATCAACGTGCCTTCGCCAGATGACATCTCGGCCAGACCGCTCTGCACGTTCACGCTGCGCGTACTCGCGGCAGATCTAATCTTTGCAGCGAACGGATTGTCACGACAGGCGTCGAGGAATACCAGCTTGACCTTGGCATCGCCCATGGTCTGGTCGAGCGTGGTATCGACATTGATCGCGCTACCCAATTTGACATCCATTTCGGATTTGAGGTCGGCATCGACCGGCAGCAGGTAATTGGTGTTATTGATAGCGATGCCGTGACCGGCATAGAAGAACAGCGCCACATCGGCGCCCTGGGCCTTCTTGCCGAACTCCAGCAACCGCTCGGTCATCTTGTCCCGAGCGAGATTGACGCCCTCGACCACGTCGAAACCGACGTTCCGCAACACCCGCGCCATGGACTTGGCATCGATCGGCGGATTGGGAAGCGGCTGAACGTTCTTGTAGGCGCCGTTGCCGACAACGAAGGCGACGCGGCGGTCCGCCTTGGCGGAATTTGCGGTGAGCAATATGCAAACAGCGGACAATACAACCATAATGAAGCGCATGTTCCACACTCCATATTTAAGGCGTTATATCATCAAATTCGTGGCTCACATTAGTTCGAACACGGCCGCACGAAGAGAGGGACTTAGGTCTCGTTTTATCGCCGGCTGCTTCGGCGATATCTGTGATCCACGCCAGCCAAAGCCGCTATCGCCAGCCTGCTTCGCCTCCGGCTCCTTGCTGACACCGCACACCTTTAACGCGAAAAGCGCGTGCATATCGTGATCTAAGTCACAGTGTGGAACCGGAAAACAGAGCAAGTGGCACTTGATCGATTCAACAGGAACCTTGAGCATTTCCGGCAAAGTGGATCCGGTTTGCCCCAAGAAATGCTCCGGGCGTGGTAAGGTCCGGCGATGAAGTTGCTGGTAGTTGACGATCATCCGATTGTGCGAGGCGGATTGGCGGCTTTGCTCGAGCACGACAGTCCGGATACCACCGTCCTGCAAGCCCGCGATGCCAATGAAGCTCTCACCATCATTGATCGCCACGGCGATCTCGACGCTGTTGTGCTTGATCTCATGATGCCGGGAATGGACGGATTTCAGGCGATCTCGGCGTTCGGGCGCAAGCGGCCGGATCTGCCGGTCATCGTTCTCTCGTCGTCCGAGGACCCACAGGATGTTCGCAGAGCGCTTAGTTGCGGAGCCCTTGGCTATGTCTCCAAATCCGCCAGCCAGCACGTGCTGTTTTCGGCAATTCGGACGGTCCTGAATGGCGGTCTCTATATTCCCCCGTTCATTGCGGACAAAGTACCAGAGGTCACGGAACGCAAAGGCGGCCGGCCGGAACGACGAAACGATCGCCCGCTGACTCCGCGGCAGATCGAAATACTCTCGCTGCTGAGCGAGGGCACGCCCAACAAAGTCATTGCCGCAAAGCTCCACCTCTCCGAGAAAACCATCAAGGCGCACATTACGGTGATCTTCAAGGCACTGAATGTTGTCAACCGAACCCAGGCATCGGTGGTCGCCCGTCAAGCGGGACTTATTTGACCGTTTCCAGACTGTCTCTGGTGTCCTCGCGATGACATATAAGTTCGTCATGCCCGACCTTGTGCCGGGCATCCGGGCTCGGACCAAAGATCAAGTTCGCACGCGAGCAGCTGGCACAGGCGCCGGACGTGGAAACCGGTCTTCCGAAAAGATCGTGCTCGATCAAAAACCCAGAGCGCGATCGTCATTAAATCCGGGACGATCGCGCGCGGAAAATTGCGCGCCGCCAGGCGGGGGCTATTTTTTTCCGGCAAGGAGACCTCGCCCGGCCAAATTCATCATCAAACCATTGATGCCAAAATTCCATGGCTCACAAGCGTCACTGGTGCGCATTCGGTTGACCAATTTCCCCAATTTCGGGCTTGCGATGGTGACCACATCTCCAGTCTTGTGTGTGAACCCCTGTCCCGGTCCATCGCGATCCTTGGTGGGCGCAAACATGGTGCCGAGAAAGAGAACAAAGCCATCGGGATACTGATGGTTCGCCCCGATGGTTTGTTGCACAAGGTCTTGCGGATCGCGGCTTATCATGCGGATGGATGACAATCCTTCGAGAACAAAGCCGTCCTCGCCGCTGACCGTCAACGTAACGTCCATATTCCTAATGTCATCGAGATCGAAGCTGGCATCGAAGAAGCGGACAAACGGTCCGACCGCGCAGGATGCATTATTGTCCTTTGCTTTCGACAACAGAAGCGCGGACCGTCCCTCGAAGTCGCGAAGATTGACGTCGTTGCCCAGCGTGGCACCCACGATGCGGCCCGTGCCGGAAACCACCAGCACGACCTCCGGTTCGGGATTGTTCCAGCTCGACCCCGGATGCAGGCCGGCGTCCATCCCGGCCCCCACCGATGACAACACCGGCGCCTTGGTAAATATTTCCGCGTCAGCTCCAATCCCGACTTCAAGATATTGGCTCCAGGCTTGCTGAGCGATCAGCACCTCCTTGAGATGCATCGCTTCAGCTGACCCCGGCTTCAGCTTCGACAAATCATCGCCGACAAGCCGCGTGATCTCGGCGCGTATTGCGGCGGCTGCCGAGGGATTGCCTCGTGCGCGTTCTTCGATCACGCGCTCAAGCATCGAAACGGCGAAGGTGACGCCCGCCGCCTTGATGACGTGCAGATCAATCGGCGCGAGCAACCACGGCCGATCCGGGTCCCGCCGATCGGGAGGCGTGTTGCCGGCAATCGCATCAAGCGCTCCCATTGGTACGCCCCTGGCGCTGCGGAGCGCAGCTGCAGGGTCGGCCTGTGCCGCCAGCGAACTGACGGTCGGATACTGCGCCGTGATGTCATAGACGCCATCGCTGCGAATCGCCACCACCGACGGGCCGGATGCAGCCGGCAACCACACCCGGCCGGCAAGCGCGCCGGTTTCCTCGTCTTCGGGCAACAGGGTCGCCGCGTTCAACGATATCATCGCATCGTCTCCATGGACTGCTCGAGGCTCGAAAGCATCAGTTGAAACGCATCAATCGCTCATTTTGGCGGCGGGATGTTGGCGCGACCGCTCATGCCCGCCATCAAATCGGCGGCGTCGCCGCGGATCTTGCCGAACACCTTGATGGTCTGGCTGACCGGATCGACCCGGCCGCCGACCCGGGTGATCTCGGCCGGATAGGTCTTGTCGGTCTCCTCGATATGGACCTGAAAGGCGTAGCCAGGTTTCAACCAGCCCAGCCAGCGCGAGGGCCGGCCGCCGCTGAACCGCACGTCAAAAAAGCGTTCAGAAGAACAGCACGTCGTCAGATTCCGTTTCATGCTCCCCGGATTCGCCCGTCTCCGGCTGGTGCACGACTCCAAAGCGATCGGAGAACTCACGATGAACCTTCCTCTCGCTGACCATGGTATATTTCGAGTACAGTTCGTCGAACAACTCACCCACGTTGCGAGCTTCGTTTGACGACAGGTTTTTGATACCAGGTTCGACCTTTTCGAGGCGCGCCGCAACGCCTGGAAGCGCGGCCGACTTCTCGCCCAGCGCCGACATCATAGTCTGGGCGTTCGTCATCAGAGCCTCAAACTGCGTGCTCTCCCGCGTCAGGTTCCTCATCAGGTCGCTAAGTTGGCCATTGCCGACCTCGATTTCCCGGATCGCGCTTGTGATTGAATTTTCCAGATCTTCCACACGCAGCGAATCTTCCTCCATTCGCAAACTCTTCAAACTGTCGGCCGACTGCGCCATTTTGTCCAACACAGGCTCCAGCATCCTGGCTCCGGCCGAGATATGGTCCGCGGTTGCCTTGAGTTCATTTGCGATAACGACGAAGGCGCGGCCCTGAGCGCCCAGGTGACTGGCCTTCAGCCCGGCATTCATACCGATCAGAGTGATATCAATGACGGTTTCTCCAAGCGCGGAAATCGCACCGCGAAATTTTCCGAGCATGTCCTCCAATACCAATAGTGATGCATCGACCGATTTTTTTGCATTTCCGCATGCAAGGATCAGTACGGTAGCCTGGGCGAGCTTTTGCTTCATGATGGCAAGGAACGACGTCATGTCGTCGTCCTGGCCGCCAAACAGCGCCCGTCCATGACCCACGATCTTGGCCGAATCGGTGGACAGCGCCGTCAGGGTGCGGCCGATTCCACCGATGTCGGCGTCGAATCCGGATATGGCATCCTTCAACTGCGCTCCCTGCAGCGCGCAGATCAGAGGCGCAGCTACTGAGAGACCATCGATCTCATCGGCACAACTGGGCGCTATGCCAGCCTCCGCACCGGCTACCTTGCGCAATCCGCGACAAATATGCTCCAGCCGTTGCCGCGCGCTGTCACCCGCCTGCAAAGAAACAATCGCGCCACCTACGGTATCGCCAATCTGCATCGTGCTCGCTCTTGCCAATTCTGCCAGGTGGGCACTCTTGGCCTGGCGATCCTTGATCTCGGAATAGACCGAAATCAGGTCGGCGCTCACCGAAAGCAGCTGGTCCCCGTAGCGCTTCTCGAACTCCAGTTGCCGGCTTAGCGCCATTTCAAGGGCATCAGCGAGATGCTCCTGGTCTTTCGAGCAGGCCACGATCGAGACTTGCACCGAATTCGCAAGATCAGACGCCTCCTGCGTGAAACTTAGAAAGTCGCTGCGATTGCCGTCCAGCGAAGCGGCTTCGATCCTTGAACTGCGTGCGATCACCGTAATCATCTGGATGTGCTTGACGAGATGCGTCAGCAATGTGGACGTCTGCCCGGCGCTCCTGCCGATGGAGTCCAGCAAACTCGTTTCCGCAGGCAATGCCTCAGCCAAACCGCTCAGGCGACCGGCAATATCCTGGAGCGCGATCGATGCGCCTTCAATCTTCGATCCCGACAATTCCCGCGACGCCGAGCTGAGGTCGCGGGTCAATTCCTCGAAAATGGTATGGGCTCGCCCAAGATGGCCGCCGACCCGGGCAAACACGTCCTCGATCCGGCTTCCGACGTCCTCGATGGACGTCACTGCCTCGGTGGCGATGTCTGCGAGAACGGCGTTGGCCATCGGATTCAGTCTACCGAAGCCGTCAGCCGGGCATCCTGCCAAAGCATGATCTCCCTGGGGATCTGGGCCAGCGACACGATCTTTTCCACCGCGCCGCATGCAATCGCCTCCTTCGGCATTCCGAAGACGACACAGCTTTCTTCGTCCTGTGCGCGCGTCGAGGCGCCGAGCTTGCGCATTTCGAGCAAACCCCTGGCTCCGTCGTCCCCCATCCCGGTCATGATGATCCCGAGAGCATTGCTGCCGGCATATTGCGCAGCCGAGCGGAACAGAACGTCGGCCGATGGGCGGTGCCGCGACACGGGAGGCCCATCCTTGATCGCGATGTGATAACGCTGGCCAGTCCGCTGCAGCAGCATGTGCCGTCCGCCCGGCGCGATATAGACGCATCCCTGCGCAACAGTATCCCCGTCTTCGGCCTCCTTCACATCGATCTCGCAAAGTCCATTGAGCCGCTTGGCGAACGCCGCGGTGAACCCCTGCGGCATATGTTGCACAATCAGGATCCCCGGCGCCCTGCGCGGCAGGACCTCCAGCACGTCGCGAAGAGATTCGGTACCGCCGGTGGAGACGCCGATACAGACGATACGCTCCGTCGTCGGCCTCGAACGTCCCTCGACGGGAGGAGGCATGATCGCGTCCGCGGTCAACTTCGCCTCGATCACCGTCCGATGCGCTCGCCGCATACGCACACGCGCGCGCGCGGCGGCCTTCACCGCCTCACGCAGCCGCGACGACGACTCCAGCAGCGCCTGCCTGGTGTCAACGCGCGGCTTTGGCAGGATATCGACAGCGCCCGCCTCGAACGCCTCGAACATCAGATCGGAGCCCTGCTCGGTGAGCGTCGAACAAATGATCACGGGAATTGGCCGCTGCGTCATGATTTTCCGCAGGAACGTAATTCCATCCATGCGAGGCATCTCGATGTCGAGAATGATCACATCGGGTATTTCATCCTGAAGCCGGCGCGCCGCGACGAACGGATCCGACGCAGCGGCCATCACCTCGATATCCGGATCCTCATTGAGGATCGACGTGAGAATTTGGCGGACCGATGCAGAATCGTCCACGATCAGAACACGGACCTTTTGACTGGACATGCGATCAGCTCCGGTTCTCGACCTTGAAAATGGTGGGCTGGACCTGTTTCAGACCTTTCGATCCGTTGTGAACCATCGATTCAGAGTGCCCAACCATCAGGTACCCCCCGGGCCGAAGGTGCGTGCAAAGCCGATCCACGACCTTGCGCTGGGTTTCCTTGTCGAAATAGATCAGGACATTCCGGCAAAAGATGATGTCGACATCCCGGTCGACGGGATAGACCGGGTCCATCAGGTTCATGCGCTTGAAGTTCGCCGATCGCCGCAATTCAGGCACCACGCGCACCTGTGCCCTGGACCGGTCCCTGGACGACATGAAATAGCGTCGCGCCATTTCATCCGGCACCGGCGCGATCATTTCCCGCGTGTAGATCCCTCTCATCGCGAGCTCCAGAACGCTGGTCGAGATGTCTGTTCCGAGGATACGAAACTGGAAGCTGGATCCTGTCCTGATCATATCATCGAGCACCATGGCGATGGTGTAGGCTTCCATGCCGGTCGAGCAGGCGGCGCTCCAGATTTTGAGAAGGCGGCCGCCATGGGTTCTCCGATTGAGACTCTCCGGCACGGCAACGTCCCGCATGAAATCGAAGTGTGAAGGCTCGCGAAAGAAATCGGTCTTGTTCGTCGTGACACAGTCGATCAGGTGGACCAGTTCCGACTCGAAATGGTTATCGTTGAACAGACGCTCAACATACTCGTTGAGGTCGAAACAATTGAGCGCGCGAACCCGCTTGTGAAGTCGTCCCTCGAGCATCAGGCGCTTCGCCTCAGGCAGTTTTATTCCAACCTGTCCTTCGATGAGTTCGGCGATCGCCCGGAATTGGCGGTCGGTCAGATGTGAGACGGGTTCCAGCACCGCGGACTGCATCGGTCAGGCCGCGACCGGCGCGGCGGGCGCGTCGACCTGGACAAGGTCGCTGGACGCCATCAGTTTTGCCAGGTCGAAGATGATGACGAAGCCGTCCGGCTTCCTGCCGATCCCGGCGAGATAGTCGGACTTCCAGCGGCCTCCGACCGAGGGCGGCGGCTCGATCTGGCTCTCGTCGATGCCGGTCACCTCATAGACGCAG